>Ga0137435_1000051_pt1 | contig 49349 bp, 58 predicted proteins | sample EasRivERMGT100_2_FD_104904 | JGI IMG/M metagenome (GOLD analysis project Ga0137435, IMG submission 104904) | Soil microbial communities from meander-bound floodplain in the East River, Colorado, USA - East River MetaG ERMGT100_2 | ecosystem: Environmental > Terrestrial > Soil > Floodplain ... | reverse complement strand
GTCAGCTTGTTCTTCGGTACGTTGAAGTGCCGATCGTCTAAGCTGGTCGGGTCGACGCCAATGGTGATGATGGCGTCAGCAGCGCCGGGCTTGTCCGTCTGCGAACCACGCAGCTGATTCATGCCGGGATACTTCTCGCCCTCTGCCGTCCCGTTCAGCTGGGATACGGCGATCACAGGGCAGTTGTACTCTTGGCCCAGGCGGCGAGCCCAGGTGTAGACCTTACCGATGCGCAGGTCTTCGCGCTCGTCCTTGGCTACCTTCGTGTCCACGTTGTCCAGCTGGTCGAACACGATCAGCCCGGGTGGGTTGTCCTTGAACAGCTGCGATAGTTGCCGGGTGTGGTTCAGGCCCATATCGGAGCGCGGTATCAGGATGCGATCCTTACCCACGCCCGCCTCGAACGCCGCCATAGCGGTAGCCTTGTCGCCAAGGATCGCCGACTGCGACACACCAAGCGCCGCCATCATGAGGCGCAGCTTGTATCGGTCGTGGTGCTCTTCGTTCGCAATGACCAGGATGGGGCGCTTCGCCCCGGCGCCCTGCATCTGCTCGGCCATGAAGCTGACCTCGCTGGCGATGAACGTTGTCTTACCGACCTCGGGCCGGGCCGCAACGATGACCATGTCACCGCCGCGTAGCGGGCCTGTGACCTCGTCCAACTCCTTCAGGCGCCAATGCCAACCCGGACCAGCCGTTACCGTGCCGATGGTTGACAGGTCGAAGCTGGTGAATAGGTCCGCTTTGGTGATGGCGCGATTGGTCTCGGCCTCGTAGTCCTCAACCAACTGGCGCACGTCCGCTAGGTCTGACAGCGCCCCTTCATCGACTACATCCTTGATACGCTCGGCGTAGTCCGCCACGATGTAGTGGTGGAGGATGTCCTCCTGCGTGGGCGTCGAGAGCGGTGCAACAATGAGTCGGTCGAAATACAGGCGCATGCCCTTGATCTCAGCCGGGGGCAGGCGCCCTGTGCGGGTGTGGATGAACCACTCGGCGAACTTCTCCCACTCCACCGTGGTCTCGGCCGGGTGGTTGGAGAAGAACTCATCGAGTCCCTCGACGATCCGCATTGTCTGGTCTTGTACGGCAGCCTCTTTGATGTGCGACCGGAACCGCTCGAAGCCGCTCCGATGGCGCATGATCTGCAACAGGTCAATATCCAAGGTGTGCACGTATTTTTATATCGGTGGCCTCTTTGGGTTGTACTTCGGAGGTAATATGCGTAGTGTTGAGGAAGTTCTCAAGCTCCCCGCACACGACACGCGCTGCTTTGAATCCTGCCTCGTCCGGATCGAGCCAGACGAGAGCCGCTTCATACTTTTCCGCTATGATGTTGCGCACCTCAGGCATGAGGCGGGTGCCAAGCATGGCCACGGTGTCGATGTACTGGCCCAGCTTGATAGCGCTGGCGATGTCCTCGACTACCATCACACGGTTGGTGCGATTCGGCCCGTCGAGTACCCAGGCGCCCTGCGCTACCGGCGAAGTGTTGCCTAGCGTGCGCGTGATGTACTTAATGGTCTGGTACGGGTAGAGCGCTCGCTCCTGCCAGCCCGTGATCATCCCGTCGTACGCCACTATCGGTAGTTGCAGCCGCCGCTCATCAGGCAGGTACGCGACGCCAGCATCATTGGCCTCGAATTCGCTGATGCCATACTTGCGCAACCAGCCCCGTGCTTCCGGGGGCCACTCGGCCTCGTCGATCGAGCGGTTACTGGGCCAGGGCGTTGTCTTTAGTACGCGCGGCGCTGCCGTACCACGAGTACGCTCGCTGTTCTTGAGGAACAGGCGCCCCTTGCCACCACAGTGCATGCAGTTCCAGCCTATGCTGTTGTGATTGCGAATGATCCAGAGCCGGCGCTTCTGATCCTCACCTGCCGGGCACCCGACGTGGTTGATGGTGATTGAGTCGCCTACTGTGTTCGGTGCGTTACTCTTTAGGATCTCGGGGTCAATGTCCCCGCTCATTCTTTATCCAACGCGCACTGCGCGTAGATGGTGGCTGGTTGCCCGTCGACTACCGTCTTCTTGGCAGGCAGCACCTTGACGAGTGCATGGCACACCCAGCCTTGCATCGGCCGTATGTGTACTATGTGCTTAGAATGGTCGGCCAGCACGATCGTCAGCATCAGTACCCAGGTACTCACGTTGGGTTGACCTCGATGACGTGGACTTGCGGGCAGTACCAGTTGTCCATGTCGACCTCGTGCTGGTGTGCCATGCCTGCGAAGTACGCTGCGGCAGCGACCATCATGATGAAGAGCAGTCCAGCGAATTGCTTCATGCGGACCTCCAAGAAAGGGGTCCGCCGGGTGTACTTCAGGCGGAGTTGCTGAGTGCTTAGCCGTGCGGGCCAGCGATCAGGACGAAGTCGATGGCCGGGATACCGTGGCCTGCGTCTTCGGTGATGATCGGCTGGCTGTAATACTTGGCCTTCATGACACGAAGCTCAGCGCGTACTATTTCTACGGTGTCGTACGCCTGGCTGAGTTCTGTGTGGAGGGTCTCGATGTACGCATTCTTCTCTTCGATGACTTCGAGCAGTTCCTCGACGATGTCTCCGTAGACGTCTAGCTTATGTTCGTAGGCAACACGAGACGCGCCTTCCGCTTCGAGTATGGCTGCGCGGGTGTCAGTGGACAGGTGTTCGTATAAATCCATTCGGGATTCCTTGTGAGGGGATATGGGGAGTAGGGGTTACTACTACTACTAGCAGTACCCCTGTTCCCAGGAACGTTTAGGAGCGGCCGGCCTTGCTGCTGAAAGCAGCCTTGCTCGGCTTGGTCTTGCAACGGAACGTCGTGCTGAGTTCGAGTGAGTCCTTCATCCGCTCGATGTTGCAGACGTGCTGGAGACCAGCCTCCACCTGCCCCAACGTGATGAGGAACGCCGCCTCACGGATCACCTTGCAGTCGTAGAACTCGAAGGCGAAACCGAACACGCCACCGCCAGAGAAGCCCTGTCCTCCGGCAGCTGCTGATCCACCGCAGCTCGAGGCCACGGCGACGATCGCCGACGGCGCCGAGGCCGCAGCGTTCTTCGCTTCGTTCACGACTTGGGTGTTACCGTTGTTGTCAGCCGACTGGGACTGCTTGGCGGTAGCCTTCTGCGCCTGGCCTTGCTTCTGTCCCTGTACTTGTCCTTGCTCAGCCTTGCCACCCGTGGCCGAGACCGGCCCATTGGTCGCGCTTATTCCGAAGTTGCCACCGACCAGCGAGTTGTTGTTCGTGCTACCGTATGCAACTCCACCATTCCCACCAGCTCCGCCAGTGGCGGTATTGGTGTTAGTGGTCGTACCTGTGCTAGCCGGGTTGTCGTTGCCGACACCATTGGCGAACGCCGGAATGGCGATCAGCAGTGCTACTGCGATTGCAAGTTTTCTCACGTACAATTCTCCTAAGATGGAAGGGGGTCGCCTGCGGGGCAGGCCCATCTGTACGTCAGGTGTTCTTAGGAACTTTCGCACCTAAGAGCATGAATCGCTGGAGGAGAGGCTCGGCCTGTCACGCCGGGGGTCGCGGGTTCGAGTCCCGTCCACTCCGCCACTTACGTGTGGTTGTTACTAAGATGCGAGGCGTTTACTAAGATCCGAACAGGGAGTCGAACTCCGACTCGAGCATCATCGACTTGATGATTGCCTTGGCGTCGGCCAAGAGACGGTACACCGTCGACTCGGACAGCTCCATGTAATAGGCGATGCGGGGGATCTTGTTGCCCTCGAACCACAGCATGAATGCCTCACCGCTCAGGTAAGGCAGGCGCACCACAATCCTGTGATTGGGCTTGCGTGTAGCGAGAGTGAAGGTGCGCTCGTCGTTCTCTTGCGTAACGTAGGCGCCTTCGGAAAGCTCAGACGAGAGTTCGTTATCTTCGTAACCCACAGTACATCTCCGGTTGAACACCGGGCGGATGTACCGCAGCCCGAAAAATTCCTCTCCTTCCCTATTATTACTATAGCATGTACTACAATTTTATTCAACTGCTGGTCCCTTACGTACCCTGCGCCTGTCATAAACGCGCGCCACGGTCTTCTCTTCTCGATGGCCACTGACCTCGCTTGCTACACGGCCCTCACTCTTCATCGTGGTGATGGCCTTGGCTCGAAGGTCATGGAATGTAAAGCGTGGCAGCCCGGTAGCTGTACTCCATGCCACCATGCGCCGCTGCCACAGCGCCTTAAATCCGCCTAGCGTGTACGGCGTGCCAAGTGTGGTGCTAACTAAGAACATGCCAGGGCTCAGCGCCTTGGCTGCATTGATGGCGTGCTGTAGTGCGGGAGTCCACTCAACCAGTGTGTTCGCACCACCCTTCCTCTTCTTGAAGTACACGCCCTCGGCTGTCACCTGGCTACGATGTAGTCGCAGGATCTGTGCCTCCGCCTTGGCTGTGAGGTAGGCGAGATCGAATGCGATCGCCACCCTCGGCCCGGCCTGCGTGCCATCCCCGGCGCAGTACTCGCAGAAGGATCGAAGCTCCTCATCGGTGATGTGCCTATCGCGTGGCACTTCTGCATTGAACTGCGTCGAACTGACGGGATTTGTAGCGATCAGCCCGGCATTCATCCCCCACCTGTACGCCCCGCTGAGCCAACGTATCTCCTTGTTGGCCCTGATTGGGGCCTTCCTGCCCCTTCCGCTGGTGAGGTAGCGGTAGCAGTCTGCTGTAGTCAAGTCGACTGCCAATAGATGGCCGAAAATTCCCTGCAAATTTTTTGCGTAGATCTGGTCATCTATCCAGGAGCGTGGTGCTCGCATGCCTTGGTCCAGCAAGTCCTTGAGCCGGGTCAGGCGGCCCTCGATAAGCGCCTCAATCGTTCCTGGGAACGCAGTAGGTCCAGTGAGATCGAGCAGCTGCTGCTTCGCCTTGTGCTTGTCGTGGCCGAGGTTGTGGTACGACCCGTCCTTGAGGATGGTGAAGTACGTCGTGGCGTGCTTGCCCTTGTAGACGTACAGTCTCACCATCCCTAGGTCGTGATGCTTTTTACGACGTCCTGTCATAGCTCTGTCCAGCGCCCCTCTGCGTCTTTGCCTTCGACCCTGACCTTCTTCATCTCGCGCTCCACAGCAGCGTCAACTTGAGCCAGTACACCCTGGCGGCGCATCATCTCCAGCTCAAGCCACGCCTTGAACTTCGGTGTGTTCACGCACTTCATGAAGGCGGCGATCTTATTGTCAAGTTGAGAGCGTGTCGCCTCGCTATAGCCATGCGATCCTGATTGCGGATGCGAGCAGTGTACTGCGCTGCTCGTCTTGTTCCTCTTCTGCCCCCCGCTACCAGTGCCGCGTGTATATGACCACACGAAATCCTTGGCAGTGAGCGAGAACAATGGCTCGCGCTTGCTCATGATTGTGTGCCGAACACCTTCTGGAAGGACTCGAGCGCGATCTTGCGCTGCGAATCGGTTAGCTTGTCCAGGTACGCCGTGTCAAGGGCAGGGCGCAGGCCGAATGCGTTGATCTTGCCAGCCCAGTTGATGAGCGTCCTGGGCGACATCGTCAGGTTCAGCGTGCGCTGCTGGTACGCCTGACGGCACAGCCCGGCGAACTGCACCATACTGGTGATGGTCTTGGCCGGCAGCTTAGGCACCGCTGCCTTGATGATAGCCTTCTCATCGACGGCTGGTAGGTAGTTCATCCGCACACTGACCCGGAACCGATCGACGAACGCTGTGTTCTGCGGCGAGACACCAGCGTAGTGTCCCGTCTCATCGCCTTGGCCTACCGTGTTACCGCACATCACCAACCTCGCATTCGGGTGAGGCATGATGATCTTGTCCAGCGCGCTACCGGGCATCTCCTTCAGGAACAGGCGCCCATCATTCTCGAGCATCCACTGGAAGCCCATCGCAACTTCAGGCGGGGTGACGTCGTACTCATCGACGTTGAGCACCGCACCGTAGCGCCAGGCTTCAGTGGCCGGGCCATCTTCCCATGCGGTGGACCCACTCCTCGCAACAAGCGTGCCGAAGATAACGCTTGACTCCGCATCACCGGTCATGTTGATGCGAATCTCGGGGCGGATCGTCAACGCACAGGCATGGCGGATCAGCTGCGACTTGCCGCAACCAGTGGGGCCAGTGACAACCACAGGCTCGTTGTTCTCCAGGGCGTAGAGCACCTTGGTCAGCGCATCAATGTCTGGCCTGTACAGCGGGTCGATAGTCGGCACCAAGGCACGCACCTTCTCGTGTAATTGCTCGGGCTTGAAGATGGTGACGGCGAAGTCGAACGGCACTTTCTTCTTGACCATGTCACTGAGCAGGCGCTGCCCCTCGCCTACGACGATGGGCTCTGTTACCGGCAGCTCACCCTGCTCCGGCTCTACTTCCGCGGGTGCGGCTGCGACCTCCTGCTCTGGTGTGCGGTTGCGCATCTGTTCGAGCAGCGCTTCGGCTACCTTGCTGTCCAGCTTGCTGCCGCCAGCGCTAGCAGCACCACTGCTTAACACGCCGGGTGATATGATGGTCGTGCTCATGTTGCTCCTTACACCAGGTAACGATCAATGAGAGAAAGCAGCGCAGTCTCGAGTTGCTCTGCGCTATGTATGACGTAGTGCTTCTTGTACAGCCGCTTCACGTTGTCATCCATGATGCCGATGCCAACGATGTCCACCGGGGACTGCTCGACGTGTTCGATGATCTTCTTGCAGAAGGCTATGTGATCTCCCGGTCGCCGTGAGGCGGGGCTACCATCACTGAGCACGATGAGCAGCTTGCGCTTCGCCCGTTGTTTGGCGAGACGGTCATACGTCCACAACACAGCGTCGCCGTCGCAGTTGTTGTACTTGTACGCACCGGCACGCTCAAGGCTGTCGAACAGCTGATGCTCGGGCAGTACCTTGTTGTCGAACTTGCGATGCAGGAACTCGATCGGCCTGTATCCAGTCAGGCCTGTGTCTTCTGTGAAGCTGATGATCTCCAGCGGCACACGCAGTACGTTACCGATCGCCTCGTTGAGCAGCAGCGCCGACTTGGCAGCGTGATCGTACTTGTAGCCACCCATCGAGCCAGAGCCATCAACCAGCATCGACACAGCCGCATCGAGCACGTCGCTGGTGTACTTCTTCTTGAAGATGCGCTCTTGTAGGGCAGGTGAGTCGACGCCCATGCGATACAACGCACGCGGGTTGAGCTTGCCGGTCTTGCGGCCGTATTCGTACTTGCTGCGCGCCCTGATCTGTAGGTTCAGCCGTACCTGCTGTGCAAACGCGTCACTGGTGGACGCATCAGGTAGTTCGATAGCGCAGCGCCCGTTGAAGCGGCTCGGTACGTCACCGCCGATGAAGTCCACGACAAGGTGATCGTCCAGCTGCGCCGACTGATACGGCGTACTACCCTTGTAGTTCGTGTAGTCGATATGCAGACCACGGCGCGTGGTGTTGGGGTTGACGCTCATAGGGTTGCCAGCGATGTCTTCCCACTTCACCGTGGCGATGCCCTCACCCTTGACCTCCTCGCCTTCACCTTTACCGTCACCTTCACCCTTGTCGCCTTCGCCCTCCTCACCGGGCTGGCCTTCACCGGGCTGCGGCTTCGGCTGAAACTGCTTCATCTCCTGGGGCGCATCACCGCCGTACACCTTCTCGAATATCTCAACGGCCAGATCCCACGACGCCTGCGTACCTTGCTCCTTGGGCAGTATCTCGCGCAGCCTGCGCAGCTGCGGCGTGTACGTCCGCAGCTTGATGAGCTTGGCCATGTCGGACAGCGGCTCAAGTGTTGCCTCAGCATCACCAGCGCACGGATAGTCGCGCACCATCAAGTCCCAGCAGAACAGCGTTGCAGCGGTCTCCGCCCTGTTGCCGAGCTTATGGAAGCGCTTGGCGAACGTCGGTATCCAGCGCGTCGCATAGGACACGCCGTTCTCAAGGTCGCCGGCAAACTCACGCCCGTTGATGTAGTCGATGCGATGATCCTCGATCAGATTCATGATGAGGCCGAGCAACGAGTCAGACCCGAACACCATCTTGCCCTCCTTGGCGGGAGCGAAGTCGGTGTGCAAGACGTGGCTCGTCTCGTGCGCAACGAAATGCTTGACGTCGATCGCCTCATCCTCGGTCATGGTGAGGAAGTTAGGCGTCGGCAAGTAGATCGTCTCGCCATCTGTACTCGGTGTTGCGTTGGTCTCGAACTTCACGCGGAGCTTGGCGCGTTTCGCACAAAGACGTGCGTACCTCTCAAGCTCATACGGATTGAGCATGGTTGTGTGACCTCGAAAATTCGCTAGGAAAATGTACTGCGGCGCGTGTTGACTTAGTTCTGGCACGCGCGGGCCAGAGGGTACTTCCCTCTATGATGCGTATGAGGCCAGGTGCCACCGCCCTAGTGAGTCACGCGAATAGGTCGTGCAACCCATGATGCTGGTGTCAGGTGACCCCGTGTGCCCGGGCTCACGACGATTGAACGGCGGGCTGTACTGCCGCCACATCACTTGTTCGTGTGCGCGCATCGACTCGTGTGTCGCATGCTCGTATACGTTGATGTACCTTGCGCTGTTGTACCAATCGCTGCGCTTCTTGTGTTCAGCGAAGCGTCGCCACACTTCTTTACGTGTAGCACGCCCGACGTAGAGCACAGCGTCATGGTCATCGCAGGCCATGTAGGTGAAGTAGCTCACGGCAAGAAGTCACGCCCACAGTTGGGGCATCGCACTACCTGTAATACCGGTGCGGATGTCGCAGGTACGGGATCAGGGCTAGGGCTGGTGCCCCTTACCTTGGCGATGTCCTTACTCACCGCTACTTTGGCACGCACTTGTCCGTTGTCCATCAGCGGCACGCCGAGGTTGACCGCACTGAGTACGGTGCTCTTGGCACTACGCCATGCATTAGGCAATGCAGTGAGGCCGAAGTCCTTCTTCACCTCGCTTTCCCAATGCGCGATCTCCTTCTCAATCACGTCCATGTGCCCGCCAACGACAGCACACTGATTGCCCCAATTAGCGATGCGATCCCACGCAGTAGCATCAGCACGCTCGCTTACTGCGTAGTGTTCGAGCGCTTCCTTGAGGTAGTTCACCTTGGTATCCTCACTTCAACTGTGCTCCGTGCTTCCATACCTACCCACACCACAGCAAGGTAGATTGCGAGCTGTAGGTCACCCGTAAACGACGCGATGAGGGACAAGGTGAGCATGATAATTGGTGCGAGTGATGCAATTAAGCGAAGGTAGTTCATAGTGGTAGTCCTAATGTGTGAGTGGGCACGCCCTCGAAAACGCACTCTTCATGCCTGCCCATACCGATGAGCAAGGCGCGTACTACGTGGACGTCGCACTGCTTCAGTTCCTCCTTCACATTGCGAAGTGTCTGCCCCGATGAGATGAGGTCATCGACGAAACATACACGCTCGATGTTGTCGTTTTCGAGCCCTTCGATGGTGTACGAACTATGGGAGTGATCGCCCGGCTTGCGCACCACGATGAGTGGTACACCAAGCCATGCACGCAACGGCCAGCCATAGGCTTGGCCACTGATGCCCACGACTACGATACCCTCGAAGTTGCCTGGCATTTCTTTACGCAACCACTCGCCCGCAACCGTGACGTTGTGTTGGTACATCACAGTTTCGTGGAGAGTGTTGTACAAGTAAGAGCATGTCATTGGCCATCGAGTTGTGACAGATCAACACGCACCTGCAACGTACCGGTGCTGATCTTCTCGTTGAGTTTGTCGGCTAGCTCACGCAACGCCGGGACATCAGCGCACACGAGATACTTGCCATTCCGCAAGCGAGCACTGGCGATAGTCTTGCCGAGTCGCTTGTCATACGCCCTGTCGGCTGGGCACTGAGCCACAGCTACGGACCACTGACCATCCACGCGCCGCTTGACGGCGAGGCAGTAGCCACCCTTGGGCTGAGGTATACCGTTACTACGTGTACGAATGTGGATGTAGTGAACGGGATGCGCAGCATGCTGACCCTGTGCTTGTTGGGTCTGCGATAGCAGCGCCTTGATCTCCTGCACTTCTGCTTCAGACATGATGTATCTCTGTGTGCCAAGTCCTTCCGGCGTCCGTTGAGGGCGCAAGATTCTTACGAGCGGCTGACGCTAGCCCCTCGTGCGTGCGCTGTTCAGTTGGAGATGTACGGCAGTGGTGCGCGATGATACTTACGCCCGGCTTACACGCATTGTCTGTGCCTGACGACACATAGGTGACAGTGTATGACGCTGGCGTAAGGGGGTGCGGGGGCCGGAACCCCCGCCACTTCACCGGTTTAGGTGGCGGATTTCTCCGCCTGTACTACAGTGCACGACTCATCGCCGTGCTCGGGATCAACCGCACTAGCGTGCGATTGGGTACTGTTACTGTGCGTTACAATACCAGACGCATTATTATCTTGCAACACTACGTTACGTTGGCGTATATGCTCGGCGCAACGTGGACATTCCGCATGTAATCGCCGGTCTGTAGGGCAGGTGTGTTTTGTACGGTTACGTGCTATTGTCCGTGTACTCATAGAAGTCATACTCCGCCAGCAAATCGGCGATGCATGGCGTGTGCCTGTAGATCATTCTGCCGGTCGTGCTGCACACCTCGAATAGCATTCTGTTCGCGTTGTAGCGCACCATGCGTGGGAACCTACCACTCTTAACATGCTTGGCCGCGTCAGGCCGTAGGTACAAGATCAGTTTTACCATCGACGATCTCACTAATAACGTGTGGCTTAACGAGTGCGCCACACTTAGCACAGTTCTCCGGCAGCGCATCGCTGCGTACGCTAGACCACTGCACGGGCTCGTGTGTACCGTGGCACATATAGCTCAGGTAGTTCATGCTTGTGCTCTCCAAAATTCCCTAGGAAAAGTGTGCGTGTGGTGTGTTGACTTAGTTCTCTCAGCGCCATTGCGCGACGGTTCTTCCCCTTAGCGGTATGTAATCGCTTGCTACAGTGCGATGAGTGCCCAGCGCACATCACGCCACCATAATCGGATGTGAAACATGATGATGTGCATGCCTACCCTCCTGTGATGAAGAGCCCGATTACTAGCACGAGCAGTGCCATGCTGGTGTCTTGGCCAAGGTTCTCAAGGTGTTGCCACCCGATGCCACGATATAGCCGCAACCACATGCAGAGATACTTCATCCGCGCACCTGTGCGAGTACGCACACCTGTTGCAGTAATTGGCCCAGCTTGGCGTCGAGCACCGGGTTCATCACTGTCACCGGCCCCGGTTCACGAGCAGGTATCGTCCGCTTGGCACGAGCGGTCCGCGCATTACCCGCGAACGAGTAGATGCCCGACACCCAGCGACCGCGCGTCGCGCGTTCGTAATCCCGCGCGATCGAAGTCGCCTTCCGGATGGGAGCGTAAGCATTCATTACCCCCTCCACTCGATGGGTATGATGCGCTTATAGTTCTCCCCGCCCCAGACTTCGCGCCGTTGCATACGGGCACGGGTCATAGCGAATGTGAAGCGCAGCAACACGTAATTCGCAGTGCGGTTGATTGGTCGGATTGGTGTCATGTGTGCATGTTCCAATGCAAACGGGAGCCGAAGCTCCCGTCTGTGGGTTGTGTGTGTGTGTGCTTAGGCCAGCGTGAAGTCAGTCACGACGTAGCCAGCCGGTGCCTTCATGTCAAGGCTCAGCTTGACCGCAGCCTCGGTCGCATCTTTCGTGTTGTCGAAGCGGCGCTTGAGTACCTTGCCATCGGACACACGCTTGACGCCGTAGGGCTGCGCGTTGTACGTGGCACGCTTGTCTTTGTATTCCTGCTTCGCCTGCTCACGCTTGTCTGCCCGCTCTTGTTTGCTCAGCTTGGCAGTGGTAACGGTGACCGTGCCTGCGGCTGCGTTACGCGCGTCCTTAGCACGTACGCGTAGCTCGGTCATAATCATGCCGATGCTGGTCTTGAGGTGTTGCGTGCTGAACGTGGTGAAGTCCATGTGTGTGCGTCCTTGTAGGTAGGTCACGTGAATAAGCCTGTGTGCTGCCGCCTCTCGCGAAGCGGCATCATCCAGGCGGCTGCGTTGTTAGCGCAGCCAACGTATCGCACCATGCGGGCGGCGCTATGCGTCTCATGCCCGTTTAGGTGCGAACCTGTGGGCCGCAGGCAACCCACACTCAGACTCGCTTGGGCAACGCCAAGCCGTGGGCCACGCTTACGGCCAAGGTAGTGCTGGTCGTCCTGGGTTGCCGCTGCGTTGAGCTTGCCTACTGCCACGAGCCCCGCTTCGCTTCCCGTAGTTCTGGGCCAGCCTGCTACCAGTCCGGGCTACTCGAAGTGAGCGGCGCCGAACCGGTTCCCACTTTCGGCGGGTTGACAATTCGTTCCAAGGGGCCGGTTGCTTCGCAACCTCTGACTTTCTAAGTAGAAGTAGTATTGCTAGCACTTCTCTACTTCAGTAGAACTACTGGTTTAAAAGGTAGTGTTTTTAAATACTTAGATGCGCGCGGGACTAGATGTAGGACTTGCCCACCAGCTAGGCAAGGCAAGGGGAAGTCTTGGGGAGGTGCGCGCTCATTTGGCGGGGAGCCAGCTGACACCGTTCCTGGGAACGCTAGTGACCACTCACTAACGGTGCAGTGCACAACGAGGTCAGTAAGTCCTCACTTCCTCATGCACATACGAGCTCGGGGGCATGATGCGGGGCGTGCGGCGCACATCACACCCTCACGCGCATACACTCTCGCGTTTTATGCGGCGCTGCGGCATGCGTCGAGGGCATGTAGGGGGGAGGGGGTCGATGCTAGGGTGCATATGCAGCCCTAAAGTCCCTCACAACTTTTTGTATATTCAGGTTTTTTAAGGCCGGGGCAAGACTAGCCCCCGCCTAGCGGCGGGTACCTGCATATAAGTACTACTACTATTAATACTACTACCTATCCCCATATCCCCTTTCACCGTCGTTCTGACGCAGCTGGGGTCGGCCGCCAACCGGCGGCGGGCGCGGCTTCGAGGGGGTGTTGTATTTGCGCAACAGACGTGCTATAGTAAGAATAGGAGGGGGGAAGATCTTTTTCGGCACAGGCCGGATGCCTCTCCCCTATTACCCAATTCATGTAGCCCCGCCGTATAACCGGGCCGTTTCTTCAGGCCCGGCCCTTGTCTTTCCTCGATCCACTCCTCGATAAGATCTTCCTGCTGCTATCTGGCGACCGCACCCTCGTAGTCAAGCGGGGCGTCACCATCGACATGCACGGCAACCGCCTCACCGGCATTCCTGCTCCTGTAGGCGGGAACGATCCCGTGCGGCTGGTCGACTTGGAGAAGGCGACCGGCGACCAGGACTCGATCAAGGCGCTGATCTCGAAGATGCGCGGCGATCCCGGCAGAGATGGCGTTCCCGGGAACGATGGGAATGCCGGCCGCGATGGCCGGGATGGAAACGACGGTTCGCCCGGCGCCAAAGGCGACCAAGGCGACCGGGGCTTGATCGGTGAGCGGGGCACTCCCGGCAAAGACGGCCTGGACGGCCGTGCCGGGAAGGACGGGCGCGATGGAGCGCCGGGGCTTCCGGGCAGGGACGGCTTGGACGGCAAAGACGGGAAGCCCGGAGAAAAGGGCAAGGACGGCAAGGACTCGAGTTCGGGCGCTAGTTGGGTTCCGCCTGGCTCGGAGCGCGGGCAGGAAGGCTACGTGCTCGGGATCGTGGAAGACGCAGGAATGGTCGACCACAAGCTCGGCTGGGTTGAGCAGACCGGCACCGGTGGCAGCGGCACGCCGGGTGGCGACGACACCGAGATCCAGTTCAACGACTCGGGCAGCTTTGGTGGCAGTCCACGCTTGGTGTGGAACGGTGAGCAGTGGATCTTCACACGCGACACCGACTCCGCCATGTTTGAAGGCGACACGGCCACCGGCACCGTGGTGATGAGTGACGGTGACACGGCGTCGGTTGCGATCGACGGTCCTACTGGCAGCATCCAGATCCTGACCAGTGGCGAGACGATCAATCTAAACAATGATGGGTCGATGGGCCTCCAGTCCTCGACTATCGCTCTGAGCCTCGACGCCGACCTGTTCATCAACGGCAATGCCGGAACAGCAGGCAAGGCCCTGGTATCGCAGGGTGCAGGTTCACCGCCTGTATGGGATGACCCCGCAGCAATCTCCTCGACCAGCGACCTAGTCGCGGCAGCGGCCGACGACACCGGCCTGTATCTGACCTTCGGCAACACCAGCGACCTGCCACTGTTCCTCGACAACGATGCCGGGACGGCGACGCAGGTACTGACCTCCAACGGTCCTGCCGCTGCGCCTACCTGGGAGGACGCCGCCACGAGTTTGGCCACACCAGGCGGTAGTGACACCCAGCTTCAATTCAATGATGCCGGTGTCTTGGGCGGCACCGCGAACCTAACCTGGGACAATGTCAATAACACCCTGCACTTCAACGGTACGAACGTTGATCTGCTGGCCAATGATACTACCGGCAAGGTGCAGCTCTTGGGTGGCACTACTGCACAGTCGGGCCTCACGGTTGACTCAGATTACGTCACCCTCGGCTCACTTGTAGATATTGCGGGCTATGCAAACGACGGGCTCGGTGGGCAGGCGTTCTTCGATCTAGATGGCGTGGCCTACACGGCCCGCCTCGGGGCATCCGATGGCGGTCCGAACAGTTCGACTTTCATCGCGCAAAGTGACGGGATACTCCAGCTTCAGAGCACATCTGAGTTGCAGATCAACACCGATCCGGGCACTGCGACACAGGTACTCACCTCCAATGGAGCAGGCTTTGCGCCGACTTGGGAGGACGCAGCATCTAGTAGTACACCACCTGGTGGGGCTGATACCCAGTTACAGTACAACAACGCCGGTTCATTCGGCGGTCTGGCGAACGCAACCTGGGATGGGGCGATCCTCAACCTGGGAGCTGCGGCCAACGATGCAGTGGTGGTCAACTCGACTACCCACAACGTCAGCGCGAAGGTCAACGGGGGCAAGGCATCCTGGGACATTGATGATAGTGGCCTAGCACACTTCCTGGGCGGCATCAGCAATAACTCGGGTTTGTCGATCCACAATGCCTCCGGGAATGTGGAGGTCATATCGGGCTCAGGTTACGGGCTATACGTCTCCGAGGTTAGCGGCCTGTCGTACATCTTCGCCAACGCGGCCAGCCTAGTGGCCGTCACGGACTCGGGCTTCAACGAGCTTCGGTCGAAGGACAATCTGTTCGTCTACACCGGCCCGTTCGGATCGGAGCAGACGCTCCAGCTGAAAAAGGAAGGCGACCTACTCATCAATGGGGATGCTGGTACCGCAGGCCAGGTACTGACATCAGTCGGTGCAGGCGCGCCATTTGTGTGGGATGACCCCGCAGCCAGCTACACAGATGAGCAGGCTCAGGACGCCGTCGGTGCAATGGTCGACGCATCACTGACCTATATCGACGCCACGCCTCTGTTACAGCGTGCCGCGCTTACTGGTCATATCACCGCGTCTGCCGGTTCCAATGCAACTATGCTCGGCTCGTTCACCAAGGCGCAACTCGACACTGCGGTCTCCGACGGTAATGTCCTTTATGTCGGTGACATAACACAATACACTGACGAACTAGCACAGGAAGCTGTCTTAGGTATTGTAGTCGCTCTTGGCCTTAATACAGCACTAACCTAAGGAATAACTAATGTTTGATCCAGGGAGTCCAGAATACGAAGCCGCCGCCAAACTACCTGACGCTGGGAATACCTGGCGCGTAGTGCTGCGTAAAGGCCGATACATCCTCCAGATGCGCAAACAAGCTAGCGCAGATGTCTGGACCGATGTACTTGATGTCGATTCGTTCCTCGAAGCACTAAAACCCATTGAAGAACAATACAAAGGCGAAGACGTTAAGAACGAGCAGGAACAAGCCTGGCCCCCGGCTATTTGGCCCTTACCGAATGCCGAAGAAGCAGTAAGTGCAGAGGTGATTAAATGACTGCGAATGTAAAGCCAATCTATACACGCACGGCTGACGTGCAATGGATCACCGCCATGGTGACGGCAAACAACACCATAGACTTGACGAGCGGTACGAGTTACTTGGTATTTACGGCCGATGCGACAGAGGGTGGGTTTGTCCGTGAGGTCCGTATTAAGCCAAGCCCCAGCCAGAACACGGCTACTACTGTTGCGCGTCTTTGGATTAACAATGGAAGTACCACGGCTACTGCGGCCAACTCTATTCTGTTCACTGAGCAAGGAATTCCTTCAACTACTACTAGTGCAACTCAGCCGCAATCTGATTTCGTTATACCGGTTAATCTTGCATTGCCGCCAGGCTACAAACTCTACATTACATTAGGAACTGCGCCCGGTGGTTCAGGACAATTCGGTGCGGTGGCGATTGCCGGCAAGTACTAAGGTGGTGCGATGGATATATTCCATTTACCTAATAGTACGTTCGCCCCGGAAAACGTAAAGATTTACGGCGGAAACAGCGCCAGCTCATTTGACCGGATGCCGGTGTGGAACAAGCCACGCGGTATAAACATGGTGTTTATGTTTGCGGTCGGTACTGGGGGCGGTGGTGGAGGCGGCGGCGGGAATTCTGGTACCAATACTCGTGGTGGTGGCGGTAGTGGTGCGGCTGCATCACGTACGACTCTTCTCATCCCCGCGATATTCCTACCAGATACATTGTACATAGGTATTCCGAAGGTATCAGCGGGCGGCTTGGGACAAACCAATACCGGCGCTGGATTTGATGGCGCCGCAGGTAGTGCGTCCATTGTTTCTACCGACCCGGGTCAAGGGGTCGCATCACGGGTAATTTCTTCTGGGTTGGGGGCGGCTAATGCAGGTGGCGGCATTGCCGGTTCAGATGTTGCAGGCGGTGGCGGTGGCTCGGCTCCTTCGGCGGCAACAGCGGTAAGTATGCCGTTCGGCGCTACGTTCGGTATCCCGCGTTTCTCGGCTGGACTCGCCGGCGTTGCTGGATCTCTTACTACAGGGACAAACACGACTACCCCTAGCTCGAATCTCATATGCCCCGGTGCGGGTGGAGGTGGCGGGGCAGCTGCAGGAAGTAACGGGGGTGGGTTGTCACTTATATCTAACACGCCATGGGCGATCGCAATCCCCGGTGGGCTACTGGGTACGAACGCGGCTGGAGGCGATGGTAACTCTGCGTACCCGAAATACGGGAACATGTTCTTAGGTCTCAGCGTCGGCGGTACAGGCGGCGGTGGTTCTGGCGGTGCAACCGGGGCTGCTGGTGGACGAGGTGGTCATGGAGCTTGGGGCGCTGGGGGTGGAGGCGGCGGTGGTGGCCGCGATGGTGCCGGCGGCGGTGGTCGCGGCGGCAACGGCGGTCCTGGTCTAGTAGTTATCATATCGTGGTAGGAGACACACATGCTGGATGTTTTTAGTCTGCCGAATAGCGCATTCAATCCAGAAAACACGAAGATTTTCTATGCGAAGTCTGCGGCATCCGTACAGACATGGTTTAAACCCCGAGGGGGAACCATGGCGTTCATGTTCGCACTGGGTTCCGGCGCTGGTGGCGGTAGTGGTGCGGGTAACACCAGTACCAACACCCGAGGAGGTGGTGGCGGCGGCGCTAGCGCTTCGCGCGCTACTCTACTTATACCGTTGATGTTTCTGCCGGACCAACTATTCGTTCTGGTGCCTCAAGGCGGCACCGGCAATGCTGGTAATGCCGGCACCGGCAATGGCACCGATGGCGGTAACGGCGCGGTTTCGAAAGTGTCTAACCACCCGGCCGGTGGTGCTGCGGGTGTTGTCATACAGTCAGGTGGCGGCACAGTACCAGATGGTGGTAACGGCGGCACAACTGCAGCTGGCGGCACTGGTGGCACAACTCCTAACGTTGCGGCCGCAACTAATATGCCCTTGGGGTCTACCTGGGGGCTACCTGATTGGCTGGTCGGTATTGCTGGCGTCAACGGCGGATCGACTGCAGCGGGTACTGATATAACCGCGCCTGCTACGAATCTCGTACTAGGTGGCGCAGGTGGCGGTGGAGCGAGTTCAGCAGGTGGCGCAGGTGGCGGCTTGGCTGCGATAGCATCAACGTCATGGGCCTTAGCGCTCGCGGGCGGTACCCTAGGCACCAATGCCGCAGGTGGCGCGGGCGGCACCATATACCCGGGTTATGGTGGGCAGTCCCGAGGCCTGAATGTCGGCGGTCTCGGTGGCGGCGGATCAGGTGGCGCTAGTGGCGCTGCTGGTGGTAATGGCGCACGCGGTTGTTATGGCGCAGGAGGCGGCGGTGGTGGCGGAGGACTGAGTGGTGGTGGTGGTGGTGGCCGTGGTGGAGATGGTGGGGACGGACTAGTAATTATTGTAACTTGGTAGTGGTGTTATCGTTATTAAGCCAATGGCATCCATTCTCGACATCCTCGCAAACTCAAACCCCGTCAGCGCAGCTGTCGGCGGTGTTGTGTCCGTCATCGGTAAGGTGCTGGACAAAGTAATCCCTGATCCACAAGCGAAGGCTGCAGCGGCGCTCGAACTGCTCAAGCTCCAGCAGAGTGGTGAACTTGCTCAGATGGCTGCAGAGACGCAACTGGCGCAAGGTCAGATGGAAATCAACAAGGTCGAAGCAGCAAGTGACGGTGTCTTCAAAGGCGGCTGGCGCCCCTTCGTTGGCTGGGTCGGCGGTATCGGCCTGTTGTACTCCGTACTCCTGCAACCGCTACTGGTCTGGCTTACTCCGGTGTTACACTTTCCGAGTACGCCGCCGATCCTTGACACCAGCGTTCTGATGACGATCCTTGGCGGCATGCTCGGGCTCGGCGGGATGCGTACCTACGAGAGAGTGAAAAAGTAGATCGCCACATGAAAGAGTTGAAGAAATGAATCGCCCGGATGTCCTAATCGGAGGCGGTGTCGGTATGACAGTGATATCCGTGTGGGTTGCACCCATCATCACTGTGCTGGTCGGTCTCGCCACTCTCGTCTACACCTGCATTCGCGTGTGGGAGACGAAGACTGTTCAACGTTGGGTTGCCAAGCACAAATGAACTTGTGGCACTCAGCCCTTACTACATCACTCGGGCTCGTAGCGCTCGCGACTTCGACGACATTCGCGCTATGGACCGCATCATGTTTGCGGATGACACTCCGGACAACCCGGAAGATGGCATCTATTGGATCATGCGGGAGCACGGCACCAACGCCCCGATCGGCTTTAGCGGAATGCGGCTGCTCTCTGGCGAACCAGGTTGCGCACTCCGGACACGAAGCGGTGTACTCAAAGCAGCGCGCGGCAAGGGCCTACAGAAGCGCCTGATCCGCGTCTCTCAAGATTACTGTAGCGACAACGGTATCCACACCTTGCTTGCAACGACGACTGGGTGGAACACCTGGTCGAGCAACAACTTCATCAAGTGCGGCTTCAAACTCTACGATCCTCAGTGGCACTGGATGGATGTCGGAACCCTATACTGGAAGTGGCACCCGCATGGCCTTGTTTGAACCCCAACCGAAGACCGTCCCATATCACGTCTATCCGGCGCCAGCGAATGGTGTGTACGAGAACTTCGATTACGCCGGCAACAAAGCACTCGTATTAACGGCGCAGAACAAGTACCTCATCACCGCGTTGTTCTTCGGCCCCGGCGCCGTGTTCGACCTGGATGACTGGAAGCGCATATACCTCGACATCGCTGACCCGACCGAATACATCACCGCAATGGTACTGATCGGCAACTGGCAGCATTGGACAGCACTGCGCAGCAACAAGCACCTCGAGGCCATGTTCGACGAGTGGCGCCAGGAAGTCGAGATCAAGGTTCGCGCCTACGGTGCGAAGCATATGTTCTCATTGGCCGGTAGTACTTCACCTGGCGCAGCAGGCGCAGCGAAGTGGCTCGCAGAGGGCGGCTTCATCGAAGACAAACGCCTTCGCACCAAGGAAGGTAAGGCTAAGGAAAAGAAGATCACCGAGGCCGTGAAAGATCGTACAGCCGAGGATGCAGTGCGCCTCGGCCTTGTCCCCAAACCCAAGGAGTAAGCAATGCAAGTCGTAGGTATCGAAGAAATTCTGCCGCAGACGGATGACTCCGCCGCGACATTCAGCGTCGACTTCGTCACGCGCGACTGCGCTGGCGTTGAAGTCTATGTCACCACATCCGACAAGAAGGTCAGCCCGACCTGGGACTTCAGTCTGAGCGCACTCACCCCCGCCGGCGGTGTTGTCCAGAAGATTACCGCGCAAGTGGATGATAGCAACACCACGATCCGCCTCGCGATCCTGCCCGGCGTAGTTGCCGTGGCGAATGTCATCGCGAATGACGTAGTGCCCGGCAAAGTCCGCTTCACGGCGACCAAGACCGATGGCACCTACGATCTACGCGCGTGGGCTGTGTACTACAAGTAACCCGTGGCAAAGCCCGTCGACAAACGGGCTGAGATTCGCGAAGCAGCAGAGGCCGACCTCCTGACGTTCATTCGCTTGGTCGCTCCCAAGCGGATGCTCGGCATCGTGCATGAGGAACTGTGCCGCTGGTGGCAGCGGGCAGGTGCCCTCGACAACCAGCTCGTCCTGCTGCCCCGGGATCACCAGAAGTCGGCGCTCATCGCTTACCGCGTCGCCTGGTGGATCACCAAGCACCCGGACATTATGATCCTGTACGTCAGTGCAACGGCCGACCTGGCCGAGAAGCAGCTGACGTTCATCAAGAACATCCTTACCTCCGATGCGTACAGATACTACTGGCCGGAGATGGTCGATGTGTCTGAGAACAAGCGGGCACGTTGGACCTCGGAAGAGTTCAGTGTTGACCATCCGAAGCGCAAGGAAGAGGGTGTACGCGACCCGACGTGCAAGGCGGTGGGCATCACTGCAAACACTACGGGCCTTCACTGCAACGTAGCTGTACTCGACGACGTCGTCGTTCCTGGGAACGATTCTGACCAAGGTCGTGTCGACGTCCGTGCGTTCTATTCACAGCTCAGTTCTATCGAAACGACGGGCGCGAAGGAGTGGTGCGTAGGCACCCGTTACCATCCGGCCGATCTCTATCGCGACATGATGGAGATGACGGAGGAGTACGAGGATAGCGCTACCGGTGATTGGGTCTCGAAGCAGGTATATGAGGTCTTCGAGCGCAAGGTTGAAGTCGGCGGCGCCTTCTTATGGCCAAAGGCATACCGAGACGACGGCAAGCACTTCGGCTTTGATGAGCGAGAACTAGCCCGTAAGAAGGCCAAGTACCTCGATATCCGGCAGTTCTACGCGCAGTATTACAACGACCCCAACGTCGCTGAGACCGCGCAGCTCGACGCCACACGCTTTCAGTATTATGACCGCGAGCAGCTCAAACAGCTCTCCGGACATTGGTATCTCGGGGACAAGGCGCTCAACGTCTACGCATCAGTCGACTTCGCGTACTCCATCTCGAAGACGGCCGACTATACCGCGATCGTAGTGGTAGGCGTGGACCAGGGCGGCTTCATCTACATCCTCGACATCGAACGCTTCAAGACCAATCGCATTAGCGTCATGTACGACCAGACGCTGCGGCTGTTCCGCAAGTGGCGCTTCAAGAAGCTACGCGCTGAGTGCACGCTGATGCAAGCGCTAGTGGTAGAGCAATTTAAGGAGCACATGAGACGTGAAGAGATACAGTTCACCATCGACGAGTACCGTCCGCCGACCAACCGCAGCAAAGAGGACCGCGTCAACTCCACGCTCGAGCCGCGCTACGCGAACCAAACGATCTGGCACTACCGGGGCGGGTTCATACCGGCGCTAGAAGAAGAGTTGGTGATGGCCAAGCCGGAACACGACGACTTGAAGGACGCATTGGCCGCCGTAGTTGAGATCGCCAAAGCACCAGGCAAGATCAACGCATTCAAGCAAGAAGACAACATCATCTACTCCGGCCGCTTCGGCGGAGTTGCATACCGATAATGGCTGATACAATTTCTGTCCCTGAGTACGAACCGGACTCCGTTGCTCGCGTGATCGCTGATACGTGGATGCGCTGGAGTTCCGCGCGCAGTGTGTGGCTCTCAGAGCGTAGCGAACTGCGCGACTACCTGTTCAGCACCAGCACGCGGACCACAAGCAATGCGAAGCTGCCGTGGAAAAACTCCACGGTCACGCCTAAGCTCACGCAGATCCGCGACAACCTGCACGCGAATTACATGGCCGCGCTCTTCCCGAACGAGGAGTGGTTCGAGTGGGTAGCAGATGACCATGATTCGATCACGGTCAACAAGCGCAAGGCGATTGAAGCCTACATGCGCCAGAAACTCAAGCAGTCCAAGTTTGAACTGGTCGTTGAGCGCTTGGTACTGGACTACATTGACGACGGCAACGTGTTTGCCGGGCATGAATTCGTCAACCTTGTGAAAACAGACCCGCAGTCGGGCGAGAAGATCGAGGGTTACATTGGGCCGCAGGCCGTCCGCTTCAGCCCGATGGATTGCGTCATAGACCCGACCGCCACGAGCTTCCAAACCACGCCATTCATTCGTCGGTACACCCGTACGGTGGGCGATGTCGCTCGGGATATGGAAGTGCTCGGCACGCAAGGCTTCGATCTCGTCAAACTCAGACGTGTGTTAGATTTGCGTGCGAATTACACCGACCATATAGACCAACTGAAGGGCCACGGCCTTTCTGTCGACGGCTTTGGCTCGATCGAAGAGTACTACCAGTGCGGACGCATTGAGTTTCTCGAGTTGTGGGGCAACGTCTACGACGAGAAGACCCAGACCTCGTATCCGGACCACGTTGCGACGATCGTCGACCGCCGTTGGTCACTCCGCTGCGAACCGAATCCTAGTTGGCTCGGCCAGAAGCCCGTATTCCATTGCGGTTGGCGTGTCCGGCCTGACAATCTATGGGCACAAGGTCCGCTAGATCAGTTGGTAGGCATGCAGTACCGCATCGACCACCTGGAGAATCTGAAGGCCGACGTATTCGACCAGATCGCCAACCCGATCATCAAGGTCAAAGGCAACACGGTTAACGACTTCGTGTTCGGCCCTGGTCAAAAGATTATCTGCGGCGACGACGGTGACGTCGACCTGCTGCGTCCGGATGCTACTGCGCTCAACGCTGATATGCAGATTGAGCACTTGATGCAGCGCATGGAGGAGTTAGCGGGTGCTCCTAAGCAGGCCATGGGAATCCGGACCCCTGGAGAGAAAACCAAGTACGAAGTGCAGGTGCTGGAAAACGGCGCCGGTCGCATCTTCGAGGCGAAGGTGGCCTGGTTCGAGAAGAACGTACTCGAGCCTCTCATCAACTCCATGCTCGAAGAGTGCCAGCGCAAGATGGGAGGCGCAGAGAAGATTCGTATGGTCGATCCTGAACTCGGCGCAACAGTTTTCATCGACGTCACACGGGACGATCTGAATGGCAACGGCCGACTCTACCCCGTAGGCTCCCGCCATTTCGCGGAGAAGGCGCGCTTCGTCCAAGAGTTGACGCAGACGATGCAGAACATCCAACAGATGCCAACGGTTGCGCCGCACATCAGCGGCAAGGCAGTCGCCCGCGCGCTAGAAGATGTCCTCGGCTGGACGCAGTATGGGATCGTGCAGGACAACGTCGCGATCACCGAGTCCCTTGAGACCGAGAAGCTGAAGCAAGCCGCGCAGGAACAGCTGCAAGGCTCCGGAGCACAACCTGCCGAGATGCAACCTGGTGACTTCCAGTCCGCTGATACGAACACTCCTGAGCAAGCACCGGCCTAAGTCCGACCCCGGTGAGTGGGAGAAATCCTACAACGGCGCCGGCTGGGTTCTTGAGCCGCTGGCCAAGGCGTGCCTCGAGCTTGCCGGTGACGGCGTGCTCAAGGAAGCCGACTTCAAGGGCACACACGCCCATGACGTTCTGATCTACCGCGCCGGACAACGCGCGGCCTACCTCGACGTGCTCTCCATGCTTCCGCCTGGGGCTCGCGTTGATCTACCTGCATTCCTACTTCCTGCATCCCACGCGGAGATGCTGGAGGAATCCGACCCTCCGCGTTCCATTCTCAAGAGAGTGTATGACCGACTCATCTCTGTTTTCCGCAGGAAGTAACAACGAACCAGCCGCACAACCGACACCTAGCAACCAACCGACGGGCGACCTCCCGGCCAGTGTTGGCATCCTGGTAGGTGAAGGACGGAAGTACAAAGACCTCGACGCACTAGCAAAGGGCCACCTCAACGCCGACGAACACATCTCGCGTCTCGAAACTGAGAACCGCGCGTTGCGTGATGCGGCGAAGACACAGGCCACGCTGGACGAGGCCATAGCGAAGTTGACTGCCACGCAAAGCAAGCCCACCGACCAGGGCTCGAACCAACCGGGGACGCCCTCGGCCTTGGATGCTAGCGCAGTGCAGAGGCTCGTCGCAGAAACGGTTACAGGTCTTGAGACCGCACGAACGAAGCAGACCAACCTGGCGCAAGCCGAGGCGGCCCTTCGCACGTTCTACGGTGACAAGGCTGGCGAGGTACTCGCGAAGTTCGCGCCGACACCGGCAGAACGAGCAGTACTCAAGCAACTCGGTGAAGTGTCACCCGAGCGGCTAGTTGCACTTCTCAAACCGGCCGATAAGGCCATGCCACCGATGCAACAGGGCACCGTCAATGGCGGGACGCCCAACACGACCGATCGCGCAAATGATCCAGGAGCGAAAGAGTACTGGGACAATATGCGCCGCAAAGAGCCGACTAAGTACTACAGCCAGGCCATGCAGATTGAGCGTGACAAGGTGGCCCGCGCCAACCCCGCGAAGTTCCTCGGGAAGGCGTAGTCCCACACATTAACCAATTCCACGGAGTAAACACCCCATGTCTAGCATGGACTTCGCGGCTGTTGACCAACTGACTCGTTCAGAGATTTGGTCTGAGTCGCTTAAAGAAACTCTGAAGGACATCCTGATGGGCCAAGTATTCGTCAATTGGATGACGAACTTCCCTGATGGAACCACCTTCACCATCCCGTCGATCGGCGAAGCCACGATGCGGGAAGTCTCCGAAAACCAGCCCGCCGTTTACGACGCGCTGGATACCGGTGAGTTCCAGTTCAGCATCGACCGCTACGTCGAATCCGGTCTCTTCATCACGGACAAAGCGAAGCAGGACGCATACTACAGCGCCCAGTTGATTGCCCAGTTCGAGCCCAAGATGCGCCGGGCGATCGAAGAGAACCTGGAAACCAGCATCATGTTGCTCGGCCATAGCCAGACTCTGACTGACCCGAACACCATCAACGGCGCGAGCCATCGCTTCGTTGCAGCTGGCAATACCAACACCACGCTGGCCCTCGAAGACTTCGCCTATGCGAAGTACGCGATGGACAAAGCCAACGCCACGCAGCGCCGGGTTGCCATTATCGATCCGTCGCAAGAGTTCCAGTTCAACACGCTGACCAACATCGTCAACGTGTCGAACAACCCCGTGTTCGAGGGGATCGTGAACGGTGGCTTCGTTAACAGCACGACCGGCATGCACTTCGTCAAGCACGTTTACGGCTTCGACGTGTATGTCAGCAACTACCTCAACGTCATTAGCGGAACCGAAGCAATCAACGCAGACAACCGGGGCTCAGTCGTTTCGCCGTCAGGCGCAGTTGAGAACCTGTTTATCTCCGTCGGTGGCGACGAGACCCCATTTAAGGGCGCTTGGAGGCAGATGCCTCGCGTCGAATACGGTCGTAATAAAGACCTGCGGCGCGATGAGTACCTGATGAATGCACGCTTCGGCCTGAAGTTGTACCGGCCCGAGTGTCTGGTTGTGGCGCTGTCCAAGGTCACGCCGGTTCGCTAATCATCACTGAGAATCCAAGGAAACTGAAATGACTCTCTCTCGCAAAGCAAGCTGGACCAATGCTGACGGCCTCGTCGTTGGTTTTGGTTCCCGTTACCCTGAGCGGTATGCTACCGCTGTTGCCAATGTTGACGGCAGCGCCGTGGAAATCACTCTGGACTTCAACTACAAGAGTGGCACGCCCGTGACAATGGACATCCCTGCTGGTACCTACGTTGAACGAGTACTTCTGTTCATCGGGGACCATTGGGACAACGGAACCGCCCTTGAGATCGGTGATGGTACCGATCCGAATGGTTGGTTTACCACCACCCTGCTCGCCGAAGCTACCCTCGACGACGCAGACAACCAGGTATTCCAGGCTGACGGCGTGTTCTCGCTGAAGGCTGCGGATACCGCTGGTATCGGCAAGTTGTACAGCACCGCCGACACCATTGACGTGCTTGTCACCGGAACGTTTACGACCGGCTCAGCCCGTTTGGTTGCCTACGGTCAGCGCCAGGTTATTAGCGGCGCTGCACCTCAGTAATTGAGGTAGGGGGCTCTGGCCCCCTTCTTCTAAGGAAACCTCAATGACTCACACTCGTAGTGAAACACTCAACCTTCGCGGTCTGATGATCGACTGCGATACGTTGAAGATCAATGGTACTGAAGTTGATTCCAGTGATCTGACGGCCGTTGCTGGCCTCAGTGACTTGACTGCCACTACGGCAGAAATCAACCAGTACTGTGACGAATCGGCGAAGACCGAGATCGTAACTGCAACAAATGTTATTACAGCAGCGGAATCCGGCAAAACGTTCTTCTTGAACTCTGCAACTGAGTTCGATAGCACGTTGCCTGTTATGGCTCTTGGCTTGAACTACCGCTTCATCGTGGCGGCTGCTCCCTCGGGCGCAAGCTACACGATCACCCCGACCGACGCCGACAAGATCATCGGACATACTTTGTTCGCTGAAGATGCTGGTGGTAGTGGTGATACAGAAACAACGGCTGGTGCTGATGTCATCACTTTTGTTGATGGTAAGGCAGTAGCTGGTGACTGGGTGGAAGTTTGGTGCGATGGCGTGGCTTGGTATGCTAGCGGACGTAGCGCTGTCAATGATGCCATTACCTTTACTGGCTAAAGCAAGAACTCTCCTGTAGTACCTTCGGGCGGAGGCTAATTAGCTTCCGGCATTGGCTTCCGCCCCTTTCTTTTTACCACCATGACGATCCAACACTCCGACCTTACCGATCCCGAACTGCACGAGCCGAAAGGCACATCAACTGCTACGGCTGGCCAGGTCTACACGGCCGATGGTCTTGGTTCTGGTGCCTGGGCAGACCCCGGTGCCTTCGGCGATACATTGCTCAGCAACTCCTCGCCTGACATACTCGAGTTAGATGCCGGCGACACCCTAAAGGTGGCCGATGGCAAACTCATGCTCGGCAGCACCAACGTCACAGCGACGGCAGCCGAACTCAACGACATCCACCTGACCCTCGACATTGCCGACGGTTCGCTGGACGCCAACTACTACATAGTGATGCCCGTCGCGGGCGTCATCAGTTCCATTCGCACAGTCATCGACGACGTTGTGTCGACGGCCAACATCACGGTCACCGCCTCGATTGGCGGTGTCGCAGTGACCAACGGCCAGATCACCATTGCCACCGCAGGCTCCGCTGCCGGTGACGTGGACTCCTGCTCCCCGTCCGCCCTCAATACCGTTGCTATCGGCGACGCCGTGAAGTTCGCAGTGGCTGGCGGCGGTGCTGGTGGCGCCCCGCGCATTCACCTCGTACTGACGGTCACACGCTAATGGCCAAGCTCACCATCTCTGACTTCAACAGCCTCGGCAACGAGACCTCGTTCCTTACTGCACTCAATGCTGCATTCGAGCTTATTGAGGCGGCAATGGAGAACACTGTCTCACGTGATGGAACCACGCCGAATGACATGAGCGCTGCGCTCGACCTAAACGGCAACCCACTACTGAACACCGGAAACATAGATCTTGCCGTCGCGGGGCAGTTGACTGCCTACACCACCGAAGAGCGGGATCTAATCCCGCTAGGTGTTGAAGATCGCCTCCTGATCTGGAATAGCGATGAAGGCGCTGTGCAGCAGTTCGATGGCAGCACCTGGACTAATGTACGCCAAACCCCGGCAGAACTGCTACTCACTGACGTCGACAATCACTTCACGACCGATGATGTTGAATCTGCACTTGCTGAGCTGGCTACCGAGGTGGACGCCATCGCGGCTGCCGTACCGACCCAGATCGTCAACGGTGATGCCAGCGTCGCGGTCAACGGGTCTGGTGACGTAACTATCGTCCTGTCCTCGGGACGGAATCTCATAGTCACGGGATTGCCGACCGCCGACCCCACCGTCGAAGGCGCACTCTGGATTGACACCGACACACTCAAAGTGAGTGCTGGCTAATGAAACTGACACTCCTTGAGATCGTCCAGCGCGTAATGTCGGACATCGAGAGCGACCCGGTCAACACGATCGGCGAGACTCTGGAGTCGATGGAAGTTGCGAGTCTCATCCGCGACACCTACTTCTATATCATCGCAATCCGAGAGTGGCCCTTCCTGAACGGGCTCTCCGCGTTCCAGGGCCAGAGCGATATCGATAATCCTACGCTAATGCGTATGCCCGTCGGCATGGATAAGATTTGGTGGGTCAAGTACCATGACAAGGACATCACCTACAAAGAGCCGTATGCGTTCAAAACGATGATCGACAAGCGTGCTGAAGGTGTCGCTCCCGTAGATGCAAATGGCTACATGACTGACCGCGATCCGACGTTCTGGACTAGCTACGACGATGACTTCGTCGTGTTCGACAGCTACGACAGCACCCTCGATAGCACGCTTCAGACGAGCAAGTCCGTGGTGTACGCTAACAGCACACCAGCCTGGACGCACGAAGATAACTTCATTCCCGTGCTGCCTGACAAGATGTTCCCCGCCTTCCTGGCGGAGTGCAAGGCCGCAGCATTCGCAGCACAGAAACAAACACCCAATCCCCGAGAAGAACGCAGGGCGAAGGCTGGTCTCACGAGGGCACAGTCTCAGGCCGTGCGCAACAAGGCAGCAGAAAGTACGACCAACCAGCAGGTCAACTTCGGCCGCAAGTAGCGCGGCCCATCGAAAGGAAGTAATTGAAAGCTCGCACGCTAGTACTAGGTGCGCTTGCCCTCGTAGCCGTAGCATGGATCTTCGCACTCGAGGCCCACGCTGACGGCGAGTTCGTACACATACCTGGCACGCACCATCTCACCGTCGAAACGACCACCGCGATCTATGCGGAAGTTGTCAAGGACTACCTAGTAGTACACCCAGGGCATACCGCGCCACCTCGCGCCCCGGTCTATGATTTTACCACATCCGAGGGTATCTGCACGATAACCGGTTCACCGAACAAAGGCGGCTGTGCTATCGCAATTACTTGTGGTGAGTGGGGGCAGTGCGGCGACTGGCCCGAAGGCATCGACACGATCTTCGACGAGTCTGTCGACTACGAATCCCCGTTCGGCATGAGCATCGTGTATCACGAGTTCTGGCACATCCTCCAATATTGGAATGAAGGCCCGATCGGCTACAGCATACAGGGCGATAACGTGATGAAGGAGTTGATGTGTCGCGAGAACGAAGCGTACACGCGTGAAGCGATGTGGCTCCGCAAGCACGGCCATGATAACGAAGTCTTCCACATCCGCCAGCAAATCCTTTCCACCCCCTGCATACCCTACTAATGCCCCGCGAACCCAGCAAGACCATTGCTCAAGTCGAAGCAGAACTCGCACCACAGCCCGCCCAACTGCCGTCTGAAATGCCCGTCAAGGTGCCCGATCGGAAATACACCGTCGAGCGCCATCCTACTGGCCTTTACTACATAGCCTTCTCTGGAGGCGGCACTCTCCCAGACGCGCTACGTGGCCAACATACATCAGCAGCACGGGCACAAACCGAGATCGACAAGTACCTCGCCAATCAACCTAAGCGTCCCGATCTAGCAGCCCTCTTCCCCGATGATAGTCAAACAAGCTGATGGTTGGCATGTTCTCTCCGAGCACAAAGGCTCAGACGGCAAGCGTAAGAATCTAGGCGGCCCGTACAAGTCTGAAGCCCAGGCACAGAAGCGCCTCCAACAAGTCGAGTTCTTTAAGCACAACCCTGGGAAGCGGTAATGCCGCAACGAACTATCAACAAGCGGCAGTTCAAGTTCACGGGCGGGCTCAATACCGAGTCAGGCTACCTCGCGCCCGCTCCGAACACGTGGGCCGACGGCCTGAACATGATCCCCAATCTCAACGGGGAGATTGCGCGACGCACCCGCTTGGACCGGGAAGAAGACGCCAACACCATCACGACTAGAATCCCGGCTGACAGCTCACTCGAGGCGTCCTCCGTTGGTGAGTGGGCCTCCGCCGCTGGCGATGGCACGTTGAACTTCGCCGTTGTGCAGGCTGGCTCGACTCTCTACTTCCGGCCCAACGCTGACCCGCTTAGCGACACGGCCACGTTCACTATCGATCTCACGGTATACCAGATCCCGGGGACGCCGCTCGCCTGCCAATACGTCCCCTGCCAATACGCTTCAGGCACGGGACGTTTTTTCATTGTGAGCGCGGCTACACAACCGCTGATGGTCGTGCTCGACGAGAGCCATACGTCGATCACCGTCACACCTCTGGATCTGAAGATCCGCGACTTCACCGGTATTTTTCCAGATGTCGACGGTAGCATCGACATGACCGTAGGCGCGGGCCTCAAACATGAGCCCGCCACACTGTCACCAGCTCACCGCTACAACCTCCAGAACCAAGGTTGGGACTCGACGTACATCGGCTACTACCACGATGGTAAGTCGTTTGACACCGGCAGTGACTCCGGGTTCATGCCGGGCTCTGGTGTATATCCGTCGAACGTCGCCCAGCAACCTTGGGGTGACGACAGCGTTCTAGTAACGCGCGCCGACTCGTCCAGCGGTGCGACTTTCGATTGGTCGTTTCAGGGTGTTCGCAAGCTCGCCGACAAGACCGTCACTCGAGCGCCACGCGGGCGTTACATCATCAGCCCGTTCGGTAACGACCGGGGCACGGTCTCCGGCGTTGCCGGGCTCCCCGCGAGTACGATCACCTACACCCGCCCGACGTGCATTGCATTCCATGCAGGCCGCGCCTGGTATAGCGGTATCACTGGGCGAGAGCAGAGTCAGCAGGTTCTGTTCAGCCAGACTGGCGATGATCCGAGCACGTTCGCCAACTGCTACCAAGCTGCCGATCCGGCAAGCAAGGATGATAGCAGCCTCGTCGATAGCGACGGCGGCCTGATCGTTATCCACGAGGCCGGCACGATCCTGCGCCTCGTTAGCCTCCAGAATAACCTGCTCGTGATCTGCGACAACGGTGTCTGGCAGATCAGTGGCGGCAGCGGTGGCGCGTTCAAAGCTACCGACTATAGCGTGAGCAAGGTGACAGCTATCGGCGCCGTAGCGGCCGATGCTGTGGTACTCGTCAACGATCTGGTGTTCTACTGGGCCGAGGCCGCCATCATGCAGGTCAGTCTGCCCAATACGTCTGTCACGGGTTCGATGGTTGCACAGTCCCTCACCGATGCGACTATCGCTACCTACTACAGCGACATCAACGCCCTCTCCAAGCGGTTCTGTCAGGGCCTCTACGATCCGGACGCCAAGCTGGTGTACTGGGCGTACAACGGCGACGAGCCCAACGGGGCGGCCTATAACTGGAAGAAGAACAAGCTACTCATCCTAGACCTGCGTCTGGGTGCGTGGTATCCGCTGAAGTTCTCCGACAGCAACCTCGACACCCCCGGGACTGCGTACTTCGTGGGGCTCGTCCTCACCCGCGCCATCTCCCGTGGTACCGACATCGACGTCAACATCATCGACAGCCTCGAGAACGAGGTACTCGACTCGAACGATGTCAACGTCGTCATCTCCCTACCGACTCTCGCGTCCACTGGCCGCGTCCTGAAGTTCATCTCCTACGTGCCAAGTGGCGGGGCCGACATGATCCTCACCGCCGCTGATCTGCGCTTGCGCGTGTACAGCGAGCTACTCGGGGTCGTATCCTTCCGTGACTGGTTCGTGTTGGACGAAGTAGGCAGCGACTTCCAGGCGTACATCGAGACACAGTGGGAAGAGGATGGTATCGGGGCCGACAAGCGCTTCACCACGCACTACGCCACCATATTCCTCAAGAAAGCTGAGCGTGGTGTTGAACACTACGACGACGGCGGAGGCACGTAATGTCTATTGTATCCCGCATTATCAACCCTGGCGGTTGCCTCATGCAGTCACGCTGGGACTTCGCTGACGACCAACTCTCGGGCAAGTGGTCAGCGTTCCATCAGGTATATCGGCACATCGTTCGTACTCCCGATCCCGAAGTAGAGGCCGATACGTACAAAACTGGCCGTGCGCTAGTTGTCACAAAGAACAAGTTGCGTGGCCGTGGCCGTGCGCTGAAGCTGCGGTTCAAGGCCGAGCCTGATAAGGACATGGTCATTATCGGCTGGGCCATCACCAATAACGGCAACGGGGCGGAGTAATGGATTACATCACGCCGAAGGACTACTTCGCCGGCTACGCAGACAGCGACGAGATCAGCCAGCTCCACCGCTCCCATGCGGCCGGCATGCTGGTCATGGTGAACAAGCTACTGGGCTACGCCGTCACCAAGGGTGTACGACTACAAGTAAATCCTGTCACGCGAACACAAGTGTCAGGTGAGAAGGATGGGGGCTGGCGGCCCCAGGCGTGCCCAATCGGAGCGCCGCTATCGGCGCACAAGCAGGGCATGGCAGTCGACGTATACGACCCCGACGGTGCATTGGACGACTTCCTCACCGACGAGATCCTGCGTGACTTCGGCCTGTACCGCGAGCACCCCGCCTCAACCCGGGGATGGTGTCACCTCACAACCCGTGCTCCTGGCTCGGGCAAGCGCACCTTCTACCCATGATCGTAACCCGCCGCGCCACGCTTGAAGACGCCCCCGAGATCGCTCGCATGGGGCTCTCGTTCCTCGAGGCGCACCCGGTCGGCCCGTTCGATCCGGAATACGTCCCGCAGTTCGCCGAGATGATGGTGCGCGACAACCTCGCGCTGATCGCCGAGGTCTCCGGACATCCGTGCGGCATGTTGCTGGCAGTACACCGCACCGCACTGTTTCACCCATCAGAAAAGGTCTGGCAGGAAATCGCCTGGTGGACCGATCTCGACGCCCGCTCAGCGGGTGCTGGTGGTGCACTGCTGGATGCCTTCGAGGAGATTGTGGGCAGCGACCGTGTGTGCATGGGCACCATGCCCACGACCGAAGTCGAAGCCGCGTACTTCATCAAGCGTGGGTGGACGCTCACGCATCAAGTCTGGACCAAAGGATTCTAATGGACTTCCGCCTCATCAGACAGTTCCTCTTCCCGTGGCTGTATCCGCCCCAGTTCGTACTCGAGGCGGCTCTAGCTGTTGGCGCCATCGCTGGCGTTGTGAGTGCCGGCATGGGCGTCAAGAACGCCATCGACCAGCGCAAGCAGGGGAAGCTCGCCCGACACGAAGCTGAGGCGCAGCAACGCCTGACTGACATGCAGAACCAGAAGGCAGCGCGTGAGCAGTTGCGCAAAGAACGAATTGCGAAGGCAGCCGTGATTAACGCAGCCGCAACCTCCGGTACGACCGGATCGTCCGGTGAGTTAGGCGCGGTGTCTTCGCTCGGTACTGAGTCGGCAGCCAACATCGGGATGCTCAACAGCAGCATCGCTGCACAGAGCAGCGTGGCAGCTGACGAAGGCGCTCGCATGGATATCGCGAACCGCATAGCCGTGCAGTCAACCATCGGTGGCGTAGCAGGTGCCGTAGGTGGCGTAGCCAACGGTGTCTTCGAAGCGAAGGGCGGATACGAGTCCCTCTTCGCCGAGACCCCCGGCTCTGGCTCTGGTGATGGTCGCATCTTCGGTGGAAACGCTCCGCAATAATGACTGACCTATCGCAAGGTTTTGGTCCGAGCGAAGCGCCCGAAGCAGATGGCTTTGGCGTAGCTCCGCAACCGCTAGCCCCGCAGCCTAAGCCGCCGGTCAACGCAAGCTCCGTCTCGAACGAGTACGCGATGGTGTCGGGAGAAGATCCCGCCGCGATCAAGAAGGAGATGGAGTACCTCGGGCCGTGGCAGGCGATCGACCGCGTATTCGGTACGACGCACGCCGCGCAGCAGGCTGCCATCCGGAAGGACATGCGGCAGAGTATGGCGATGGGCGACGCCAATGAGACAGCACGCCTAGCGCAGCAGCACGTTGACGAACAGGCCCGTAAGGAAGCCGATGACCATCTGCTGATCGACAAGCAGATCTCCATCAGCAAGCAAGCTGCAGCACAGCTAGCCGACCCGGCTGGATTCAAGACCGACGGCGAGGTGGGTGCAACTACTCAGGACCAGGGCGAGAAGCGCGGGATGTTCAATACCATCCTGGCTGACGCCGTGGACTACGGTAATGCGGCGCTCGACAAGGCCGAGTCGATCTACCACGACGGCATAAGTTGGGACGACTTCATCAAGTCGCAGCAGCACGGCTTCAGTATGGGTGCGCGAGGCGTCCTCGAGACCGCTGGTGGAGTCGCCAACGTCCCGACCCACATCGCCAACTTCGGGATCTCGGCAATCAATGCCGGCGCCCGCGCACTGGGCTTCACGGGCGAGACCAAGATGAGCGATCTAATCACCGGAGAGAAACCGTCCGGTGACCTGATCGGCTTCCGCTTCAACACGCCGGATCTGGGTGCCAAGCTCGCGGATCGGCTGGGCCTGGATACCGCGCAAGGCGCGATCCAGCGCACAGGCGTTGCCGCGTTCCAGACCGGCCTCGAGTGGCTGACCCTGGCGAAGTCTGCCACGGCTCTCGGTGGTGCCCTCGAAGCAGCCTCCAAGGCTCCCGTCACGTCGGGCGTCCTCAAGGCGTTTGGTGAGCACGAGGCTGGGCAGATGGTGGCCGGCGCCGCGTCCGGCGCAGCTGAACAGGGCGTCAAGGAACTTGGTGGCACCGAGACACAGGCGGTTGTAGCCGGACTCGTAGCGCCGCTGATTCCATCCCTGCCGTCTCTTCTCAAGCTGCTGTCCCAGGGCAAGCTCGCCAACGTCATCAAGCGCACGGCGGGCGACAAGGCTGCCGCTGGCGCCGTGGATGACCAGCTGGCTCGCGCTGAGGCGGGCGTAGCAGGGCGTGGTGATGCGGACTTGTCGCACCATGAGGCCGCGAACTCCGGCATGAGCACCGTAGACCCGATGGCCCGTCTGCGCGACAAGATCGACGGCTTGGCTGGCCCGGTGCAGGAGCGCCTGGAGAAGCGTGTTCAGGACTCCTGGCAGAAGATTCAGGAAGCCCGTGAGCTGGTCAATAAGACGGCTCCGGAGACCGCCCCCGAAGTCGAGACCGCCATCCGCGATATGGAGATGGCGCATGACCCGGCTGTCAACAAAGACGTGCACTCGACTGAGCTGTGGGAAGGTGGCCCCAAGGCCAACTACATGTCCCCCGACGCCAGGCCCTTCATGTCGAAGAACGGCGCCGAACTGCACATGCAAGAGCATGGCATCCAGGGCGAGGTAGTGGATGTGCGCAACCTGGAGGCCAAGCGCTTCGCGGACGAATCCCCCACCGACGCTCGGCTGCGGCAACAGGAAGGCACAAACGTTCCTGGGAACGTTACCCTAAAGCTGTCTCCGGACTTCGCCCTGCCGACGCTGGTCAAGGACGAGATCAACATGAAGGTGCGTGATGAGATCGCCCACCTCAATACGCAAGGTGCAGAGGCCGTCACAGCCGAAGAAAAGGCTGCCGTCAAGCAACGCTACGCCGAACTACGCGAGATCGTTGCTGAGAAAGACCCCAAGACGTTAGTCGAGAAGGCTGGCAGGGCTGGACTGCTCGATGACGCCGAGCACATCATCGAAGGTGAGGCCATCCGCCATGAGGCGCGAGCAGATCTCATCAACACTATGAAGAAGAAGTTCGTCGGTAGCCGTGTGCAGGTCATGGAAGGTGTTGGCAAGGAGTACAAGGATCTCGTCAAGGGCCTCCTCAACGACTTCGGTCTCACGGAGGAGAAGGTCGTCATTGGTACATTCGATGACTTGGCAGCGCTACATCCCGACCTGAGTGGGTCTATGCAGCATGGCGCTCTCGGTGTGTACATGCATCCGGAGAAGGACCGTCCGTTCCACGCGATCGCGCTGAACGAAGTTCACATGGATCTCTCTGGCACGGGCAATGCCTTCAACAAGGCGCGTGGCCTTCAGACGCTGCCGCACGAAGTCGGTCATCTGATCTACCGCGTAGTACTCGAGTCCGACCAGTTCAAGCCGGTCAGGACAGCACTCATCCGTGCGTTCCAAGAGTCGATGGACAAGAACCCGAAGCTCGCTGAGCGTTTCGCCAAGTTCCGGCAGAGCACCAGCCTTGCAACCGGTGAGGACTCCGCTGCCTTCAAGATGCAGAACCTCAAGGAGCTGGCCAACTCACCGTCCTTCATGCAGTGGCTCAACCACGAGGAGTGGTTCGTCGAGGGACTCTCGAAGGCTATGTTCCAGCACGAACAGACGCTGTCTCACATCGAGAAGGCATTCAAGCCCGTCGCTGACATGCTGCGCCAGATGTACAAGTTCATCGCGCAGAAGCTCGGGTACTCCACTGAGCAGGCTCCCGCGATCATCGAAGGTTGGATGCGCCAGCATCTCAAGAATGTGCAGGAAGGCCGCTTCGATGCGCAGCAGCTGACCTACTCCGAGCGCAGTGCCAGCCCGGGCGGGCGGCTGAACCAAGCGCCGACGCGCGACGTTGGGCCGGAAGGCTACGTCATCCGCACCCCGGCACAGCAGGTCAACCACTACGCCACCCTTGGTAAGTTCTCCGACGAGGATATCAACGGGATGCACTATTACGCCTTGGACCCCAAGCATGGCTCCTCTGAAGAGGCCATGCAGGGCCGGGTTATCGGCGTTCACGTTCAGGATCGTATCGCCTCCGTGCTGCGCGACCACGTCGCCAAGCCGTGGCAGAAGCTAAGCAAGAATGGGCAGCGCCGCGTCGAGTCCGTCCTAGTCGAAGGTGACGCACATAGCAACCTGGATGGCAGCACCGGCAAGGAGTACAGCGCCACCGAGTTGATGTCAGCAGGCCTGAACAACAAGGAAATGGAAGCGTACTTTGCCGTGCGACAGGCCCGCGAAATGATGTGGCACTTGCGCAATGGTGAGATGGTGCGTGAGCTGAGCGCCTCGGGCCATAGCAACATCGCGTTCTCCGTTGTCGAGGGCGGCAAACCTGCGACGGGGACGACCTCGGCTGTTCCAGGAGTTGGACGCCAGCTTGACGTGGTAGCCAAGGAAGTCCATCCGCTAGACGTCAATGGTCGGTACATCTGGGACGCACGCGCCAACAAGGGCGTCACCATGACGCAAGAGATGGCCGACAACATAGGTGCAGCGACGGTCATGAAGATGCGCGACCCGCAGCAGATCGGCGGCAAGTACTTCCAGCACGTCATCGTGGACCCCAAGACCGCGAAGCGCAGCGCGATCACTAGCGTCCTGGCACACAGGCCGGGTGAGTTTGCGCGTATCTACACGGATGAGTATTTCGCCGTGGCGAAGCGCGCGGGTGTGCAGGTTGACGGCGTCGCACCGCTTGAGGGTTTCGAGAGCGTCATTCGTTCCGCCAAGTCTGAGAAGGAAGTCAACGCCTACGTTAAGTCCATGAACGATGCCGTGGCCTATATGGACGGCGTCAGGGCCGGGCAGATCCAGGCCCGCAACCCTCTTACCAAGATCGAGGAGCTGATAGGGCGCCACACGGACCCGCAGGAATTCGTAGCACAGCACGCCGATGGCCGCTTCGACGGCGTGAAGTTCGGCTCGAAGTTCACCCGCACCAAAGACGACTACCTAAACAACTTCACCGGGCAGTCGCTGAACGAGCGCCCGTTCTACGGGGAAAGGGGAGGTCGCATCTACTCGGTGGATCGCAACAGCCCGAACACCCTGTCGATGATGCGTTCCCTCGAGGCCGAGGTGACGAACGTCAGCCGCTCCGTGGCAGTAGGCGAGTGGCGCGGCACCATGATCCAGAAATGGATGAACACCTTCGGTGAGATGATCCCAGGCCGCACAGGAGACGACGTGCGAGACTTCCTCCAGCTGGCCGACAAAGGGCCGCTACGGCTTACCACGACTGATCCGCGCTCGAAGTTCGCCGAGCGCACCCATGACTACATTATGAAACAGCTGGGCATCCGGACCCAAGAGGAACGGATGTACCAGAACTGGACCCGATCGTTCACTGAACAAGGTGAGCGCAATGGCTGGCTACCGACGACCATCGGGGCGGCTATTCGTCAATCCAGTCCGCTGAACTTCATCCGCTCGGTCAACTTCAACCTGCAGCTCGGGCTCTACAACCCGGCGCAGCTGCTCGTGCAGGCGAATGGGATGGCGACGGCTGCCTTCATCCATCCGCTACACGGCCTTGCGGCTGCCAAGACGTACCCGCTGCTTAGGCTGGCCCTGATGTCCGACAATGTGGCAGTCCACAAACTCGTGGGTGCTGCGCATAGCCTGTCGGAGATGGGCCTCTCGTCGGTGGACGAGTTCGTTCAGTTGGTGAAGGCCATACGCAAGACTGGCGTGATCGAGAACCTCCGGTCAACCGCACTCCATAACATGGAAGACGGGAAGCTCGGCATCGTGACCAGCATGGGCGGGAAGTTCCTGTCCGGCGGGCGGTGGTTCTTCAACCGTGGCGAGGAGTTGTCCCGCGTGGTCAGCTTCGATATCGCACGACGTGAGTTCATGGCCGCACGACCTGGCGTGGATTGGACCTCGAACGAGGCCCTGAAGCAGATCGTGCTACGGATGGACGACTTCACGCAGAACATGACCAAGGCGAACCAAGCCTTCTGGCAGCGTGGTGGGTTCTCCATCGCCGGGCAGTTCATGCAGTACAACGTCAAGTTGATGCAGAACGTCGGAGCCTCGATCACCCGGGGCGCTGAGCGCTCCGCTGCTCGTCTCACTGGCGGGGAGGTTAAGGCATACCGTGGCTTCACCAACGCCGAAGCACTGAAGATCCTCTCGGGCCACTTGGTCATGTACGGAGCGGCAGGCTACGGCGCAGTGAACTTCATGGACGAGATTCTCGGCGACAAGCTGAGCAACTCCATGAGCCAGGTCGAGAAGGCTGCACTCGCACAGGGCGCCATGTCCGGGCTCATCGCGGCCTACACCAGCACTCAGGATAACCCGGCCGGTACGCAGATAGCTACCGGCTCCAGGCTGGCGTCGTTTGACTTCCTGGGGCGTCTAGCCAGTGGCCTGTTCTCGGATCACACGACTTTGTGGGATGCGGTGCTAGGCCCCAGCAAGACGACGATCGACCGCCTCGGTGCGGCTGCACAGATCGTAGGGCTGTGGAAGGTGGACGCCAGAACCACGCCGCAGATGTTGCTCGAGGGTGCCAAGGCAATCGGCCCTGAGCTAGCATCGACCACGCGCAACGGGCTGCGGGCCTATCTGTACTACCAGAACAAGGGCCTGATGATCGACAAGAACGGCAACGCCGTGGCTCGTCTGAACGGCGAGGAGATGCTGGCCACCGCGCTAGGCTTCCAGCCTACGCAGGCGCAGGACTATTACACCTTGTTGGCCGACAAGCACCAGCGGGCACAGATCATCAACGGCCTGTCCGAGCTGATCTACAAGCTACAGCGTGAGCGCGTCATGGCCGCCAACCGTGGGGACATGGAGACCTTCAACAAAAAGTCCCGCGACATCCAGCTGTGCTGGCCGAAGAACGCAGGAGATTTGCACGACGTCGAGATGAAGATCAAGAAGGACTACTTCCCGTTCGACACCGAGTTCCAGTCCATGCTGAGCGAGTTCGCCCACCGCAATTACCACGCGGATGGCAGCACCAACCCTTTCACCGTAACCAGCCCTCCGGGCTCCAACCCTCAAGTCCCATATGGCAGATAAGTTCGCAGTCGATCTAGGTGCCGCCCCGCAGGCTGCCGACAGTGGTAGTGCTATCAGAGACCTCCGCCTAGCGGAAGGTGAAACCGAATCCGCCGGTAACAAACTGGGCGCCGCCCTGGGCGGTGCCATAACCTACGCTGGGAAGCAGGGCCTTGATGTATGGAAGGGTTCGCTGTTGGCCGGTGAAGATACGAAGATCAACCAAGCCATTCAGGACGCGACTGGTAAGCTGCTGGCCGTTCCCGGGAACGCTAGCGCTGCGCAGGGTGCCATCAACTCGGGCGACCCGTCGCACCCGGCCGGCCAATTCAAGTCGGACACGGACCGGTTGTACGCCGCGTACCAGCAGGGCGTCATCGACAAGAACTCCTTCCAGCTCCGCCTGGACTCGATCGTCAAGCAGTACAGCGACAAGATGCCGGGATGGGCCAGCGACTTCCGCCGCAACGCAGCGGAGAAGGTTGGCATGTCGGGCATCGAGCATATGTTCAGCGCAGCCGCTCATCGTAACGAGCAGGCAAAAGCCGATTGGGAGTTCTCCATGAAGACCGACCAGGAGATCATGGCGCAGAACGGGGTCAACACCCGCGACCAGATCACGGACCAGATGCGCGGGGCCTACAAGCAGCACCAGGTAGCCATCGCCAGCGCGGCCACGCTCCAGGCGCAGCGCAGCACCCGCGTCATGCAGGATGAGGACAACGAGCGGCTGGCCTCCAAGCAGTACGGCATGATGCAGGCCACGACGATGACGGGAGTTCTCAACGATTGGGAGAAGTTCCAGGCTGCCAACAAGGACGCCGACTTCAGCAGCCAGGTGGTATCGCAGCGCTGGTCTCGCGAGCTGGGCGACACGCTCCAGAAGAAGGAGATCGAGGGCATGAAGCAGATCGACGCTTGGATGCGTGACCCGGTGAACCCGATCACGTTCGAGACGGCGAAGAAACTGAAGGACGATCTGCACACCTCGCTGAGCACCGTGCGCAACAACCTTCAGTCCGCTGAAGGTCAGAACGCCGTCACGCTGGCGATCAAGAACGCGCAGGGCAAGGCCGAGCTGCTCCAGTCGAACATGAAGATCACCAACGCCGACCTCGAGTTCGTCAAGACCTCGGGCATGATGCCGCAGATGGCGACCGACTACATGCGCCTGAAGGGTCCGGATGGCAACGACCAGGCGTTCCTGAAGCTGTACGGGCAGTGGGGCAAGTCCTACATCGACGCCAAGAACAAAGACCCCGAGCTATACACAAACCTGAACCTCTCGACCTACAAGGGTGAGACGGACCTCAAGACGGCGGACAAGCTCCACCCGGGGATGGGCAACGTCATCATCGGCGAAGACAACATGCAACTCAGGAGCTACCGTGGCAACGGCAGGCTGAACGACCAGCAGCTTGAGGACGCCGAGAAGCGTGTAACACGCTGGGCAGGCAACGCGGCCCTATCGGGGGCCACAGGGCAGGCCAATATGGATGCCGTAGTCAACTCCGGGGCGCTCGACACGGTGCTCGCACAACTACCGGCCGCGAAGCAGGGGCCGCTGGCAGCGCAGGTACGGGATGTGGCAGGGAAGGCACTCGGTGCCTCGTCCGCGCGCATCACGGCGATTGCGGAAGCAGGCCGGGAACCACTGACGGTGGACCAGAACGGGAGGATTGTGACAACGTCGCGCGATCCAAGCGTGGTGTCAGCGGTGAAGGACTACAACAACCACTTGACCACGGTTCGGACTGCTGCTCAGTACACAGGGGAGACGCAGGGACAGGATACGACAGAGGGATGGAGGAACCACACGCTTGACGTGGTGGGTAGCACGCACGCCGGGCCAGGCCCGACCACGCCAGCGTCCATCGAGGCAGCAGCCAAGAAGGGCAACCAACCCGCAGCAAGCACAAAGGGTGGGATGGAAGCGGTAGCACCGAAGGTGACGGCGCAGGCTGGTACTCCGGAGTTCAAGACGCAGGTGTCAGCGCTGGCTGAGCATGAGGCACAGCAGGCAGGCTTGCCGAAGGGACTGGCTACGAAGATGATCGCAGCCGAGAGCAACTTCAAGCCGGATGCCAAGAGCCCCGTAGGGGCAGGCGGCTTGACCCAGCTGATGCCGGGCACTGCTGAAGAGATGGGCGTGACGGATGTGAACGACGTACACCAGAACGTGAAGGGTGGCGTGGGCTACCTCGCGCAGCAAATCAAGGCGCACGGCAACAGCGTATGGAAGGGATTGGTAGCGTACAACTGGGGGCCGGGCAACCTGAGTGAGCACGGCTGGAGAAACGCGCCCGAAGAGACACGCGCATACGTGAAGAAGATTCTGGGTATCGATCCCTGGCATCAGAAATAACACGCTAGTGCGGGGTGAAGCCGGCCGCCGTCAGGCATTCTGTGATAATGCGCTGCCGAGCCCCGGTGCGGGGTGACTGGAACTGCCCGTCGCGGTTGCACTCGTACATCCGCTGTCGCGCCTCGGTCATTGTCATATCCGCAGGCTTGTCCCAGGTGTGGGGCGCACAGCTCGTCAATAGAAGGACAGCAAGAATATAGCGCATAGCACATTCCCCTAAGTGCGGTGTGTGTGCTTAGGTAAAGCATCTTTCGTACCAACGAGAAAGCCCGGCCCTTAAGAAAGGGACCGGGCCTTTTCACGTCTAACGAAACCTACTTACCGCCTTTGCGGTAATAGTCGAGCCACACGTCGATGGCCAGCTGAATCTCCTCCAGCTGTGCCGCGACGAACGCATCGTCCTTCTTCACCCAGCGCTTCACTGTGTCAGGGTGCAGCTTCGTCCAGACGTCGGCGAGTAGTTCAGCGCTGCTCATCGTCGGTGTGCCCATGCGATTACCACCATTAAGATGCCGACTGAGATGGCCAGAAGAATTCCACTCAAACTCATAGTTCCCCCGTCTTGCAGGCGTTGTAGAAGTATGCCGTGAGCATCTCGTGCGTCCAGCCCCCGTCGAACATACCAGTTTGGGCTTGTGCGTACCCAACGAGGGTATCCACGAAGTAGTCCTGACGCGCCCGCTCGCTCAACTCCTCGGCGATATAGATGCCGTCGGCAGGAACCGATGACTCACCAAAGAACATCGACTTGATGGTGAGCATTGGTGCCAGCTTCATGACGGCGGGTGCCCCTCGTAGTTCCGCCTCGGCGCCCCATGCAGCATGCACGCCGATTGTCCCGCAGGCGATGAGCTTCTCCTCCTCAGCGGTTGGTGCTCGGTCCTCCGGCTGCGGCGTGGCGTAGTGATCGCCACCGCCTGCCGAGTGAGCGAATGCCCCACCCGCGATGAACAGCCCCAGGATGACGAACACTGCTGCTATGTACCACATGAGGAACACCCGGGACGACTTGCGTATGACGACGGCCTTCACTTAGACGCTCCCTGCTTCACTACTGACTTCTTCTTCATTCCCCTGTGGGGCAGCGGAAGCTGGTGCTTCGTCTCCTTCCGCCTCTGCTTCCTGCTCAAACGCGAGCCGAGCTTCCGCCGGACTGCGCGGGCCATCGTCAATGCGCTGACTGCGCCAGTCGATTCCTGCTCCATCTAGCAACACCCTCAAGCGAAGGATTTCCTGATTCATTAGGGCGGTGATGTACTGCGCTTCGTGCATGACCTGCACAACCTGCTGCTTATCCTGGGCGCGGCGAAGGATGTGCTTCTTCCTGCGTGCTGCTCTATTACTTCCCGGCATCTGGCCTCCAGAGATCGTTCAAGTCGGGCCGGTTCTTCATGTGGTTGGAGAGGAACATCCAGCAGCAGCCTAGGTGGTCGATGTGCGGCAGCCCGGACTCCGGGTCGGTGTACTCGCCACGCATGATCGCGAACAGGTGCCGCATCATGGCGCCCAGCAAGCGGGACCACGCGATACCGCCGCGCCAGTTGTGTGCTGCGTACTTGTTGGCGCCGAAGGTCAGCACCTTGGCGATGCCCTCCAGTGCGTCAGCGTCCAGCAAGTCGACGCGCACCTTGCCCTGGTCGAGCTTGGCGCCCGCAGGTTTGGTGTCGTCCATCATCGCCCCCAAAACGTTTGCGCCACCCGCGCCATAACCAAGAGTCCAAGTGCGAACCACGTTCCGCCCTTGATCGTGTCGCCCAACAAAGCCGTTGAGATGAATACGCGCATTGCGGTTGTCGAGAAGGCCCATATGATGAAAGCATCCAGCAGCGCAGTGTTCGGGATCGTGACCAGCCGATAGATGCAGTAGCCGATCGCGAGTTGTAGTGGAATCCATAGGTACAAGTGGGTCCACCACGGTCCAGTCAGCGTTCTGTACAAGTACTCCGCTGTCACTGCGGGGACTGCAGCAGCGAGTCCCCACAGCGTTGCAGGCGTTATCCAGCTTGTCAGCCAGTTCATTCCAGTGTGTCTGCTACTCCGTCTAGCCAGTTAGCGATGGCGTGTGTAACGATCGCGGCCCCACCTGTGAAGACGGTGGTGAGGTAGAAGAACGCGGACAGCGTTCCCAGGAACATTCGTAGGACCGTCCGATTAAACTGTCTCAGTCGCTTCATATGGATCAACAAATCCGATTAGCAGGTCATTCAGGTCCGAGGAAACTTCCTCGATCTCGCTAGCCGCTGCTGCGTTGTCCGTGACTTCTACGTGGTCCCAAATCCAAGCAGACCAGTTGATGATCGTGGCAAGGGAGCGTGCTTCGTGCTCCGTCTCGAGGACGATGGTGATCGGGCTAAACGACTTCTTCTGGCTCAGTTCCATTCTCAAACCACTCCGCAGGTAAGGGTTCGGTGCGCAGGTCGCACCAGGGAATGCCGTGCTCGTTACACCAGTCCGCGTATGTAGTCTTGCTCCCCTTGCGAATCGGCTTGTAGGCGTTCTGAAACGCCATGCAGATAATGACGTCGGGGTGCTGCTCCTTCATTAGCAGGATCTTCTTTCTGTCCTCGAGATCCCAAATACCCTTGGCTTCGATGTAGACCGTGTCGCTGATCTTGAAGTCGGGCGTGTATGTGTGCGCTGTCTCGGGTCGGATGTACTCGAACTGCTCGACCTCGTACTGTACTGGTCGGCCGGAGGCCGCGATCGTGTCGCGTACTTTCTCCTCCAGCCTGTTGCGCACCGCGATATTGCGGTAGTTATGAAATGACATTGACCATGCGCTCGTCACGCTTGACGCTGACGCTCTTGTTGCCACGGAACCAGCCGCCGCAGTCCTGGCACTGGTAGCGCCTGTACTTCATGAGCGATGTGGTAGCGTAACCGCGCGCCTGGAAGTTCGTGCTGGCGCACTTCGGGCAGCAGGGCGCGTCGTCGTGCGTACCATGGTTCGGATGGTTGGCGATCCAAGGCAGCAGCCGGTGGTACAGCTTCTCCAGCAGCGTGACGTCACCCCGGTTGTACTCTTCCATCGCCTTCCAAGCGTCGGGGTCGCCCTCCATACACTTGACCCACAGCTCGAAGCCTTCGTTCTTCACCTTGCCGCCCAAACGAAGGATCGAGCAAACGTGATCGAGCTTGTTGGAGGCGAAGCGGAACTGCTTCTTCACAACTTGCAGCAGGTCGACTTGCTTGTACGGCGAGGGTGGCGGGAGGTCGTAGCGGACGAACTCCTTGTTGAGCGTCGGGATGTCGAACTTGACGCCGTTGTAATGGACGACTACGTCGGCCTCGTCCAGCAGGGCGAGGATACGAGTGAGCATGGTGATCGCCCCGTCCTGCGGAATCGAGCCGAACATGACCTCGCGTTCGCCGAGCCATCGCGCGGCCCAGCACAGCACGTAGCCGGTCGACTCAACTTGGTTCAGGCCGATGTTCTGATCCCACAGCCCCCACACGTATGCCTTGTTTGGTGCGGTTTCAATATCTAAGAGAAGAATTTTCACAGTGCCCGCCACTTCGCCAGTAGTCTCAGGATGTCTGCCTGACGCCGTGCGCTCATGAACTTGAGCACGGTCATCATCCAGCCCGCTGCTTTACTACCGGAGCAGTGCGTGTAGTAATACGGCTTCTTCTGCGTTGTGTAGGGGCCGTAAGGCCCGCACACATTAGCGCCTAAAAGCGCCGCTGCTTTCTCGACTGTGTCCTTATCGCCCATCGACAGCTGAGTACGAGGTCGTCCTCTGTTTCGCTGCGTTTGATGCCATGTAAATGCACCTTCGCCCTCGAGTAGTCCGGCCAACCACGCAATATCTAAAACATTCATTCAGTCATAGCCAACTCCTGCGCGCTCTCTACCACTTGCGCTGTGAACTCTGGAACATCAGGCGCCTTCTTGACTTCAGTGAGCCATACCGGCCCCTTGGCATACGCGAAACCGCGCAGGCCAGGCCAGCAGGTTTGCTTGAATGGGCAATAAGAGCAGGCCGTATCCAGCTTGCGGTTGCCGCTCTTACCCTCAGGAACATCCGCGAATGCACGGATGGGTGGGGCGGGCTGCTCGAGGTCGTTGATGAGCGCGTCGATCTTCGGCAAGGGATCTTGATACGGAGTCTCGGACCACAGCAGGCGCCCGTTCTCCTTGTTCTTCACCAGGAACCCCATGCGCTTCACGTCCGGATGCTGGCCCAGCATGTAGCTGCTCAGCTGGCCCCGGTAGCCGAAGGCGTCGTTCTGGTCGGTCAGCCCGTCTTTGAACTTCTGCGTGCCGTACCCGCTGGCAGACTTCACGTCCACCAGGGCGTCATCAATGATGGCGTCCTGATGTCCGCGAATCGTCCAACCATTGCGCTCGAACTCGATCTTCTCTTGCTCGTGCTTGACCTCGTGCCCGGCTAGCTTCGCCAACAGCAGAGCCACTTCCTCAATGATGTCCCCGAACAGGAACTTCACGATGGTGTGACCCGGCATCGGCTCAGCTACCTCGGGCGTGTGATACTCGTACCACAACTGACGGTGGCACGGCTTGCCCAACTCGGACATGCGCAGCACCTTCTCCCCGGTGCGGGACTTCTTCACCCGCCCGGTGAGCTGACGCTCGAGCATTTTGGTGATGTTCTGTCCGAACGATACGGCATCCGTCGGACAAATCGCCACAGGTGATACGCCTGTCGCCGCACCGTCGAGCATGCGCTCGATGTCAGGCACGAGTGTATCAATCGTTTTTGTCATGGTGTTTCATCCAAGCATCGAACACAGCACCAAGGACCAGGAGACCGAGTATGCCGCCAACGATGATGGCGGCGGCCATTACGCGGCAGCCTTCTCGTTCGCCAGTTGTCCAGCGGCGGCTGCCATGTCGTCGTCGCCGCAGGTGTACGCCTCGAACTTGCGAGCGATTGCGATGACGGCCTCAACCTCCATATACGTCGGGCTGCGCTCGGAGAACTTCACGGCGTTGGTCAGCGCGTTCTGACGGTTGATGGCACGGTTGCCGTCAAGCGCACCGACGGGGAACGAACCACGATTGCCACCGCCTTGCACCACGGTCGGGCGGGGCGCTGAGGCGGGGATCGGTGCAGTACCAGTGACGCTCACGCTCGCCAGGTCGACGTCGTTACCGTACTTGCCGGTAGAGAAGTCGAAGGTGACGGTGTCACCCGGCTTAACGCCGGAGTCCTTGAAGTTGGTGCGGTACTCCGCGCCATCCACCAGGAACGTGTACGTCTTCTTCACGCCGAACTTGGTGGTGACGTTGTTGCTGTTGATGGTGCTTACGACTCCAGAAACTCGAGGCATTTCTCTTCCTTGTCAGTGGATGCAGGGCTGGCAAACGTTCCTGGGAACACGATCTCCTGCTGATCGAGCCAGGTGGGGCCGGATGAAACGTTGATGTCGAGTGGCAGCGGGAACTTGAAGCCCCATGTCTCCTCGATTGTTGCGGGCGTTGCGGTGAGTATCTCCTTCATTACGTTCGCGAGATGGGCCACGTAGTCTGGCTGCGCATCCGCCATTACACTGTCATGTACTGTGTTGATGAGTCGGATACCCTTGTGCAGATTCCTGACGTAGATCGTGCGATACAACTTGCCCACTGCGAGTGGCACGATGTCCGCCGTAGCGAGCCCCTGAACCGGTCGGTTCTTGATCTCGGTCGGGCTGAACGTCTTGGCCTTCGGGTCGCGCGCCAGAATGAAGTCAGGCGCGGTGTACTGCTCGAACGGGTAGTGCCGCCCTGTCGGGCTGACGATGACGGACTCCTTGATAGGGATACCGTCGGTGTCCTTCTTGCCCTTGTGTACGCTGGTGTTGTTTACGGCGTCCATGATCTCGTTGTGGTAGCGAGCGACTCCCTCGTACCTTGTGTAGAACACGCTGATGAACTTCTTCACGAACTCGACGCTCAGTCCACTCTGGTCAGCGATCTTGTTGGCGCCTGCCCCGTACACCAGGGCGAAGCTGATCGGCTTGACCTCCTTGCGCTGCTCCTTCGTTGGCGCCCGGCCGAACAGGTCGATGTACAGCTCCGTGTGCATGTCACGGCCCATGCAGATGTCGTCCATCAGCTGCGTATCGTTGCTGAGGTACGCCAGGGCGATCATCTCCAGCTGCTTGAAGTCCGCTTCGACGATCTTGCCGTCCGCGAAGCGCGAGATGAAGGCGCTCTTGATGTCGCCATTCGTCACGTTCTGAAGGTTCGGCTTGCTGCTGGTCAACCGTCCTGTGCGAGCTACACAATGGTTGATGCTGTGGTGGATGTAGCCGTCGGCGCCAGTACACTCACGCAGGCCCACCGCATACGTGGTCAGCTGCTTCTTCACGGCGCGGTACTCGAGCACCGTCTCCACGAATTCCTTGGAGATAGGTACCGGTGATTGCGGTAGTAGCTGCCGTAGCGTCAACTCGTCCACCGACCGCTGCCCGCCCTCGGTCTCACGGATCGGTTTGTACCCAAACCCGGTGATCTGCTTCTTAAGCGTGACGTTCTGGTAACGTGGCTGCCCTTTGCGCGGGCCGCCCTTGTACACCCCGATCTGTTCCTTGCCGGCGTACTCGATCTCACCGCCGTAGAGCACGGTCGCCAGCTGCTGCCCGCTGCCAGGGTTGAAGATGCCCGGCCAACCGACGAGCACGGAGGCGTGGTTCTCGAGCTTCATGCGCAGCTCGTCGGCCTCGAGCCCCCACTTCGTCTCAAGCTCTGCAAGGCGGTTGCTATCGATCTTCATGCCGTTGAAGGTCATGTCGATCGTGGCTTGCAGTGCCTCCATCTGGCTGAGGATGAGCGGCATCATGTTCCGCGCATGAGCCTCCTCCATCTGCGAGACAGCGACCTTCCAGGTGTTCCTTAAGTCGCCTTCCAGGTACGTCATCAACTCAGCCGGGTGCTTGATCGCGATCTCGTCCGTGTCCATGTATGCGGCCCAGCAGTCCGACACGAACGTCGTCTTCGCCCCACCGCCACGCGCAACAGAGATGTCGTCGAGCTTGGCGTAAGGCTTCGTCTGCCCGCTGAGGATGAACTCGGCAAGCTGTGTGTCCCATATCCGGACGTGCTTACCGAGGTGCGCCTGCATGTCCGGGCAGTCCCGCATCAGGTAGTGCAAATCGAACGCGAGGTTGTGGCCGATGATGCAAGTAGCGCCATTAAGCTGAAATGAGCTGACTGCTCTACCGTGCTCGAAGAACACCGGAGCGTTCATCGCGGGGTCATACAGCCCACTGAGGACTACTTCGTTCCCAGGAACGAACGGGGACGGGTTGGCCTTCTTCGGGTCTTGCTTGTACGT
>Ga0137435_1000050_pt1 | contig 51128 bp, 86 predicted proteins | sample EasRivERMGT100_2_FD_104904 | JGI IMG/M metagenome (GOLD analysis project Ga0137435, IMG submission 104904) | Soil microbial communities from meander-bound floodplain in the East River, Colorado, USA - East River MetaG ERMGT100_2 | ecosystem: Environmental > Terrestrial > Soil > Floodplain ... | reverse complement strand
CCTCTACAGTGTCACTATAATTAGCACCACCATTAGCACATATATTAACAGCTTGAACTAATTCTACTAACCTAATTAAGTCAGTATTCTTTATTGTCTTGCAATCTTGAAATGCAGTTAGCAATTCGTTAATTGTCTGATTTATCTCATTGCATTCTATTATTGCCATGTTGTTTTATTTATTAATTATAAACTCTAACCTCAACTGTATTACCATTAAGCATTCCATTTGTTGGAACACCTGCGCTATTAGTTGAACCAACTGATATGAAATTACTATCAATTTTTGATATAGAAAAATCCGAAAATTGACTTGTAGTACTTATATATAATGCAGTTTTGTTATTAACCCAAGCTCCAGATAATTGAAGAGAATATACTCCTGCGCTTCCATAATTCCAAATTGGTGCAGGAATAAAATCATTATGTAAAATTACAGCAACTGGAGCATTAGTACCTGTTTGAGTAATTGTAGCTACATATGATTTATACGATGTAGTAACTATCTGAGTAGCTAAGTATTCTTTAGTAACTAAAGTTCTTCCTATACCAGTAGTTATTCCAACTATAGTCATATTAGGAGCTTCTAATATTCCATTATATCTAACTATAAAAGCGTCACTTCTTGATGTTACGGTAAGTGCTGTATTATCTATAACTCCATTACCAACGACTAATACAGGTTTTGTAAGAGATGAATTGTAATCTGATAAAGATGAACTTATTATATTAGCTGCATTTCCTAATACTACTACACCTGATCCATTAACTGTATTACCTATTCCAAGTACAGTATTTCCTTTACCTGTAGATGCGTTTCCATATCCAAATACAGTAGAATCTCTAGATCCACATGTTATATTTACTCCATTTACAAAAGAGTTTTCTCCACTATTAACACATGCTAATCCAAATGTTACTGAATATGGAGCACTAGAAATAACTAATTCTCCTTGAGCAAACGAAAGCCTTCCTGTTGCTCCTTGAGAACTTGACGCAAGAAGTGTTGAATAACTTATATCAAATGCACGATCTCCTACTGGTCCATATTTAGTTGCATCTCTACCTCTAATTATAATACCATCACCAGGACCTTCATTTATCTTTTGTAAAGGAGGTATATCTGATGTAGGTGGCGTATAAGTTGCTGTACTATTTATAACATAAGGTGTAGCTACATTACCATTACCTGTTATAGTTATATTAGCTCCAGCTACTAATTTAGTATCAGCACCTTCTATTAATTTATGAAAATTATATTTTTTACCATCATACGAAGGATTTGGCGGATAAGCCGCTCCATTCGGATATGTAAAGTCTGAAGCAAGAAGTTTTTGTGTAGTGTCACCTGCTACAACTTCTCTCCAGACCCATTCTGATTTCTCTGCCCAACAAAATACTTTAAGATGATCATAATAGGTAAATGCCAAATTATTGTCAATACCTAAATTAGATAATATTAATTCATTTGGATAAAATCTTTTATGATCTAATGGTAACATAGTTGTTACTCTTAGACTTGTTGCTATATCGCTAAACGTTGCCATATCTATATATTATTAAAATGTTGTTAATGAAGCTCTTCTCCATGTACTTGGAGCTATACAGATATATATTGCGTCTGCAACAATTCTTATTTCTCCAACAGTTCCAGCTGCTCCAACTGATGCAGGTGCTGTATTTAAAGCTGTTACATTAAATTGTACTGCATTTATATGTCCTGCATCATTAATTACAACTCTATCTATAGAATTTTTCTGAAACTTAAATGGAATTCCAGTTGCTGTAGATGAATTATTAATTAATATACTTCCGCCTCCGCCAGTACCACTATTAAATATATTTATAGCTTCTCCAAAAGATGTTGTATTTATTGATACACCATAAGAACTTGAACTATTTATAATTCTAACTCCTTCTCCATTACCATTACTTGTAATATCAACACCATGTCCTGAAGTTGAATTTGTTACAGCTATACCAGATGTTGATCCAGTATTAGTAACTCTTATTCCTGTTCCTGCACTATTTGTTATTAAAAGTCCATTTCCTCCAACAGCATTAGCTATAACCATGCCACTACCAGTACCGTTATTTTCTAAATTAATACCCTTACCTGTTGATTGAGCATTAGCAATATCTAAACCAATTCCTGAAGTTGCATTATTTATATATATTCCAGATCCAGCAACTGTATTATTTAAATACATTCCATAACCAGGAGCTGAATTAGTTAAACTAAATCCAACACCAATTGCATTATTTGTTAAAAGAATACCAATTCCATCACTATCATTAGATATTGCTATTCCTTTACCGCTAGCTGGATTTGATATAAGTATTCCAGATCCTATACCATTATTAACTATTTCTAAAGCTTGATCTGTACTTGATTCAATAATAATTCCAGAATATCCAGCAGCATTGTGTACAATACTTAATCCATATCCTTCCTCATTTCCTATATTTATACCATTTCCAGGAGAACTATTAAGTATAGTTAATGCACTACCTGTTCCAGAATTATTAACTTCTATAGCTGGACTATTGTTTGAATTAGCTATTACTATTCCTTTTGCGTCAAAAAATTCATTTAATATTTCTATACCAGTAGATGCAGTTGTTTGATTAACTACTGAAATACCACTTACACTTGTAGCTTGATTATTAACATGAATACCTCTTTCATTATTAGAAACATGTATTCCTATACTTCCACCAGTATTATTTACATTTATACCAAATCCTGTTGAACTATTAGTTATATCTAATCCATTTCCAGTATTAGAATTAATTATATTTACACCTGTTCCTACTCCAGAATTAGTAGCAAGAATTCCTTTTCCAGTAGCATTAATTATTTCTATTCCAGTTGCTGCATTTTGATTAAAAATACGTATTCCTTTTCCTGTTGCAGGACCTGTTTCTATATCAATACCTATAGGAGATGTACCTGAATTAAATATATGCATACCTAATCCAGAAGAATTAGTCATTTGAATTCCATAACCAGTAGTATTACCTATTTCAATACCAAAAGTATCTGCACCATTATTAACTATTTTTAATCCAGATCCTTCTGTTAAATTATTAGTTAAAAGTATACCGGCTCCAGTAGAACTATGATCTATTTTAATTCCTGTTCCAGTTCCTGAATTACCTATATACAAGCCAATATTAGCTGAGCTATTAAGTATTTCTATACCAGATGTTCCTGGCAATGTTGAATCTACTATTATCCCAGAACCACTTCCACTTGAAGCAATAACTAAACCATAACCATTAGATGATTGATTTATTAAAATACCATTAGTTCCTAAACTATTATTAATAATAATAGAATTCTTAGTAGCTTGTGTAGTAAATGTCTTTTGACTAGTTATAGTTTCGTCTATAGTTTTATGTACAAGATTAGCATCAATAGGAGTTAAATCAATTTCTTGATCTATATAGTCAACTATATCCTTCATATTGTTTCCAACGTCAGGAGGTGTAACAGAATTAGGTGTTGTTTTATTTGTAATGGCTGCATCTATCTGCGCCTTTAATTGTGCATTTGTCATTTTAAGAAAATATATTATTAAATTCGACAGTAAATATGTTTGTATTAGGCGTTCCTTCTGCAGTTTGTTTTATATGTACATTAAGAATTCCATGTGAATGAAAAGTTGAAGATACAAATATAACTATATTCATAGATACTATTGTAGTCTTGGCAAATGCATGTGTTATATCATTGCCTAACCAATCTGTTATAACGAATTCACCTGAAGCAAATCCTGGGTCAACAGCAAATACAACTCTTCCTATATGTTTAAGAGGTACATCTATACCAAATTCAAACTCTAATTTAGATGCAAAAGGTTTATCATCTAAATAATTATCATTGATAATAGCATTAGCTATTTCTAAAGTTCCAGTATAAGGTGTAAGTTCTTGCCAATAGTATATTTTCATTACTAATGGATCAGTTTGTTTATCTCCTACTTCAGCAATTATAAAATCAGTTACTAAAGATGAAGGTGTTCTATAACTTTGTAGATTTTGAACCTTGCATATATCTGGAGAAGTATTATATAGTTGTCTATATATACACTGCAATCGTTTTTTCTGATCATGCGTAAGTACTAAATTGCAGTCATTAATTAATTTAAATAATACATTTAATATATATATGTCTATAGAATTAAGTTTACCTGTTATTCTAGCATTATTATATATTTTAGTTAATGAAGCGTTTACTACCGAAGCATGGTTAACTTCGTTTAGTTCTATCATGGATTAAATTGTTTAAAAGTTCCGCAGGTAGTACATTCTACTGTTCCGCAGTTTACACATGAATCACTTAAGCTACATAGTTTCTGTAGTCTATGAACGTCTTCTATTGCATCTGAATAGAATCCTAGTTCTATATTAAATATTACTGATTCGATTAATAAGTTAATTGATGTAATAAGTCCTTTATTTATAGTAGTTTTACAGCCAGAACAATCTTCATTCTTAACTCTTAAAAATTCATTTAATGAGCAAGCATAATAAGGATATAAGTTATAAGTAATGGCAAGAGCTGGATTCTGACAAGTACTACATGTTCCTACTGGAGCATTACTTTCTACTTCCATAAACCATATGTCAGTAAATGCTGTAATCTCTAATTCATCTGCAGTAATTATAAGAACCTCTTTATTATTAATCTGTTCTAATTTAGATGTCAAATCATGAGCTAATGCATAATCCTTAAAAGAATCCATATCCCATATTCTAATCTTTGTAATAATAAAACCTACATCTGTTTCTACGTCTATAGATAACTTACTACCATTGTCTATTATCGAAAAATTGTTTATTGCTATCATATTGATTTCATAAAAAAAGGGAAGAGTGTTCTACTCTCCCCTTAGTTATTAGGTTAATTATTATTACACTACTGGTAATACAGGTGGAACAAATGCAAAGTCTTGTACAGCAACTCTAATTGCATCAAGAATTGTATTTGTTGCGGCATTAGTAGAGTTAGGTGTTGCAGTTACCTTATCCATATAAATAGATAATACCTTATATTGTCTTTCAACAGAAGTCTCATTACGTTGTCCGTAATAGATAATCTGGATTACATTATATAATCCAGCTTCTGATGCATAGTAAGGTGTAGCAAAATCTGCAGGATAACCTACTTGTCTTGCAGGATCATACTTATATCCTTTTACAAACCATTCGTAGTTTACAGCATGTTTACCTGTACCCATACCTGGTTTTGGTGGAGTTGTAGTAACAACTGTCAATATACCTAAGTTTTGAGATAAAGTAGTTAAGCTATAAGCATTTGAAAATGATTTAGCAAGAGCATCAAATTCAATTTGTTTTCCGATAATCTTACCAGGAACAACTGATTGATATTTACCTTCAACAGTAAATGTAGCAGCACCTGTAGATAATACTGTTAATTCAGAATTACCTCTTTTTAAAAGGTTTCTTTGTAAAGATAATACAAGGCCATCCTTAATTGTAGTAGTTGTGTCAGCAGTAGTTGCTACATAATATCCACCAATAACTGCAAAGTTCTCAGGAGATAGAGATCCACCATCATTATAAAGTCTTATTTCAGCTTCATATGTTACTTCTCCAGTTGCAGCTGTCGGAACACTTACTACTGTATATGTAACTAATTTTTGTACTTCTGGCGCATAAGGCTGGCAAGTAACTCTTTCAACGTAACGAGGCTCAATTGTATCTGAGAATTCATAATTTAAATTCTTTGTAGCATCACCACCAGTTTTTTGATACAACTTAAATGACTCCTTAGCTAGTGGTGCAGACGCACCATCAGATGATAATACTACAACAGACTTATCTGCTGCAGAAGCAATAAAAGTAGCAATAGTTGTTTGTGCTGCTGCTGTGGTTCCAATTATAATTTCGCCTACTTGTCTAGGTCCAAACATATTAATTTAATTTTTTATATTATTATTCGTTTCTTTGATCTAATTGAATTTTTGATTCTAAATTAGAAGGTTTATAGTCTCTGAGTGCTAGTTCTACTGCACGGTCAACTATTTCTCTATGAATTTCTTCATTGAGTTCACATTGCGTTTGAGTAAAAAGTCCATCGATTGTAAGTCCCTCTCCTGGAAATGCCGTACTTAAATTCGTTAAGATAATGGGCAAAGGGTATTTCAAATACCTTAGTCTATACTCGACTATATTGTAAGGGCTTATCAATTCGACTACTTTTTTACCGTTAACCTTAGAATAGTCTATTCTCCAAATATGATCTGCATCAGGTTTTTTGAAAGGATTCTTTAGTTGAAGGTTAACTTCGTCATGTGTTTTTGGATATACATCTAGGTATTTCCCATTTAAACAATCGTTGCCAGTAACCCTAGCGAATTCCTGCACAATTAAAAATACATCATTAGGTATTACATAAAATTGTGAATCAGGGCTAAGCTTATGTGGATCGTTTATTTCAGTAGTAGAAAGATGATTAACTATCAACTCTCTTAGATCAACTCTTCTTTTTTCTGAATTTTCAAATCCATCGTTGTATTTATTACCAGCAGGATTATAATGAGATTTCACTAACTCTAATTGAGCTTTGGTTAAAAATACACTAATCTCGTAATCATCTAATCCAGGAGCACTATTAGTAGCTATTGCATTATAATGAATAAGAAATTCATTCTTCAATTCAGCAGTTGTCATAATTATTATTTAGCGTTTAAAATCTTAGCTTCTATAAAACTTCTAACGTCTTGATGTTTAGGATTATCTAAATAAAGTATTGCATTTTCAAATGTTGCATTCTGACTATTCTCACATAAATCTAATCCATCTATAGTTTTATATTTATTACCATGTTTAATGATAATACCTTTTTCTTCAGCATTTTGGATTAATAATTTTGTTTCAAACTTAGAGTCATTTAGCAATTCAATAAATGCGGCTGGTTTTGTATCAACAAATTCTTCAACTTTAGTTTGTAACCATTTCAAATTAGAATCTTTTGAAACTGGACTGTTACTAAGTAATTTAAGAATTCCAATTAATTTATCTCGGTCTTCTTCAATTTTACCATAAAGTTTGAAAGCGTTCTTTTTATTATCAAGACCAACTTTTTTCTCACTTAATTCTTCATCCGCGGATGTTATTACAAATTTGTATGTTTGCTTGTCATTTCTTTCAGACCAAGTTTTTGCTATATCGTCTTTTAAATATAACAATATTTTGTAAGATATATAATCTAGTGGACTAGATAAGTCAAATCTATTGTCATCTTTATATAATGATACAAAATGTTCTGCCCAAAAATCTCCATAGACAGATAAGTCTAATCCTGTTTTATCTTCTAATGTATCTTTTTCTTCTTTAGTAAGAACATTAGCAATTGAACCATTTCTTAATAACGGTGCTGCAAATCTATTTACAGCTCCTTGTAACATACCTCCTGCAATAACGTGATCATCATTCACGCTAGATGCCATTCCTTTTCTTCTGTGAATAAATTTGACTACTATTTGTTTATTAGGTAATACAAATTTTTCTACAGTGTCTACTTCTTTTCCCATTTTACTTCTCCCTTTAAGTTATAAAAAAAGGGCGTTTTAGGTACGCCCAAGACCTATTATTGTTATTCTAATATTGCTGGTTTCAATGTAAGAGTTCTTGATGGATCTTTTACCATTGCACCTGTACCACACATTGCTGTCATAGTAGCAGAGTCTTCCATTAATTGCATAATACCTCCACGTCTTCCAGAGAATGGATCTCTAATACCAGCCATGTAACCACGTAACTCATCGTCACCTTTTACTTTAATTTTTTGGATATTAGGTTCTTCCATTGAGCCGATATATAAAATATCGTATCTGTAAGATTCAGCTACTCCACCATCTGGGTGAAGAATTTTATTACGAACTTTGTCGTCATACATTGGGTCTACTTCTAACATTACGTGAATGTTATTAGGAGCTCTCCATTCTACGAATTGGAATCCTGCACCAAATGCATTATCATGAAACTTAGAAGTTACCTTGTTAATTGCATTCATGTTTGTGTTATCAAACAAAGTTTTCCAACCTGAAGCAGCTTGAGTAGCAGCTCTATTAAATTGAGCAGCTCCTCTTTCTCCAGTTCTCATCATGAACTTTCTTTCTCCAAAGTCTAATTTACCTTCTGATAATTCTGATAATACATCTTCTAAAAGACGAATAGAGAATTTGTTATAGGTAATAGTATTGGATACTTCCATTTGTTCACGAATTCCAGAACCTGCTTTAATTTCAATATTAGCATTTCCTTTATTCAAGTAACGTCCTTTTTCATCACGGTTAGTTCTACCAAACATGATAGTACGTGATTTAATTCGAGAGAACGCTTTTTCAAACTGCCAGTATACTTCTTGCATCCAAGTAGTAGACTTATGAACTTTTCCTGTATTAGGATCTCTGGTTTCGATACCTGCAAAATAAACAGGTTCTACTTTCATATCGATCATTGCTCCAGAAACTTTGTGCTCCATACGTAAATTAGAAACTGAGTTTCTCATTAAGTAAGGAGAAGTAAACTGGATGCCAGCACCTTGAATTGATAACTCGTCTTCCACATAAGCACTCTCAATTGAGAATCTATTACCTGGTAAGAACTCATCAAATGGAATACCTGCAAGAGATTCTTGACCGCCCCAAACCTCACAGTTATATGTGTAGTTGGTTCCATTTTCATATGGATCGTCAATAATTCTAATCTGATAAGTGTCAGGTCTTGGACCTGCAATTACGTGTTGTTTTGTAAACCATTTTTCTGCAAAGTCAAGTTGGAATACTGTACGTCCAGCTCCTACATTACCTGTAGTAACTATAGCTCCATTAACTACTGCATACTGCGCGATAGCGATATTACGCTCATCAGAGCCTACCACTTTCCATACAAAATCATCAGCTGTTGGAAGTACTTTTTCAGGGAACAAAGACAAAGTCGTGTCTAGGTTTTTCATTCCTGAATTTTGTAGCAACACAGTTGTAAGAGGAGATACTAATTGAGGTTGTGTTCCAAATATAGCTCCAATGTGATTTTTTAATGTTAATCCTGACCAAGACTTACCCTTGATCATTACAAACTTACCTAAACTCATTTAATTTTAATTTTAATTGATTGATTATTTATTTTATAGTACTAATTCAGAACCAAACGAACCTCCATAACTATTAGGATCACTCATGTATCCTGGAGTTCCATTATCCTCAAAGTTTGTTTTACGTAAAGCTTTCTCTAAATTCTTAGTTGCCTTAGATGTTACATTAGTTTGAAACTTTCCTAATTCAGTAAAGCCATTAGTTAACTCATAAAAGTAATACATTTTAGTATCAAATTTAATTGGATCTAATGAACGTTCTTTCATTAATTTATTTTCAAAATCTCCTGTATGAGGATTCTTTCCAACAATGTCAGTCATACATTTGTATACTGCAGTTTGTAATGCTTTAGTATTAGGAATACCTTTAACAATTTCTGCACTGTCAAATATATAACTTTTAATAGCATTATCAATTTTTTCTTGTTCTTCTTTAGCTTGTTTAATTGATTGTTGATATTGTTCTTTCACTGCTTCCTCCTGCCGTCTCTCGAACTCTTTAAGGCTTTCCTTGGATTCTAAAGCATCTTCGATAATAACATCTTCACCTAAATCAATAGTTTTTTTAAGAATTTTTCTAGCTCTATCTTCTGACAGACCTTGATTAAGTGCATCTTGGTATATAAGATTTTTAGCAACTTCTAAGTTTTCACGAAGATAATCTTCATCTATACTATTTAAGTCAGCTACGTTTCTTCTTGATGCTGCAATTTTATCAACATCAATATTAGCAAGATATTCTTCTAATCTTACTTGTGCTTGTACATCTATTTCTTGTTTTAAAACATTAACTAGATCATCAGGCGTTTGTACTTTTTCTGAAGACTCGAGTGAAGGAATGATTCCTTGTTCTAATAGAACACTGGCGAGGGAAGAATAGATATTGGGAGAAGATTCATCACCTGAATCATCCTCTTCACTTTCGTCATCTTCAGCCCCATCTACGTTCTCCGGAACTTCTTCCTCGACAGGTTTATTATCCTTAATTTCTTCTTGTTCATCATCGACTTCTTCTTCTTCGTCTTGACTGAACCCATCATAATTTAATTGCATACCTGAGTCGAATATCGACATCAAATCGTTTTCATCTTCCATAATTTCTCCCATTTATTATAAAGTTTACAAATATAAGTAAAAAGTTATTTTTTTCCTAATAAATTAGTATTTATTTTCACTTTTGTTATATTAAGTAATAGCTCTTATTTACTTGTTGTTTTCTTTTGAATCCTTGAAATACTATTGGATTCCTTTTTAACTTCTATATTATCTTTATGTTTCACCATATCATTATCAAGTTGTTTCATTTTTAACATCTGATCTGCTCTTGCTTTTTCAGTATCTAAATTAAACTTATCTCTTTCTAAAGGATTAGTTATTCCATCATCTGGAACAACCTCTTCTGTTTCTCCTTTCAATTGAGCTATCTGAAGTTTAGTATCATTATCTCTTTGATTCATTAAATCTTGTAGAGCCATTTTTCTATCTTCAAGTTCTTTAGCTTGAGCCATTGCAGCTTGAGCATCTTTAGATTGTTGTTGTGAAGCTTCTTGACTTCTTTGATGTTGCATTTCTTCTGCTTCTTCTAACTTACGTCTCATATCCATAAGCGATGGACTAAAGTATATATCCATAATAGTAGACATACCTCCACCTGCTTGTACGAATGATTGAGCAGATTGTTTAATGAATTGTTCTAACTCCATTGTTTTAGAAGATGAAGTACAAACTAATCCATAATCATTTTCAGAAAATTCATCACCTTCTATATTAAGAATCTGAATACCTTGATCATCTAATATAAATTGTACTTTCTTATTATTACCTTTCAATGCTACCTTAGCTGTTTCAAGGAATGTTTCAAGTACTCTTAATTTACATTGTTCATGTAACATGAACCAGTATTCTGTAACGTGACTAGATTGATTAACTGAGCGTTCTACACCACCTACAGTCTCTCTATTTTCTATTTGTCCCTGACGTTGCGCTGAAACACCGGCAATCTCACCCATCTCCATTTTAATGAATTCAAGTAATTGAATGTGTTGTTGAATATAGGAACCTGTTTCCATATCCATTACACGCCCTCCTTGAGTATTCATAGAGCCTGCAAGCTTACCTGTAGCGGCACCTTGATTACCCTCCTTAAATGAGTCAATCACGGCTATCTTATTTACGACAGCAAAGTGCATCCATTTATCAATCTCCCAGTTCTCTGGTACCTTGGCGATGTCTAGTTCGAAGATCTTACCATAGTTAGTGGCTATAGCTTTATTAAGTCTATCCCAAATAACATCATACATGTATTGGTAGTTCTTACATCTATCTACTAAAGATACTGCTTTTGATTGATTAGTATTGTATATCTGCCCAACGATGCCTGGATGGCATATTGAAGGATTGTTTAATCTATTATATTGAACTTTACGTGGTTTAAGGTTGAGGTATATATCTTTACCAATCTTTACACCTTCCCACCATTCATTGACCCATAATCTTTCTATTTCTTCTCCTAATGATTCATCTGGAATATACTCTTCTGAAGTAATTTTATATTGTTCATTTCCATATTCATCATAGAATTTAACTTTCTTAATCTGTTTAATAGATCTCCAAAATACTTTTAGGACTCTAATATTACCAGTATCGTCAGTATAATTAGAACCAAAGAAATGTCCATTAAGCTCTGCCAAATTAAATATAGTATCATACATTCCCTCAACACCAGTATTAAGTGCATCACGAAGTAGTACATGGTTATTTTGATCGTCAGAATAAGACCCTTTAGACGAAGTAGTACAATATTCCATGAGATAATCAATATCTTCCGGTTTAAGTTCGTCATGATATATATCTATAATTTTATGAGGAGACCAGTGATCTTGTATGATTATAATCTGAGAATCCTCTATTCTATCTGAATTAGATGAACGAACTGAATGAACCTTTAATGGATTAAGTTTAGTTAATACTGGTTCGTCATGTATAATATCGCATTGATATATTTCTTCAGCAAATATGAGGGCATCTTTAAAACCATCATTAAATATTCTATTAAACTTTTGTTCTTGATGATAATGTTTAAGTATTTGATTAGCTGTCTTTTCTCTTATATCTTGCCAAGTATACTTCATGTGTTTCTGAAGTTCTTCCATCTTAGCCTGAAGTTGTTCATCAGTATAATTAGCTTGAAAGAATTCTTGCATCTTTTGAAGTAGAAAAGCTTTTTTATCTTCTTCCTTCTTAGATATAGCATCAGGATTGGTTACAATTACTGACCAATCAAATCTTCTTTTAACTTCTTCACCAACTAATAGATCAATCTTAGGAACTAGTATTGGGTGATGTGGAATATTATCAGGAACAAAACTGGCGTCTATTTGATGCGGATTGACAACATTTGTTAAGTCCCTGATATCTACTATTCCATTGTATAAATTAAGATTTATAATTTTATTTTGTAAACTTTTTCTAACACGTTCATTGTTATAAAAGGAATGTGTGTCTGCATAATCCACATTTGCAATACGCCATTCCCTAGTTTTTTGTTTATAAGGAAGTCGTTGCCGTGGCAATATCAGACTATTAATCATTGGTACTGGCATATCAATAAATGTATTTAATTAATTTAACCCGCAAATATAATATATTTTGTTTAAATTTCCAAATGTTTTTGAATATATTATTAATTTTGGACTATTAAGCTATAGCTGTTATTTATAATTGCGTTCAAAGAATTTATCTTGTGAAAGCTTTTTAATTTGTTTATATTGGTTTTCTTTAGCGGAATTAGTTCTTTTGACTCTATCTTCACGAAGTATAAATAACATACCTGCAGCTGATACTCTATCAAAGTTACCATCTGCATTCCAAGCTATACATTCTTCTAAATAAGGTATAGTTCTAATCATATGTAAGTTCAGACGTTGATCATCTTCTTCTCCTTCATTATATCTAGTTAACATGAATTGTGCTTGTAATAGTCTTCCCCATTTATTTACTTCCTTATTAGCATGTGTGCCTTTAGCTTTGTTTCCATATAGATTAGTTGCTTTAATCATATCCATATCTTTAAGAATCTGTGGTACATCTGCTAAATAATGAAGGCAGTTACGTGCGTCAAAGTAACTAAAGAGTCCTTTTAAATTGGACTCATAGTTAGCTTCACCATTGTAAAACTTAAGCATACGAAGAGCTATCTCATAAGCATCATTAGCTAGACGAGGTCGCCCTGTGTATTCACATACTATTCTATCTGTAAAAGTATCCATACCTATAATAGAAAACAGGGATGTACCTGCGTCAGCATCAATAGGGTCAATACCAAAGATATATCTCCCACGTGGTATATCACCTCCACTGGTTCTTTTAGGCATCTCAAATATCTCAAGACATCCAGTTCTATCTGTATCAGAACTATCATAAGCACGTAGCGGAAATCTATCTGTAGGCCTCCATTCTATCTCTCCAGTTGGTCCATATATCAATTCACCTATATAATGTTCAGCAAGAAATGATTCCTTCTTAGGCCCAATAGATTCTAAATAATCCTTAATATCAGCCACAGGAAATACAGTTCCTTCAGTACGCATTATAGCTTCCTGAGGAGTAATAGGTTCTTCTGCTTTTCTTTGAGTGATTGCAGATGCATCAGATGAATTATATTTAATAGTATGGCGTTCTAATAAAAGTTCTACTATTGCTTTAATTACATCAGGTTCTCCAGTCTCAATATCATAACAACCATTACGATTAAGATAAGCACCCCAAAAGAATCCACATTCAGTTTCTCCATGAGCTCCTTTATCAAATACATTAGGCAATCCATATATATTAAAAGCAGCTGGTTTATAGAATAGTTTTTCAGATCCTGCAAATGAAGCTCCTTCAACACCACCTGTTCCACCTGCTAGCATGAATCCAGTAGATACTCCACCATCCTGTACAGCTTTAAGATTTACATTCCATGCCTTTTCAAGGTTAGGGAATAGACCGTCTTCTTCATAGTGAATAAGAGGTCCTCTGATTCCACGCGCTTTATCTGGATTATCTTTCATAGATATACAGAATACAGACGATAGGAGTCCTTTACGAGAACCATACTCATCCTTATATCCTAACTGGATATTCATCTCTTTAGTTGCATCAATAGTCCTCCAACGTGGGAGTGGAGTAGTCTCAGCTATCCAATCCAAACAATCAAGTACTTTACCCCATATGCCTTTATCTCCAGATAAGAATCCTTTATCTGACGCAAGATGGAAATTAGGATTACCTGATCCTGGATGTACATACATATTACGTGGAGATTCAGATGCATTCTTAAAGCTGAATCCAATACCCCTTGTTTTAAGTATCTTACCATGTTTACCAAGACGTTTAGCTCTGCTAGTATAATGGTAATAGAGATAATCTCCTAACCATGTTTTAGCAAAGTCACGTACACGTTCACCTTGAGAACGTTCTTCTTTTTTACCTTGAGCTATTATTTTAGCTAACCAAATAGGACTGTAATTCCAATAGAAATAAAGTTCTCCAGGAATCCATTCGCCATCAGGTCGTACCATACCATATTTCCAACGACGTAGTTCTTCTTTCCAGAATTCAGCATATTCAGATTTAGGATTAGAGTTAGGTGGTATATTGGTATATTTACCATTCTTCTTAAAAAATATAGATCGCTCTCTAAAGTAATCCATATTCTCAAGTATATGAGGATTAGTTATATCAACTAGTTTACGACCATCTTCATAAAGAGGATCTGCAGGTCTATCCTTAATATATTCTCTATCTGGAGATATAAGGTTCTTTATAAACTTAACTGTTGCTATATATTCTAATAAATTATCATATACTTCTTTAGGAACAGAATCTCTTAATGCTTCATTTATAGGGGTCTGATAGCGGTTTAATTCCATTGCATTGCATTTAAGACTACACAGTCTGTTGATAATATTATCTTTGCAACTGATACTGCATTCTCAAGAGCGCATCTTGTTACCTTTAAAGGGTCAATGATATTTTGATCATATAATGATATATCCACATCAAAATCCGCACCATTAGTATTGATGATAGTACTAGGAGCCCACAAACTATGACGGATTCCCATTTCAATCCCCAACCATTCTTCTTCTTCATTATATATATAATTTGCTGCTTTAAGTAATGCTACACCACCACCTTCTACAATTCCTTCTTCTAATGCACATGCAACAGCTAATACTGCATCTTCATATCTATCTTTACGTTCTCTCATCTCTATTTCAGAACGACCTCCTACACGTATAATAGAAGCTTTACCAGTTAACATTTCAACTCTTTTAATTATAATATCCTTATCATAGTCTGTTAAATCAATAACTTCATTAGCCATTGTTGTGAGACTAGATACAATATCATCTACATCAATATCTTCATGTTTAATTAAAAGAGAATGATTCTTAGATATTGTACAAGATTCTAATTTACCAAGAGCTTTATAAGAAACTTGTTTATTTGGCGTTATAGACACGATCTCTGCTCCAGTGAAGTCTGATATGTCTCGAAGGAAATCTTTCCTTACAGGACCAAATCCTGGCGTTTTAATGGCACATAGATTGATGTTCCCGGACATAACATTTGACTCTAACTTTCTCATCTCCTTTTCAGAGATATATTCAACTATAATAAGAATAGATTCATCATTAGTTGATATCTTAGTTAATATATCTTTAAGAGGCATTAGATCTTCTAATTTACCATCTAATAATAAAACATGTGGATTAGTAAATTCAGTAGTTTCTCTAGTAGTATTAGCAAATCTTTTAGAGAGGTAAGATACATCAAGTTTCATACCATTAATAAATTCAATTGAATCTTCAAAGCTATTGGATTCCTCAACCTTTACGATGCTAGAAAAATTATAAGCCTGCTGAATAATATCGCCAATCTGTACATCATTATTAGCAGATATACTAGCCACATATTTAATATCCTCTTTAAGGAGTTCACGTGAATTATTTTTTAAATGTTGTAAGACTTTTGGTATAAGTAAGTCTAAATACTTATTAACCTCTTTAGATTCATAATCCTTAAGGTTTTGTATAAGAGCATTAGCAAGAACTGTTGCAGTAGTAGTTCCATCTCCTGCTTGATCTACTGTAAGTTCAGCTACATCTTTGATAAGAATCGCTCCAAGGTTCTCGATAGGATCCTTAAAGTTAATTGCACGAGCGACAGTAACCCCGTCTTTAGTAACTTTAGGGTTGCCTCTATCATCAGAGATAATAACTGTTCTCCCGTTAGGTCCCATCGTTGACGCAACTGCGTCATGGAGTTTTTGTATTCCTTTAAATAATCTTGCTCTTGCTTCATTGGTAAAAAATACTTCTTCCATTATTCTTCAAAATTAAGTCCGTCTTCGAAGAGACCCATTGTACGACTGCCTTTAGTTCTTCCTTCTAATTCTTTCTGTTCAGCTAATACCTCCTTATATGCAGCTTTTAAGTCTTTCATAATAGCAGGTATAGTTTTAAGAGATGTCATAATCATCGGTAAAGTAGTTACAGTTGAACCATTTGCAGTACGTTCGTCTAGTAATTCTTTAGTTGATTCTAGATACTTAGATACATCATCAGCTGCTATAAGCGATGACATATATAGCTTACCTATTGGAGTAATGGATTTACTTTTATAGAAGGCTATTGCCTCCTTAATAGTTTCATGCATAGTCCAATCTGAATCAAGTCCAATATCTTTAACAATTTCTCTTTGTCTCTCTTTATCGTTAGTTATATACATATAATCAGAACGTATATCTGAATAATAATATATAAATAACATCTCCTTAAAAGCAGTTTCTTTACCTCTGCTTTTGTCTCTCTTTAGTATTGCCTTAAAAGGCAAAAGACCCCACGCTTCAACACTTACGTTTAACGTGAAGTCTTTCATTTCAAACAACTTCATTATACTAGTATTCTATTTTTTCCACAACAGTCGTTAAGTTCTTTTTCGAGTTCTTGAATAATCATTTCAAGTTCGAAATTTTCTTCTGTAATAGTATATTTTTCTTCTCTTAGCTTACTTATAACTAAATTTTGATATAAACTATAAATAACTAATGCTAATATTAATAATATAAATATTATTGTTCCCATATTATGCAGTTTTAGTTGCTTTACGAGTTTTCTTAACAGGAGCAACTTCTTTAACAGGTTCAGATAAATCTTCATACTGTCCAATAAAATTTACTACTGCTTGAAAAGCATTAATAATTGCAATTGCTTCTTGTAGGGTAAATGCCCCTGATTTGTTAGCCGCGTTTAAGGCTCTGTCTAATGTAACTAAATTCTCTCTCATCTTATAATAAATGTTTATAAATTTTTGCTTTAATAATTCTATCATCAACTAATCCAAATAATCTTCCTTCTACTTCTACTGGGTCAATTTTTACTTGCATAACTGTTTCATATGCATTTGAAGATTCTTGTCTTACTGGAACCATTAATCTTTCAATGTCAATTAATACCATATCTCCAGGTCTAACTTCCATATCTTTCCAATCAAATTCTCCGGCTACGATATATTGTTTATCATCTAATACATTATCAGATAAAGTTATACCTCCATCTTCTTCTAGTTTATTTAAAGTAATATATACTTTATTAAACAATGGTTCATAAGGAAATAATCCTCTAATTTCCTCCACATCTTTACTTGTCATTCTTTCTTCCATTTCTCAGTTAAATTAATTTTCTGTTTCTGAATCTTCTCATAAATCGGATACGTTGTATACAATTTCCCAATATGTATGTAAATAAAATTTACTTTAAGTTTATTGAAATCCTCCTCTGATTCAATACCATCTATATTAAGATTAGCTATTGTCTCTCTAGTGAATTTATACGGTGACTGAACAATCTTTCGAATGACATCATCTTGTAGGTTAAACTCTAAACCTAGACTATGTATTAACTTCCTAATTCTTTCATCTTCCTTATTCATTATCAACTATGTTAAAATTAAATATAATTTTGAAAGTTTTAGTTTTTAAATCTAATTCTGGTATAAACATCTTAGATATTTCACCACCTACAATAATGTTCTTCTTACGTAAAGCAGTCAGTATGTTCTGAAGGGCACTATCAGATAAACCATTCTTAAACACCTCATCTTCTTTAATTTTAAGTTTAGTATCGTAATCAAATAAGATCTTCCATAGTATCTTATTATTTGTTACTTCTTTTCTATATTGATAATGATAATATAATAAAAGAGCTAATACTTGCTGTTGCTGATTATTAAGCTTATGAAAGGCTTTAGTAATATCGAGCCATCTAAAGAATAAATCTTTAAGTTTCACGTTCATATTAGCTATCTTACTATTACTCATTTTCTTTTATTTTCATTCTTTCTTTCAATATAGTTAATGCATTTATAACAGGATCTATTTGAGAATTAAATAAAAGAATTTGATCATCATCACCTAATCTTAAAATCCATCCATCATCTTTTCTACTATAATTAATATTAATATATCCATTATTTACATCTTCTATTTCACTATATCTATTTCTCATCTTCCAAATATTTAATAATTAAAGTTAATATTTCATTTCTATGATTAGCTGTTAAGGTCGTAAATCCTACAAGGCCAGAATCAGCTAATTTAATAGCTCTATGAATACAACTTGTTCCATTAATAGATTTATGTATTTGCTGTGTACTTCCACATAATATCATTTTAGAACCTTTTCCCAATCTAGTTAATATAGTTCTGAAATCATCATAGTCCATGTCCTGAAATTCGTCCACAATAACAACTGACTTCATAAATGTTACACCTTTGGCCACGTCTATAGGCATAATCTTAATAAACCCTTCTCTTAACATTTTATCAGTTGCTTCTTTACCTTGACAAACTTCTAAATTCTGTATGATTGGAAAAGTATAAGGAGCCATCTTTTCTTCTAGCGTACCGGGCAATGCTGCTAAACTATTTTTAATCATGGGACGGGTAATCCATATATTATCAATAGAAAACTCCTTATCTCTTTTCCTAAAAGCCTTTAAGGCCGTATGTACTGCAGCAAGTGATTTACCTGATCCAAAATCTCCTAGGAGAAAATTTATATCATATTGGTAAAACAAAGCTACGAATTCTTTTTGTTCATCATTAAGATCCACTCGCAGTTTAGGCTCTGTCTTTAGTGGTGCTTTTTCTGAGTTAAGAGTTTTTGCCATTTTTCATTTTTAGGTATTCATTAATATTCTCGAATTCTTGCAAATCATTAATCGCGCCACATCTCATACAAACATTATTATCTACCTCATCTGATACGATATGTAAACTTTTACAAAATCTACAAGCCACTACTGGCTCTTGATCGTAATCTTTCTCTTTATCTTCCATTATCTCCTTTAATTTAATTTCAATATTTTCAACATACTCCGAATCATAAACATTAAACGGAGCCATCAAATTATAATACTTTACATGACTCAATAAATTTTTAAGAATCTTCTTTATTTTATTCGATCCCATTGTCTTTTTTGTATTGTTGCCAGGCAGGATTATTCATCAAGTCTGGAAATCTTTGTCCTTTATTACAAGACTCTCTTACTGAAGTCTTACCTAAAAAATCACAACCACAGTATACGCATTTATTAGTTACGGCACAGTCATCTTTGCAGAGTAATCTCCTATATGCAATCTGTTCTCTTATATGCTGCGGTTGTAATTTAAATAATTCCATTAGCTTTTGGCCAGAACCTTCTATATAAGATAATATATTATCCAGCGTTATCTTCTTTTCCATTTTTCAAATATCATTTGAGCTATACTCTTTCCATCTAGCCATCCTTTTTTAAATAACTTATCTAAATCATCTTTAGATAGTTTCTTTATCTTCTCTTTCATTATGAAAATTTGTATGATGCATTTTACCTAATAAAACAAACTTCTCCATATTATCAAGTTGTCTTCCATAAAGAGGAAGTACATAGTCATTAATATTATCTTCATTATATTCTATAGATGGATCTAACTGTTTAGATATATCTTCCATGTCTCCTAATATTTTATAGAAGGCTTTAACGTGTTCTTTGTTCTTGCGACTAAGCATCTGCTTTGATGTTCTTAATCCTTGTTTATTAAAACTACTCATTAGTTACAAAGGGATATATATTTATCTTCATGATCTTTCATTTCCTGATATCGTGATCTAGATAATATTACAACATCTAAATCAAAACGAACATGTGTTCTATTATCTTCTGGATAAGAAAATGTAGTCTCAACTATTTCAGTCATATGTCTCATAGCATCAAAGAGAATATTTTCTTTTGCAAACCTTATATTATCTTCAGATACTAATCCATTCTTTGTTTCAAATGATTCGAGATGACTATATCCTATACTTTTTTCAAACTTCTTATTCATATCTTCTAATTATTGTATATGTATCTACTATTTTATTACCTTCCATAATCATCTGCTCTCTAATACGTGTATGCTTATCAGCAACGTATATTTGTACAACTTGTTTATAATCTTCATTAATAAACATTCCTACATTAATATCAAGACGTGGGTCTTTAGATCTATACTTATGAGTATAATAATGTTCTAAGTTTAATAAATCTTTCTGATTACTTGTTAAATCCTCTCTTATGTAACTGTGTAGTTTATCAACCATTATCTATAAAATATTGCAATGTTAAACAATAAAAACCCTATAACAAATCTATTAATCCTAAGAGGTTCTTCCTCTAATTTAGGCTCTCCATTTTCATCTATTGGATAGCCATCATAAGCTTGGTTGTAAAACCCAATTAAGAGTTCTTCATTTGGGCTTCCCCATGTTAATTCAATCCATTTAGTTAACCACATATATCTGTTTTTAATATTAGTACAAAGGTACGAAATAGTTTTGACATATGCAAATTTTTAATGAATTATTTTCCATTTATTTTTCTAACTACTAATACTGCAGCTATTGCTCCTAGTATTATAAACAAAGTGTCCACATCAGAAATTCTTATGAGCAGTAATTTCATGCTCATGACATACATATTCAGTATTCCAAGAAGTAGCTACAGTATAATGATACTTGCCTGTAGAAAATACGTAAGTTACTTCAACAACTATACCTTTATCAGATTCAGGTGTTATGTGATAAACCTCATCTCCTATATCAAATCTATTCCCGTCCATCTTTTTTATATTTAGCATTATAAATACGCTCTAAGTATTCATTAAATCCTTTAACATCAAAACCATTTGGTTTAATCCATTTAGTTTTATCTATAGTTGTCTGATCAGGCAATATAACCTTATCCTTTAAATGTGTTATGGACTCCAACCATTTGCCATATTCACTATCCATAAATCTCATTATATCTATTAATTAAATAATTTGTAAAAGCATAATTGTCAAATCTTTGTTGGTGATCCATAAAGATTTTTGCATGTGTTCTAGTTCCATCTGGAAGTAGTATCCTATATTTACATTGAGTGACTTTGTTGGCCCACTCCTTAAAGCCTGTTGGTTGTTCTTTATTGAAGATAACTTCGCCATCGAACCAAAGACATTGATCTGAACAATCGTCGTTTACATCCATATTTCTAATTTTATACAAATATACGAAATTAAATTGATAAAAGCAAATAAAAAGTGAATTATTTTCAAAAAAAAATCCCACTATTTCTAGTGGGACTCTTTTAATCATAGTCTATTTATTTTTTAAGTAAGAATCTAAGTAAAAAATAGTATGGATCAGTTATTACCTCTCCCTCTACCTTATCCTTGACCTCTATTAGGATAATGTGTTTTTACAGGATAGCCACGTTTCTTTAACTGTCCAGGAGGAACTCTATATTCCTTACCATCCTTATCATCCTTAATGATAATATAAGTGTTTGTTACCTTAATAACATGTACATCTCTACTCCCTTGTCTTGGAGTGTGAGCATATATATATGCATCACCTGTACACACTCTTCTATAACAAGTTACACCTGCCCCTGTGGTTACCGCACAAGATGTAACTATAAATAATACTAGTAACAAAAGCAATTTTCTCATATCTATTTTTAATTAATAACATTCGTGAAAACAAGGATACCAATCAAACGAATGCATCCTATGACTGCAAGGATAAATATCATAATCATGTACTGGATATCCCCACCAATTATAATGTGTGCAAGGTAAGTGATCTCTATAATGTACTCTATGTGTACAAGGACCTTTATCTCCTGCTGGATGACATGGAAAATCTATGAACGATGTACATATAAATACTATTAATATTAGGAATATTTTTTTCATAAAAATTATTGTAAAAATTTCAATTTATATGCTGTAATATTTAAATCAGCTTTTGCATTATCAAGATCATTAATAATTTTTCTATTTGATAATTTTGATTGCAAACTTGTAATATTTTCTTTCAGTTCCGTAATATAAGATAAACATTCTTCTACAGTATTCAAAGTTTTTGGTAAAGAATTTTCACATGACACTATTTCACCTGTTGCTCCCTGATATCCTTCTACCAGATTATCAGCATGTCCAGGTAAAGCGTCATACAATTCATTCAATGTCTTATGTGCCGCATAAGAACCAGGTCCTGTAATACTTAAATGTAACTTATGTATACTTACAGCGGCATTCATAAGTTCTGTTGCACAAACACATACTAGATGTCCTACGTTATTATTTTCCATTTTATTTAGTTTAAATTAGGCACACTTATGACTAATGTTGTTGTTGTTATACAGTAGAACTCTACTGTTGTCTATTAGATATAGAGAGGTTTCCACGATTGCCCGTCTTAGGCCTTCATGGTCCGCTTGGCTAGCCAGTGTTATGGAAGTTGTCATACCTCTCAAAACCCGTTATCCCAAACCTCTTATAGAGTGCTGCCGTGTCCAGCTAAATTGGGCAACCATATCCTTAACTAGTTGCATCTTTATATCTAAGTACAAAGATACAAAATTAATTTGAGAAAACCTAATTTTTTTGCAATTATTTTCATTTTTTTTTACTTGCCTATAGCTCTTATTTAATTTAGGGTTACTGCAATACCAACTAAATAAAGATATGGCGAGTGGTTTTTGAGGCACTTATACTATACTGACTATCCTGACTATACTTACTACTACTTATGTTACTGATGAAAAACGCTGCGAAGGTGCATATCTATTCTATTAGAAGGTTTTTGCTTATGACACTTTTCCGCAAATTTTTTTTGAAAATTTTTTTTACAAACGTAAGAGTGTGCTAACCTAAAATCATGCCCCGACTCTTTTATAATTTTGGGATATACCCATTGCTTTTGCAGTGAGATACCCAAAACTTGTAATATTAACGTCGCTAAAAATAGACGCGACACAATACATTTTAATTATGGAAAATAGAATCGAGATTACTGAAGAAATCGCTGAACGCATTATTTCATCACGTATGCTTATTGAGGAAGCTTTGGTGCCTTATAAAGGTATTGAGGTTACTTATGTAGGATATGTGGACGCAGAGGGAGAGCCCTTCTTGTGGGAAGATAGTGACGAACCTTATGCTATCGTTTCATTCAAGGCTACTAATAACTATCAGTTAGGTAAGTCTTTGGATTTATTCGAGCAAGGCGATTTCGAGGGTGCTACATCTAAGAGCTTATCTATGCGTATGAACGTTGATAAGGCTAAAGGTATAGTTGCAGGTGCTACTTCGGGTACACTTGTATGCCACGAGGTAGAGGTTGAGGACGAGGATACAGGAGATACTGTATTAGCGTTACTACCTAAGAACTTCATCCCTGCCGAGGCTAAGACAGCTAAGAAAGTTTCACTTAAGGAACTTATGGACGCTCGTAAAGCTAAAGGTGCCGAGGTTAAAGTTAACGAGGCAGTTACACCTGAATCTAACTAAAGTATATACCCGCTAAGGCGGGTATTTCTTTTGACTTTCCATTATTTTGAATTTAAGGTAGCAACTTCGTTGCGTGTTTATATTACTCCTTCGTCGTAATGTTGTTGCGTCGATTATCGTACTACGTACGATGTTTGCGGGAAGTGCTACGTTACGGCATATCTTTAGTGCTACGTTAGTGCTACGTCCGCAGTGTTTACGGCATATCTTTACGGCATATAGGTACGGCATATCAACAGTGCCTTGTTTGCTGAATGCCACTTATATATCCTAAACGGTTTTTGAAACAAATTTATAGCTTTTATGCATTACACTAATCAGTCCTAAACTGTTTAGAATTGTAGTTTTTTGTGGTATTTAACGCACAATTAAGTAATGCATAGAACGCTATTTATACAATTATAACAATTAATACATAATTATTATGTCAAATTCAGAGTTATTATCATTATTTAAATCTACTTATGGGAGACAGCCTATAAATAGTAATGAATTCGTTTCATTTTGTACATTAGTTAAAAATAATAATCAAACACTTAATTCTAGACGCTTATGTTAGCATTAATTCTATTAGACGAACAACTTGACCCAATTAGGTTAGTTGGTATCACAAATGATACACGTGTTGTAAATATTGTTCAACTACAACATCCTTTTAACGCTGTTGCTGTTGTTAATGCAACACAAGCTCATATTGATGAATGGGCTGAAGATATTAAGCGTATGAACGCTTTATTTGGTGAGGACAACTATTAGTTCTCACCTTTATTTTATAATTAATTATATTATTATGAATTTAGCAGTTAAAATCCTTTTAGGTATAGTATTTATACTATTAATGGCTATTGGTATATTGTGTCATCAGTTGAATGTATTCGACAAATTTCTAATATTCTTAGCTCCAATGGCGTTAATTCGTCTTGCTCATAGCATCCTATTGATGCAACCAAATAAAAATTAGGCATTTTTATTTGTTAAACCTAAATAGCTAGACATACACGGGGGTGTGTGCATATTATGTAACTCAATTTAAAAATCTACGTATCGAACAATTCGTAGTGGCACATTGTGCTTAAAGTCCAACACCTTATACTAGTCAAACGGGTGCAAATAATACTAGTCAATTTACAGCGTGGTAGGGATATCACGCTGTTTCTTTTTTATCTTGTAATCAATCCAATTATATATTATGTCACAAGAAGATAAATTATTAAAAGAAGTCGCAGTATCAATTAGTGCATTATTAAATATATATCAATACATTACTAGAACAGGTAAACTATCTGAATTAATAGATAATCGTAAAGATATAGATAAAATACATCAATTGCTAAACAAAGACTTAGATGAACTCAGTGAAATAGTTCAATTAAAAAGAATTTTACACAAAAACAACATTAATTAATTATTTAAATTTAAACAAAAATGAAACAGTTTAACCAAGACATCACAGTAAAAGTATCAGTGGATAGTATTGCTCAACAATTATTAGAGCAAATGAATCCAGAATTCAAACATTCAGCATTAGTTGTTGAAACCTTAATTGGTAGAATGTTGACACAAGATACATCAGGTTTATCAATGTTGTATAATAGCCTTAATGGTTACAATCAAGATATTAACTTTGAAATAGGTGAGAAAATTGCACTTAGTGATTTTAGTGTATATTCTTATTGGGGTAAGAATGATAAAGAAGAATATATTCGTTCTTCTAAAGATGTACAATGGGCTACCATTAAAAACATAGATACATATGCTGATAATAAAATAGAAATAGAATATACAGTATATGATTCATTAGGTAATGCATTAACAGATACAAAATGGATTAATCATTCAAAATGTTCTAAAATAGTTAAAGTTAGAGCATAATGAGAAAGTTATCAATATGGATACTACTAGCAATAGTAGTATCCTCTTGTTCTAATGAACCAATAGGTACTATGAGAACAATTAATCCTTCAGAAGGATTTAATGAAACAGGTAAAAAAATTATGATAGTTGAATTTACTCCACAAGGAGGTGCTAATGTTCATAAACCATTTGAACCTGAAACTATATCAATTAAATTTAATCCATCTAATAATAAATTATTAATAGATAATCAAGAGTGCAGAGTAATAGAGTCAACAGATTATACTATTACTTATGAACAATATGATATGGTTTATGTAATTGAATTTAATGCAGGTTATATTTATCAAGACGGTAAAACTAAAACAAAGTTTAAAGTTTATCAATATGGTAATAAGAAAAAAGAATACATTGTTTATACTTATAACAACTAATTATGTGGTTATTCTATTTAATGGGTGGTTCAATCGCTTTATGCTATTTTATTACAATTATTGTGTTAATATTTCACACACCACCTAAAAATAAAAAAAATGATAAATTGTAAATATGACATTAGATTCTTTACATATAATAAAGTGTGTAAAACACTTTATGGTAATGAAAAAGATTTATATGTACCTAACTTTGCAATTTGTTTTCCAAATGGCGGAAGACAATTTTATATTGTTAATCAACAAACTAATCAATTCAGAAGATTCAGATTAGTATTACAAAATGACAAAGTATATTCATTTAAATCAGAAGATGGAATACATTGTATTATTAAAAAAGAAATATTTAATCCTTAAATTAAACAAAAGTGAAAAAATTAATATTAATTGCAATTATAGCTCTAGGAGTTATATCTTGCCAAAGTAGAAGTGGTAAACTTAGAGAAATTAAAGATGCTCAAGAGTTATCAAAATTTAGAAATGCATCTAAAAATAAACTTAAAGACCACAATGTGGTAGTTAGATTTGTAGGTACAGATGATCAAATGCCTAAAGATGGGCAGTTATTAGTTATTAGAGTATCATTAGAAGATACAGTAATTGTTGCACCAGCTAATCTTGATGATTGTCGTCGAGTATTAGAAGAAAACGGAAAAGGATGAAAAGAATAGTTACTGGAGATACAGAGATTGTCCTTGCTATAGATAAAGTAACGGATAATATGTTTATTGGTATAATATTGTTTGATACAAAATATACTATTATTAAAATGACTTTAAATGGTAAAGTATATTCATATATAATGGATAAAGATTTTAATGTTAAAGGTTGTGCTTATAAAGATAATCAAGCTGTTTTAAAGAATCATGTGTTTAATACTACTGAAGATGATAGTAAAAATGCTTTTCAATTTAAAACACATAAAGAACTTGTTGAATGGTTACATTCATAAAAAATATCTATATTGTATAGATGAAAAAACTTAAAGTCGTAAGACCAACCTATAGTAGGTTGACAATGCCAAGTTGTTGAGGCCACCTTAGTTTCTAATATTCTGTATTATATTTGTGAACAACCACATTTATAGTACAAGTATTAGTTTTTAGGTGTAAAACACAAAATTTATTATTATGGTAGGATTTATTATTTATTGTGCAATATGTTATCTTTTGTGCATATTATTATATCACGTACAAAAAGAAGAAGATAAAACTATATCCAAAAAAGAATGGATATTTATTATATTAGCACCAATTTCAGTACCTTTTTTTATAGTATTAGCTATACTATTAATTATTTTTGATTACGATTAACAAACAACAAACAATTTAAACAAACAAAAATCTTAGAAAAAATGGAAAAATTATTATTTAAAACAGGTGAAGCAATGTTGGTTTTATTATCAATATTTGTATTAGGTATATTTGTACCTTTTTTAATTTCTGCAATAGTTGCAGGAGCTTCAGAAATTACATTAGGTGGTATTATTGCCAATAGTGTTCCTTTCTGGATTGGAACCATTATAGGTTGGTTTATTTCAGCCATATACATTAACGATATATTAAAAAATTGAAATGAAAAATAAGTATTTAATACTTACAAAAGTTGCAAACAACAATGTAGAAGATATCATAACTCCCGGTAGATTACCTATTGGGAGTAAAATGATACAAGGATATCACAAATATGATGATATCAAAATTGGCTTTGGATTATATTTATATCCAACACTTGATCTAACATCAGGACCTAAAGTATTAACTTCTGAAGTTATATCATTTAATCCTGAAACATTAATTTTAATGACATTTAACTCAACATATAGTGTAGAGATTTATGACAACTAAAAAAAGACCTATGCATCCACTAATACCGGTTAAAAGAAGAGAAACAAGAGAAGGTAAAGAAGAAAAAATAAAAGAAATAGAAAAAGAAATGAGATTTCTATTTTCTTTACCTATGGCTACAATGAGTAATAAAATCGTTATAATGTATAATGATTTAGAAGCTAAATGGAAAAAATTAACTAATTATGAACCATAATGGAAAGATTAATTTTAATAGGAGTAATATTTTTATTAAATGCATTATATTGGTATGATGTATCTAGTAAATGGAATGAAACATCTACTGATGGTGTGGGTGGTAGAACTGCTATAGGTATAGTTATACTTATAACATCTGTAGTAATATTGTTTAATTTAGGATATATCTTGAACTCATGATGGTTCCTATAAGCACAATATTAATAATAGTATTTATTGTAAATATTATTATAGCGAACTTATTAAACTGGGCTTATAGAGCCACAGAGAAATGTTATGGCCCTGAACAATTTTTAGTTTGTTTAGGTGCTATTGTAATTGTAATTTTAAATATAGTTTTAATTTTAACAATGTTTCCTTTATGATAACATTTACAGTAACACTGTTGGTGGTAGCTACCATATTAGCTACATTAGAATTTTGTTATATTATAAGAAGAAAATCTTCAAGATATCGTCTTACTTATTTAATAGCAATAATGGCATTTTTATATATAGTTACAATAACTTTAATAAATTATTAATATGTTGAATTATTTTGCACATAGAAATAAGGGTCCCCCGCTTAGGCGGTCTAAAAAGGAAGATTAAAATATTTATTAACATTTTTATATATAAAAAATCGAATGAAAAAAATTTTATCATTTTTGTCCTTATTCGTCTTATTGACGACAGGTGTGTTCGCACAAGAACCACCAAATTGTAATGTGATGGAAACAATACCACCACGTTCTTGTATTGGAGTTACTTCAATATATGGTGCACGTGTTAATGCTGCAGGAAATGGATTAACAATTCGTTGGACTATACCTGTAAATCAAACAAATGCATATTTTACTGATGGTGTTGGTACTAATTTAGGTACATCTATTGACAGAGTTGCTGTTGGTAGTGATCCAGATGGTACATTAAATAACGTTTTAGTTAACGTTGGAAACCAAGCCGGTTCATTAACTGTATTAATGCAGTTTTTAAATCCAGATTTAACGCCTAATCCGCTAGGTAGTTGTTCATCTTCACGATTAGTGAGAGATGTTAACGTGAGTGCTACTGCACCTCCATTAACATGTCCTACTGATGTGACTACAATAACAGCTATAGCAGTTACGCAAGTATCATTTGGTGTTCCATTTGTACCATCACCTCCTTATTTGTATACATTAAATCCTGGTACACCAGGTGCAATTTCTAATGGTACAGGTTTATTTCCTAACGTAGGTGCTGGTACTCATACTATTAATGCTCGCGAAGTATTAGTAGGTGGTGGATTTGGTTGTGAAGATAGTACTACTATTATTATCGCACCTGTAGCTCCTAATCCACTTGTTCTTAGTTGTCCTATTAATGTAGATAGACCTGCATGTGCTTCTCAAGCGGATCTTGAAGTTATCTTTCAACAATGGCTGAATTCATTCTCCGTTGATGGTGGATTTGCTCCAGTGATCACAGTTAGAACACCTACAGGAGAAGTACATGCTCCAAATCATTGTGGTGGTACTGTTACAGTAATATGGTCAGTATCAGATCGTTGTGGTCAAACAGATAGTTGTACACGTACATTTTTAGTAAGAGATTCTCTTCCTCCACAAATTACATGTGCACCAGGAGGTGCTTTAGGATGCAATCCTACTATTCCTGGTCCAACAGCTCCAACAATTACTTCAGCTTGTCCTACTTTACCGTATACATTTGCTGATGTAGTTACAGGTCCTGAGTGTGCACAAACACTTACTCGTACTTATACAGTAACAAATGAGTGTGGTCAAACTGCAACATGTCCTCAGGTATTTACATACAGAATAGATACTACAGCTCCTGTATTGCATGATGTACCTGCAGGTGGTGATTTAGGATGTAATCCAACAGTTCTTCCATCATGTAATCCTAATGTGACTGCAACAGATAATTGTGATGCTACTGCAGCAGCAAATTGTTCTGCTGGTCAAATTACAAGTGATGGTTGTGGACGTAGACAAGTATTTACTTATTCAAAAACAGATTCTTGTGGTAATAGTGTTAGTCAAGAGGCAATATATACTTGGAAAGTAGATACTACTGCTCCAGTTGTAACATGTCCTGGAGATAGAGTTTTAGGATGTAATGTTCCAACTCCAACTCCTGAAGTAGCTACAGCTAATGATAATTGTGATGGTAGTTTACCAACTACTTCTTCAGTAGGTACTATCACAGAAGATGGTTGTTTACGAAGATTAGTAATTACTTATAGTGCTACTGATGCTTGTGGAAATACAGGATCTTGTCAACAAACATTTGTTTGGACAGTAGATCTTATTGCTCCTGTTATTACTTTAGATCTTGCTCCTACTTTAGGTGTTGATCCTACTCCTGCTCAAATTTTAGCTGCTTTAGGTACTGCTCAAATATTTGATGTTTGTAGTGCACATTTAACTGCAGCTGATGGTCCTGTAACAGAAACTGAATCATGTCATTTTACTCAAACCAGAACTTGGAATGGATTTGATGACTGTGGAAATCAAGCTGCTCAAGTACAACGTACAGTAACTTGGACAACTTCTGGATGTAATCCTCCTAATGGATGTACTTTAGGATATTGGAAAAATCACACATTAGCTTGGTGTCCTGAATACAAAACTTGTACATTGTACAAAGATGTATTCTCTGGTTCAACACTTGATCCTAATTTAACATTAGTACAAGCCTTGAATTTAAAAGGTAATACTAATTGTGAAAATTTAGCACGTCAATCTGTTGCTGCAGTATTAAATATTTGTAATGGTACATTAAACTATTCAGTTGCAACTATAGCAGATTTACAAGGTTTAGTTAATGCAGCTTTTGCAGAAGGTACTTGTGGTCCTCTTGGTGCTACATTAGATGGATTTAATAATTTAGGTGGTGCTGATCATTGTAATGTTGTTAAATCACCTAATACAACCCAATCAACATGTGTGGTATTAAAAAAGGGGGTTAATGCTACCGGGAAGGTAGCTACTTCAACTACTTTTAAAGCTTATCCAAATCCATTTACTAATTCTTTTTCAATTCAAAGTAGTAATACTATTCATCCTGTAGATATCAATGTATTTGATATATTAGGAAGAAATGTTGAAACAAGAACAGTAAATCCATCTGAATTTGACTTTACAAATTTTGGAAGCAATTATCCAACTGGTATTTACAATATTATTTTAAATCAAGCTACTGAAGTGAAAACTTTACGTATGATTAAACAATAATATAAATGGTATGGGGTCCATTCAAAACCCCAATTGGGGCCGACTGGTTTTGACAGATGGATTAGTAGTTAACGAGATCAGTGAGAGAGATAACTCTAAACTAAGGTGAATTGAATAAATGGCAAAAATGTACAAATAGCTTCGGCTAAAGTAATTGCTTTAGGTGGAATTGGTGTTAGCACTAATGTTAGAACCCTAATGGCTGCATAATATTCTAAGGATTTCCAGTTTAAATTAAAACTGGTGGTGGATTGTTAACCGCTGGTTAACCCCGACTGAGCGTAACAGCTTAAAAACGTGAAACTGTATACATCTCGTATGCGAAGACTATTTTGGACGGGGGTTCGATTCCCCCCGGCTCCACTCGCTTGAGAAGTGTGTTGGGCTTGTATAAGAATCTTTACTTGTCGGTAAGGTTGCTAGTGTAAATGCGTGAGTCAAAGTTGCTGAGCCCAATATATGAGGTTTTTCTTTTATTTTCATACAGTGACAAATTTATACGAGACTGACTGGTGGAAAGACATCATAATATTAAATTACTATTATAATATATAAAACATTCTTCCTGAATGTCCTACGACCATGAGTGGTTATACAAATATGGGTTCGAATCCCTAACGTAGGTCTAATGCATTAAATAGGTGCTGGACACAGCAGAACCAGCTTTACCGTTATCTGGGAAAAATGTGCAATAACATGGTGATATTTAATGTATAACACCCTATTTTTATACAAGCTCCGTAACTGATAACTCGGTAAGCTATAAGAATAGGGTGTTTTAAAACTAAACAAACAATTAATAAATAAACAACCTAAAACAAACAAAATGAGTAACACAAACCAATCAATCGTTGATGCAGTAATTCCAAATGCTAAAGTAAAGAAAACAATGCCAGATCGTTATTCTCCATCTGAGGATAAACTTATCTTAGATATGGTAATGAGATATCCTGATAATTTAAGACATGGATTTAGAGAAGCATCTAAAAAACTTAAAAATAGAAAACATTGCAGTGTATCTGCAAGATATTATTATCTTATTAGTAGTGGTAAAGAGAAAAGTAATGTTATTACTGCATCTCCAGTAGGTTTTAGTAATAATAAAGTTGCTAAAACTAAAGATGGTAAGCTTATGCGTAAAGAACCATTACAACCATTAAGTGTAATGATTAAACAATTATTGGATATGAATCCAGGAGAACGTAAAAAAATTGCAGAATTTCTTAAATTAATTGAATAATGAGATTAAAAAGCTTAACCCCTAAAAGAGTTACAAATAGACAAAGTATAGAAGACATCATAAAAGATGGCTTCTGTCCTATTTGTAGAGAGAAACTTACTGAGTCTTGGAATAAAGCCGAGACTCATAAATATCAGTTTTGTAATAGAAATATTACGCATCATAGACTATTAATAGATTATATGAAAGATAGTGATTAATTAACTGTTTAACCAAAAAACTAACTAACCATGAGTGAAAACCAACCTCAACACGTTCGTAAGGACAAACGTAAAAAACCTTACAATGATGAAATCATTTTTAAGAACAAAGTCCATATGCAAGCCTATCTTGTTGATAAATTAGCTCAAAACAAGAATAAAAGGTTTAACATTACGATTACATTAACATAAAGATTTTGTTATGAAAAAACGGCTAAAAAGGTATTTTTTGTATTTGTTTATACACTATGTACCAAGTGCAAATAAGATAGCTAAAACAGAAGCTAAAATACTTGCAAAATATGTATTTGAACACTTTTCAGAAGATGATAGATTATTAATCTTAACTGAAATGAAACAGCATTTGATAGATCTTGTATCTCATCAAATTCAAGAAAGAGAATTCGAAATTAAACAACAGACCGACGAAATAGAATTATTAATCAAAACACTAGACAAATTAAAATCAAAATGAATAAGATAGTATTAACAGCAGAACACATGGCGAAGATATTCGATATGTGTAATTATTTCTTTCCAGACTTAACAGTTGCAGGAGCAGTAATTGTAGACGGAATATTTGTATTCCGTAATTTAGAAGAACAAGGTAAATTTACAAGATTACATTGGATGGAATTATGTATGACACATTTATCACATAAAGTTATCTTTAATCCAAAAAAACCTCTTCATTTTTGCCAAGATACACATTCTAGATTATTAAATCAATTGATGAAATTGTTTTATGAAGATGATAAATATATTCATCCGGTAGATTTTCTACATACAGAATATCTAAAACAGCATAATTAGAAAATGACTACTATGTAAAACGGTCGCCTATGAATATAATAAAAACCTAATCGTTGGTACTTTTATTATTATTAGTAGTCTCGCACTAGCCACGAGAATAGTAGTCAAGTCATAATGTTATCTAGACATATAATTCTAGAGAAAGTACAGTAATGGGTGGTTATCTGCCTCGATTTATCACCCAGATACTGTTATTGTAAAACGACTAAAAAATAAATATGACAATTAGTAGATTAGCAATTATTTTATTTAGATGTTTCTTATTTCCAGTAATATTATATTGGATATTGAAACTATTTGTGTTAAATCATGGATTAAATACATGGTATATATTAAGTACTACAGATCCTATATTTGTATGGTCATTTATATTTTTCTTAGTGACAATTGGAGTATATGTTATATTCTTTGTACTATATTTAGTTGCAAATAAGAATAGAAGTGTAGTAATAGTATTAAATCCTCTATATATAAAAGATAATTTTTGGAAGGATTTAAGGAGTTTGTAACAATCTTAATTAATAAATATGCGGAAATTTTTATCTTTACTCCTGTTATCAGGATTTATGGCCTCTGCACAAGCAGAGAAGGTGGCAACACATGCAGTTAATAAGGCTGCAGAAACTGTTAAAGCATTTGCTCCAAGCAAGAGCTTTAGTAAGACAGTAAAAGATGGTACATCTACAGTTTATGGAGATGGTAAGGAAGCCATTACAACTGTTTATACGGACGCAAAAGACATAGTTAAGGATCTAACACCTGAAGCTAAAAAGATGATCGTAGCGATCGCTAATAAGCTCGAAAAGACCACTAATCAGGTATGGGACATACTTGTAAAACAGCAAAAAGTATGGTCTTGGTGTTATTTACTATTAACTATAGGTGCTGTTATATTGTGGTATAGATTTTACATACAATTTAATGTAATGAAGAAAGAATTGACTGAAGAGCAGGAGATGAAAGAATCTAATATTGCATTAACTGTAATTTTTGGTATTACTGCAGTTGTATCATCATGTTATTCATCTTATCATTTTGTAGATATGATGACAGGATTTATGAATCCAGAATATGGTGCTATGAAAAGTATTTATCAAGTTTATATGTCTTTAAACATTAGGTAATGGTTCCAAATAAAAACATCCTTACATTAGACAAGATGTCTAAGAAGGATAGATCGAAAACTGTTGAGAAAGTATCTGAAACTCTATTGTTATTACAAACAAATGAGAAATCTGAAGAGATTAAGATACTTAAACAAATAGGGCTTGATAGTAAAATTCGTGAAGCTGAAAGAGCTCAAACTGATGTTCAGAGATTTACAGTATTAGAACAAAAGTTTAATAGAAATGTATATTCTGCTGAACAAATTAAAAGATATTGTGCTACTAATGGTTATAAAATCATTAGAGTTGATAAGTTTCAACACGAAGTTCCTGTTATTGTAGGAGAAAAGATTCTTGAGTTTGTTAAAGAAAACACTTATACTGTAGAAAAAAATGAAGATAGATCCGTTGAAAAATCTGCTATTAATCTTCAAGCGAGCCATTTCTTTTTGCTTACGTCAATTCAGTCTATTAATGGAGCCAATGTTAAAGCAGCAACTCTATTCTATAGAGAGACTTATCATCATGATAACTACCACAGAATTTCGGAGGAAGATATGCTTATTGAAGTCGCAAGCTGGGGGATACCTGGAAGCGATAAAAATCTATTTTGGTATTATGTTAGAGCGACAGATTTCTTTCTATTGTTCCCAGTAATATTCTTTTTAATAGGGGTATTATGTGTTATATTTGGAAGTAGTATGCATAGTATATTAATATTTTTAATAAGTATATCTATAGTGGCTGTAACATTAATCGATAAAAAATCTTTTTTCAAATGGAATTCAAATTAAAAGTAAGATACATTGGTGTTATCATAGCTATGTTTTTCATATTAATACTAATTGATTGGTATAAAGACATGGATTATTTAGAAATTGAAGAGAATACAGATAGCACAAGAATAGGTCACAAAGAATTACTTCAACTTAATCAGTCATATACAAACATAGATTTTAAGAAACAATATGTTTGGGAATCAACTGAAAGAGTTAAAATTACAAAAGGTGATATTCCATTTACTTGGAATAAAGAAGTTATATACAAATCAGAACAAAAACTTGTTCCTAATAAGTATTAATTAAAAGAAGTACAACTTTATAATGTGCATAGATGATGTAGTTTAGTTTATATGTAAAACCACCGTAGCCTAAGTTCGACTCTTAGGACTACATCGTCACCGTGTTGAGAGATTCGCTTAGACCCTGCGTTCGTCTGCAGAAGGATGAGAACCTGCGCCTCTCAACAAACCAAGGAATGTCTTCTAAAGGAAAAGATGCCCAACTAGGCGTTGGGTGAATGTGAGTTTGAATCTCACCATTCCGCAAATGAATTCTGTTGTGTGTTTATTTATTAGTTAGTTTTTAGATGTGGGTGAAAGTGTTTGACATAGCATGAGTAGCTCACATTTTTTTTTATTAATTTAAATTGAATGATTATGGAAGAAAATTATTTAGATGTAATGGAGGTTGAAGGATGGTTTAACGAAGAAATTATAACATCTTAGTTTATGGAAAAATACTTTATACTTTATGAAGAAGCAATAGCTTTAAAAGAATTAGGATTTGATGAACCTTGTTTAGGATTCTTTGCAAAAGATAAATTATTACTTAGAGATTCTTTTCATTTATGTGGTAAAACTCATTTAGCTATTTTATACCAACAAGCTTTTAGATGGTTTAGAGAGAAAGGAATTGATTTTTCTATAATGGAAAAATATAAAGATTTAGGAAAGTTTTATGGAGGATATATTAAAATAGATAGAGATTCTGTAGCTAAATCATTTGGTAGTAATTTTAGAACTTATGAAGAAGCAGAATTAGCTTGTTTAAGAAAATTAATAGAATATGAAAGAAAACTTAATAGAATATAGAATTTTTAAAGTAGGTGATCGTGTCAAGATTATACCTAATACAAGATTTTATAAAGGAGGTCCTCTTGAATCTAATCCTAAAGATGTTGGTGGTAGTATCACTAAGATTGAAGATGATTGGCATTCAGTTAAATGGGATAATGGTAGAACAAATGGTTATGAAGTTAATGATTTAATATATGAAGGTGAAGATAAAACAGTAATTGTTAATGCTAACAGAATATATTTACCATCAACTCCAGAAACTGTTGAAGAATTATTTGGAATTTTATATCAAAAAGCAATTGGAGGTATTCGTACTTGTGAAACATATTATATAGATACAAAAACAAATCAACAAGTTAAACAATGTTCTGCTGGTAGAATGCGTTCTTTTGATGATATATGGATTATGTGTGATACATATTTTCCTGAGATAGATATAAGAGAAGTATTTAAAAAGTTAATGTTGTGGAATGTAAGATTAGAAGATATTGAAAGAGGCGTTATACCAAAGCAATTATCTAATTGTTCTACAATGCAACGTATTAGATATACGAATGGTCTAATGTCTATAAGGCAAATTTGGGGTAATATTGATTGTGCACATTTTAAATCAGTTTATAAGTGGAGAGATCTATTTAATATGATATATATAAATAGTGAGGAACAATTAAAAGATTGGTATTTAAGAGAATTAAAAGAAGTTAAACAAAAAACAGAAGTATAATGGCATTATATGTAAAATTTGCACAAGAAAAGCGACCAAGAACAATAAGAGGTTTTATTAAACAATTCTACACAAGTGGTGTAGATCCATATTTTGCTAGAGGACATAATACATATTTTGATCCTGGATGTACAGATTTACATTGTAGTAGAGCTTATAGAAGCTTTGATGATTTATGGGAATTAGTTAATACATATTATAGACCTATTCCTCCAGCTAAGATGATGCATTATTTATTAACTACTAAGATACCTTTGCAAGGCGATAAGATTGCTGAAGTACATTTAGGTACTTGTAGTGGTATGAGAAGAATACGTTTTATACCATATCATTCAGCAGCTTTTGAAGGTATTGATAGACAAATGGAATTTTCTCAATTTACTTGGAGAGAATTATTAGCACCATTAGGTGTTACAAATTATGCAGAGTTTAATGAATATATTAAAAACAAAAAATAACCAAAAACCAAACTATTATGACAAAATTAGGAGAAATTCAAATTGCGTTTGCGTATAAAGGTGATCAACGTCAGAAAACCTTTATAACAGTAAAGAATTCAGCAGGTGAGATACTTGTTGAAACATCAGTAAAAAGAGCCATGGGTGATGCACATGACAAGGTATTGGGTAGATTTTTCGCATTTAAGAAAGCTATGAATCAGCTTGTATTGCGTAATTTAGCCACAAGAGAACAACGTACAGAAGCTTGGATGATATTCAAGAAAAGTGTGAGATTACCAAAGAATTTAAATCTTGATTATCCAGGTGGTCCGGCTATTGCTTTCATAATGGAATCATAATGGACATTGCTAACAATGTTACTTATGTATTTGCTGACGGTACAAAACAAATTTGTGCAATAAACCCACAAGTTATGTATACCGACAGAGGAAAGCGTAGATCTATGCAGGAGGTTCGTAATATATTTGAATCCACAATGCATGATTTGGGGGCTATTTCTTTTGAACTTTAAATTTGTCAAACGTGGACGAAAAAAGTTTAATTAATGATGATGCTTGTAAGTACATCATTGAAAACACGATTAAAGAATGTAATAGAGTTTTGTCTAATTGGAAAGAAAATCAAAAGCCAATTGGATATGATGAAAAGATTTCTTTATTTAGAAGTTATTTAGCTAGATTTTTTAAACATAAATTCGGATATGGAGCTTACAATAGATATATTAGAATATATCATCCATTAGTAACTATAAATGATTATAAAGTTATTAATATAGATTTTAATATATCTTTGTCTAGTTCCAATGCTAATATATATTTGTCTTCATTAGATAAATATGTTAAACGAATGGACGTTATGAAATTTAGCGATTTACACGATATGAGGCCTGTATCTTATATAGAACAAGGTCCAGAACCACCTATGAATATAAGTGGGTTAATTGATTATAAAAAATTACAAAACATTAAATTTAACTAAGATGAGCGAAGAGCAAAATCAAGACCAAGGAAAAGAAGCTAAAAAAGTATTAGCAAACTTTGACCAAACAAAAGCAAAATTAGCGGCTATTGTAAATGGAAATCTTAAAATACCTAGTAAGGTAAAAAAAGATGATATGGCTACATTAGTAGATGAACTTTTCAAAGAGGAAAGCGAAGCTACTATTAAACAAGTTAAAGATGAATTAAAAGCTTTATTAAAAGGTTATGTTGTATTAAACACATCATTAGCTGAAGAACGTAAAAAGCTTGATAATTTAGAACTTGCTAAAAAGAAAGAATTCAATGGAATGGCTGCAAGGTTATTCAATAAAATTGATGGTATTGACGAAATCAATAGAAGCTATCATCAAGCTCTTGGAGCTGCTGGTAAAGCTGTTGAAGAAGAAAAAAATGAAGAAGAATAGTGATTGGTAAAACTTATAGATTCTTTGAAATAACAAATAAGAAAATTAAAGTTTATGATGCAGAGACAACTCCTAAAGAATTAATCTTTGAATTTATTATAAACTTTATTTATGCTTTTTGTGCTAATGTAATGGTCCCATTTATTGTGTTAAAATCAGATTTAGGCATTTTTATTTGCTTTTTAATGTACGCGTACATGTTATCCTATATCTTGAATAGGGATAAGTATAGCACAAAATTGGGACGTTATATTATGATGCCATTACCTTACGCTTTAGGAGCTTTTACAGCTATTAAGCTTGGTTATATTATTGCTAATTTAATTATTTAAAAAAAATGTGTATTTATTCAAACAGATTAACTGCTGAATGGATTAAATATGGTAAAATCATTATCGCAGTTGATTATGATGATACTTTATATCCATGGGATGCATTTAATAATGGTAGAGACCGAGCTAGGACTATTAAATTAGTTAAAAGAGCTCAAAGACTTGGATGTTATGTTGTTATTTTTACATCAAGTGAAAAAGAACGTTACAATGAAATTATCAAATATTGTACAAATATAGGTATTAATATTGATACTATTAACAAGAATCCTATCGAATTGCCTTATGGTAATACTGGTAAGATTTTCTACAATATCAATTTATGTGATAAAAGTGGATTAAGAAGTTCAATAAATATACTTAAACGAGCAATATTTAATTACAAAGAATTTAAAAAAAGACAAACTTTAACAAACGAAGCCTAATGAAAATTAATCCGTTATTATTGGTGGACTTCTACAAAATACATCATACAAAGATGTATCCTGAGAATATGACCAAGCTCTATTCTAACTGGACTCCAAGAGCAAGTAGAATAGATAGTATTCAAGAAGTTGTAACATTTGGTATACAACATTTTGTACAAGAATATTTAATTGACTTGTTCAATAAAGATTTCTTTGGTAGTGAAATTGAAAGAGAATTTCATAAAAAATGGCCTAACATCTCTAAAAAGCACAAATTGATTGAAGAGTATAAACGTCATTGTAACGTAGATACTAGTCATATTGAGGCTTTATGGGATTTAGGATATTTACCAATTGAAATTAAAGCGCTTGAAGAAGGTACACTATGTCCTATAGGTGTGCCAATGTTAACAATTACTAATACACATCCGGATTTTGCGTGGTTAGTAAATTATTTAGAATCACTCTTATCTTGTATGTTATGGCAGCCGATGACTTCAGCTACTATTGCACATGAGTATAAGAAAATCTTAACTAAATATGCTTTAGAAACTGATGAAACAAATATTGAGTTCATTAATTGGCAAGGTCACGACTTCAGTATGCGAGGCATGTCCTCTATTGAATCGTCTGTTCTTAGTGGCATGGGTCATTTATTGTCTTTCACTGGATCTGATAATATCCCTGCTATCTATGTACTCGAAAACAGCTATTTTGGCAGCGGGCTTATTGGTTCTAGTATTCCTGCAACTGAGCATAGCGTTATGTGCATGGGTACCAAAGAAGACGAATTACTCACATTTAGACGACTAATGGAATTATATCCTAAAGGACCATTATCTATTGTATCTGATACGTGGAATCTTTGGGATGTTGCTACTATATTTTTACCACAACTAAAAGATAAAATTATGGCTCGCGATGGCAAGCTTGTGATTCGTCCTGATAGTGGTAATCCTATAGATATTCTATGTGGTACAGCTGTTGAAGGTAATTTAAACTTCGATGCTAATGGTAGTGCTTATCCTGATAATATGACAGGATGGAATAAAGTATATCGTAATGAAAGAAAGTATTATATACTATCTGAAGATGAGGTCAACGAGAATAGTTTTGCTTGGAAAGAAATCCATCCAGAACCTCAGCATATTGGCCTCGTAGAGATACTTTGGAACACTTTTGGAGGCATATTAAGTGAGCAAGGGTATAGAGTATTAGATTCTCATATTGGAGCGATCTACGGCGATTCTATTACGTTATCACGTGCCGAAGAGATTTGTCAAAGACTTAAAGATAAAGGATTTGCATCAACAAATGTAGTCTTTGGAATTGGGTCTTATACATATCAATATAATACACGTGATGTATTTGGATTTGCTATGAAAGCTACTTATGGTGAGATCTCTCATAAAGTAATGGGTAGGGGTTTAAATGACAGATTTAGAACTGAAGAACGTAAAATTTGGAAAGATCCTATCACAGATGATGGTACTAAAAAATCTAAGAAAGGTTTATTGCGCGTGACAAATAATGCAGATGGAGATATTATCTGTGTTGAGTCTCAAACATATGCTCAAGAGCAAGAAGGATTGTTAAGAACCGTATTCCTTAATGGAAAACTAGTTCGTAAAACAACTCTTGAAGAAATTAGAAGTAAATTACTTTCTGAAATCTATGTTGACGCTTAATTTAACTAGTAATGATACCTCAGACATAAAGTTTGAGGTATCTAACTTTCCTGATAAACAACATCAGGTAAGAATATTGCAAGATTCTTTCTTTAGTGAAGGAGGGCCTAGTACTCCAATCTTTATTAAAGCTAGACTTGATAGTTTTCAAGATCTTGAATTAATTATTTGTGCAAATAGATCTTTAAGAGGCTTAGGATTTAGAGAAATTCATTTATATGCACCATATTTCTTAGGAAGTAGGTCAGATAGACAATTTCAAGTAGGTTCTAATAACTATCTTAAAGATGTTGTATGCCCTGTAGTTAATCTTCAGGATTTTGCATCTGTAACGGTGCTTGATCCACATTCTGATGTATTAGAGGCTTGTTTGAATAATTTTATTAAACTTGATAATAAGAAATTATTTAATCAGTTTTTGAAAGATAGAATAGAGGCATCTAATAATAAAGAATTTATTCTAGTTTCACCAGATGCGGGAGCTTCTAAAAAAGTTTACAAACTGGCGGATTCTATGGGCTTTGTTGGAGATATTATGACTTGTAGTAAAGATCGTAATACTTCTGGTGAATTATCTAAAACTACTGTACCACTACGTGATAGACATAGAGGTAAAGATTTTGTTATTATAGATGATATTTTTGATGGTGGTGCAACATTTCTTAATATTGCAAGAACTATTAGAGAAGATAGATCATTTGATGATAGTAAAATTTATCTTATTGTTACACATGGTATATTTAGTAAAGTAGTTGCGGATCTTCATGAGCTATTTGAAGCAATTTATTGTACAAATAGTTATAGAGATATGGATCCAGAAGTTTGTAGATGGTTTAAAATTAAACAATTAAATGTATTTTAATGAATGAAAAAGTTAAGAGCGCACGTCCGGGGTCCATAATGGTAAGGATTAATCACAAATTTTACGAGGTACCAGATAATTTTTTGTTTAAATCATACGACAATAAAGATCTATACCTATCAGGTGTCAGAAGAGAAGATAATAATTGGATATCTACTGTGAAATTCATAGAAGAAGATCGAGTTGAAGATGTTCCTACTGACTTATTAGAAAAATTCCTAAAACTGAGACACAGAAAGATTATTATAGATGATGAAGAATATGATATTCCAGTCACTATGTATCATGATTGTAAAGTACAGTTAGTGAAGGTTTCTAAACGTAATCCGAAAGTCTTGAAGGATTTAAAAGAGACTTATAAAGACTATATTTTTAAAAAGTAATTTAATAAAAAGCGTATGTCTAAAAAATTATGCTCGAATTTATCTATGGCTGTTGATTTAATATCCTTTGAACATGACACATCTGATCCTGCTTATATCGCTAAAAAGATTGAAGAAAAGCTAGGAATGTCTTGTTCAATTCATCAAATAGCTGACTACTTGGATATTAATAGGTTTGAAGATTATGAGAAATCATCTAAAGAAATAGAATACGAATTTAAAAACTTTTAAAAACATGGCAAACTTTGTAAAATGGTTACTAGAAAAGAATAATAAAGAATTATTCAAAATTAAAAGATTAGTATTCTCAGACAGTGAAGGCAATAGTGATACGTGGGTAGTAAAACACCTAGCATTAATTATGATTTTAGCCAACACTGTTGTATTTGTATTTCTCGCAGCAATGGCAGTATTCTTATTGCCAGTATTTATTTTAATGTGTATTCTAAATGCTCCATATGCATTTTATTTGTGGGTATTAGAACTTCCATATTTTAAAAATAAATACATAAAGAAAGAGTTACTTATTTATGAAGCTAAGCTTAATAAAGAAGTTTTTTATGATTTAAGGTCTAGTCCAACCTTAATTTTAGTTCACGTTCCTACAACTTGTGAATTGTTTCTTAGAAAGTTTTTTACAGAATATAATAATAAATACTATACTTATGGTATATGTACTGATGAATTAATCTGTGATAGAAGTAGAAGAAGAACTGTTCATGATCTGTATTTAATCTGTAAAGGATACTATAGTGATGTTACTTTAAATGATGTATTAAAGATTTTAATTGGTTTTGTCAATGAAGGATTTATAGGTGTATCAAAATGTGGTGATATTAATAAATATGTATTTAAGTTGAAAGACAACTATACTGGTATTTATACAGATAGAGAATTAGATTTCGTGAACGGCATTAATTTCAAGCAATTGATGAAGTATTATGAGTAAAATTTGCACTTGCCCAAAATGTTTCGGCTCCAAACAAATTATGGAGCCAAAGGAAACAAAAGGATTTGAGTACAGAATTTGCAGCTTATGTAGAGGTAAAGGCATTGTTCCTGACCAAATAGCTGATGATTATGTATTCTCAATAACAGAAGAAAATTTTGATGATGAAGAATGAGCGGAAGAACTTAATTGCAGTTTATGGAACCCTTAGACAGGGATGTGGAAATTTTAGGTATCACCTAGCTGATGCTGATTTCCAAGGTTCGTTTAATAGCGAGCCAGTCTACAGTATGTTTAATTTGGGAGGATTTCCTGGGTTAAAGAACAATGGTAATACATCTATATTTTTAGAAGTGTATTTAGTGAATGATGAGGAAGCTGAACATGTGGATAACCTTGAAGGTTATGAAGCAGGTAGAGAACCTCATTTCTATGACAAACAATCAATTGAAACTCCTTGGGGTACAGCTGGCATATATATTTATGTTAGAGATACTACTGATCGTGATTTAGTTGAAAGTGGAGACTGGGTAAAAAGAAATGAAAGGGTAGTTTATGATAGAATGGTGTAAAAATGCTTCAGAAACTCAAATGGGTTTTGCTATTATGGGAGTTATATTTTTCCTTATGTTCTGTGCTATTATTTATCACAAATGTTGTGAAAAAGACGATTAATGGATGGAGCTTTTATTTTAGATTTTAATCTATTAAAAGAGCAAAAATTATCTATTGAAGAATACCTTGTTTTGATATATACTGCAATGGGTAAAACATATCCCGCTCAGTATATATCGTTGCAAGATAAGCAGTTCGTTAAAATAACAGAAGATAAAGAAATAATACTAAGAGAAAAAGGAAAGCTGTTTATTGACTTAATTTCAATAGATAACATCAGCTCTGGTAATAAGAAAGTTATTAAAAAATCATCTAGATTAATAGATAATGAACTTAATACATTCATTGTTCCTTATAGGAATTTATGGAGAGGTAAAAAGCCTGGAAGTATGGGTTCTGAAATTAGTTGTAGAGAGAAAATGTATCGTTGGATGCAAGAAAATCCACAATATTCTAAAGAAGACATAATGAAAGCTGCGAGACTCTATTTAGATTCTCTAGATAATAACATTTATCTACAAAGAGCAGATTATTTTATTTTCAAAAAAGATAAATATGGAGAATCCTCACAATTAAGTGCATTTATTGAAGAAGTAGGTGATAGACCTGTAACAGATTGGACTACACAATTATCCTAATTAAAAACAATGACAAACAATCTGATCTATGTTAAACTTACTGAAATACCTATGACTAAAACTCGTAAGTGTTTCATTAAGAAGATCTTAACTTCTAAAGGAGTTATAACATATAGCAATCCAGAGTGTACGAAAGTACAATGTGCTAGAAAAGATGCTTTTAGAAGTGTCAGTGAGTTACACCTAATAGTAAAGTCACGTTTCAAATATACTTCACTTCAATCTTTAATGAAAATCATAAAAGAGATTATAGATGAAGAGAAATGTGTTGCTCTCATTTGGTGTACAGTAATCAATAAAGTAGTCGTTAAATATCAGCCTAATGTGCCTAAAGAATATATAACTAGTTATAGTAAAAGTAACTATTATGATGCTAAAGGTGTAGATGGTATGTCATTAAAGGACTACGAAACTATTATTAACAAACTGTAAGGCTTAGACCCGCGAAAAACAGTTAAACACATTGTCAAAATAATGCTTACAGTTAAATTTAATTATTTAATTGGAGAAAACAAGTTTATTTGACAGAACGTATAATAGAATTGTAAAGCGTAGAGAACGCATATTAGATGGGAAAGTAAATTGCATTCCGTGGGGATTGCCCAGATTTGAGGAATCAAGTCCAGGAATCGAGCAAGGTAAATATTATCTTGTCTCGGCTAATCAGAAAGTCGGTAAGACACAAATTGCTGATTGGTTATTTCTCTATAATGTTATTCAGCAGATAATTGATAATGGTTTAAATATTAGATTAAAAATCTTTTATTTTACTTTAGAAATGTCTAAAGAAGAAAAAATGCTATCTTGTTTTGCAAATATATTATATGTTAAGGAAGGCATTAGAATTAATCCTACTGATTTAAAGTCTACTAGAGCAACTAAGGTTTTATCTGAAGAAGTATTGGAGATACTGGTCAAGTATCGACCTTATTTCAAAAAGATAGAAGAAATTGTTGAATTTGTTGACGATATACGTCATGGCTTTGGAATGTACAATTTAGTAAGAGAATATGCTCTTGCTAATGGCACAATTCATAAAAGAAAGATAGAGATAGATGGGAAAGTTACAGAAGTAGAGGATTATTATGAACCAAATGATCCGGATGAGTATGTAATGATTATGATTGATCACATAAGTCTAATATCGCCAGAAAAAAGAAATGGCTTACAGCTTTCTTTGCATGAAAGTATATCATTGTTATCCTCAGATTATTTAATTAAACTTAGAAATAGATTTAATTATATACCTGTTGTAATTCAACAACAAGCAGCTGCTCAAGAAGGGATTGAGAACAAGAAGGCTAATAAGCTAAAGCCATCAATGGATGGATTAGGTGACAATAAGCTAACTGGTCGAGATGCAAATGTGATGTTAGGACTATTTAGTCCATTTAGACATGAAATACCTGATTATTATGGATATGATATAACCCAATTTAAGGATAATATCAGATTTCTAGAGATAATGGGTAGTCGAGATGGAGGAGCTGGTACTATATGTCCATTGTATTTCGATGGTGCAGCTAATTATTTTAAAGAATTGCCTAGACCTGACGAAAGAGAACAGATAAAAAAGGTGTATGATTTTTTAAAAACGATAAAAAAATGAAAGAAAGATTAAGATGGGGAGATACTTCATATACCATCTTACATAACAATGTTGTTGTTCTCAACAATCATAAAACTGCATGCTATTCAGAATTTATGAGTCGTTTTGATCGCGCGTATGATACTATCAGAATATTTGATATAGATTGTAAACCAACTATAGAATATAAAGAATGGTTTCTGCAATACGTCATTGATATGTTTGGAATTGAAGGGTCTTTTAATGACCAATATTTCGAATTCAAATCTCAAGGAAATCGAATTAAGGACGCAGTTGTAATGTCAGTAGTTAGACTTCTATGGGAATGCTTAGGAGGTCAAGACAATATTGATACACCAAATCTTTTATTTAAAAAATTGAGAGATGAGCCGTGTCCTTATAGAGATAAACTTAAGAAATTTTGTTATTTTTATAAAGGCATACTTACAGCTGATCAGTATTTTGCACAAGGTCACTCTTGGAGGCCATCCAGTACTAGAATCAGAAGTAAAAGAGAGTATATAGCACATACTCATTGGACTTCTGTTAATGAATTTTTTACAGAATAATTTAAAAAGTAAGGTAATGAAGAAGGCAGATGTAAGGGATATTGCGTCATTAGAGGAATATTATGCTAAAGTAAGAAAGATTAAATTTGCAGATGAAGTTCAAATTGAATCCATTGATGATATATACAAGAATTTGTTTATGACACAATATGGTAGTAGAGATGGACAAGAACCTACGTATTTCGTAAGAGGGAAACTTCATTGCGAAACTAGGCGTCATCGTAGCATTGATGATTTTATTAAGTTGTGTAAAAGATATTTCCCTGACTTAACATTAAAGGATATTTTCCAATTTCTAAAAGAGAAGCAAGATACTCTTGATGAGAATGGATATAGACAGGCTTTATCTTATTGTTCGCATATTAGAAAGTATAACTTTAAAGGTTTAACAGTTTCTAAATATGCTGCGCCAATACAGAATTATGATCTTCGTGATTTAAATTCTAATTTGGAACCTATGAGAGTAGCTGATTTATTAACCTAAATGTGGTCGGTATGGGACGGAATGATGATGGATGATTGAATTACCGCTTAAAAAACAAGAACCTGTACAAGTAAACCCTAAAAAGCTTATATTGTTCAGTCAGCCCAAAACGGGCAAAACAGAAGCTTTGAGTAGATTAGAGAATAATCTTATTCTTGATTTAGAAGATGGTGCAGGTTATGTATCTGGTCTAGTTATAAACGTACTAAATGTTGCTAAGAAAAATGAGACCAAGCCTATTATGGCATTAAAGTCTATTATCGAAGAAATAAAAAAAGCAAATGTCGTTAAAGGCGATTGCGTTTATAAGTATATCACTATAGATACAATATCAGCATTGGAGGATTTTTATGCTCCAGATCTTGCTTTAATGTTGTATAAAAATACAGCAATAGGGCGTAATTATCAAGGTTCGAATATCTTGGATTTACCTCAAGGTGCAGGATGGCAATATTTACGTAATGCTATCCTATTGATTATAGCAGAGTTAGAAGCTCTATGTGAAACTCTCATTATATCTGGGCATACCAAAGACAAGCTAGTAGAATTCAATGGTAAAGAAATGAATCAACGAGGCCTTGATTTAGCAGGTAAAACACCAGGTATAATTTGTTCAAAATCAGATGCAATTGCTTATTTGTATCGTAAGGATAATCAAACGATAGCTAACTTTCAGTCAGCAGAATCTTTGATTGTAGGTGCAAGAAGTGAGCATTTGAAGAATAAAGAAATAGTTTTATTAGAATCTAATGAGGCAGGAGAATTTGTATCCCATTGGGATCAGATTTTCATATAAGATAAGTCTGAGGCCAGGAATCGAAGGCAGGGTAAATCCTCTTGCTTAGCAATGAAACCCTCTAAATCGTAGGTTAGCACAGTTAGAGCTCTGGGGGCATTCTAAAAGCTCAATAACCTTAAATGAAAAGATGATGATTGACTTAAATGGAAGTGAGTTTAATAGCCAACCAGTGGCTATATTTAACAATGGTGTTGCGGGTAGAGTTAACAACGTTGCTGTTAGTGTAGAAAAGATTAATAAGTTAGATCCTATGGATAAAAATCCAGAATATCGAGTTATTTTTACAGACGACATTGGTAGTATTAATTTAGGTATTTATTACCCAAATGAGACATCTACAGATTCTCAAAACAAAATATTGGCTCAAAAATGTGCTGATTTAGTTAAAGCAGTGACAGGAGATACATTCTCTTTTCCATCATTTGTTTCCTATAAGGAACTTGTTGATGGATGTATGAAAATTATCTCTGAAAATTGCGCAGGTAAATTAGTAAACGTAATGGCTACTTATGGTACTGTTGGACAACCTAAGAAATTCTTGGGTATATATAAAAACTTTAATTTCGTTGAAGCGGCAGGTTCTGTTCCAACTAAATTAAAAGTTTCTAGAAATCCAGCTAAACCTGAGTATGATGATTTGTTTGACAGAATTGTTGAAGATGCTCCGGCAGTAGAATCAAAAGCAGTTGAGGGTTCAACCTCTGGAATTGCTAATTGGTCATAATATTAATAGGGGCAGAAATGCCCCTTTAATTAATTAAAACATGACAGTGATAAATTTAAACAAAACTTTTGTATCAAAACAAGAATTATTGAAGCATTTAACAGATTACGACATTTATAAGATGTATATAGGATCTGCTAATATGCCTATTAAAGGTAATATGAAATCTCCTCTTCGTAAAGATGATAATCCATCATTTGGATTTTTCATTGGAGAAAGTGGAGAATTATGCTTTAAAGATTTTATTCTTGGTTCAGGTGATTGTATTAAATTCGTTATGTTGAAATTTGGTTTAAGCTTTTTCGAAGCTTTAAGTAAAATTGCTTTAGATGCTAATCTTGATGATGAATTCATTATTAAAAACACATTTAGAACAAATATACTTGCTGCTCCTAGTGATCCTAATAGAGAAGACTTCATTAAAACAGTGAATTCGTCTTATATAGGTAAAACAAGTAGATCATGGGATATAAGAGATTATTCATTCTGGAATCAATTTGGAATTACTAAGCCTATCTTAGATAGATATAATGTAAATCCAATAAGCTACCTTCATGTAGGTATCAACAAGGTTATTGTCAAAACTGATTTTCATACTTATTGCTATAATGAAATGAAAGATGGCAAACATACCTTTAAGATATATCAACCAAACAGTACACAATTTAAATGGCTTAATAACCATGATGAAAGTGTATGGCAAGGTTGGTCACAACTACCTGAAAAAGGAAGTGATCTTATTATTACAAAATCGCTAAAAGATGTTATGTCTATAGTTGCTGTTACAGGGATTCCTGCAGTCAGTTTAAACTCTGAAACTGTATATCCTAAACATCAAGTAATGGATGAACTAATCGAAAGATTTGATAATGTATTTGTGTTATATGATAACGATTATGATAAAAGTATTAATTGGGGACGAGAGTTTGGTAAAAAATTATCTAACCAATTTGATATATGTCAGAAAGAAATCGAAGATAAATATAAATCTAAAGATTTTAGTGATTTAGTTAAAAACCATGGTTATAAGTTTGCTAAGGAATATTTGGAAGAATTAATCTCAGTACCTTTTTAAGATGGAACAAAAATTCTTATTAGGTGTGTATGATCATTTGCGTCGTGGTGGCGAAGCAAATTATACATATATGTCTGGAGCAACGTACTTAGGTACGTACTATACAGAACCAGATTATGATTTATATCATTTATCTAGTGAGTATCCAGGATTGAGATGTGAGGGTTCAACTTCTATTTTATTAGAAATATTTGAAGTAACAGATGAAATTCTAAAAACAACTGACTTCTATGAAGGTACAAATCCATTTGCACCTCATCAAAATATCTTTAATAGAATAGAAATTGATACTCCTTATGGTCCGTGCTTTATTTATGAATATAGTAAAGCATTAGTTAGCAAGCCTAAAATCGAAACAGGAGATTGGTTTAAGTACAGAAAGAGTCTTAGACAAAGAATATTAGATCTTAACGATAACGAAGATTCCCGTTGGGGAATGGAATAATTATGAGAATAGCTATAAAATCAAAACAACCAGATGTGGCAGCATTGCTTGCCAAAGGTAGATTTGTTCCAATGATTAGAAGTAGACATCCTACTCATGCAGGTCTTAGACGTGCTTTACCTAAAATGCCTTTCCGAAGTGTCATTAGAATGGGCTCTCTAACTGTATTAGAGG
>Ga0137435_1000049_pt1 | contig 51479 bp, 86 predicted proteins | sample EasRivERMGT100_2_FD_104904 | JGI IMG/M metagenome (GOLD analysis project Ga0137435, IMG submission 104904) | Soil microbial communities from meander-bound floodplain in the East River, Colorado, USA - East River MetaG ERMGT100_2 | ecosystem: Environmental > Terrestrial > Soil > Floodplain ... | reverse complement strand
CTGCCTTGGGAGAAGGCGTTCCCGCACGAATTCTTCCATCAGCAGGCGCAGCAAAGAGTCCGCAAGGCGCTCTACATCTGCGTCAGTCCGAAGCCGGGCTACCTCGAAGACGCGATGCTAGATTACGCTGACGAGATCAAGGTCATCGTGCCCGGGCTCAGCAATGAGATCCCATCGGCGCAAGTCGACGCTCGGATCCGTCTGATCAAGGGTGAAGGGTATCATTGTGCGCCTGGGGAGTTCGAAGCGTGGGCGCGTGGCTATCGCTGGCCGGATCTCACGGACGCGCTCCGTTGGGCGCAGACTGGTAAGCTGGTGTTCCTCCAACCCCGCAACGGGAAATTCGACATCGACCCCGTCAATCTGCGCTATGTGACGGATCTGCTGCAGACGCATCCGACACTGAGGCTATCCGTGCAGATGCACAAGATTCTGAAGGTGCAGTGATGAGTCACCCTGTTAAGCTCGATCTATATGAAGCCTTACTCGCTGAAGGTTTCAAATTACCTGAAGAATGTGCAGACGTCCAGCTGGTGATGCCCGTCGACGGAATCTATCAGTTGGAATACAAGGTGAACTTGTATGGAGAAAGACTCGCTCAGGTCGGGCGGGCGTTAGCACGGATGGGTGACAGCCAAACGTAATGGATCAACTTGGCTGGTCCGGGTGGCGGCGCGACATGTGCTTCTCCACAGGTCAACATACCTATCGCAGGTTCTTCATCGTGCGGACAGGTGATGGATATACCATCGCAGACAAGACAGTGGGTGATCTTGCTCGAGTTAAGACATTCGCAAGCGCCAAGGCATGGGCGGGCATTCGCGTAGGAGAGAAATCGGTGAGACATGGTCAATAACGAACATCGCGTGAGAGACGAAACGGTCCCCTGCTTTGCCCAGCACGATCAAGTCGTAGAGATCCACTGGAGACTCCCCAACGGGCAGATCTACACGGATCGTCGCACTTGTCCGCCACAGGCGACTGTGACAGCGAAGTCAAAGAAGAAGGGCTCATGAGCACCGTCGTAGATACCACGATTCGACAGTTAGCCATGGAGAAGGCTGTCAGCAGTCTACTCCTCGCCTTAGGGGAGAAACCAGAACGTGAAGGCCTGAAAGAGACCCCTCGGCGCATGGCGAAGATGCTGTTGGAGTTGTGTCATCGCCAGGAATTCAACTTCACGACGTTCGAGGCGGAGGGCATGAACGAGATGATTGTGCAGACGAACATCCCTCTGCAGTCACTTTGTGAGCATCATATGCTCCCGTTCATGGGCACCGCGGCCGTTGCCTACATCCCAGACGGCAAGATCGTCGGGCTCAGCAAGCTGGCCCGGGCGGTCAAATTCTGCTCAGCCGGGTTACAGAATCAGGAGCGCATCACCAAGGCCATCGCGGAGATGCTGGAATTGAACCTGAAGCCCAAAGGCATCGGTGTGGTCATTAAGGCCCGTCATCTTTGCATGGAGCTCCGCGGCGTCTGTGCCCCCAACGTCTACACCACGACGTCAGATCTGCGGGGTGTGCTGCTGGACGAAGCAAGTGCCAGAGCTGAATTCATGAGCCTGATCAAGTGAGAGAATCATATCGTGATCGAGAACATCGTTGGTGGGTGAGAGGACACTGGAGAAACCAACCTTATCCTACTAGAAAAACTATAGAACCAATCTATATAGAATCATTCTTGAAAGGACCTGAGGATAAATCCATTCTTTGGCCAGGAAGACCTGTTTTTCTGGTAAAACGGTGAAACTCTTCTTCGCAGGCAACGTAACTACGGCCGAACAGGAAACAGCCCTAAGCACCATCGCAGGGATCCAGCACCGTCTCCTAAGCTTCGCAGACATCGACTCATGGGGTAAAGATGCCTTCGCCTACTGGACAAGTGAGCGCGCCCCACAACCATTCTTTCTCGACTCCGGCGCCTTCGGTGCATTGACCCGCGGTGCGACGATCGATATTGACCGATATAGCGAATACATCAGGCAGCACGAAGCACACCTCAGTCCCTACGCATGCTTAGACGTGATCGGAGATTGGCGTGGATCAGCCCGTAATTACGATACCATGCTCGGAAAAGGTCTACATCCGGTCCCGACTTATCATATGGGAAGCCCTGAGCATGAACTCCGTCGGCTTTGCGGAATGGCGGATTACATTGCCTTGGGCGGGGTTGTTGGTGCGACTCGGGAGACGATGAAGCCATGGCTCGATAAATGTTGGCGCGTCCTACGAGATTATTTCCCGATCAAAGTCCACGTCTTCGGAGTGATGGCACAATGGGCACTTGAACGATACCCCTGGTATAGCGCAGACAGCTCCTCCGCATTGGTAGGCGCGGGCATGGGACGTGTCTCACAGTTTGTAGATTGTAAGGTGGTCTCCATGGGCTGGCTGGAGTATGGGCAAAAGTTCTACGATGGCTTGGTCATGGATGGCATCTCTGAATATCAATCGAAGAAGGGTGGTTCAGCACATCGTGGACGCTCCATCCTGAATGTCAAGACTCAGCTCCAGCTCCAACGACATGTCACAGACGTTTGGCGCATGAGGGGCATCACGTGGGAGGAGGATCCCAATGTGTAGCATCTACGGCGCCCTTGGCCCAACTGTCAACGACGCCATCCTGGACGCCATTCGTGACCAGGCACGTGATCGGGGGCGTGACGGTGGGCGGATGGAACGTTACGTCTCTCTCAACGGATGGAGTGTCATGTTGGGCAACTGGCGCGCCACACCTACACCCGAACCCATGATCGGAGATCTCCAGCCCTACGATCAGATGGTCCACAATGGCACCATTGCCAACGATCTCGAGATCGGTGCGAAGCCTGATGAGATTGACAGCCAGGCACTGGCAAGGTTCATCAATCGGGAGAGTGTCAGCAAGCTGGCTCGCAGTCTGCAAGATGTGAAAGGCTCCTATGCTCTGGCGTGCTTTAATGGCCGATCAGTTCTGGCGGCGACGAACTACAAGCCCCTCTACTATTTCGAACTCAGGGGCTCCATCTACTTCTCGTCCATGGCGCGTCATTTTGAAGGCGTGGCGAGATTCGGTCATGCGCCTGTTCAACTCAAGCCCTACACCGCCATCGACTTCCTGACAGGTGAAGTGGTCAGTCTCAAGCGCGAAGACAGCAAGAGTGCCGTTGTCATCGCGTCCTCAGGCCTCGATAGCACAGTGGCCGCGACCCGTCTGGTGCGCGACGGTTGGAACGTCTGTCTTTTACATTTCACCTATGGCTGTGCAGCCGAGGTCAGGGAACGTGAAGCGATTCATCAGATCGCGAAGAAATTGAAATGCCAGGCGGCGTTCATGCCTGTAGATCTGAAGGCAATGCTGGGTAGGGCATCATCCACGTTGTTCGGGTCTGAGGACGCAATCACACCCGCGATCCAAGGGGCTGAATTCGCTCACGAATGGGTGCCTGGACGAAATCTGGTATTCATCTCGTTGGCGACAGCCTGGGCGGAAGCGAACGGATGGCACGCGGTGGCACTTGGGAACAACCTGGAAGAGGCTGGCGCTTACCCGGACAATGAAGAGCAGTTCACTACACTGCTCAACGACGCGATGCCCTACGCCGTGCGGGCCCACTATGCCATGCGTCTGCTGAGTCCTGTCGGACATTTGATGAAGCACGAGATCGTGAAGCTGGGACTGCAGATCTCTGCGCCCTTTGAATCCACCTGGTCTTGTTACCGCGGCGGAACAGGTCACTGCGGCAAATGCGGTCCCTGTTTTATGCGCCGTAAGGCCTTTGAACGGAACGGCGAACAGGACCCAGTCTTCTCACATGACAGTCTTGAAGCTTGATGAGATCCAGCTTCCTGATTGGAGCTGGCATCTCGACGACCGCGAAGAAGTGATCAAGCTGACCGCCAGCTTGATGAAACATGGGCAGGTTCTTCCATTGTTGGTGCGCTTCGTAAACGCTGAGAACGAACTTGTCCAAGACGGGCACTTCGAGGTCGTTGATGGGCGCCGCCGTTTGAACATCATGCGCCAGCTTGGTTGGGCAGAATGCCAGGTTCATAACTTCGGTTTGATCAGCAAAGAGGATGCGATCAAACTGGCGCTGAGTCTGGAGTTGGGTGCGGAGATTGATTACGCCAAGATGGCACAGATCGTCACCTCTCTTGAGCATGACGATGGTTATGCCAGCTTGCCTATGACCACACCATTCACAACAGAGCGCCTGCGTTACTTCAAAGACCTCCAGACGTTCGATTGGGCACAATTTCAGTTCGGGCAGGTCTCACTCTACGAAGATGATGATGCACCGCCTCCACCGCCCAAGGTGGAAACCATCATCCCAGGTGAGCCAGGGAAACAGATCAGGATTGACAAACAGATCCTTGTAGCTCGTCCAGCGCCGGCCCAGCCTTCGGCTACAGCCGCGAACGACGTGGCCGCCCGACGTGCAGCCCGGGCGGTGGCGTTCACGCCTGACAGCATGCTGACACCAAAGCTCGCTGTGGAGATTGGGCTCAGAGAATTAGAAGCGTTCAGTGAACCCATCGTTGGGCTCAAGCAGACCTATACGACCGTAGAACTTGTGGGTGATGAAGTGCCCCCAGAGAACCTGGGTTGGCGCCCAGAAGCACCGCCTCAACTAGATGGCATCGATGAGATAGAACTAGACTGTGAAACGAACGGCTTGAAGTGGTGGGAAGGTGCCAAACCCATCGGGATCTCCGTGCGCCTTCCTAACGGCAAGAAGCAGTATCTGCCTTGGGGTCATACAGGTGGGAACCTAGATGAAGCTCAAGTCAAAGAGTGGGCGAAACGGGAACTGAGGGGCAAGAAGATCACCAATGCCAATACCCGTTTCGATAATCACATGCTCTATGCCTGGGGCATCGATCTTGAAGAGCAGGGTTGTCAACTTGCAGACGTGCAGCACTATGCCGCACTCCTAGACGAGTATCGCAGAGAGTTCAAGTTAGATGTCCTCGCGAAAGACTTCATCGGGCAGCACAAGACCGGGCAGGACCTCGACAAGACGCGCATGGCCGGTTATCACGCCTCGCAAGTGGCTGAGTATGCTTGTCATGATGTGCATCTGGTCGGTGAACTGAAACAGGTCATGATCCCTCTCATGGATGCACAAGACCTCCAGCGGGTGCGTCAATTGGAGTGCGACGTCATTTATCCTGTCTGTGAGATGGAGCGCAATGCAGCGAATGTAGATAGGGGTAAGCTCCTACACTTCACAAGCGAATGCAGGCGCATGCTGGACGAAATGCTCTTTGAGATCGCTCGTGAATGTGGCTTCCAGATCAATCCGGATAAGAATGCAGATCTTGTAAGGCTCTTCGACTTCTTGAAACTCGCCTATCCTGGCCGCACAGAACCCAGCAAGAGCTATCCACAAGGACAGGCATCCTTTGCGGATGCTCTGCTCGCTAAGATCAATCATCCGCTAGTGCAGATCGTGCGGAAATCTGGCAAGCTGGCGAGCCTGATGTCCAAATTCCTGCTGCCTTACTCGGAGGTGGTAGGTGCCGATAATGCCCTTCGATTCGCACTTCATCAACTACGAGGTGATGAATACGGCACTATTCGTGGACGATTCAGTATGTCGGGCTCTAGTAAAGGCATCGGGCAGTTCGGTGCCAATCTACAGCAGGTCTTCCGCGTCAACAGCCAACGCATGGCCTTCGGATTTGCCCACGATGATAACTCCCATGACAGTGAGATCTTTCTTGTCAGAGAACTCTTCGAGGCGGCTCCCTACGTCCGTGATGATGAAAGTAACGCAGATCATGTCAGTGCTGACGCTCAGTCTATTGAGTATAGACTCGCGGCCCATTTCGCAGAGAGCGAGAAGCTCATATCCGCCTACAAGGCTGACGCCGAGAAGTTGGAGCGGGGTGACCTTGGAGGTAAGTGGGTAGACTTCCATAAGGTGGTTGGAGACGAGATCCGCCGCTACAAAGATCTGAGCCGTAACATCGTCAAGAACGCAAACTTCTGCCTAGTCTATGGCGGACGAGAAGCGACCCTCTCCACTACGCTCGGCATGGAACGCACAGAGAGCGATCAGATCTACCGTATCTGGCACCAGATGTTTCCTGAGTTATCCAGGTTGCCTAAGAAGGCAGAGAACCTGGCGCGCTCACGTGGTTTTGTGAAAACGATCTCTGGGCGCCGTGCTCGCTTCACGAACGCTGATCAGATGCAGTGGGCTCATGCGGCTATCAATTACGTCATTCAGGGATCAGCCGCTGACATTATGAAGGCGAAGTTGGTGGAGCTGCATCAGAACCGAAAGTATACAGGTTTCCTGATGCGTTACACCGTCCATGATGAAGTAGACGGTGATGCACGCGCCACGCAGACGGCGTCACGCATGCGTGAAGTGCTCAATCGTCAGACCTTTCAATTGAGAGTGCCCATCGTTTGGGAAGTGGAAACCGGTCCGAATTGGGCGGTAGCACATTGAACGAAGGCACCCTCAAGGCGGGTGTGCTGCAACGTGCCAAGCTCCGAATGCCTGGTTCCGTCCAGCTCACGCACACAGAGAGGTCTAAAGGAGGCTACCCAGACTTCTCCAATATCTGGCGCGATTGGACCAGTTGGTGGGAAGTGAAATTCTACAACAATGCACCATTTGAATCGCCAGAGAACCAGCATATAATGTGCAGGCGGTTGGACCGGGCATCCTTCTGTCGTTACATCATCTTTGAGGATCGCGGAGGACTGAAGCAAGTCTTGATCGTTGAGCCTGAGAAATTGGATCAATGGGTGAAGTCAGAGGTGCGAACACCCTACTTTGACTTCGGCTGGGTAGCGAACTACATCTCGGAGCAACATATGCGACGTCTGAGAATCACCTGATGGACATCACCGTTCAGAATTCTGATCTCCTGCGTGAGTTGAACCTGCTGGAAAAGGTCATCGGCAAGAAGCCTACCATCAGCGTGCTCTCCAATGTCTTGATCCGTGCAGAGATGGGCGGGCTCTCTATGGCCGCCACGGATCTAGAGATCGGATTGATCAGTGGCTGTGCGGCGGATGTGATGGAGGCCGGTGCTATCACACTGCCTGCCAAGAAACTCTTAGACTTGGTGCGGGCGCAGTCTGATACTAAGGTCACCATGAAGAGTGATGCCAAGGGTGCTGTGAAGTTCAATTCCGGAGGGTTTCAGTCCAGGCTTCAATCACTACCCGCGGCAGACTTCGTGGGTATTCCGAACGGTGATGGACTCACGCAATACGCCATCCCACGCGCTCCATTGAAGGATGCTGTCGCCCAAGTGCGCTTTGCTATCAGCGACAAGGACTCACGCTTCTACACCAAAGGCGCCTACGTCGCATTCAATGAAGATAGTCTGTTGATGGCCGCAACGGACTCCGCCAGGCTCGCGCTCACAACGTTCAAGCGCACGGGTCCGATGCGTGAGGCTGTATTGGTGCCCTCGAAGTGTCTGGACGAACTATCTGCGCTCTTGGCAGAACCGGGTGATGGTGATGTCATGTTCGCACAAAGTGATAGGCACCTATTCTTTGATGTGGATGCACGTCTTTTGATTTCGAGGCAGGTAGACGGGAAGTTTCCTGCCTATGAACGCATCATCCCAAAGAACAATACGCACAAGGTCACCGTCAGTAGGCTCGAGTTCGCCAGTGTGCTAAAGAGATTGGTGTTGATCCATGATATCGTGGCGCTCTCACTCAAGGCGTTCACCTTGGACCTTTCCGCTGCGAGTGCTGAAGTAGGGGACGGCGTAGAAAGGCTCGTGGTAGAATACGACGGACCCGATCTCAACTTCAAGTTTCAGGGGCAGTTCATTCTAGACTTTCTCTCTGCGGCCACAGGTGAGAAGGTTACGTTGTCTTTTCAGCATGCTGATTCCCCCGCACTCTTCAGCGATGGGGAATACATCAATGTGATCATGGGGATGAGATTATGAGATGGTGGGCACGAATCGGCAGGGAAGACAGCTATGGCCTGTGGGTGCCTACAGGCCAAGTCAACAAGGCTGATGCCAGAGACTACATCAAGGAAGTCTATCTTGGTGAGAATGTGCTGGAATGGTTGCAACTATGAAATGGTATCTTGCCGGGCCGATGTCCGGTATCCCAGATCAGAACTATCCGGCCTTTCAGGCCGCGTCTGAGAGTCTGCGTGTCGCCGGGTATGAGATCGTCTCACCTCATGAGACATACCACCACCCGACACAGCCAAATGAAGACATGTATTGCCAACTGTTGCGGCATGATGTGCTGTCGTTTATGAAAGACTGCGATGGTATCATTCTACTGCCCGGCTGGTCACAATCTCGCGGCGCGAAGCTAGAGCTGCATCTGGCACTCTCTTTAGATCTGCCTGTGCGGTTCTATAGGGTAGGCTTCGCTGAAGATATTTCGTAGGCGGTGAACTGATGCGAAGGACTGGAACGATCACGTCGGTGAGGCTCAACTCGGGCTATGCCTTCGTGCGGAGCCCTGTGGATAATCAATCACGCTTTATCTATGCGAAGGACATAGAGCCTGTATCCGACTTCGATACACTCCACGAAGGTCAAGAAGTGACCTTCGAGCCCACAGGCAAACTCAATACAGATCCCGGGGCCAAGAACAACGGACTCCGGGCAGTGCAGGTGCGACTTGTTGAATCTCGCTAACTATCTGACGCTCGAGCGTCCGCTCGCTGTGCTGGATCTAGAGACGACTGGCTTCGACGCGGAGAAAGAACGCATCGTGCAGATTGCGTTGACCATCCACTATCCGCATCGTGATCCCATTCAATGGATGTCCTTGGTCAACCCGGGCATCCCTATCAGGAACGCCTCGGAAAGCCATGGCATCACTGATGAGGCCGTTAAGGACAGCCCGTCATTCCTGCAGATTGCACCGGCCTTGGCTCCCAAGATCCTGCACGTTGACATCGCCGGATACAATGTCGATTTCGATATCACATTTCTCCGAGCTGAGATGCGCCGTTCTGGTGTCACATGGGAGTGGTCTGGTTGCGTGATCGATGCCTACCGCATCTACAAGCGGAAGAAGCCTCATAATCTAACGAACGCTTATCTGGAATATGGCGGCGACAACGGTGAACCTCTGCCTCCGGGGCATATACTGGATGGTGCTCATAATGCCGGCGTGGACGTCCAAGCCACAGAGATGGCACTTCGTGGGCAACTGCTCCGGCATTCAGATCTACCCCGCAACGTCAAAGAACTAGAACTCTGGTGCTTCCCTCAGAAGCCCAATGCGATTGACAGAGCGGGGAAGTTCCTCTGGGTGAACGATGTGGCCTGTATCACCTTCGGCAAACATGCCAAAAACGGCCCGCGCCCGATGAAAGAAGTGCCTAGGGACTACTTCGATTACATCGCGAACCCGATCAACGGCTTCCCTCCTGACATGCGTGAGATCGCTGCGGCGGCAGCGGCAGGAAAATTCCCTGTGAAGGGTGGGCTGCTCTAGTGCCTCTCTTCGATTACAAGTGCCCGGAATGCGGGGCAGTGCGTGAGGTGCTTGTCAGGTCATCTGATGCTCCCTCACCATTCTGCAATCATGATACGGTTCATTTCGTGATGGAGAAACAGATAGGCGCACCTGCTGTCAAGAAGAAGAGTTGGCATATAGAAGGCACGCAGAAGTTCGGCAATACAAGCGTCACATTCAAGGGTAACCCCTACATTCTAGATTGAGGTGAACGTATGAAGATCAAGAAGCTCATCACGGAGAACGTCAAACGGATCAGCGTCGTGGAAGTTAGTCCCGATGGCTCGCTGATCACCATCGGCGGCAAGAACGGTGCAGGGAAATCATCTGTGCTGGACTCCATCGCCTATGCACTCGGTGGCGAGAAGTTGGTGCCCAGCCAACCGATCCGCAAGGATCAAGCGGAAGCCAGGATCACGGTGGATATCGAAGATTACATCGTGACTCGGCGCTTCTATCGCGACGTTGTCCATGTCGCAGGATGTGCCTCAGCACCAGAGATACAGATCAAAGACAACAAAGAGACGGGGAAGATCCTGACAGCGCCTTGCAATTGCAAGACCACCTTCGGTCCCACCAAGAGCGTCCTGACCGTCACGAACAGAGATGGCGCCAAGTATCCATCCCCCCAGGTGTTGCTGGACAAGCTCTACGGGAAACTGACGTTCGATCCGCTCGCCTTCAGCAAAGAAAAGCCACCGCAGCAGAACGAGACTCTCCGCCGTCTGGTCAATCTGGACTTCGGACTGCTCAACGGGCAGCGGAAGACGGCATTCGATGCCCGCGCCATGCACAAGAAGACGCTGGCCATCCAGCAGAGCAGACTTGAAGGGATGCACCGTTTCCCTGATGCCCCCGCAATTGAAGTGCCCATCGAAGAGATCTCCACCGAGATCAAGCGTGGACACGAACTGCAGACGGCGGCTGAAGACGCTATCAAGTCGGTCGCTGATGCCGAAAGCAAGTGCCAGGGGTTCCTCACAGAGCGAGAAACTCGTCAAGGTCGCGTGGACATGCACCGTGAAGAGATCAAGCGGATAGAACTCCGCATCAAGGAAGAAGAGGCGCTCATCAAAGGCGTCGTCACGCAGTTGCAAGAGCAGACAGAGAATCTGAGTGCCCTTCGGGTGACGATGCACGCGGCCAAAGAAGCCGTGCCCAACTTCGAAGAACTGGACGTCAGACTCCGCGAGATTGATGCCACGAATCGTCAGGTGCGGGACAACCAAGCCTATCAGAAACAGCAAGACGAAGTGAAGCGAGCTGAGGTCCTGGTGGACGAAGCGGATGGCACGATTCGTCGCATTGACGAAGAGAAGTCCGCGGCGCTCATCAACGCGAAATTCCCGGTCGAAGGACTCGGGCTCACGGACGACGGCGTCACGTTCGAGGGATTGCCTCTGGAAGAGGTCTCCTCGAGTGTGCAACTGCGCGTCAGTATCGCGATCGGGCTCGCGCTCAATGCTACATTGAAGGTGCTGCTCATTCGCAACGGGAATCTGTTGGACGAAGACGGTCTGAAGGTGGTCGCAGAACAGGCTGAGGCGGCTGGTGCTCAGGTCTGGATGGAATACGTCACATCTTCCAAAGACGGCGTGAGTGTCATGCTGGAAGATGGACATGTCGCGTCGTGAAGTGGCCCTGGTCAAAAGACCAGCTCACGCGGCTTGATCGTTTACGTCTCATCACCCGCAAGGAGGCGCGCATGAACATCCCAGCATTCAGCGTCGACCCACGGGGGCAGTGGTCACTACGTCAAGCGAAGAAGGTGCTAGAGATTATCTCACCTGAGGCCGCTAAGTTGGGCATTGAATTCGTGCCTGTAGAAATTACGGATATGAGTATGCCCCATCGTCGTGTTATATTGTCAGCCAGATGCATTCGTCACCAACAGCATATCGAGCTCGATAGTGTCTGTGATGAATGCAGGAGGTTGTCATGACAGATAACGAAGTGCAAGCGAAGCGAGAACGTGAGAAGAGACGCTTCGAACTCTATCGTGAAGCTGCGGCCAAACAGTGTGGCGTGAACATGAACCCTCACGCTCATGTGCATCCGTTGCCAGATGGGGCCTTCGTTGAGGTGGCCGTCTGGATTCCTTTGGATACCATTGAGCCTCTGTGCCCGGGCTGTAAGTCACGAGGCTTTGAGCCCCGCACGGGCAAGACGGCCATGGGCGTGGAGTTTCAGGGGTGCGAATTCTGTGTGAATGAAGATGGCCCTAGTCCCATCTAACACGATCGACGATCTCAAGAAGATTCTGGACTTCAGCATCCTGAGCACTCGGGGTGAGGTCAAGCTCGCATCAACCGATCAGCCTTGGGACAAGTGCCGTCTTGTGCGCCTGCAGGATGGCACACTCTCCGGTGTCAAGGATCATGCCAAGATAGGTGTCCGGGCACTCATTGTGAATCCCTGGTTCGCAATCTTCGACGAGATGGGCCTGATGAAATGCGCTCAGGTCATCATTGCAGCACAGATCCTCTACATGTTGGGTGTCATCAATCGCGTCATCGTCGTCACACCGAATACGGTGCGTGATGTCTGGTATGACAAGGACCTTGGTGAGTTGTCTCTGCATCTCTTCGACCAGATCCTGCCTAACAGAGTCTCAGAGTTCCATGCCAAAGTCCGTCAGTGGGATTGGGGCAATTGGGAGGGGTCTAAAGATCAACTCAGGTGGATCATTACGAACTACGAATTCATCGCTCGCTCCAAGATGCGCCTGAAGCAGCTCAAGGCCTATTGTGGGCCGAGAACGTTGCTGGTGCTAGATGAATCCAGCGCCGTGGCGAACAAGGGCTCTCTCCAATCAAAGGCCTGTCTGGAGCTGCGTCGTGCCTGTGGTCGTATTGTGCTGCTTAATGGGACGCCGATTGTGGACAGCCCGATGAGCCTGATGAACCAGGCCAACATCCTACACCCCTCTATTCTGGAGTGCCCTTACGTCACGATCTTCCGTGAACGTTACTGCGTGATGAACCCCAAGGTTGATTACCCGCAGATCCTCCGTTGGAAGAACCTAGATGATATTCAACGCCGACTTGCTCCGTATGTGTTACGACGTCTCTCTGAGAATTGTCTAGACCTCCCACCCAGGCTTCCTGCCGTGACTCGTAGCATTGCGCTCACACCGAACACCTGGAAGACCTACTACAAACCCATGAAGCAAGACATGGTCTCATGGGTGAGTAGCAATCAAGCCAGCATCGCAGGTCTTGCTATCACGAAAGCGATGCGCCTGGCACAGATCACATCAGGTTTCATTGGGGGCGTTGAAGAGGTGTTCGAAGAGACACAGGATGAGATGCCTGCTTTCATGCAGGAGGAGGATTGGTTCTTAGCGGAATCGACCACGCAAAACACACAAGTCAAACTAGAGAAGGTCTCGTTCAAAGAGGTGAAAGAGATCGGGAGAGAGAAGCTAGATGACGCGCTAGACTTCTATGCTCACCATCTCTCACTTGAGCCAAATTTCAAGCTGGTCGTCTGGTGCAGATTCAAGCCCGAGTTACATAGGTTCGTGGAAGAATTCCAGAGACGCTTCCCGCACGTCAGAGTCGCGGTGCTAGAGGGTGGTCAGAAGAAAACAGATCGCATCCTGGCGCTCAGGTTGCTGCACCCTCGCACCGCGATCATGGAAGAACCGGCCATGTTGGCGGGCACCTACGGCACCGGATCTATGGGGCATAACTTCACCGCTGCTCACGTTGATCTAGACATGTCATATGACTACTCTCTCTTCAAATACACACAGAAAGGAAAACGGATCCATCGACCAGGACAGACGAAACCTGTCTCCTCCTATGTGATGGTCGCGACAGGACCTGGCGGACAGAAGACCATTGATCATTCAATCGTAAAGGCACGGACCAATAAAGCAGATGTGGCGGACTGGACCGCCAAGGCCTGGTTGGACGTGCTCAGTGAGGAGTGAACGTATGACGTGCATACTCGTCGCCATGATGATCTCTTGTTCAGGACAGAAGCTCGCTACCACACCAGCCGAAGCGGCCGCCCTCATGGCACCGCATCAATTCGTCTATGTGGCGAAACGAGTGCCACGGATTCATGAGCCTGACCTCTCCTCGAGTCCTACAGCAGGACCCTTCGGTGAATTCAAACCCTTCAGTCCGGCGCGAAGACTTGATGGGTCTCTGTTCACGGATCCGCCGTGGACACTGTTCGCCTACACAGGCAAGCACGGCTATACACCGCCGGCAGGTGCCACGATCGAAACACGGCCAAAGGTAAACCTCGGGCGGGAAACTGGTCGCCCACAGCCGAAATAAAACGATTCACGGTTTTTGTTAATGTTTTTGCGGCTTCATAGATTTCGGGCAGGACTGTGCAGAAACTCGTTGACAGTGCAGCCCGGGTGTCATACTGTAGCACCTACGCAAACGGTGTCAGCAAAGAGACTGGCACCTAGCGGGAGGTCAAATGACTGAGACGAATGTCGCCAAGATAATCCCCACCGAAGAACAATCCGCCATCTACGACGAGTTCCGCGACGGCACGGACAACGTCATTGTCGAGGCCCTTGCGGGTGTAGGCAAGACGACAACCGCCGTGAGCGGCGTTCGTTTCGCGCCAGAGCGCAACATCCTGTTCACCTGCTTCAACGTCAAGATCCGGGACGCAGGAAACGCGAAGCTGAAGCAGATGGGCATCACGAATGCCAAGTTCCAGAATCTGCACAGCATCGGGATGCAGGCGGTCGGGCGCTTCTGGGAAGGCGTCCATGTCGGAGAGAACTTCGAACGTCAGAACAACCTCACGAACGCCATCTGCGGGGGCACGGCGCCGGACGCGATCAAGCGGCTCGTCAGTAACCTGCACACCCTTGGGCGAGAGATCGTGCCGCATGCAGTGCGAGCGGAAGAGCTGTTCGATCTTGCGATTGAGTTCGAATGTGCGCCCGACGAGAGCTGGGAGCATCAGGGATACGATCTCAACTATGTGTGTCGCTCTGCCGTCGCCTGCATGGAGCTGGCCGCTAAGCAGAAGCCAGCAGACGGCTTCATCGATTTCAGCGACATGATCTTCTTACCCGTGCGGAACGGATGGCTCACCAAGACCTACGACATGGTCATCGTAGATGAGGCGCAGGATCTGACGGTCGCTAAGCTGGAGATCGCACAAGGCGTCTGCAAGGGACGCATGTTCATCTTCGGTGATGAGAACCAAGCGATCTATGGCTTCGCTGGCGCAGACACGAAATCACTGTCACGTCTGAAGACCGTATTGAACGCCAAGGTGCTCCGCCTGACGAAGACCTTTCGCTGCGGCAAGGCAATCGTGGCGGAAATGCAGAAGTTCGTGCCTGACTTCTGCGCCGCTGACAGCAACCATGACGGAGAAATCGTTGACCTGGGCATCGAGAAATTAATCACAGAAGCGGGCCCAGGGAACTTCATCCTGTCGCGCATGAATGCGCCGCTCGTCAGTATCGCGATGCGACTCCTCCGCAACGGCAAGCGGACGCGCATCTTGGGACGCAACATCGGCAAGGGGTTGGTCGCGCTCGTCCGCAAATTGAAGGCCCGTAGTGTGCCCGACTTCCTCAGCAAGTTGAACAATCATGCCAAGCGTGAGGCGGAACGCCTGAAAGCGAAATATACAGACAAGCTGGATAGCCCCGCCTACCTCTCGAGGCTGGGCGCGATCGTTGATCAGGCGGAGATGCTGTCCAGCCTGGCAGACGGTGCTAAGAACGTCGACGAGATCACAGCCCGTGTTGAGGCGCTGTTCGTTGACGTAGAGAAGCTCGGTGATGAGGGCGTCATCACCTGCTCCAGCATCCACAAGGCGAAGGGTCTGGAAGCTCGCAAGGTGTTCGTGTTGGCAGAGACGCTCCGCGACTATAACAGAGAAGAAATCAACCTACAGTATGTGGCGGGCACCCGCGCCATTGAGACGCTGGTGTATGTGAGAGGGCTGTGAAGATAGAGAAGAAACAATGACCTGGGCAATTCTCATCTGTCGTGTCATCGCAGTAGGTTGCGCTTGGTTCTTGGTGAGCTGTATCGCAGCCATGCTCCTTGGACGTGCATTCTTTTCAAAGGTGAAATGATATGGCCGGAAAATACGCCCACGTCATCGACAAACTTCCACGTCTCCTGAACACGGAACCCAAGTATCAGGAGAAGGTGGAAGTCGTCAAGAAGGAGATGCTCAGGCATCCCTGTGATTGCGGGATGACAGATGAAGCTGATCCTGAGAAGCATGCCGGGGACTGTGCCTATCAGCACGTTCGCACCTTCGTTCCAGCGACAGATCTCACCAAAGTCTACATCGCGATCCGCAACGAGATCGATGGGTTGGAAGCCAAACTGTCTGACGCGAACCTTCGCCTCGAAGCCAACTCACAGTTGATGACGAACCAATTCGAGGTAGAGGATCTGTCCTCCCTCAGCATCAACGGTGTCGGGTCCGTGCGGGCGCAGTATGAGCCCTACGCCAAGGTAGATGACAAGGAGAAGTTCAGGCTCTGGTGTGTGACGCCATTGGGTGTCTGCATGACCTGTGGTGGCAGTCATGATGCGATCGGGCACAATCCAGAAACGTTCACTCACAAATATCTGCCAGGAGGGGGCTTGGAGAAGTCCTTGGCACTGCCCTGGCAGTCTACCAACAGCATCGTTAAAGAACGTCTGTTGTCCGGTGAACCTGAACCGCCTGGTGTCATAGCGCATGCCAAGGTCAAGATCGTTCTGACAAGGGAGAAGTGAGATGAGAACCAAAGCAGATGGCACGATTGATGAATTCGGTGGCGATGAAGTAGGGGAACGGGCGCCGTCACCTGTCGTGGAAACCTCACAAGGCATCGGTCCAATCTACAGCATGACAGACATACCTGAAGGCTCCAAGTGCCAGGAGGCATCAGCTCTGTCTGGCAGCAGATACTTCGCTTGTGGGTCGCCTGCTATCGCGATCATCGACAACGGCGACAGCAGACCCTATCTGATGTGCCTGCCATGCGCCTACCACAACCTCCGCAACAGAGATGGCATCATCGTCTTCACGACGGAGGACAAGCTCAAGGCTCTGCAGCACAGCAAGAGGATCAGCAAGTTCATGCCGAAGCGACCGGACTTCGTTGAGACTAGTGCAGAGGGCACAGAAGGAGAGTGAATGCTCAAGGAGGTGCGCCGCCGCGGCTTGCGTGTTTGACCACAATCGGGGCACCGGGCAGACAGTGCCCGGATGATAGAGGAATACGATCAGGTCTCTGCCCGGTTTGAGCCTGATTACAACGAGCCCCATGGAGACAACGAACCTTTCGAAGGCCGTTACGACTCTGGGAGGCCTATCAGTATCTTCAACCATCCACCGTTCGCCCAGATGAGCCTGCGCGAGTTCGGTGAACTAGAACGCAGTTGGCCCTAGGAGAACACATGGTAGACAAGAAGAAGGAAGAGACGACAGCGGTGCAGGCGGCACCGCCAGCGGGTGCGCTCGAGCGCCCGTCATTCATCGAGCAGTCCACGGCGGGCACAGCAGACATCGGGATCAACGATGTGAAGCTCCCGATGCTGAAGATCGCGCAGGGTCTCAGCAAGCAGATCATCCCCAGCGAGTCCGTCTACATCAAGGATCTGAAACTGTTCGACCTGTTCGACGATCTGCAGGGCACGATCTACGGCGTCGGGCCTCTCACGTTTGTTGTCGTGCGGCGCGATGTCAAGCGGATCGAATTCGATCCGGAGAACAGGAACATCCCGATCGATCTGAAGGTGCCTGCCAACGATCCGCGCATGGACTGGGGCAAGGATCCGGTGACGGGCAAGGGCATTCCGCCACGGGCGGTCAAGTTCGTGGAGTTCGTGATCTTGTTGGTGCTGCCCGATGGCAGCACGAAGCCCATCGTGATGTCGATCCAGGAGACGAACAAGTTCCAGAAGAAGGCGCATGAACGTCTCAGCGGCTTCATCAAGATGCGACAGCCGCCGGCGCCGATCTACGCGGGGCTCTACACCGTGGAGGTCAAGTCAGAGAAGACCGACAAGGGCACATTCGGCGTCTTCGTCGTCAACAACTCGGGATATATCCAGGACGCGGCGCTCTACGCGACGGCGAAGAAGGAGTTCGAATCGTTCAAGGACAAGGTGATCGACGTCGAGCGCGCCATCGATCCGGATGCCTGGGAAGAAGGCGGAGGAGACAAGAGCGGCGATACGTCTGGCATGTAAGCTCTCAGGCAAGGCGGCACGACACAAGCATCGGCTTCCTTGTTCTTACTCCTGTGGCCGCGAGGGAGAAGAGGATTCGGGCTGGGGTCAGTCTCTGGGAGAGGCTGGCCCCATCGTCGTTTACATGACTGCACTCTATTTCACCAGCAATGCTGATTTTGATGTTGCAGGGTCTCAGTGATACCCTACACTGTGTTCATGAGCAAGCACACCGCGCTGATCGATCAGGATCCGGACACGTTGACGCTGACAGCACTGGGCTTCGCCAAATGGGCGGAGCTGTTCCCCGTGACGGAGGCGCAGTAACATGATCGCCAACGCAGAGATCTTCAAGTTCAGTGCCAGCCTGGCGGCGTCTCTCCAGACGCCTCCCCAAGCGGCCAAGAGATTCGTCGCCTTCATGCCAGCCTCTGGTGCTTGGCTGGGCCCCAACAATCACTGGGTGATGGACGTGAAGCATGCGCTCCGCTTCGGGGACGCCGGATCCGCCCAGGCCGCCTCGGCTGGATATGAAACCCTGATTCAGGTGCAATCATGATGGACGTCGTCTGCGCCTACTGCAAGAAAGATATGGGGCGCAAGGAGGGCCCGGAAGGTCGGGTCTCCCATGGTATCTGTGAGGCCTGCTTGGCGAAGTTGCTACCAGAGATAGAGGCCCTTGAAGCCGCTCAACAGAAGAAGGTGAATGTATGAAGCGCACACATCTGAGCGTTGGGATCTACGATCAAAGCTGGAAGACGGGAATAAAGCACCGCGAGAAGCATCAGACCGCCTGCGGCACCATTTGCGATCACACGAAGGCTACAACAGACAAGACGCGGGTGACTTGCAGGCTGTGCCAGAAGAAGGTGTCCTGATGTGGGAGGGATTACTCAGTTGCACGGTTCGTGGGTGTGATGGTGTCCTGAACATTGAAAAGAACCACTTTCAGGAAGGCACCAATGACCGAGCCTTCACGATGAGATGCAGCAAGACACGACGACACAAGTTCTTCATCGTGGAGAAGGTCGGCAAATTGATTCGCATGATGGACGATACGCGATGGGAGAAACCGGGTTAGCAGAATTGCACTCTTTCTTGATACCCGGTAAAGAATTCGCTTGCCTGGTATCACAAGGCATCATACAGTTGTTCTACGGCGGGCATATCGCCCAAGCCAAAGGAGAAGACGAGATGGAAACGATCAACACGACCACGGTGAACGTTCCGGGCTACGGAAACGCCACAGCGACCCCGAAGATGATGGTGCGTTTCGACGAGATGAACAAGAAGGATCTCGCGAAGAAGATCGCCAACGCCATCGAGAAGAAGGAATACGGCGTCACGTTCTGGCGCGCCCTGCCCAAGGAGACGCTCGTGGTTGTGGTCGCCGACTTACTGGCCACAGACGAAGAACGTGAACGCACGAAGGATCCGGTGCCCGCCCCGCAGCCCTCCATCGAAACGCCTCAAGGGCAAGCTTCGGGCGATGCGCCGATCGTCGCGCCTGCCGGAGGCTACCGCCTGCGATGCACGGCGCTGGAGGGGTGGTTGCGGCGAGACCAGCCGCGCAAGCCCGGCGACAAGGCGACCTGGAAGCGGGTCGAGGACGTCAGCAAGGCCTCGATCTACCGCACGCTGCGCCAGGCGGAAGCGAAGGTGGCCGAGGTGGCCGGGCTGTATGATGATCGCGATCATCAGGCGGTGCTGGAGGCCATCTCATAAAACAGATCTGCACACAATCTTTGATACCCGGCTTGATTTTGCTTGCCGGGTATCAGCTCTTGCCATAGACTTTGTGTGTGGAGGTAGAGATGAAGAGGTCCTACGAAGTCTATGGTGAGGGCGTCGGGTTCCTAGGATATGTGGTGGCCAACACGGAACGAGGCGCCAAGATAGTGGCCCGTAAGCTCTGGCCGATGATCAAATCTTTCTCCGTGGCGGGGCTATGATGGCGAAGCAGAGCATGCAGAGCTTCTACAGCAGGCTGAGCACAGAGCTTCTCCGTCTCCGGCTTGCAGAGATGGAACAGGAGATCAAGGATGCCAAGCCTGGTATCTGGGTCAAGGCACCAGAGGCTTGTGCAGTAATCCGACGCATCCTGGCCAAGAGGAAGGATTAAGTATGGCGAACGACTATGTCATCGAGAGCAAGAAGACGAATGGCGAGTTGACTTGGTTTGTCAGTTACACAGCACCTTGGACGGCGAACCTCTCTCGTGCCCGTCGTTTTGCAACAGCCTCTGAAGCGGAAGCCATTCGTTCTTCGCTACGAGCCTCAAGTGAGCACGAAGAGATCAACGTCACGTGGAGAGAGCTGTGATCACGCATCAGAAACAGCCTTCGCGCACCAGCTGTGGCCCAACCTGCGTGGCCATGCTGGTGGGGAAACCCGCGGCAGAGATCCTCTCACTTCTGCCTCTAGTGCGCCAGAAGAAACAGACGACTAAACACAGCACGTCGGTCGCTGAGCTTTCGCGTCTGCTGCGTTCCTACGATTTCATTCTTGGCATGAGATGGATCGGTGAAGACCTTTGGTCCTTCCACGGGATTTTGCGCGTGCATCATCGAACCCCTGCCGGACAGTTTCGTCAAGGTTGGCATTGGGTGGTCATGTCAGAAGGCATGATCTACGATCCTTCTGCTACGGAGGTGATTGAGGCTCGTTGGTGGTTCAAACAACACCAACAAGACAAAGTGATCTTCTACGACGTGGCGCCTACGGTGAAGGGATGAAGAACGTTCTACTCATCTGCATGCTGGGCTTGTTGATGACGATACCAGCTCAGGCTTCTGAGGTTTGGTTGCACGTTGTGATTGGCACCACAGGGGCCGCGGATTTGACCACCACCTTGCTGGCCGTGGACAGAGGTTTCGCTGTGGAAGCCAATCCATTGATGAAGCATCGGAGTGGTGCCATCGCCCTCAAAGCAGGCACGCTGACGCTAGAGATGTTCGCCGTTCACAAGCTCTGGAAGGATGGCCATAAGTGGGGCGCCGTAGGCACCACAATAGGTCTCGTGGGGCTCAACGGATGGATGACGTATCGCAATCTACGGAACGGGAGATTTATCAAATGAGCACTGCCAGCAAGGCGCGAAGACTTGCGGAGCGCGTGGAGGATGAACAGATGGAGATTGAGCATCTCTACGCCTTGCTCAAGACCACTGTCTGCCCCGACGAGCATACGACTGCCGCACAGTACAAGGTCAACGCCATGCACAAACTTCGTATGGCGATGGATGCGCTTGAGGGCGCTGACACCTTGCTCATGAAGATCAATCTTGAGGTTCATAAATGATCCCATCGCTCTGGAACCCGATGATCACTTGCAGAACCTGTGGACAGAAGATCTTGGCGGATGCCACTGTCAAGATCATCCAAATGGGCACCGTTGTTCGGATAGGTGGTCTTGGGCAATTCAAAGACGACCTGATCTTCAAGGGCACAGGATATACCGTTGAACATGAAGGCACTTGTCCGGAGAAACGTTGATGCCCAAGATCAAATACATCCACAAGAACCTTGGCGCACCCAAGTTGGCAGTCATCAGCAAGGCGAACGAGATCATTGAAGAGTATCGACGTCAGGGTTTCGAATTGACGCTCAGACAGCTCTACTATCAATTCGTTGCACGCGACCTCATCCCGAACAATCAGAAGGAATACGACAACCTGGGTGCCGCGATTGCAGACGGGCGGATGTGCGGGCTGGTGGACTGGGAAGCCATCATCGATCGCACCCGCAACCTGAAGAGCGTGGCCCATTGGACGGATCCTGCAGAGATCATGGATGTCGTGGCCAAACAGTTCCGCGTGGACAAGTGGGACAACCAACCTTTCCGCCCAGAGGTCTGGATCGAGAAGGACGCCGTAGCAGGTGTCATTGAGGGCGTCTGCGAGGAACTGGACGTGCCTTACTTCAGTTGCAGGGGCTACACCTCACTCTCAGAGATGTGGGCGGGTGCGATGCGGATGAAGCATCATATCAGAGACGGCCAGACGCCCATTATCTTGCACTTCGGCGACCATGACCCCTCTGGCAAAGACATGACCAGGGACATCACAGACCGGCTGAAGACATTCATGGGCGGCCTCGAAGTCAGGCGCCTAGCGTTGAACTTTGATCAGATTGAGCAATACGATCCACCGCCCAATCCCACGAAGCTGACGGACTCGAGGGCGCCCGCCTATGTGGCAGAGTTCGGGCACGAGTCGTGGGAGCTGGATGCGCTGGAACCCCGTGTCATCGTGCAGCTCGTGCGCGATGCGATCATGAGTTTCCGCGATCCGGACAAGTGGGAAGAGCGCGTGGACTCAGAGGATAAGGATCGGGAGCTGTTAGGCAGGGCTTCACAGCGGTGGAATGACGTGGTCGAGTTGTTGGAGGAGTGAATGTATGACGAAGAGAATTGTGTTCACAGCCCCGCCTAACTGGTTTGATCTCTGGTGGCCCATAGTGGTCATCCCCACGCTGGCAGCGATCATCTACGTCTGCACGATGTAATCCAGAGAACTGGATGCTCTCGCTACAGGCGACCAGTTTTTCGCCCGGGGCTTACTATTGGTGTTACAACGATCGCGGCGCCTGCCGGAGGTGTGCAAGAGGTTGCGGGTGAGAACGCGCTATGAAACAGGACCTTTTCGACTGGGCGGCGACAGAAGAATCTGTCAGCAAACCAGCCCCGGCTTCTGAACCAGACGTCGAAGGTTACACGTGGCACTGGTGGACGCCCTGGCCGATTGGCCTCACCACCAGGGATTGTTACATGCGTCAGATCAGCAGAGACAGACGGGCGCTGGAAGAGTGTGAAAAAGAGGAACGAGAGTTCTACGCGCAGAGGATCGTGCTGTTCAGGAAAGCGATCATAGAGATGGACAGCGCCGACGGAGCCCCCAGCAAAAACTCCGTCGACACTGCCCCAGGGGTTGGGTGATGAGCCCGTCCCTTTCTTGCCTTACAGATGTCTGTTATCGCCGACCAGGCGCAGGACGCCTGGGGGATCTTTCGCAGGGCGAAAGCGCCTGAACCCAAGCGCCGTCGCGCCACGTAAGAACATTTGCAGACGTGCGAGCCTCATACCCGACGGGACAGCGGGGGCCACGCCGGGCTTTGTAAAAGGGTTGCTCACCACGCTTTCGGAACTCTCGATCCCTGTCGAACTGACGCCGGTGACCGTGGCCACCATCGTCATCGTTGACAGAGGCACCGCGTTCAACGAACCTTGCTGATTCGTGCCTTCCGTATAGATGCAGACCTTTGTGGCATCATTCGGATCATCCACTTCCCACTTGGAGGGATTGACCACGGTGCCCGTGGGCACAACAAATTTCGCCTGACCACACTGCATCGAGGTGATCGGCACTGACGTCGGACCGCTGATCACCTGCTGAGCGCCCTGGAAACGCACCCGGAAATTGTAGCTGACCGGGAGAGGTGGTGCGCCTTGAGCCTTCGCGATAGGCGCGACACCTAATAAGGAACAAACGAACGATACAACGAAACACACCTTCTTCATGCGACCTCCTAGGGTTTGTTCTCGATAGCGGGTGCCTGTGAGAGCAATTTGGTCTTCTCGGCGCTGCCCGCAGAGCTGCCGAAGTAGTAGGAGATGACCTGTTCTGCCTTGGCAGAGAGATAGCCAATCAGCGTGCCGGCCAAGGCGCTCTCCACCTTGGACCAACCTCGCAGCGTGGTAATGATGACGAAGACGAATGCACCCACGATAACATAGGCCAGAATGCGAGGCGTCCAGTCCATGACCTTGGTTTCACGGACCCGGGCACTATCACGATCCTGTGCCGCCAGTGCCTCAAGTTTTTCCGTGTTCTCGAATCCCGCCAGCGCCATGTGTTCTTGAAACTGCATCTCAGCAGCCTTCAGCGCGACGAGTTGATCTCCGGTGAGTTGACCTGACGCCAATGCCTGTTGCACGTCACCCAATTTGGCATCTTCTTTCAGACCCATAGAGCGAGCAATCGAGGCGACTGCCTGCCCAGCCATGGGCCCGCCAAGCGCCGTGGCGAGCATGGGCGCGACCGTTCCGATGATACCCTTCACGCTGAACCCCATTCGATCCTCCTATTGTGTCTTCTGCGCGGACAGCAGATTCTCCCAATACTGGTGATGCTCGCTGTAGTTGATGAAGTTGGTTACGTCCTGCATCGCCTCGAGCTTGCGGACTTTGGCTTCCATGGCCTTGTGCTCAGCGCGCTCCATCCCATACTGCACGAGCCAACCGCCCGCCATGATTGCTAACCCAGCGAAAGGCAACCACCAAGGGGTTGAACTGGTGGACGTTGTGGTCGACGTCGTTTTGTTTCGCATCATCGTCTCAGTGAAAGCACCTTGATGGCGTAGTCTCGATTCCTGAAGGGTGCTTTCTCGTTCCCGCCCTTTCCGCCGTTGTAGGCGGCCAATGCCTGCTCGATGTCACCTTTGGCCCAGGCCAACAATTCAGAGAGATGTTTGCAGCCCAAAGTCAGGCCAACCACCGGATCGCACAGTTCTGTGAGATAGACACCCTTGAACCCCATCTCACGCGCCAGCGCACCCATGACCTGCAGGAGACCCCAGGAGCACTGTTGCGCCCACCATTCCTGGTCAGGATCACCTGCCAAACAGGGAAAATCCTTCGGTGGCGTCTCAGACGCCATTTCATTCAACGTCACGGCGCGAAACGGTTTGTTCTGTTTGACATCCCATAGCCAGTGATAGCGAGGTTCAGGGTTCCAGGCATATGTGTCTCCGCCTGACTCTACCTGCACCTGCGCGACGATGACTGTGGGTTCAAGTTTGAACGTTCTGCACGTCTGCACGATCAGATCTGTGTAATCCATGACCTCACTTCTTTCCAAAAGAAGGCACTGCTGGGCCTTTCGCCTCATCCAATTGACGTTGTGTCATTCTATCTATGGCGATAGTCAAACGGTTAACCGCTTCAGTCAGATGTGCTTTGTCTGCATCGTAGAGTTCTCTCGTCACGTAAATCTTTGGGGCTGCATCGACCTTCGCTTCTACGGCGGTCGTCTTGGCCCACTGCACACCTAACCCGAAAACGACACCTGTGAAACTACAAATAAACGTCAGGATCAGAAGAACACGTTCAAGATTCCAACCCGTTGGTCTCTTACGACGTTCTTCACCTTCTCTGATGCGCCGTTCTTCTCCCTCGTATCTGGTCACCTAGGGTCCCCAATCAGATGAAATTGTTCATTTCAGTATACACACCTGCGGTCTCCATGCCACGATTGGAGCTACCTAACCGCAGAATAGAAACAAGATTCACACCGTAAACGATGCCGTCCTGCGCGACACGTGAGACAAGTGTAGTGAAAGAAGTAGGTGTGACACCACTCAGGTTCATGACGGCCGCTGTCTTATTCACAATCATCGTGGCCGTAGGCGCCGTCTCACTCCAATTGAGTTGTATCTCACAGAGATATTCGATGTTCGTCTGCCACTCTGCAAGCACAGGACCCAAGACATACAATTCGTCGTTTGCAGCACCAGAGGGATTCAGGAAGTAGAACGGCCTCACGCCACCCGCTCCGCCTACGAATCCAATATAGGTGCCAATTGTGTTTGGTTTACCACCTGTCGTCATGGATGGCGCACGATCAACGATCGCACCAAAAATCGCATACATCTGGTCAATCTGGCCTAGTGTTCTGACACGAGTGATGACCCGCGGGTTCGGTCGCAAAGGCAGGATAAATGCGGCACTGCTCAGTAGCCCCGTGCTCGCACTGTTCGTGGTCATCCGTGCCCAGATAGCACGAATATCCTGTGTATACGTCTGTGTCACACCTGCGACCGTAACACCTGTCGTCCACGCACCATAATTCACATTCGTAAAGAACGGTGAAGATGTGGAACCCATGAAGCCTAGCCAACCAGAAACCTTTAGACTTAGATTGGGTATAGCATCTTCTGTGCTATCACCACCGTTTGTTACAGTCTGTGTCAGACCCGTGAGGCCATTAGAAGGGGTTGATGTCTGATTGACTGTCTGATTCGCCAAGAGGGACAACAGCAGATCTTCAAGAGAGAACTTCACAGATGTGGCGGTCACGTCATAGCGTGGCAACAATGCTGCATCAACCTCATCATGGATCTGATCTATCGTCACATCCTGGATCAAGAAATCGCCCTTGACAGGAGGGAAAGATAAATCGATCGACACAATGGCGCCCGGGCGTGAGTTCGGATCCCTTGTTGAATACGTGACAGAGATGATGGGCTTGGAGAACAATTCAAGCTCTGCATGCGCTCGCATGTAGAGCTGGAAGAAAGCCTTGAGAGAAGAATCTACGATCGTGTATTCGTGGATGCCGTCGGTCTTGGCACCGTTATGATCCAGCTCTACCTTCGCAAGCTCAATCTGAGAATCGACATCGTCCGCACGATAGTAATTGACGATAGGCACCCCATTCTTCAACGCCGTAGTCAGAGGCGTTGTCAGTAACAGGATTCCCGTATCATCTTCTGTGCTATCGTTGTTAGGCGCTGAGTAATCGAGGCTTACCCTCCCGTCGGCCAACACGGTGCCGCCGTTCACGGAGAATGCAGTAACATCTGAAATCTTGATCTGTGTGGTGCCTACGTTTGCATCCTCTGTGATGACACAACCAGAACCAATGACTGTGATGCGGTTACGGATCTGCGAAGCATCAACACTCACAGAAGGTGCCGTGTCCCTGAGCAGGTAGGTTGTATCCGCGTCTGTCACATCGACAGGTTGGGGTAACGACGCCTCTAGGTCAGGACCGTCTGGATTCGGCCAGACAGGGATAGGTTCATTCGCATCTAGAGAATTCTTGTTGGAGTAAAGAACCGGAACATTCGCACCCCATTGAGACGCAGAAAGCACCCCACTCGTGCCCGTCTGCGTAGGTGTGAAAAGATCATTGGGGAGTGATCCCACGTAGATCCCACGGAAATAAGCCAGTGTCGTCGTATTATCCGCAACCCAGAATGGAGACACCTTAGAGGGCCACGTAGGTGTCCCTGAGATTTCAAACTGGTTCGTATTGGGGATAATCGTTGTGGGCACAGACCCAAGAACGACGAATCGTGCAATGCACTCAACCCCGTTAAGGTCTGGACCGATCGGGATGTTACTGACGATCTTATTCCGCACTCCGATAAATTGTTGCAAGAATTGAACCGCCGTATTACTGGCAGATCCCACGAATGACATGGTGCCGTTTCTATAGAGATATCCAACCCGACAGATATACGCCCCACCATTCCAATAATTCTGACCCTGGTCTTGATCCAATGCCAGAGATGACGCAGGCTGTGGCGCAGATGCCCTTGACTTCTGAGGGATTGGGATCACAGTATTGGCAACGGGTGCCGTCACGTTCGCGTCTGTGATACCAAGAATGGTTGTGACATCCCCCTGGAAATACGCCGTGAACGTGGTCGTCGTATTGTTCGTGATGGTGGCGATACGAACGAGAGACACACCGTCATTGGCGGGGATGTTCGTGATCCCTGCACCCAATGAGAAAGGTGTCGCCAGACGGAATGCATAGACATTCCGGGTGGCACCGCTACCCACGGGCACAGTGAAATCCAACTTGGAGAGACCCGTCAACAGCAACGGATTAGAAAACAGAGAAGGAGAGGACTCCCTCGAACCTGCATCAACACTCGTCCAGGCGAAGCAGTAGAACCCAGGCAGATATGTCGCAGCACCACCAATAGCGACACCAACCGTCACCGTAGGTTTAGCCGCAAGCGTCTGGGTGATCCCAATCGGTGCGGATCTAGGTGCAATATGAAAGAAATGTATCTTCTGCTGGTAATCTACATACCAATGGCCACCACCTATGGCCTGCGCGAGAATGCTCAAACACTCCGTGAATTCGTTCGTGCCATCAAAGGAGATCGTAACAGGTGCCAGCTTCGTCTGCACATAAGACGTGAAGTCAAATCCTGGTGCATATCTGGCACCCAGATCCTTCACAACCTCGCTGACGGAGACATACGTGTAATTTCCTACGGGTCTGCGTCGATTCAGAAGCCAGGCGAAATCTGCAGCATCAACCCCGTATTGCAGTTGATCCACCGCTCTTGTGTAATCACTAGTCGAGGTGAAGGACTGCGTAACGCGAATCGCTGTGCCGGCGAAGAGCAGTCTATTCCCGTCAAACGAATCTATAATCTCAAGTCGCTCACCAATGACAGGGACGTTGCTGTTTCCGTCTACCTGAAAACTGGCGCGATAAGGTTGGCTGTTGAGTGTTTGTTGAATGGAGATACCAGGAGACCTACGAATATCTGCTCCCCGCGTTAGCGTCGTGTATTGGAAGCCATTCCGCAATGTTCCTGGTCCGAAAGTGCCTCCGACTACGATGTCTACATATCCTGCCGCATGATTGGGCGTTACGCAGCTGATATGTTCAGAGTCTATGAAGACGATGGTTGAGGCGCCTGATCCACCAAAGGTCACAGTCAGCCCGGCTGACGTGAAATTCACGCCTGTGATCAGGACAGCAGTGCCTCCTCCGAAGGTGCCAAAAGCAGGAGAGATGCTAGTGATGACAAGTTCTGCATAGAGAAAGCAGTCTGTCAGCGTGCCAGTTTGCGTGCCGCACGTGACAGAGACATCAACAGTATCAGAAACCAGTGCGGCAGGTGTATTGCAGGTGATGGTCGTTGAGTTAACAACCACCACACTCGTGGCGGGATTACTCCCAAACAATACCGTAGGCGCAGTCCCATCAGAGTTCTTGCGGAAATTCTTCCCTGAGATCGTGACCGCGGTGCCACCTGCCATAGGCCCACCATTCGGGTCTATGGCCGTGACAATTGGCACCGTCGTCGTAATGACGGCGCCAATTCTGATCCGATCCCAAGGACGACGGAACGCCACGTTAGTTCAACGTGATCGGAACGAACTGATGACAGATTTGCGATGTCGTGCCCAGGGAAGGCGTATAGAAGAAGTCCAATGCCTGGGAGACCGTCGCATCGAAGTTGCCACCCACTGCCGGAGCCGTGTTCCAGGGGAGTAGTGCTGTCAGAGAACCTTTCGGTGGCGTTGCAGGGTTACCCGCGAGAATCGGCGTGCTGAGCACCGCCTGACCCATCAGGTTTGCGGCAGTGCCTACCGCTCTCTGCGTCAACAGCAGGGCCAGAAACCAACCAACGTTGGTATAACCTGCCGTGTCGCATGCGATGGCTGTAGAGTCCCAGACCACTGTGCCACCTAGGCGCACATCCCAACGAACGGTGCCGGGTGTTGTGACCGCCACGGTGATACGACCGCTGGCCAGAATGAGCACTGCCTTCCCCGCGTTCCCCCAGAATCCCGCGGGGAAGTTGTTACCTTTTGCCTGCGTTGAGAGAGCCGATGCCGCGGCCGCGGCCGTGAGCGTAGGCCCATCAGCCTGCATCGACGCCATTGATTCAAGCCACGTCTGCCCATTGAACATACTCTACTCCTATTGAGAAGCCCCAAAACGTTTTCTCATCTTGACGCCATCCATGATGATCTTTGCAGCCCGTTTGGCCGCGTCTTCCGGTGTGCCATTCACGTTGACGATCACCTGGTAACTATCACCACCACCGCCACCTGGTGGCGTCATGTTGTTCGGATAGACCGTGCTGCCCAGAGGCACGCGGACAACCTCAGGTCCTTCTTCACCTACTTTGATATCCACAGAACCGCCTTTAACGAATCCTGTAGATCCCATATGCGCGTAAGGATTGATCACACCGCTCTTGATGAGTCCTTCGAGCGCCCCGCCCTTCTTGATGTAGGCCATGATCTGTTCGTCAGACCAGATGATCTCGGCGGCAGGGTTCATCTTGCGATACTGCGCGATACCTTCTTTGGTGGACAGATCATAAGTGAAAGAACTGCCCAGCGCCATCATCGCCGCTTTCGCGTCGTCTGCGGCCTTCTTCTGCTTGGCGAGTTCATCGTTGGTTTTCTTGGTCGCAGCCGCAGCGGCTTCTTCTGCTTGCTTGGCTTCCTGACCGAATCCACGCATCGCATCCGCGGCTTTATCTATGGCTGATCTTTGTTTGTCAATATCCTCACGAAAGAAGTCACCAGAGCGCACCATCTGGTTATACGTAGCGACTGCCGCCTCGTATTGGGCCCGTAGGGCGCTGATCGACTTATCCTTGACAGTATCCCACATGGAACCGACGCCTTTGAGCTTCTCGTCGGCTACCGCATTTATCGAGGCATAGTGTTCGTTCCAATTTTTGTCGGAGGCGTCAAGTTTCTCGATCTCGTTGTTGCGCCAAGCGTTGATAGAGGCCTTCTGCGCGTCAACCGTGCTGCCCTCATGTTCTGCACGGAGCGCAAAGAATTCCTCCCACAGTTGGGAGGTCTCGTCCAGACTCTTAGCCTGGATCTTCCAAAGCTGGTCTTCAACCTTCTGGCGATCGATCATGCTTTGCGCGACAACCCCTTGCGCCGCGGCCAGCTTGCCGGCGCCAGCTGTAGCTTCCGCATCAGTCTCCGTGTTCTGAGCCGTCGCATTGGCCGCAGTGACCATGGCGTCACGCACCCGATCTACCGTGCCACCCAGCGAATCCAATGTCTTATCGAAATCAGAAGCGCCTACGACACCCTTCATCGCTTCCGCGGTCTGCTTCGCAAGATCGTTGGACATGCCTCTGAATTGATCTCGAAGGTCTGCTACCTGTTGGGCAGTCTCAGGACTGATGATATGGAGCTTAGCGGCCACATTCGCCACCTCACTCACACCAGATGTAATGACATCAAAGACGGTCGTGAACACCGTCTCCAGTCCCAACACCAATACCTTGACACCAGACCACGCCGTATGCACGACTCGAGCGGCCTCAATCGTAGCATTGGCCACATAAGTGCTATAGATGACTGTCTGCTCAAGGGCGTTGACAACCGCCTTGATACTCTCTCTGCTATCCCCACCGAATGCTTCGGAGAGCGCAGACTTGATGGTGTCCATCCCTGCTTTGAAGACAGGAGAGACCGCCACCGCAGACGCTAGATCATCCACCCAATTCTTGACCGCGACTTTCGCAGCCTCTATCTCTTCGCCGAAATCTCTCTGTTGGTCCCCTGCCTGTTTGGTGGCCGTCTTCAGCATCTGCATCACTTGGATGCGCGCCGCTTCAGCCTTCCCTGCATCAGAGAGTTGATCAACACTGATGCCCAATTGCTTAGCGTAGTTCGCCTGAGCATCACCAAGGTCTACGATGCCCAATTTCGCAGCCAGCGCCTTCGAGCGGCCTGTGACTAGGGCATCTGAAATCGTGTCGAGTTGTTCTTTGGTAGGCCCAAGCCCCCGATTCTGCAGGGCGAACGCCGCAGAAGAGAGTGTGCCGAAGTCTTCTGCCGTGAGCTTGACGCCTGTGGATAACAGCCGAGCGGCATTCCTCGCGAGTTCAAAATCATCTACCGTGCCTTTGGTGCCCTCGCGGAGATTTCGCATCACCGCGTCAGCATTCTTGGCGGACCCTGCAAACTCGTTGAGCGTGGCCTTGACGTCATTGACATCTGAGCCACGCTCCCCGAGTTTGATCGTCGTAGCGATGATCGCGCCAATGGCAGCGGCCACAAGCCCCGCGGCGCCTGCGACCGCTTTCAGACTTTCCTGATTCTCTTTGGTGAAGTTCGAAAGAGCAGCCTGCGCGAGCCCAAGTTCGCTCGTGTAATTGTCTTGAAGCTCAATGAGCCCTTTGACTGTTTCGAGTTCAGCTGCCACTGGCCTCTTTCGCTTGGAAGAGTGCGTTACTCCCCATGATCCACATATCGATCAGACGCTCTTGATGCTCGAGCGGTTGCACCACAGGCGGCGGTTGCACAGTCTGGGCGTCACCGAAATACATCAAGAACTTACCCAGGGGGAAAGGTTCCGGATGCTTCTCTGTGTCGCGATAGATGTTCCACAATGTCTGCACGAGATGTGCGGCATGGTAGTTCATCTGGTCTTCGAAGTGTGGTTCCAGTTCCTCGAAGATCTGCCATTCGCGGAAGCGATGCCACTCGCCCATTTCCGCGACCATATCGTCGACGTTGGCGTAACCTAACCGACGTGCAAGGCCGTAGGCGTAGCGGCGATTACCGCCACGCTCTAGTCCTTTTTTAGCACCTCCGTGGTCTCCTGATCCATCTTGTTGAGCGTGATGGCGATCCGCTGCAAGCGATTCAGGACCTGGACGCTTTTGGCTTGGAGTCTGGGAAGATCCTCATCCGTGAACAGTTTCTTGCCCTGCTCATCGACGGCGCACCTGATCAGCATCAGATACATGCCCAGAGGCTGTTTCTCGATCGTCACCATCTCGTCTGTGAACGCCATGGATTCCTTGGCGTCCATCTGTTTGAGGCGGATGGTGCCACCCCATTCAGGGACTTCAACATCGACGAACTTCAGGTCCTCCGCGTCAACAATATTTGACGCGGAGAGCAATGGCTGGGACATATGCTCTCCTCATCTGCGGAAACGAACAGGTTTACGCTTCGGTCACGATGCTGGCCCACGTGAGAGCCAGCGAAGCGCCCTGCTTCCCGTCGACGGGCGCCACATCGAATTTGAACATCTGCACGAAGGCGAATCCCGTTCTCGACTTCCCCGATGGGAACAGGATCTGCCAGGCGTTCTTGACGTTGTTGATGATGTCCGCCAAGATGTTGATGTGCGACGAATCTGATCCGATGTAATTGATCTTCAGCGTCGGGTCGGATTGACGCAAGATGCCCAGCACATGGCTCTCAGAGCCGTCGTTGTGCGTGGACGTCTCGATCTTGTTCCGGGTCATGCCTCCGGGATCGACTTCAGTGATCTCGGCCACCGTGACGAACGCGGTCGGGGTCGCGAACGGAGCACGCTTGACGAGAATCCCTGTAGATGTGACTGCGTTCGACATTGCTACTCCTTCTCAAAAAGGAACGCCTAAGTCGGCCGTTCCGGTTAGGCGCTGCACCCAAGAACGGCGTAGTCGAAGACCACCGTGCCCGCCGACGGAGCGAACTGGAGGATGTCCCCCGTTGCGGCCGTGACGACGTAGCCGGCCGTGTTGCCCGCGAGCAGCACGAGCACGCCACCTGGCTTGACTGAGATCGTGTGTGCTGCGGCACCACCGAACAACCAGGCATTCGCATCACCACCGACCACCACGTCGCCCGCGTTCAGGGCGTCCGCAACCACGATCAATGCTCTGACGCGAGCGAACACGCAAGCCACGCCGAGGGCATCGACCAGCGCACCTGCCAGGTCGATGTCCGTCGCGCCGGAGATGGACTTGTCGTTCTCCGAGAAGACGCGATCGCATTGGAGCGCGCCGGTGCCATTCGGCAGATTCTGGTTGATGCCCGTCTCGATCGTGGCCTGGGCGCTCGCCAGTCCGACGGAGTTTGCCAGGATGGACGTGAGCTGAACGATCAACTTTGATGTAACGGTAGAGGCCATTGCGATTCTCCTTTAGCTTGTAGCGGGTGAAAGTCTCTTCACACTGTCAAGATTGAACACAAGTCGCGCCCGACCCTTCTCATCCACGGGGAGTTCGTAGACTTCCCCCTTCGGGGCGCAGACGCGCCACCACGTGTTGTTCACGAAACGATCCAGAAAGTTCAGTCCGAAGAACGCCTGCTGTGCGGCATCATTCACCGCATTCCAATCATCACCACGGAAGACCAACTGCCCAGATGGGCGCTCATACGCGATGGTATCCCTTGAGAGATTATGCGTGCCTTCATCCCCAAGCCCACCTGTAGGAATGATAGTCACCGCCCGGGCGACACCTGCGGGCACAATCGACTTGGCACCCTTGAAAACGTCTTGACCGAAACCGCTGTAACCAAGCTCCTCCACGAACAGAAAGATCAGATCGGGGATGAACGTGGATTGAGGGAATGTCGTAGGCATTATCCCTTCAACCCCTGATTCAGATCAATTCTCTTCGCGATGCGTGTCCCCATGTGCGGGGCACTAGCACGCAGCGGACGCTCAATGAACTTCGCTTCCCCGTGCGGATGATGTGCTTCAAGATCCTCATGCACGATCAAAGCGTAGGGCGCCGAGGGCCCGCCCGCCACAATCGCCACGGAGACCTTGCGCCCTTCCCTCTTGGGATTCTCGACAAAGATAGAGGCTCTGAGAGCACCCGTATCCACCGGCGTCACCTTTTTGCACTCAGTCGCCTCGATCTGCGCTTCTTGAAAGAGCGCCGTAGCGAAAGCATTCGGTGTGAACGCCTGGAGCTTCTTCAGCTGTGCCAGCGTCTTATCCGCGCCCTTGAAGATAGAATATTTGATATCAGCCAAGGTAGATCTCATTGAGGATCGCAACATTGCTGCTGTCTACGAATCCTCCTGTGTTCAGAATTGGACCGGTCGTGCCATCGGCCAACGTAAGTCTGTCAAACATACCAACAGGAGTCGGGCTCAGGAACGTGATACTCGCCTGACTCATTTCCATCTCACCATTGGTTGTCTTCACGAGCTTCTGTTTCTTCTCTACGATCGCCCCACGAGAAACGGGCGCAGCATATGAACGCGCTCCAGCTCCATCAAGAAGGGTGCAAACTTCGTGGTTCACGGAACCCTGTAACCCAAGGTCTCTTGTGATACCATCAGCGATTCCGATGACGTCGGACAGCAGTGTCATAACTTCTTATGAAATCTGCGTGATTGAACACTCATGGTTATAAACCGCCGTGCTTGGCGTTCCCGTTGTAGAAACGGTGATCGCTGTAGAGGCCTGTGCCCGGATGCGGATAGGGACACCGTAGTAACCCACCGTGCCACCAGCTGTCTGAACGTTGGTCAATGTGCCACCTGAGGCAATCTGCCATACGATTAATACTGAGCGCGATGTGCCTTCCTCTGTCTTGAATGTAATAGTGCCGTTCATATTCGTGGCCGCGCCAGCCGCCGTCACCAGTATGTAATCCGTGATGAGGAAACTGCCATCGGCCGCAGGTGTGAACGTGCAACGATTCGTATCAAGTGAACTGGAAATACCTACACCGCGCCCATTCGACGTGATGAAAGGCACACCAGATCCAGCCGTCGTAATGCCTTGATATTGTGAGATGCCGTGGGTCGCCGGGAATTTCAGTCCCGTCGAGTCTATACGCATTCGTTCACCAGCGATGCCATCCGTTGTATTGGTGAAGAATCGCGTGTTACAGAGCGTCGGAGTGGCGGAGTAGCACGAGACAATATCCCACCCCGGGTTACCACTCGTGCCCCCGACACCTACGTTGGTATAAAGCGTTGTTCTCTGTGGTTCAACAGATGCACTGACACCTTGGGCGGAGAGACACCCAACGACTGTGTCTGTCTTGAAACACCCTTCAGCCCCCGCGCTGGCTCCTGCGTTATTGTTGAACCACAGAAACTGTTGGTTCGTATTCGTGCTGAACGTCGCATCGAAAGGCTTGGTCGCCGTAGGCGCGCCAGCCCCCAAGGCCAACGTGGAGAGTGTGCCATTGCCCCCCGTCGGCGCCGCATTGCGTGCCTGCGCGAGACCAGGGTCAATGACCACTGTGCCAGAGGTGTAGGCAGAGACCCGAAGTCTCACAAACTTGGCGCCGGAGATGCCGCCTGCCCAGATCCCTGTCGTGGTGCTCGAGGTAACTGCCGCGCCTCCCGTGACAGGCGAAAGCTGAAGCGCCACCCACCCGACATCCGGGTTATTCGTCTGCTCAAATTGCACCGTGGCAGAGAACGTGCCGGACAACTGGAGACTGATCGACCCCTGTCCGCTCACCTGATAGACCGTGCAGCCCGTGCCCGGGCAGGTGGCACTCGTGAGTGACCTCTGCTGGGCCAATGCTGCTGGTGTCAAGAACAAGAACACCAGCAAGCTGAGAAGGAACTTCTTCATGCTCTTATTGCCTCCCGATAGCCCTTGTTCCTGCTTCGTGGGCAACCCCATGACGGAGGAATCAGATAGAACACCGTATCAGGCACGGGTTTCGCAATCACAGATTCCCTGAATGTGAGTGCGACTGAACCGGCCTTGAGTGATGTGATACCCAATGTCTCAATCTGGCTGTTTCCTGCGAGGTCACCAGCCAACAGCTGACGGGCATATTCAGCGGTCGCCTGTTGAAGTTCAATGGGGATTGTGTGTTGATCCACATACTCCCAACCGTTCTTCTTGACCATGCCCATGCGCGGCCACAACAGCGCCTGGATCGCATCCGTGGACCAGCCTGCCCAGTCCCACAGATCATCCAGTAACTTTGTGGCCCACAAGATGCTCGAATTCTTCTGGTCCAACGTGGCCGCAGACCACGTCGTGCCTACGGCGGGACGATCAAGTTGATATTGCTCGGCGAACGCCAAATCGCAGTAGGCGTTCGCCGATGCAGACCCCGCCGTGATGACCAGTGCAGAGACAGGCATGTCTTAGCCCTGATCTGCCACGTAGTCTACGAACACGTCGATCGATGTCAGCGTGGTCATCGCAGCGCCCACGTTGGCTAACAGCACGGCCGTATTGACGTCGTTTGCCGCCATGGACGCACCGTCTGCCAGAATCGTGCTGGTGCCCGCTGCAGGCGTCACGCCGATATTGACGAATGTGCTTCGGGTCAGTGCCGCAATGGTCACGATCCAGAGTTGCACCGCCCCCGCTGCCTGCGTGCCGACGAAGTTCACGGAGGTCGCTGCACCCGCGTTTCCGCCCACAGCGATGAGCGCCCCGCCCAGTAGGCGCCACTTGACGCCAGGGAGTGCAGGGAGTAGTGTCTGGCCTGCGTTCAGTTGTGCCAGCGTGTAGCGGGTGCGGAACGCCTTGGCCACACCGAACTCGACCAGGACGTCTTTGATGTAGCGGGCGACTTGTGCGCCACGCCCTTCGGGGTAATTGCGAAGATCTCCCATGTAACGGTCTCGCTTTCTTTGGTGAAAGGAATGTCGGGGGAGACTGTCTTAGCTCTCCCCTCCCAGCCGTTGTTGACGTTATCCGGCGATGTAGACGCCTGCGTTGGCCCGGATGGCCTTCCCGCCCCACAGAGCGTCGAAGGACCACTGAACCTGTCTGTGCTGCCGCGTGACTTCCAGCCTGAGCGCCAGACCAAAAACCTCGTCGATCGCAACCGCCTGCAACGACGCGCCTGGCACCTGAACGGTGTCAATCAGTGGTGCCATGGCGAACGTCAGGCAGTCCCTCTGAATGAGCACGTTCTGCACGAACGAGCCCTTCTTGACGATGGCCTCACCACCCGCGGTGGCTGCGAACAGCCCGGGTGTGATGGTCACGCTGGACGGCGTGCCGCCACCGACGCTGGACACGACGTTGTAGGTGAACGCACCGATGCCGATGATGTCACCCGCGATCAGTGTGCCTGTTGCACCACCGGACAGTGCAATGACCGTCGCGCCGATGGCATTGACGCCAGTGACCGTCGTGCCTGTGGTATACGTGCCTGCGGTATGCGTGGGCACCCGCTGCGACATCATCCAGAGCGCGCCGAGCTTGCGCCCGATCTGCCCGTTCATGATGACGCCATCACCACCACCGAAGGACGCATCCTGGAAGGCACGAAGTCCCAAAGCATTCGCCTCGGAATCCGTGTCCAGAATGACGTATCTGGGATCCAGCGCCATCAACGCCTTGTTGCCCAACTTTCGGGCGTCCAGATACGCGCTCAGGTCGGTGGCGAAGGGCGTGACGCCGCCCGTGCCTGCGAACAGGTAGAGCGATGCCGTCAGGCGCGCCCACATGTCGTCTTCTATGTAGTTCGCGAGGGCCTTGCTGGCCTCGGAAACTTCCATGGGCAGGATGCCCCGATCCACCTGCGACAGACCCTTGTCGTCCATCGCGAACGGCGCCTCACGCCACTTGTCCAGCGTCACGGGGATGCTGGTCGGCGTCACAGCCGTGACCGCGGGCGGCACGACGTCGGGCGTCACGTCTCGTGTCGTGACCGCAGCGGGCACAGACACGTTCACGGTCGCGAACTTCTTCGCGGCGGTGATCTCGCTTTCGTAGTTGCGATTGGCGATTAATACCAGGGCGAGGAATTCTCGCAAGGTCGCAAGACCCATCGAGACTGTCGTCCCCAGAATGTTGGTGGTTACCATTGCTCCGGCCATTGTGCAGTCTCCTCTTGGATAACAGTGTTGATGTCACCAAGCGACTTCACCGAAGCCGGGCCAACGTCCTCACCGAGGCGGGCCAAGATGTTCATTCACCGAACGAACATCCTCTATCTGGAAGCTATCCTAACGCTATCTCGCCGAGATGGGTAGCGGGGGCACCGCCCCAGCTACCCATAAGCGTCAGGTCTTACGAACCGACCTTGTTCTCTGAATACTCGAATCGCACCTTACCGGCCTTGACGTCGGCCGCGTATTTGCCCAGGTCCTGAGGTGACGGGTCTTTGATGACCGTCACGCCAGCCCTTGGCGTGCCACCGCCGCCTCCACCCGCGGGGGCAGCACCGCCGCCACCCGACGTCTTGAATGCAAACGGGGATTCCTTCGTCTGGCGCGTCACCCACTCTTCCACCGTGAGGGGATCGCCAGGCTTGTCCGCGCTGAACTGATTGGGTGCCGCCTTGACGGCACCGCCCTCGACGATGAACACGCCGTTCGTCTTGCCGACGATGAAGTCCAGCGCATCAGGCACGCCACCAGCCTTGGTGAAGAGATCGCTGACCTTCGAACGCAGCGTCATCTGATCGGCGCGTTTGGCGTTCTCCGTGTTCGCGGTCGTGATCGCCGTGAGTTGATCGTTCAAGGGCTTCACGACTGACGTCTTGAACTGTTCCAGCGCCGCATTCACGGCCGCTGTGACGTCGTCCGGCTTGGTGATGCCCTTCTTCTCCAACTCCGCCACCTTGTCCAGTGCCAACTTCGCAGCGACCGGATCCGGAATGTCCTTGTATTTGTCTTTGAGCGGCGTCAGTTCATCGACGGTCTTCTTCAACGCGATGTTGGTGTCGCGGAACTCCACCACCTTGCCGTTGGCAAGGGCCAGGTCAGTCGCGGGCACGAAGCCCGCAGGGGCTCCATTCAAGTCGACATGAAACTTGCCTTCTTTGGGGACGTAGAACTGACGTGCGGGTTCAGGCACGTCCTCGAGTTTGTCTACCACGGGCGCAAGCTGGGCCATCTGTGTGCTCCTTATATTACACGGGTTGCTGAGACACGTCTTTGATCTTAGCGAAAAGACCTAACTCCTTGGTGCGCTTCCGAATGTAAGCACTTACGGATTTGTAACCGGCTTGTCGGGCCTGGACGTGCATGGCATCAGCTTCCTGCTTCGTGCAAGCGAACGAGAGCACTTCAGTCAGGGCTTCAGTCTCTTTCCGTGGACGACCACGCAAGGGCATCGCTACCACACTCATGGTGTCGCGATCCCTACGGTGCATCTGCATTGAGGATGAAAAGGCGGCCCGTCTTCACTAAAGTTCTCTCCTACAGGGATAGGGCCTTCATCCGCAATGTCCACGCATATCGGACAGGCATCACCGGTCAGAATCACCTCCTTGGTGGCATTGTCAGAGAGCAGGCCATCTTCCTGCGCCTGCTGCCATGCCTCATCTTGCCCCGTATTAAGGGCATCCATGATTTCTGTGCGTGCAATACTTTCGCCGCGTGACTCGAGGAGGTCGCCCGCGTAGGCGTCAACCTTCTTCTCGACTTTGTCCGGGCTCAGTCCACCATCAATCAGTTCCTTGCGATACTTCAGAACCGCCTGGCCTTGGGCAGAGGTCAAGCCAATCAGCGGCACAATCGTCTGCGCCGCCTCATGCGGGGGGATACCTTCACGGATCGCAGTGGCAATTAGATTCCGGATGTTCTTCTCTGTCTCATCCGTGATCTCCGTGATCATCTGCCCAGCCATCCGCTCCGCGGCTTTGACCGCGTCTTCAGCCTTGCTGTCAAAACGGAAGTCGATGACGTTCTTCTTAGCCACGCAGCAGATCCTTCACGTGTTCAGCCCCTAGTTTCCCACCGCGCATGAAGGCATCACGCAGGACTTTCTTGACCGACTGGGTCAGAGCCTCTTCGATCTTCTTCCGGGGGATGATGTTCCTGGCTTGTTTCGCATTCCCCAGCGTTGCCGCCAGGGCGGTCACGCTCGTCTCCACCTGGAGCTTCTTCATCGCCCGCACGAAGCGAGCGCGGAATAAAGGCTCGTAGTAATCCGCCGAAGCGTGAACGATTTGAATCTCTTTTGGTTGGCGGGGCATCTGTAGGCGCCTCATCCTTCTGTTGAGCGTCGAATCTGTCCATGAAGTAGTTCATGCACACATCCCACGGCTCACCCGTATCCGCGCAGGCATCGACCGCTGAAGCGAAGAGATGCAGGGAGGCAAACTCCGGATCCGGTTCGTCTTTAACGGCCATCACCGCTCGCTGACCTGCGATGATCACGTGCGGATCTTTGGAGTCCAAGATGTGTCTGACCTTGGCTGTGAGATAACGTTTCCGTTGGCGCATGCCTTGCAGCCCGACGCGCCATTCCATCACCACAGTCTTCCTTGAATCCTGCTGGTGATAGGAGGGCATATGAATACCCTTCAAAGCCCCATTCTTGACAGCTCTACGGCGACTTCGCTTCATTTGAGCCACCTCACAAGCGCCCCCACTAGGAGGGCACCTAGCGCGAACATCAACTTCCCGATGAACCTGCATGACGGACAGAGGGGCACAATCACACCCTCAAGCACTTCATCACAGCGTGGGTTCCGGCAGGTGCGTAGATGGCTCACGGCTTTTTGAAGGCACTCGGATCACCGAGCAGACTGCCCAATGCCGCCGCAGGCGCCGTCACGATGCGCTTGCCCGAAGATAGATCTTCGTGGTGCTTCTTGATGGCTTCCTTCGCGACTTCAAGCAGACCATAGGCCATGAGCTTCTGGTCGATGACGTTACCCTCGATCCTCACTTGGAGCTTGTCATCCATGATGACATGGAGCACGAACACATCAGGCATCAGTAACCCCCATCCTTCTGTTTGTAGTATTCGATCTGCTGGAGACGCTTCACGGCTGCTGGGTGTGACATCGGCTTGCTGAGTTTCTTCTTCCCGTCCTTAGACATGACGACGTATTTCTTCGTTCCGACTCGCTTGATCATTTCAGCTCCACAACGACGATGGCATCACCCACGTCTTGAGCGGCTTCTGCTGCCGCAAGTGTGCTGTAAGCGACATGCTCATCAATCTGACGTTCACACTCATCATCCTGATGCGCGATGAGGAAGACCACAGAGAGATCCACCGGGCGGATCTCATATAGAGGCAGAGCATCCGTGCCGATCTGCGCCTTGGCCGCATCTTCTGTCAAGGTGAGACCAAAGCGATGACCATTCCTCACATACTCAAAGATTCTCACGGTTTCCCCTGTAGTGGTGCCATCCTTCCGTAGCATAACCCCAGAGGGCATGAAACACGTCCGGCAATACTTCACGTAAGCTGGCCCACCCTCACGCACAGAATGAACCTCCTGCCGATGCCCGCACTCCAACGTGACACGCCAGTATTGCGGCCGGATCAGTTTGGCCTTGACAACCTCTTCTCTCACGCCGCCACCGGTGCCTTGTAGCCCGGATCACCAGGCTTGAGCGGAGGTTCGTTCGGGCTGAGTTCCGGGTCGATCGCGGGCTCCTTAGGCAGTTTCGCCTTGGCCGTCGCGATGTCCTCCTGCTCCGATTCAGCATCAACCCCTTCACGTGCCCAGCCACCCTTCTGCAGGAGATCATACCACGTCTCAAAGCTGATCTCACCTGCCTGAAGGGCTGTGAGCGCGACCTGAATCTCCTGAGGTGTGGCCCGGATGTCCAGGTATTCCTTGTTCAATTCCACCGTGACTTCCGCCTCCGCAGGTGTCTGATCTGTGCCAAGCCACCAGACACACATCTGAAGCGCCTGGCCGAAGCCCTGCTCCAGACTCTGCGCGACCGTCTTGAGTGACGCCGTTTCACCTGCATGACGAAGTTTGACCGCAGAGGCTGTTTCCGCGGTAGAAGGTGCATCCTCGAGCAACCTGGCGCCCAAGGTGGCCATCTGTTTCTTCTTCTCCTCCATCGACGTGACTAGCGCCCCAAGACCCGTGCCTTGGAACTCCAGCATCCCCGCCGAACCCTGCACGTCCAACTCCCACACGACAGACGGCCCGATCTTCATCTTCTGATCGCCCGTGCCCTTCGCACCAGCCACCCATGGCGTAGGGAGCGCGACCAGATGCAGACCGTATTCGTGGTCCACAGAATTACGCCAATGGCCCAGGTTGACGTCCGCGAGGTCAATCAGCGGAGGCTGTTCGAGGTCCGGCGACGGATGGAGCGCGCCCATGAACACGAATGGCACGAAGTCCAGAGGCTCACCACGCCGAACCAGTAGGACATCTTCGTCATACTGGGCGTAACCACCATCATCGGACTTCTCGCGCCAAATCTGCTGGATGCACTGCCCGGACTCATTCAGCATCACGACGCGATACTGACAGATCCTGTCTGTGCAGAAAGGGTCATCGTCCTTAGGGGCTTCAACCATTTCTCGCAGCACGACCATCGTGAGGACTTCATCTCCGCCGCGACGTTCTGTGCGCCAGTTGATAATGTCTTCTGCCTTGTAGCCCACACAATAGGGACGCATGTCTACATAGGGTGTATCCGCGGCCGTGATGCCCTTCGGTGCCATGGGCATGTCCACCAGCACGCCGAAACGACCAGTCAAGAAGATCTCGACGCCGGACTCTGTCGCGAATGTCTCGAAGGGCACGTTCGTGAGCGTGATGTCGTCCAGCAGAGGCTTCATGGTCTCGGGCATCTCAACTTCGGGCGATTCCTGGAAGATGGCACCGTTCATGCCCTGCACAGTGCGTCTCACCGCATTATAGAAGTTCCCACGTTCGCGATAGGCTCTATTGCCCGCTGTATCCGTGCCCGGTAGTTCCGGGACATACTTGCTCCCCGCCTTGAGGATCGCATCCCGACCATTGAAGCAATCGCGGAGCCTGCCCCACTTGGACAGAATGTCTTCGTAGTCTTTCCGTGTTGTATTGACGGGCATCAGATGCGCCTCATGCTAGGGAGGAGCCAAGCAGGCTGATCAGGACCTTGTGTTTGCACGAACTCGAATGACTTCGTATTGAGCGTGACGCGAAAAAGCGCCTTCGAACCTCTACCACACTCCTTGCAGACATGCTCTTGAGACATCATCTCTTCACAGTCTATGATGCGGTATTCCATGAACCCGGGCGCCGCACAGAACGGGCAGGGCACTTCCTGGCTCACATTGAGCCCGAAGCCTTTGATCTTAGTGTTCTGTTCGAACAGCCTGAGATACTCTGCTTTGTCCCTGGGCTCAGGCATCCACGGTCTCCATCTTAATGGGTGTCAGCAGAGCACCCCGTTCAACCCCTGTGTGCAGAAGCCAAAGACGAATGCGACCACCGTGCAGGACACGTTCGAGGTCTTCCGCACAAAGTTCCCACTCTGTCATCACGGTGCCTTGGGCATCTACAGACGCGGGCAGAGAGATATAGTCTGGCTGATCCTTCGCGTAGGTGACGCGAAAAGCGCCTTCATGCAGCGTCGGTTCGACTGGCAGCATACCTCTCCTCTATCTCTGTAACGAAGGCGGCACGATCAACGAAGGCGGCACGATCAACGAAGGCGGCACGATCAACGAAGGCGGCCCTAAGATCCTCTGCCAGAAACCTGATCGCCTCATGATGACGCCTCATAGACTCTTTGATCTCTTCGATGCGTGCATCATAAGCGACCAGGCGCTGTTCCCTGGGTTCTTCTACCAAAACTCGGTAGAGAATACGTTCAGTCCTTGCGGTCCGGCCCATCTCACTTGTATCTGAAGTAGAGCCTCTTAATGGGGAAGGGTTCACCAGCGACCTTCGCCACCTTGATCACCTGTCTCATCTGATGATTGGGTCTGCCAATCGTCAGAGCGATGTCTGAGCGCGTGTCCCTGTGAGTAGGCGTGCCACGCATCGTGGCGGTCACCACGAGCTGCGGACTCAGCACACAGGCCACCTTCTTCACGGACCTCGCCGCCAACAGTGCCCGGACGGTCTTGCCAACAGCCTTATCAATCTTCATCTGGTCTCCTATCCCCAAACTGCCTCTCTGATCCGCAGAGCGCCACGGAGCTGTTCTACAGAGTAACGAATCGGGTCAATGATGTGGTTCTTCTTATCCTCGAGAACCGGAATCACCTTCCCCGTCAGCTTGTCCTTGACGTAAGAGTAGTTCTTGAACTCGTCAATCGTATGTGTGCATCGTGGATGAATGATGATGTCGTAGCCCTGTAAGAAGATGACCCCCTCCTTGACGGAATTGGCACCCTTCTTGGCAGGCTCGATGTTTGCATAACCGTATCGACGCAGATAGCTGATCGTCTCTGGGCGAGCAGAATCTGCTACAATGTTCCAAGGCCTCGCCCACCCATGAAGTCTGGGTTCCTTGCAGACGCCAGGTGCTAACGGATGACACCCGCAGAGCAGACCATCGAATAGCTTGTTCAGGTCGTCTATCTCTACACCAACACCGTAGGTATCATAGTCAATGTAGAGACGCTTACGTGCCCACGCCTGACCCGTCAGCGGATCAACCCGCTGCTCGTAGCAGCGAACCAACGTGCTCGGGTCCACAGAGAAGCCCCAATCGGCGCCTAGATTGAACACCGCGTTATGAGGCGCTTCAAAGGCTTCCACCCGCCAGTTCTTGAAGACCCTAGCTTCAGAATGCTTCTCGTATTCACCACCCCAAACATGTTCATACTTCTCTGAATCAACCTGACGATCCCACTCCATCTCCCGACGGAGGACATCAGGGAACCAAGGATTGTCTTCCCACCCTGTCTTGATCACCACAGAATCAGGTGGGCGATCCTGCCTGAGCATCTTGTCTACAGGGTCTGTAGGTTGATCAGGGTTCCAAGAGAACCAGATCTCAGAGGGGTCCCATAGATGTGTGAAGCCCTCTAGGCATGGCACATCTTCTTTTCCCTTGATCTTGAGGCAGTGACGGCAGGTCTCTTTTCGGATAGTAGGTCGCAGAAGCTCAAGAGAGGTAGAACTCAAGGACTGAGCCTCTTCAACCCAGGCGATATCATACCCTTCCAGCGACTTGATGCTCTGTGCCGTATGGTTCTGCATGCCGACAAAGATAATAATGCCACCGTGTGGTGCTTCGATGTGGGTGTTCAAGACGTTGAACTTGTCGCCAACGCCGAAGGCTTCAATCTTATCTTCCAGCAGACGCTTGACACTCTCCTTGAGGGACTGCATGATCTCACGGATGCAGACGGCTCTGATCTCGCGGAGCATGCAGGTTTCAATGAGCAGTTCTGCAAAGAAGTGGCTCTTCATGCCACCACGCCCACCGTGCAAGCCCTTATATCTGTGAGGCTCAAGCAGAGGCAGGAGTTTCCTTGGCGTCTGGATCTGGAGCGTGCTCAGATGATCACCCGTTCGATGCGCGTCACAGTCTCAATAGGCTTGCCGTTAGGGCCCGACACCTCAACCTTGTCAGGGAATAGCCCAGTATGACGCCCCATGAGCTTGAGCGGTGCCGGCTTGTCCCAGAACTTAAGTTCGACGTCGTATTCCTTGTGACCAGGGGTGTCACCCTTACCGGGGAAGATCTTCACCTTGCGCTTGATCGAGGCGACACAACCCATCGCGCCTTCTGGCGCCGCTTCAGTGAGTTCGACCTGACCCTCATCGTTGACGACGAACCAATCAAGCCGTGAGTTCGCCAGCAAGGACATCTCATGCAGGACCTGAGCCTGGGTCATTCCGATTCGCGTGGCTCGTTGTTCAACTGCGGTCGCGATCCGTTGAGAGACCTTGGTCAGTTTCAGCAAGTCAGAAGCGATCACGGTCGCACTGTCTTCGCTGTAACCCGCTCTGATTGCTGCCTTTGTCCCGTTCAGGTCGATCAGATACTCTTGAATGAAGAGTATCTGTCTAGGCGTCAGCTTCTCTTCAATGGGTTCCATTGTCTCTTATCCACAGCCCGTCAGGAAAGACCCTCACGAGCGGGTTGATGAATGACAGGAAAATCGATTCCATGGCCTCGTCGTGAGACAACTCACGAAACCAGGCCACCTCTTGGGGCAACAACAGGCGGTATCGTTGCCCACATTCTTCCCTGACAGGGATCTTGAATCGTTGTGCCTGCACGGATGCGCGGAACGTTACGATACCGCGCTGAGACTTGTCAATGTGTTATTTCTGCACACAAAGCCAGTAAAGCCAGTCCCGCTTTTGTTACTGGTTCGCCATCTAACTCTCTGCTCTGCAGTCGTTTAACTCGAGGTCTCACGTCGGAAAAGCCAGTAGCCAGTAAGGTTTTGAATCGCTGCGCCTTGCGTGCATAGGCTGTTTACGAGCATTACTACATACTATTATTACAGGCTTACTGGCTTTACTGGCTTGTCCTCGCATAAACATTGGCAAAACTCGCAGCCAGTAAGACAACCACTAAGCCAGTAAACCATTAAAAAGGTATATCTGGCGCGGTGGGTGCCTCTACATCGATGGGCCATGCCACCCGAGCTTTCAGGAGTTCCTCAAAATGCTTCCGGCTTTTCTCGAGACTTGGCAGGACCCAATACCTCTTCCCACCCCTTTGGATTATTTCAGGAAACCCCTCGGGTAGCACAGTTCGCAGGAAACGCCCTACAGAGCCCATGAAACCCGGATTCGCTCGGGTGTCACCAATCCGAATGGCCGTCACATACGCAGAGTAGAGGTTATCTGGGTCAATCTGATACGGAATGTCGCCCTCGCCATTTGCAGGCAGAGGCTCAGCCCCAATCCAGGGCGCCCCACTCTGGAGCTGCTCAAACCACCAGGCCTTCTTCCCCGTCATGCTGTGTTTCTTCTGTTCGATCAATTCCTCTGTTTCAGGAATCTCGCGCAGATTGATCGTGCTCTTGAACGCGAGCAGGTCATAGAGCAGTGCGGCTAGGCCGCCTTGTTCAAAGAGTTGGGACGCCACCGCGCCGAAGAACTTGTGTTGATTCTGACGCGCCGGGTTGACCTTGAACACAGCGAAGCGCCTGTTATCAAAGTCCGCGGGCACGAACCATTCTTCGTTCGATGCCACAATCATGTGCAGCATGTTCTTGACGTTGATCACATCAATGCCCTTGCGTTCTATCGCAAGCGTCGTCTCGGTGATCATGCGCTTCAAGGCGCCAATGCCTTGCTTGCCCCCGGCCCATACGGCTTCGTCTGCGAAGACCACAATCGTATGATGGAGATGGGCATTGAACTGCCCAAGCAGACGGTGTTCACTGTCCAGGTGTAGGAAATGAGGCCCGAAGAGCGCCCCGAACCATTTCGCATACGTCGACTTACCCACACCCTGGCCACCCTTGAAGCTGAGTGCGATGCCAATCGGGTGGGCAGGATCTTGGACAGTCTCCGCCATCCACGTCAGAATGTATTGCACATGATCGGGATTGCCATTCGCCAGGAGGTCAATGTGCTGCCGGAAGAGGGACCAGTCTCCCTGCTTCGGTTCCACAGAAAAGCCTGTCCAGAGGTTGTAGTAGCCCTCATTCGACTTGCCGTTCGGCGCCAACTCAATCCCGCGGTAGAACCTGCGCTTCGGATGGGTGACCCAGGCTTCACCCAGAGGTTTCATGATCGCTTTGCCTTTGTCCGTGGCGCCCACCTGGATCAGCTGTGGATAGAGCAGATTGAACTCCGAGCGACTGGAATACCTGACCTGGAGATGCCCGTCTTCTTGCTCTTCCGTCATGATGATAACGTTGCCTGCTTGGTTGAAGAGCACGGCGTGACGTTTGTTCATAGCATCGAGGCGGTTCTTGCTGACGCCTCCTGCTTCACCACCCCAGATCTTCTGGATCGTGGCCACGAACTCTTTCCCGTTTTCGCCGATCAATTCTACGAGGCGTTTGCCGCCTGTCGTCGGGGTGTCTTCTGAGACGGCATAGGTGGTGCGGATCGCGTCGAAACGATCCTTCACCTTGTCGTCGTGCGCCAGCTTGCCCGCACGGTCGAAGAGTCTTTCCGTCTCGCTCTGCGTGATGTTCAGTCGTTTCAGGAACCCCGCTAGCGCCACACCCCAATCGTGTCTGGCACCAGGTGGGTTGTAGTAACGGGCGATCATCGCGCCTGTCGCGCAGAGTTGGACGGAACGCACCAGGAGCGCCTTCTCCACGGTCAATTCTGATAGCATGGATGCGACGTTGCCTGTAGACAGGAACGTCGGGTCGTCCCACTCTACCGTCTCGCCGTCCGGGTGCTCTGAGGGCGGCGCCATGCTTTGGTGTTTCACCCGGATCTCTATCAGTGTTTTCTTGGCGATCAGGTCCTTGTAGGCGATCGGATCCGTGACCTCGGCACACCGCATGAGCCAGTGGCTGCGGCGCCGGCTTGCCCGCCCGTAGATCGCTTTGGTCTTGGGCAAGAAAGCCTCTGCCATGAAGACGGCTTCATCGCAGTCACAGTCGATGTCTATGAGACCCGCCTTTTGCTGGATCCCTATGTTCTGAGTCGGGCTGAAGTCTTGCGGGGTGTAGGCGCGTGTGAGCCAATCATCATGGATGCACTTCTTCCCCCTCACTTCCAGGGGGACCACATGCCAACCACGCGCTATATACTGTTGGGCGGCTTCGCGGGCGTTCAACGGGTCACGGCCAAGATCCTAGGCATCACGGTCTCATCCTCCGTAGGAAACGAGGCCCGGCTTCCTGATTTGGGATGAGCAGATCAGGAACAGAGTTCGGTGGCCGCCGCCACACCGAGCCATTCACCCGACTGTTACTGTGTGAACGGCACGTTATAGCAGAACGGTAAGTGGTTGTCAAGACAATCTTTACGCGAAATAATCTTACCCCTCAAAGATTGTCCTTGCATTCAATATCATGGACTCCTATAGTTGCTCCATTGACACAGGTGCATTCCGCACCTAAAGGAGATGAGAAGATGAAGTTCACGTTGAAGTCGACCAGCAAGTATGGCACCGCGTATTACGTGCGAGACGGGTTCAAGCAGGCGATCGCCGTGCCGGCCGCGCAGTTCGCGGGTGGGGTGGCGCCGGACGCGATCGAGATCGGCAGCGTGCCTGGCGTCGAGGCCAGCGAGGGCGTGTCGGCGGTGGAAGCGATCGACGTCAAGTTCGCCGAGAAGGCCGTGAAGGTCCAGGCGACGGGCATCGCGAAGGCGCTCAAGACGGCGGATCCGGCGGTCAAGAAGGCCGTGCGCGAAGCCGGTCGCAAAGCGGAGCGCGATGCGCTCGCCGCGGCGGGCATCAGCCTCTAACAGAGGCCGGCTCTCCCAGAAGACACGGGCGGGGCACCTATCTCAGGTGTTTCCGCCCGTTGTTTTTTCTATTGACTTCGGATAACCCTTCTGTTACTGTGTCCGCGTTCCAGCACAGCTATACGGTGAATGTATGAGGCCTTATGCCTACCCTCCAGATCACAGCACGTATTCTCATCGACGTTAGCGACGCACGGAACCGCCTGCTCCTAGAGGAGGACGCGGGTGAGATCACCGAGTTCGCTGACGAACTTCGCCGCAACATTCACGCCGAAGCCCTTGACATTGACGAGGTGGAGGAAGCATGACCCTGCTCCTGCTGTTACTCCAGTTGGCGCTGGTGCAGCGTGCCGGGCATGGCATGAGTGGTTCAGCAGAACATGTGAGCACCTGGGAATCTTCACGTCTACGGCGTCTATTGCAGAGTAGTGGGCTACTGAATCACAGGGCCCGCACGCAGGCCTACGGTATCCTGGTCAATAGGCGCAGACACGTATGAGCACTCGGGCCCAGCGACAGGATTGGCAGGACTTCCGTGAGAAGCACGGCAAGACGGTCAAAGAGTTCCAACAGAAGTGGGTCGCGATGTTCGGAAGAGCCCCCAAGCCCGCGGAACTTGATGAATACAAAATACGCAGGGCTGAATTGAAGGCACCCCTTGGACGAAAGGGTCTCTTGAGAAAGCCTAGAACAAACACGCCAGCGATGGCGAACCTCCACATCCGGCGCACCATCTCTATGGGACATCGACTGTCCACCTACGATGGCATCTGCTCTAGCATGCACGGCCACAACGTGACCTTTGAGGTCATGTTGCACACAACAAAATTCACAGACTTCAAGGCCGTGGACCGCGATCTGGGCAGACTCCTCGAGCCGCTCGATCATGCGATGGTCCTGTTCGAGGATGATCCTTTCGTGCGAGTGTTGAGGCCACTGCCACAGCGCCTGGTCCTGTTGAACGTGGAGCCCACGACAGAAGCCATCGCCGAACTCATTTTCAATGAGATGTGTGAACTGTCTTGGATCATAGTCGAAGTCAAGGTCTACGAGACGGACAAGTATGCCGCCTCCATAGGTCATGGCGGCAATGTCAAACGCCGTACGGAGTTGCCTGCACTATGACCTTCTGTGATAAACCACCTCTTGGGTGGATCTGCACAAGAGACCAAGGACATGACGGGCCTTGTGCAGCCTCACCTCTGCCCAAGAAGATTCTTGATCTTCTCTCTGACCTGACCTTCAGAGAGATCATCGACGCGAATCTCTCCCGTGTAGAGAAATGGCATTCCTTAGCAGATTGGTCCACGCTTGAATGGGCAGGGGCCATGTGCGGTGAGGCTGGCGAAGCCGCCAACTTCGCCAAAAAGCTGAAGCGGGTAGAGACAGAGATCACCAATCACGACAAACGGATGTTCGGCGTAGACAAGCCCAAGGATGAACTCGTGGTGCTCTACCGCAAGGGTGTTCTCAAGGAATATGCTGATACCGTGATTTATGGCGTGCTCATGTGTGCCAGAGCGGGTGCTACCCGTGACGAGATCGTGGCATCAATTCGTGAAGTCTTCAACACCAAATCGGAGGAATACGGCTTCCCAGAAAGGCTGTGAATGTATGGCGAAAGCAGATCGCGGCTTCGCGTCCATGGACCGAGACAAGCAGAGGTCAATTGCCAGCAAAGGTGGCAAGGCGGCGCATGCGAAGGGCACCGCGCATGAGTGGACCGAGAAGGAGGCACGTGAGGCTGGACGCAAAGGCGGCCTGGCCAGTCATCGTCAACCCGCACCTGTAGAGGAGGAGCAGACATGAAGCTCTTCATCACCTGCATCATCATCGGGCTCCTGCTCATGGGCACGGGTGCTGTCATGGGTGTGGCGAGCAACAATCTCAAGACGGTCTGGGCAGGCGCTTCTCTGTGCTGGATTAGTCTGATCTTCTTCTGGTTGGCGAAGCAGGTGCAACCTAGGTGAAAAAGGTGAAGCTCTGCATCCTGTGCCGGCAGCATCCCGCAGAAGTGCCTGATCGCAATCGACCTGGGCGCCCGATTAAGGCTGTCTGCAGACAGTGCCATGGGCGTCGTCTGGCAGGAGATCTAGAAGAGGTGCTCCGAGTGCATCAGCAGGAGAAGAAATGAACGAGCATGCCAAGACCTTGGTGGAAGAGTCCTTGATCCTTGTGGACCTTGCACGCAAAGAAATGAACCTCCAGAACGAGATTGAACAACATCAGGCACGTTTCCGTGAGGCAGAGGGCAAGCTGGCAGATATGGTCGGCCCCAACGTCCGCCTGAAACTCTTCCAAGTAGACCGTTCCGACGGCGACCGGATAGGCGTGCTCATTGAACATGAGAAGGGTGTCAGAAGCATCAAGATGGAGTTGTCCGAATGATCTACAAGGTTTCCGAGAAGTTCAAGAGCCTGCAGGGCGAAGGTCTCTACGCGGGCACACCCATGGCCTTCATTCGGTTCGTGGGCTGTAGCGTCGGCAAGAAGGTCTGTGTCGGGTGTGACACGGACTTCGAGCGGGTCCATAGTTTCCGTGGTGGTGGCGAGTTCACCGCGGAGGAGTTGGTCGCTTGGGCAGGGGACTACGAGCACATCTG
>Ga0137435_1000048_pt1 | contig 53384 bp, 46 predicted proteins | sample EasRivERMGT100_2_FD_104904 | JGI IMG/M metagenome (GOLD analysis project Ga0137435, IMG submission 104904) | Soil microbial communities from meander-bound floodplain in the East River, Colorado, USA - East River MetaG ERMGT100_2 | ecosystem: Environmental > Terrestrial > Soil > Floodplain ... | reverse complement strand
GGATCGAGCGCCTGACCCCAGACCTGCATCAGCCGCCGCACTTCCTCGACGACCTGGTCCGTGCCCGCGACGGCGCCCGCGATCACATCCGTATGGCCGTTGAGATACTTGGTCGCCGAGTGGATGACGAGATCGGCGCCATGCTCGAGGGGCCGGAAGTTCACTGGCGAGGCAAAGGTAGAATCGACGATGAGTGCCAGTCCCTCGGCCTTGCACAGCGTCGCGACAGGCTCGAGATCGATCACGCGCATCAACGGGTTGGTGGGGGTCTCCAGAAACACGCCGCGGGTCGTCTTGCGCATCGCCCGCTTCCACGCGCGCGCCTGCGTCGGATTTACGAAGGAGACGTCGATCCCCAGCTTGCCGAACTCTTCCCGGAACAGGCGGTGCACCCCGCCGTAGATCCACTCGCTTGTCAGGAGGTGGTCGCCGGGGCGCAGGACGGCCAGGTGGGCCAGGGCGACCGCGCCCATGCCGCTCGCCGTGAACAGCGCGGCATCCGCGCCCTCGAGCAGCGCGAGGCGTTTCCCGATGTCGACCTGATTCGGATTGTTGCCGTACCGGCTATACAACACCTCGGCGCTCGAGCCGACGGGGTTGGTGAACGTGGAGCTCTGGTAGAGTGGGGGAACGACAGGCGTCCAATCGGCGCGCGCCTTGGGGTCGCCGTGAATGGCGCGGGTCGACAGGCCCAAACGACGGCGTTTCACGCCGCCGTGAGTCGGATGGTGCCTCCGGGATTGCGCGCGGCCAGCTGCCGCTCGACCAGCTCGTCGAGCAATGCCGGAGCCGGCTCGCTGGCACCCAGGCCTTCGAGCACGCCGTCGGCGCGCTCGCACAGGACCGCGAGCCCGGCGCCCGCGAGCACGGGTTCGATCGCCTCGCGATGGGCGTCCGTCAGCCCGCGCAGCAGCAGCACTGTGACCTTGTCGCGCACCAGCTTCGCCACGATCTCATCGGCGCAGGAATAATCGAGGCACCCGACGCCGGTGAAATCCATCACCGCGACAGTGCCTGGGGGAAGGGCTCGCTCGATGTTTTCTCGAACCGCGCGTCCGGTGGGTCGTGTGACGAGGTCGGTATAGAAACCGGCGACCGCCTGCTGCAGGACCGCGTGGACGTTGATGTGTGAAATCATCACTGCTTCGACGACCCTTTCTCCGACGCTTGCTCCGGAATGATGAGCAGGACCTGCGATCCTGGAAACGCGGGTAACCCGTCTTTCAGCGGCACATCGTCGTCCCAACGCGGCACGATGGCGATGCGCGCGGTGCCGCTGCGGATGGCGACCTTTCCTTCCCAGCGGGCGAGGTAGCGGCGGATTCCTGCAAGCCCCTGTCCGCGCCCCGGATCCCGAAAACGGCTCACGCCCTGGATCAGCGCCGCCTCGAGCGCCGCGGCATCGCCCCAGCGCTCGCCGAACCGTTTCGCCTGGGTCGACTCCAGCGAATGCCGGAATCCGACGCCGGCGTCAGCGACCGCGATCACCACCACGCGGCGCGCCAGCTTGCGCCGCCAATTGTACGCCTGCACGGCGACCCAACCACCCGTGCCGGCGTGCTCCACAATATTCTGACAAGACTCCGAAAGCGCCATAGCGAAACCCATCGTCGCCTTGGGATCGAGTCCCAGCTCCGAGCTGAGAATCGCGGACGCGCGCTGCTGAATCGTGCTGACCACGGCGTGCACGTCTGCGGCGGCGCGCACCGGCGTCACGGGAAGCAGCACCTCGCTTTCCACGGCCGGCTTGAGCTTCGGTACCTTGCCGTGAACCTCGAACAGGTCTCCCGCCTCGCGGAAGAATCCCGCGCGCGCCCAGTAGCTGACCACGTCGGGATTCGCGGGCGCCGTGAGCAACGGCCGCTCGCCTTTGCGCGCGGCGGCTTCACCAGCGGCGAGCAGACCGACCAGCCCATAGGGCGACGCCCACTCCGCGGCGTGCGCGTCGAACAGCAGCCGCTCGCCATCGGACGCCTGCGCGTACGCCGCCGCGAACTGATCGAACGAGCGGTCGTCGAAGGACGTCGGGACTTCGACGAGTCGCGTCACGCGATGGAGAGTCTGCCCATGAGGTGGTCGCGCAGGCCGGTCGCCCCGCGATGGCTCAGATTCCTGGTGCCGAGCTGGGTGCCGATCCGCAGGGCCTGCTCGATCGGCGCGCCGCCGAGCAGCGCGGCCGCCGTCGCGCCGCCGAACACGTCGCCACAGCCGGTTGGATCGGTCACCCCGGGCACAATCGATTGGTGAACCGCAGGGACCGGGATTCTGGCGGTGCGAATGGGGTTCCCCGTGAAGTACGCGGCCCCCCGCGCTCCGAGGGTGACGCAGACCGCCGTGCACCCCTGGCGCAGCGCGTCCGCCGCAGTCACCAGCGGGTCGGGACCGAGCTGCGCCATCTCGTCTTCATTGAGTTGAATCACGTTGAAGCAGCTGAACCACGCGGGGGCCTGGGGCAGGCGTCTCGGGACTCGGGTGCCGTCCGGTTCCTTGGCCAAGAAGAGGCTATGGAGATCCGCATAGATGAAGTTCGCGAAGCCTCGGCGCAACATCAGCGTCGTCTCCAGATTCAGCTCGTAGCCGGAGATGAAGTTGACGTAGAGCGCGTCGATGTCCCGCACGAGCGGTCCCAGCTCCGGCCACGTCCAGCCCGGCACGCCGCCCGACATCTGCTCGCACCGCCGCTCCGCCGATTCGTAGTGCAGCGTGACGCGATTGTTGGGCTCAGGCACTTCGACAAAACGCGCGGCGCGTGGCGTGTGGCGCAGGGTCCGCAAGAACTCGTTGGCCTTTGGCGCCAGATCTCGGCCCACCTTGATGAGTGGCAGGATCTCCCAGTCATCGGGCAGCGTGGCATCCAGCGCGGAGAGCGCGTACGAAATCCCGCCCCATTCCTCGACGGCGGGCTGCGCGGGGTCACGGCCGTGGATCGTGTCCCAGACCATCGACCCGATCACACCCAGTCGCTTCAGCGCAGGCCCCAGTGGCTTTGGATGAACACGGCCGCCGCGCCGTAGACGCCGGCGGTACCGGGCAGCGTGCCGGGGACGATCTTGCACACCTCCCAGGCTGGTTTGAACGCGCGGCGCTTGACCTCGCTGCGCAGCGGGCCGAACAGTTTGTCGCCCGCCTGCGTGACGCCGCCGCAAATCACGACCACTTCCGGATTGAAGATGTTGATGAAGCTCGCGACTGCCGCGCCGAGCAGCCGGGCCGTGTCGTGCACGACCTCGAGTGCCCACTCGTCGCCGTCGTTCGCGGCCTCGTAGACGATTTGCGCGGTGATCTTCGAGAGATCGCCCTTCACGTACTGCGACAGCGACGTGTCCACACCGGATTCGATACCTTCGATCGCGCGCTCCGCGATCGCGGGGCCTGACGCGTAGGCTTCGATGCAGCCGTAGTTCCCGCACTTGCAGCGACGGCCATTGGCATCGATCGTGACGTGCCCGAATTCTCCGGCCGCATCACTCGCGCCGTGGTAGACCTCGCCGTCGATCACGATGCCGCCGCCGATGCCGGTGCCGAGCGTCAGACCGATGACGTATTTCGCCCCACGCGCAGCTCCTCGCCACCACTCGCCGAAAATCGCGCAGTTCGCGTCGTTGTCGAGCGTCGCCGGCAGATCGAGCCCTTCGCTGACGCGATCGCGCAGCGGCATGTTGGTCCAGCCGAGGTTCGGGGTGAGCAGCACGATGCCCTTCTTGGTGTCGAGCGGGCCCGGCGACCCGATGCCGACGCCCTCGACCTTCTTCCCCGACTCTTTGATCGACGCTTGCGCGAGCTTGACGATCCGCCCGATCACCGGATCGGCGCCCTGCGCCGCCAGCGTCGGCTCGGATACGACGCCGTGAACCTCCGAGCCGTCCTCCGCGAGGACGCCCGCGACGAGATTCGTTCCTCCTACGTCAATTCCGAGGACGTAGCGCACCCAGCTCCTCAATGGCCGCAATGACGGCCGCAACGGTCAGCTCGCGCATGCAACGATGATGTCCCAACGGACACGCCGCGGGCCCGTGCGGCGAGCACGGCCGGCACTGCAACCCGTCTATTCCCAGGGCTACATCGCCGGCGCGCAGCGGTCCAAACCCGAACTCGGTGACGGTCGGCCCGAACAGCGCCACGACCGGCGTGCCCATCGCCGTCGCCAGGTGCAGCGGGGCACTGTCGTTCGTCACGAGCAACGCGGCTTTGCCGATCAGTGCCGCGGATTGCCTCAACGTCAATCGCCCGCAGGCATTGACGGCCCGACGGCCGGACGGCCTGACGGCCCGAACGATCTCGTCCCCCAACTCCACGTCGTCGCGGCTTCCGACGGCGACGACCGCCACGCGTCTCGTCAAGCTCGCCGCCAACTCAACGAAGTACGGCCAGCGCTTACTGCCCCAAATGGAGCCGGGCGCCAATGCCACGAAGGCGACACCCGAGTCGAGCTCAAGATCTGCCAGCGTCTCGGTGACGGTCTGCTCATCCTCCGCCGTGGGCTGCAGGTGGGGACGATAGGTGCCAGAGGCACCATTCGCGAGGGCCAGCAGGCGGTCGGTTTCGTGACCCGTTCGGGGCTTCGGCCTGGCCTCTGTATAGAGGAAGGACCACCCGCCCGAGAAGCCGATCCGGGACGGAATCCGCGCGAGCAGCGCTAGGGCGGCGCTCCGCAGCGACCGGTGCGGGAGATACGCGCGACCGTACCGCTGCTCCTGCAATCGTTTCGCGAGGCCGTTCAATCCCTTCCACCCGCGGTCCGCCCGTCGCTTGTCGTAGGGAAAAACCTGCCGGACAGCCGCATGTGTCTCGAGGAGCGGGGCCGCGAGGGGCGTGGTCACCACGTCCACAGGTCCGTGGCGCGCGGCGAGTGCGGATAGCAGCGGCGTCGAGAGGATAACGTCGCCGAGAAACGCGGTTTGGACGACGAGGGTGCCGTCGCTCAAGGGAGCTGAGCCACGGCCCAGACCGGGTCGTGGTCGCTCGTATGGAGCGTGTCGCGCACGATCCCGGCGGACTTCTGCGGTGCGAGCGGCGGCGCGAATCCCTTCAAGAAGACGTGATCCCAATTGAAAACAGCGGTGGTGAAACCGTTGTGCTCGGTCGGCCAGAAAAACCCGTGGGTGACGAATTCCTTGCCGATCCCGTGACTGTTCATGTCCCCGGCCACGATCACGAGTGGATACGCGGCGGCATCCGCGACAATGGCCCGCGCCTGATCACGACGTTTGGACGGTCGGATGTCGCTGGGGGTGCCCAGGTGCGCGCTGTACACACGCACCGGAATCGAGTCGACCAGGACCGTCACCGCGGTCGCGATGCGTTGGGCGTGCCGCAAGCCGGCGATGTGTGGCAGGATCAACTTCCGGTCGGCGACGATGGGCCAGCGCGAGAGCACGGCGTTCCCGAAGTCGAGGCCGCGCTTCGGGTGAATGGCCGATGGATAGTAGACCCACGCCATGCCGAGCGCGTCGGCGATGCGGCGCGTTCCATCCGGGTCCATCTCCTGCAGCACGACGATGTCGGCATCGATCAGCGGCTCACGGTGCTGGAGCACATGGATCGCGCGATCGATGTGGCGGGCCCATTGCACGTTGTACGTCACGACCCGCAGCGTACGGGTCGTCCCACCGACGAACGGCGTGGCGTCCGCGCGAACCGGTGGCAACCCCGCGTACCGTGGCCAGATCGGGTCCTGATAGTTCACGACCGCGCGGCAGCCGCCCACTGTCGCCGCGAGTGCGATCGAGAGCACCGCTCGCGACTTATTCAACTTGCAATACCGCCAAAAACGCCTCCTGTGGAATCTCGACCGTCCCCACCTGCTTCATCCGTTTCTTTCCTTCCTTCTGCTTCTCCAGCAGCTTGCGTTTGCGCGTGACGTCGCCGCCGTAGCATTTCGCCGTCACGTTCTTGCGCAGCGGCCTGATCGTTTCGCGCGAGATCACCTTCGTGCCGATCGCCGCCTGAATCACGACCTCGAACAGCTGCCGCGGGATCAAATCTTTCAGCTTTTCGGCGATCTTGCGGCCCCATTCGTAGGCCTTGTCCCTGTGGATGATAACGCTAAACGCGTCCACCGACTCGCCGTTGAGCAACATGTCCAGCTTGACCAGCTCGCCCGGCCGGTACGCCAGAAACTCGTAATCGAGCGACGCGTATCCACGTGAAATCGTTTTCAGCTTGTCGTAGAAATCGAGAATGATCTCCGCGAGGGGAAATTCCCAGTCGAATTCGACGCGCGTGGGATCGAGATACTGCATCCCGCGGTACACGCCTCGGCGCTCCTGCCCGAGCTTCATGATCCCGCCGATGTACTCCGCCGGCGCGAAGATCCGGGCTTTGACGTACGGCTCTTCGATCCGATCGACTTCGGAGCCGTGCGGCAACCGACTCGGGTTCTCGACCAGCTCCATGCTCCCGTCGGTCTTGTAGACGTGATACTCGACGTTCGGGACCGTGCTGATGAGATCGAGATCGAACTCCCGCTCCAGCCGTTCCCGCACGATCTCCATGTGCAACAGGCCGAGGAAGCCGCAGCGGAAGCCGAACCCCAGGGCGACCGATGTCTCCGGCTCGTAGTGGAGCGACGCGTCGTTGAGCTGGAGCTTCGCGAGGGCGTCGCGCAGCTCTTCGTACTGTTCGGCGTTGGTGGGGTAGAGCCCCGCGAAGACCATCGATTGGATGTCGCGATAGCCCGGCAGCAGCTCGACGTCGCGATGTTCGGCGTCGAGCACGGTATCGCCCGGACGAATCTCCCCGACGCCGCGCACGTTGGCGACGAGGTAGCCGACCTCGCCGGCCTCGAGCTGTTCGGCGGGTTTGTGCCCCAGCTGGAGATAGCCGACCTCGTCGACCTCGTAGACGTCGTCGCGATGGGCGCCGAACGCGATCTTCATCCCGGGTCTGAGGACCCCATCCACCACCCGAATCGACGGGATCGCCCCGCGGTAGCGGTCGTAGTAGGAGTCGAAGATCAGGGCGCGCGCCGGGGCCACGGGGTTGCCGCGCGGGGGGGGGACCCGCTGCACGACCGCCTCGAGCAGCTCCGGGACGCCGCGCCCCTCTTTGGCCGAGATCCGCAGGATCTCCTCGGGCTTGGTGCCGATGAGGTCGTGAATTTCGTGTGCGCGCTTGTCAGGCTCGGCGCCCGGCAGATCGATCTTGTTCAGGACGGGTATGATTTCGAGGCCGGCGTCCATCGCCAGCAGGAGATTGGACAGCGTTTGGGCCTGAATCCCCTGGGAAGCGTCCACGACCAGAATGGCGCCTTCGCAGGCAACCAGCGACCGCGACACCTCGTAGGTGAAGTCAACATGCCCCGGCGTGTCGATGAGGTTCAGCTCATACAACTGGCCGTTCTTCGCGTGGTAGCTCATCCGCACCGCGTTCAGCTTGATCGTGATGCCGCGCTCACGCTCCAGGTCCATCGTGTCGAGGACCTGCTCGCGCATCAGCCGCTTGTCGAGCGTGCCCGTCAGCTCGATCAGCCGGTCGGCAAGTGTAGATTTGCCGTGGTCAATGTGGGCAACAATGCAGAAATTGCGGATGTGATCCTGTCGCATGCGGCGGTAAATATAGCCATCAGCCATCTGCCATCTGCCATCTGCCATCGGACTTTAGATGACTGACGGCAGACGGCTGACGGCCCTATCTTTCCTCGCAACCCATCCTGCATGCCATCAATAACCGGTTGGTATGATCCCTCGCCCAAAGGCGGAGCCCTCCGCCTCGCGGCGAACAGCTATTTGCCCGCCAAGGGTGACCCGGTGATAAGCCTTCCGGGTCTTCGTCGCGGCGATCTGATCGTTCTCGACAACGGGCGCGTGACCACCATCAACGGTCTCCCCGCGGCCCAGCTCGATGGCCGGCCCGACTTCACCACGCTCGGTGCGGTGCATCCCAGCCGGCCGCTCACCCTGGAGACGCCGCGCGCATCGAGCCCGCGCACTGCCGAGACTCAGCGCGTCGTGGACCTCATCTGTCCGTTCGGGTTTGGACAACGCGCGCTCATCGTTTCACCGCCCAAAGCAGGAAAGACGATGATGCTGCAGGCGATCGCCGAAGCGGTCGCGGAAAACCATCCACAGGTGCCACTGCTGATTCTGCTGGTCGACGAACGGCCCGAAGAAGTCACCGAGATGGTGGATTGGGGTCGGGGCGAGGTGATCGCCTCGAGCTTCGATCTGCCCCACGAACGGCACGTCGCCGTGGCCGAAATGGTGTTCGACCACGCCCGCCGTCAGGTGGAGTTGGGTCGCGACGTCGTGATCGTGCTCGACTCGTTGACGCGGCTGGCGCGCTCGCACAACACGACCGGGCGGGGCACCGGTCGCACGATGTCGGGTGGACTCGATGCCAACGCCCTGGCCAAGCCCAAAGGGCTGTTCGGTGCCGCGCGGGCCGTGCCGCCCAAGGATGGCGGCGGATCTCTGACCGTGATCGCGACGGCTCTCGTCGAAACCGAGAGCAAGATGGATGACATCATCTTCGAGGAGTTCAAAGGCACCGGCAACGCGGAGCTGCGGCTCACCCGGTCGCTGGCGGACCGGCGCATCTATCCGGCCGTTGACATCGCGGCGAGCGGGACGCGCCGCGAAGAGTTGCTGGCCGACGCCCCGACGATCGCGGCCAAACAAAAGCTCCGGCGGGATCTCGTGGATCTCCCGCCGGAGCAGGCCATGCAGTCGTTACTGCAACAAATGAAGCGCGCGAAGACGAACGCCGAGCTGCTCAGTTCGCGCTGACGATGCGCTTGTAGCTGTCGGGGTTCCATTTGGGCCGCGCGGGCGTGTTGGCGACCTCGAGGCCCAAATAGAAAATCAGCTGCGCGATCCGCGCCTCTTTCTCCGCGTCGATCTTGTCCGGTGAGTCCCCGGGCCGATGGTAATCCTCATGCGTGCCGTTGAAGAAAAAGAGGATCGGCACACCCTTCTTGGCGAAGTTGTAGTGATCGGAGCGGAAGTAGAAGTTCTCCTGCGGCCAGAGGTCATTGATCGGCTTCATGTTCAGCTCGGGATGCTCTGTGGCGACGCGGTTCAGCGTCGCGCCGAGATCCGAATGCTCCTTGCCGATCGCGACGATCGTGTCGCGCCAGTTCCGGCCGACCATATCGATGTTGAGGTTGGCGACCACGTTCGCGAGCGGCACGGTCGGGTGATCGGCGAAGTACTCGCTCCCCCAGAGGCCCTTTTCTTCACCGCTGACATTGAGGAATACGATCGACCGCTTAGGCCGCGGTGCCAGTCGCGCGAACGCCTCGGCGATCTCGACGACCGCGACGGTTCCTGACCCGTCGTCATCAGCGCCATTGCAAATCGAGTCGGCGCCCTGGGCCCGGCAGCCGCCGGAGCCCCGCGGACCTGAGACACCCACGTGATCCATGTGCGCACTGAACACGACGTATTCGTCCTTGAGCTTGGGGTCGCTCCCCGGGAGAATCGCGACGACGTTCGGCGCCGAGCGCCGCTCGAGCACGCGCACGCGGGCGTGCACGTGCAGTTGCGCGCCACCCAGGGTGGTCACCTGAAAAGCCTGCGCTGACTGGGCAGCGGAGAGGTCCCCGCCGAGCCGCGCGATGATCGGCTGCAGCACGGCGCCGCGCACCGCCAGGACCATCGCTCCGCCTGACTGGAGGCTCGGATCCCGCAGCTGCGGCCGCGCAACCCGATTGATGAGCTGCGCCCAGATCGAATCAGGCGCCATCGAAGGCACGATGATGCCGGCAGGCTTCCATCCCAGGACCCGCTCGCGTTCGCCGCGGTTTCTCGGGCCGGACGCAAGAATCACCATCTTGCCGGCCACAACCGTTGTGTCGCCGCCCAGGGACCCACTCAGTGGCCCGGACAGGAGTACTAATTCGCCCGCGTAGTCTCCACTCTCGAACACGTTGCCCGAGAACAGCGCGTCAGATCCGTATGTGAGGGTGGTGTCGACTCGACCGTGGATCATGATCGCGGAGCTGTCTCCCACGATCTGAACTCGGTCGAGCGAATAGCGCTGCAGGTAACCATTGCCGTCACCCGCCGGCCGCAATCCCAGCCGCTTGTACTCTCCCGCGATATACGCCGCCACTTCGTCGAGCTCGGGACTCGGCGTGTCGCGACCGCGCATCGAATCGTCCGCGATGATACCGATGCGGCGGCGCACATCGGCCGCGGAAATGGATTGAGCGGCCTGTTGCACGGAGGCCGGAGTTTGGACCGTCAGCAACAGCAGCAAACCGAGCACGAGCGCCTCGAGAGCGGGAAATGGGAACGGAAAGCTAACGCGCCCAACCGCATGCGACTACGATTGGGCGCGTCAGGTTTCAGTCTGAACGTCAGGGCTTGCGGCGCCGCACCTCAGGCTCGTTGCGTGGTTTCTCCCGGGCCGGTTCTGCGCGCGGCTGACTGCGCGGCTCATTCCGCGGCTCCGCCCGCGGCTGACTGCGCGGCTCATTCCGCGGCTCCGCCCGCGGCTGACTGCGCGGCTCATTCCGCGGCTCCGCCCGCGGCTGACTCCGTGGCTCGTTCCGCGGCTCGTTCCGCGGCTCGTTGCGTGGCTCGGCGCGGGGTTGACTGCGCGGCTCGTTCCGCGGCTCGACGCGGCGCGGCTCTTCCCGCCGGGGCTCGGAGCGCGGCTCCACGCGACGCGGCTCCACCTCTCGCAGCCGCGGTTCATTCTTCGGCTGCTGCTCCTGTTGCCGCTCGCGCGGTGGGAGCACCATCGGGCGCTGGCTGGAGCCTTCGGTGCCCCTGCGGCCACCACCGTCGTTGTTTGGACGATCGTTGGTGTTACCGGTACCCTCATTGCCCCTGCGGCCGCCACCGTCGTTGTTTGGACGATCGTTGGTGTTGCCAGCATCCTCGTTGCGCCCGCGGCCACCGCGGTTGTCAACCCGGATGTTGGTTCCGTCGCTGCCCGGTTGTTCCCGGCGATCTCGCACGTTGGGCGGCGGAACGATTCCGAGTCCGTCGAGATCTCGCCGAGTCACACCACGGCGCGTGTTGTCGTTGACAGGACGCTCGCGCTCGCGGGTGACGAAGCCTTCGCGCGTGGGCCGTGCCGAGCCCCAATCCTTGAAGATGAAACGGGGCTGAGGACGGTAGGGCCGAACGAACACGACGCGGCTGCCGCCATAGCGGTACGGATAGTACCAGGGATCGTCGTACACGAACATCCGGAAGCGGACGCACGAGTAGTAGTAGGGATCCCAATAGGAATAGCTGACGTAGCTGTGGCAGTCGTAGCACAGGAACCGGGGGTAGTCGTGATGCCGCTCGACATTGTACGACACGATGTCGTAGTCCCAGTCGGCGTAGCCTTCGGGAACAATGCGCTGTGCGAGATCGGTGAGAGCCACGTAGGGATCTCCGCGGACTCGACCGTCTGCAATCACGCGGTAGTCCCAATGATCGCCGTTTTCGATCTGATCGTAGACGAACGGATCGGGCGCTGCGACAGCAAACAGATAGCCGACGCCCGCATAATCGTCGATCGCGAACGCGTCCCGGCCGAGCTGGTCACCGTCCACTTCGAAATCGCGACCGCCGCGCGCGAAGTTGTCTTCCCACGGTTCACGCGGAAACAGCACGCGCACGCGCCCGTCGGTGTCTATGCGGAAAACCGTGACATAAGCGTCTTGATCGAGGCGGAAGTACAATTCGACTCGCTCGCCGCGGTTATAAACGGCGCCGTCGCCGCGATTGGTCCACAGCTCGATCCGTGGCCGGTAAACAGGCGGGTGCCGGACCACGGGAGCGGGCGTGGAAATGACGGCGAGGCTGAGCAAAGCGATGTTTGTGAGCATAGTACCTCCTGCCCGCTGGTAGGCAGAGACTGTGCCAGCATCAAAACACGCGTAAATTATATTGTTATAATGACTTGGGATCGCCGAACGCCACGCTCGCTGTCCTCTTGCAAGGACAATTCGTGCCACCAGGCCCGCAGCGCCTAGACCTACTCGACCCTGCAGACGTCGCCCGGCTGGGCGGGATCGAGATCGTCGCGGAGGGCGTGGTAGAGGGTTTTCTGGCCGGCGTGCACCGATCTCCGTTCCGGGGATTTTCCGTGGAGTTCACCGAGCACCGCGCATACCAACCTGGTGACGAGCTGCGGTACCTCGACTGGCGGATTCTGGGACGCTCCGATCGGCTGTTCGTGAAGCAGTTCGAAGAAGAGACCAACCTGCGCTCGATGATTCTGGTCGACGCGAGTCGTTCGATGGCCTGGCACGGCACGCCCGAGCGATTGACCAAACGCGCGTACGCGGATCGGTTGGCGGCGGCGCTCGCGCTCATCTTGTTGCGCCAGCGTGATGCGACAGGCCTGGTAACGTTTGATGAGCAGGTCCGCCAGGTCGTGCCCGCACGCGTCAAGACGGGTCAGTGGAGCCGCATCGTGCGCGGGTTGCTCGAGACACCCGACGGTCAGGGCACGGCCGCGCACGCGGCACTGCAGCGCTTGACGGCACTGCTGGCGCGCCGCGGCATGGTGATTCTCCTGTCGGACCTCCTGTTCGATCGTGAGCTGGCGCTGACCGCACTACGATATCTGCGTCATCGCGGCCATCAAGTCATCGTTTTCCATCTCATGGATCCAGCCGAGGTGGAGCTCAGTGGTCCTCCCGAAGTGCGCTTCCGGGACCCCGAATCATCTGTGAGCGTGGTCGTTCGCCCGCGGGAGCTGGCTCGCGCGTATGCTGACACCGTGCGCCGCGAAGTCGCCGCGTGGCGAAAGGCGTGCCGGCGACACGGAATCGCCTACCATCACGTGCAGACCGACTTGCCTTTTGGTATGGCGCTACGGCTGTTGACGTGAGCTTCATCCATCCCCTGGCATTGCTGGGGCTCGCGGCGGCGGCGATTCCGGCACTGCTGCACCTGCTCCAGAGACGCGTTCCTCCCGAGATCGATTTCCCGCCGGTCCGCTACCTCAGCGCCGCAGAGCGGGAGAGCGCGCGGCGGCTGCGGCTCCGCCACCTCCTGCTGCTGATGCTGCGCACCGCGCTGATCGTCGTGATCGTGCTCGCCGCGGCCCGGCCTCTGGTGCGCGTGACAGGCGTGGGGGGAGGCGGCGCACACGAGCCCACGGCGCTGGTGGTGATTCTCGACAACTCGCCATCGTCTGGAGCGGTTGTTGATGGCCGACTGGTGCTCGATCGGTTACGCGTGGCGGCTCGCTCATCCATCGGACGCACGACGTCGGCGGATCGCGTCTGGTTGATGTTATCGGACGGCGTGTTGCGCGGCGGCACCCGCGAGGCATTGCTCGCGACAATCGACAGCACCCGCAGTGGCTGGCAGCGGCTCGACCTCGTGCAGGCGGTCGAGCGTGCCGCTCGCCTCGTCGAGGCCCAGCCGTTGCCAGGACGCGAGGTCCACGTCCTGAGCGATCTCCAGAACACGGCGGTCGCGACTGGCCGAGCCACCGTCGCCCGTGGTGTGCGCGTGCTCGCGAGCGCTCCCGGCCGTGCCGTTGCGAATCGCGGGATCGCGGCGGTCTTGGTGAGCGAAGGCGCGGCTGTGATTACGCTGAGCGGATCGAGTGCGGGCAGCTCCGACGAACCCGCCTCCCCCCCAGTCCCCGTGACGATTCGGATCGGCGCCGGCCGGCGTGGAGAGGTCGCAGCCAGGGGATTGGGAACGGGTGGAGTGTCGGGCGCGGCGGTCACGGTGTCGCTGCCGGCGCAGACGCTCGCGCCTGGCTGGTGGACAGGCGAAGCGCAGCTCGAGCCTGACGAATTGCGTGCCGACGACCGCTGGCCATTCGCCTGGCGTGTCGCCCCGCCGGCGCGAGTCATGGCGACCGCGGGGGCGGGCTCATTTGTCGCCGCCGCACTCGCGGTGCTGCAGGATGGCCGGCGCATCGCGCCGGGCCGGGATGTCGTGATCAGTGGCGGTGAACCATTGGCGGGCGCTCGGGCGGTCGTGCAGCCGCCTGAGGATCCCGCTCTGGTGGGCCAGGCGAATCGCGCGCTCGCATCGAGAGGTGTGCCGTGGACCTGGGGCCGACCAGGCACGCCTGGACCCGTCGTCGCATCGGGAGGTGGGTTGCCGATGATTAACGGCGTGCAGGTCACAGAGCGGTACCAGCTGGAGGGAGTAAGAGCGGGGAGCGGGGAGCAGGGAGCAGGCGACGTACTAGCGACCGTCAACGGTGAGCCGTGGCTGGTACGTGCCGGAAACGTCGTCCTGCTGGGGAGCCGGCTCGACACCGCTTGGACGGCGCTCCCGGCATCACCCGGTTTCGTGCCGTTCGTCGACGCGCTCATGAACCGCGTCGTGGCCGGAGCAGCGGAGGTCCACCAGGCTGAAGGCGCGCCCCGCGTAGAATTCCAAACGCGCGGGTCCGACACGATCGCGGCCACGGTGTATGGCCCGGATGCGCGCGAATCCGATCTCACGCCTGCCACACCAGCAAACGCGGCGGCGGCCCTGGGCGGCCGCGACCGCGCGGAGGTATTGGATCCTGACCGTTTCGCGGCCGAGCGATTCTCGGGGACGCGACGCGCGGACATGAGCGGCGCCTTGCTCGTCTTGGCGTTGCTGCTGGCTGCTGCCGAGCTGGGGGTAGCGACCCGGACCCGCTGATGCCGCTCGACTTTCTCCTCGAACGATTTCACGAGCTTCCGGCCACCCGATCGCTGATCGAGCGGCTGCCACCGCCAGGCACGCGCATTGGCGCGGGCGGATTGCCGGGCTCGAGCCCGGCCGTCCTGGTAGCGACGCTCGCTCGGCAATTGCCCCACCGCTTGTTCGCGGTCGTGGCGCCGACGCCTGCCGACGCCGAGCGCTGGCTCGCAGATCTGCAGACCCTGCTCGGCACGGACGTCCCGGCGCTGTATCCCCAACGCGAAGCCCTGGGCGCCGAAGAACCGCATTACGAGCTCGCCGGTGAGCGGATCGAGACACTCGAAGCGCTGTTACGCGGAGCCGTCCGCGTCTTGATCACGACCGCGCGGGCGAGCGCGGAGCGGACGGCCGTCCCCGCAACCCTGGAGCAGGGGCGGCTCGTGCTCGCGGTGAGCAAGGAAGAACGGAGTCTCACCGACACCGTACAACGGCTGGATGCGATGGCCTACGAGCGGGTCCCCAGTGTGACCGAGGTCGCGCAGTACAGCGTGCGCGGGGGCATCCTCGATGTGTACGGATTCGGAATGGCGGCGCCCGCGCGCATCGAATGGTGGGGCGACGAAATCGCTTCCGTGCGCAGCTTCGATCTCGATACCCAACGCTCCGGCGAAGCGCTCGAGCGCGTGACGGTCCTGCCGGTCAAGTCCGAACAGGTGACGCCGACCGGCAGCGCGGCCGCACGCCTCAGCAACTTGTTCGACCTCCTGCCGACCGACACGCTGGTGGTGATCGATCAAGAATCGGCGGTGCAACGCGAGGTCGAGCGGGCCTGGGCCGACGCGGCGCATCATCTCGAGGTCGCTCGGCGCATGGGGGAAGAGCCACCGACCCGCGAGGAGCTGCTGGTCGAGCCGGTAGCCTGGCGCGGGCGCCTCGATGCGCTGGCGCGGCTCGCGGTGTCCGATTCGGAGACCGAGCGGCGATTCCCGCTGGCGCCGCCCGACCACGTGGATCGGGACCTGAAACGGCTCCGACGGATCGTTGCCGATCCTCCGCCCACGGTGATTCTGTGCGACAACGAAGGGCAGCTGGAGCGGCTGGAAGAGCTGCTGGGCGCGGAAGGCGCCATGCTTGCGGTCGGGGCGCTCGACGGCGGGTTCATCATGCCGACGCTGCGCGTGCTCACCGATCACGAGATCTTCCGGCGCGCGCGGCGGCTGTGGCGCCCGCGTCGCTACCGCAGTGCGGTCAGCACCGCGGCTTCACGCCCGCTCACACCCGGTGGATACGTCGTGCATCTCGAACACGGTATCGGGATCTACCGCGGCCTGCAGACGATCGCGGTCGGCGCCGACGGCGTAACCCTCGAGGTGGCCGTCGTCGAGTATGAAGGCGGCGATCGGCTGAACGTGCCGCTGTACCGGATCGATCAGCTCGAACCGTATCGCACCGTTGGCGACGGCGATGCGCCGCCGCCGCGCCTGCACCGGCTGGGGGCTGCAACGTGGCAGCGCCAGCGCGACAAGACCCGCGCCGCGATCCGCGCGATGGCGGCGGAGCTGCTCGATCTGTACGCGTGCCGGCAGCTCGCGACTGGATACGCCTTTCCGGCCGATACTCCGTGGCAGCGCGAGCTCGAATCCGCCTTCCTTTATGAAGACACGCCCGACCAACGCCGCGCCTCCGACGAGGTCAAGCGAGACATGGAGCGCGCGCGGCCCATGGATCGGCTGCTGGTGGGAGATGTCGGCTACGGCAAGACGGAGGTCGCCGTCCGCGCCGCGTTCAAGGCGGTGCAGGCGGGCAAGCAGGTCGTCGTGCTCGTGCCCACGACGATTCTCGCCGAGCAGCACGGCCGCACGTTTCGCGAGCGCCTGGCGGACTATCCCGTGCGGATCGAAGTCCTGTCACGGTTCCGCGGTCCGAAGGACACGGCCGCGCTCGTGCCGCGCATTGCCGGCGGCGATGTCGACATCGTCATCGGCACACACCGTCTGCTCTCGCGCGACGTGACATTCAAGGACCTTGGCTTGCTGATCGTGGACGAAGAGCACCGCTTTGGCGTGCGGCACAAGGAGCGACTCAAGACGCTGAAGCTCAGCGTCGACGTGCTGACGCTGACCGCCACACCGATTCCCCGCACCCTGCACCTCTCGCTCGCCGGTCTGCGCGATCTCGCGCTCCTGGAGACGGCGCCCAAGGATCGCTCGCCCGTGCTCACGTTCGTCGAGCCCTGGGACGACGCGCTGCTCGAGGAAGCGGTGGCGCGAGAGCTGGATCGCGGTGGCCAGGTCTACTTCGTGCACAACAGAATCGAAACGATCGACACCATTGCCGCGCGGGTCCAGACGCTCGCGCCCCGCGCGCGGCTGGCCGTCGCGCACGGCCAGATGCGCGAGCAGGACCTCGAGGCGGTGATGGGCCGGTTTGTGCGCGGCGAGGTGGACGTACTCGTGTCGACGATGATCGTCGAGTCGGGGCTCGACGTCCCCAATGCCAACACGATGATCGTCGATCGCGCCGATCGCCTCGGTCTCGCGCAGCTCTACCAGTTGCGTGGCCGGGTCGGCCGCAGCCATCGCCGCGCGTTCTGCTACCTGCTCGTGCCCGATCTGGTGGATGCGCAGGCCGAGGAACGTTTGCAGGTGCTCGAGCATCATACTGATCTGGGATCGGGCTACCGCATCGCTCTGCGCGATTTGGAGCTGCGCGGGGCCGGGAACCTCCTGGGCGGCGAGCAGTCGGGGCATGTCCAGGCGGTCGGCTTCGACATGTATCTGCGCTGGCTGGAAGAAACCGTCCGGAATCTAAAAACGGGGGACGGGGGACGGGGGAAGAGGGACGAGTTCGCGCCTCCCGATGTCACGCTGGACGCGCCGGCGCACCTCCCGGACGCGTACGTCTCGGATGACGACACCAAGCTCGATCTGTACCGGCGGCTGGCGCGGGCCGAGCAACCAGGTGAGATTCATGCCGTTCGTGACGAGCTGCGTGACCGGTTCGGGCCATTGCCGCCGGAGGCCGAGCGTCTGCTTCTCGTCGCCGAGCTGCGCGCGCTGGGTGCGCGCGCGGGGTTGGAGACGGTCCTCATCAAAGGCGAGGAAGCCCGACTGACGTTCCGGCGCGACGCGGCGCCGCGGCTGGCGGGGCTGCAGGTGGCGCTGGACGCGGTGCAGTTCGAGGCGGACGTGCGGCGCGCGGTGCCACTCTCCCTCAGGCTCCGCCGGCTCGGCGGAGAGTCGATCGGCCCCGGCCTGGTCCGGGCGCTCACGGCCGTTCTGCGGGACCACCATCGGTAAACGGAGAAAGAGGAAGCGGATGCGACGTTCAAGTCTATTGTTGGTGGGTGGAGCGCTGATACTGGTGGGATGCGGCGCGCTGCGCGATGCATTCTCGCCGCGGGCCGAGGTCATTGCCCGTGCCAACGACCAGACGCTGAGCGTGGAGCGTGTCGCCGATTGGGCCGGCAGCAGCAAGGGGGTGCCGCTCGAGGCACTGGCCCTCAGCCGGTTGTCGCATGTGTGGGTCGACTTCGCGTTGTTCGCCCAGGCGGTGGCCGCCGGGAAGGATCTGCGCGATTCGGCGACGATGACCGCCGCGATGTGGCCGGTCGTGTCGCAGCTCAAGTGGGAGCGTTTCCACGACCGGCTTGTGAAGCAGGGCGACCTCACGCCGCCGCAAGTCGACTCCGCGTACGCTGCCGGGCAGCTCCGGATCTTTCAGCACATTCTGATTCAGGTGCCTCCCAATTCCACGCCCGACGTCGAAGCGCAGAAGCGCCGCAAAGCCGAGCAGTTGCTGCCGCAGGCGCGCGGCGCGGGCACGCGCTTCGGCCGGCTCGCGTCGACCAACTCCGATGACCCCGGGTCCAGAGGCCAGGGCGGCGCGCTGGGGCTGACCGCACGCGGCCAGTTCGTGCCGGCGTTCGAGGACGCCGCGTGGCAGCTCAAACCGGGCGAAGTGAGTCCCGTGGTAAGAAGTCCGTTCGGTTTCCATATCATCCGCCGCCCGCCGCTCGGCGAGGTGCGCGAGTCGTTCCGGACGGGAGTCCAGGAGCGCATGGCCGCGCAGACGGACTCGCTGTACCTCGACAGCCTGTCGATCAAGAGGCACATCGAGCCGGTGAGCCGCGCGCCCGAGTACGTGCGCGCCGCGGTGCAGGACCTGGAGGCGGCGCGCTCCAGCAATCGTACCCTGGTGGACTATCGGGGCGGATCGCTGCGCGTGCGCCATCTGGTGCGCTGGCTGGCAGCGCTGGACCCGCAAGTGATGCAGGCGTTGCCGCAAGCGACCGATGATCAAATCCGACAGTTCCTCAGGGCGATTGCCCAGCGCGATTTGCTGGTTCACCTCGCCGACTCGGCCCAGGTCACCTTGACTCCGGACGATTGGCAGCGGGTGCGCGCCCAGCACGACTCCGCGATCGTGATGCTCGGATCGATTCTGAATCTGTCGCCGCAAATGCTGCGCGACTCCGCTTCGACCCCCGAGGAGCGCACGAACATCGCGATGGCGCGCGTCAACGATTACGTGGACCGGGTGATCCATGGACGCGCGCGCTTTTTCCCCGTTCCGCCCTTCCTCGGTGAAACGCTGCGCGAGCAGGCGCGCTGGAGCGTGGACGAGGCCGGCGTACGCCGCGCGGTCGAGCGGGCGCAGGAGATTCGGACCGCCAGCGACTCGACCCGCGCGACCGAGCCCCGGATGATGCCCGCGCCCGGGCCGGCCCCGATCGATACGAGCCGGCGCGCGCCGCCCGGAGCGGGGACTCGGGCCAACTGATGAGACTGCGTCTCGTTCTGTTCGCGATGTGTGCGCTCACCGCCGCGGCGCGGGCTCAGGCGCCGGGGCAGCCGCTCGACCGCATCGTGGCGGTCGTGGGGATGCGGCCGATTCTCGCGTCCGAAATCGAAGAGGAGATGATCCAGGCGCAGGCCCAGGGCCAGCAGCTGCCGCCGGATTCCGCGGGCCGCATGGCGGTGCGCCGGCAGATCCTCGATCGCATCGTCGAGCTGGAGCTGCTCGTCCAGCAGGCCCAGCGCGACACCACGATCAAGGTGACGGATCAGGAAGTGCTCGATCAGGTCGAGCAGACGTATCAGAACGTCCGCAAGCAATTCCGGTCAGAGAACGAATTCCGCGATCAGATTCGCCAGGCGCGATTCGGATCGATCGAGGAATGGCGTCGCTGGCTCGCCGACCAGCAGCGTCGCGAACTGTACGCGCAGCGGCTGATCGAATCGCAGCGGCAGCAGGGGAAGCTGCGCCCGATCCCGCCCACCGACGCCCAGATGCGCGAGTTCTGGGAGCAGAATCGCGCGCAGCAGCCCAAACGTCCCGCCACCGTGTCCTTCCGGCAGATCGTGATCAAGCCGGTCCCCGACTCGGCGGCGCGGCGTATCGCTCAGATGCAGGCCGAATCGCTGATGGTCGCGCTGCGCAGAGGAGGCGATTTCGCGGCCGCCGCCAAGCGCTTTTCCGACGACAGCGCCTCGGCGGCGCAGGGCGGAGAGCTGGGCTGGTTCCGCCGCGGCGTCATGGTGAAGGAATTCGAGGACATGGCGTTCCACCTCCGCCCCGGTGAGATCTCACCCGTGGTCGAGACGCCGTTCGGCTTTCACATCATCAAGGTCGAGCGCACGCAGCCCGCCGAGATCCTGGCGCGCCACATTCTGATCATGCCGGAGATCAGCGCCGCGCAGGTCGCCCTCGCGCGCCAGCTCGCGGATTCGCTGCACACGTCGCTCGCCCTGGACCTCGTCGGTTCGGGAGTGACGCTGGGCTCGAAGTTCGACCAGCTCGCGAAAACGTACGCCGATCCGCTCGAGCCAAAGCTCGCCGAGGAAGCGCCGCTGAGCGAGCTCCCGGTGGAATACCAGCAAGTGTTTGCGAGCGATACGGTCCTCGGCTTGAGGCCGGTGATCGCCGAAGGCCTGGATACGCCGCGGCCCAAGTTCGTGGTGCTGGAACTGACGGCCCGCCACGAGGCCGGTGAGCTCGCGTTCGACGACGTGAAGCTGCGGATCCGCCAGTCGCTCGGCGACCAGCTGGCGATCCGCCACTTCGTCGATCAACTGCGGCGTCAGACGTACGTGGACATCAGGCTCTAGCGTGACCACTCCGCGTCCCCGCCTGGCGGTTGCCGTGGGTGACCCGCGCGGGATCGGACCGGAAGTCGTTCAGAAGGCGCTGCGCCAGCCGATTGCCGCCGACATCAAGATCGTCGGCAGCGGCGAGTGGGGCGGCAAGTCGCTCACCGACGCCCAGGCCGGCAAGCAAGCGGCCTCCGGAATCGAGACCGCCGCGGGGATGGCGCTGCGCGGCGAAGTCGACGCCATCGTCACCGGCCCCGTCCACAAGCTCGCGCTGCATGCCGCCGGGTATCGCTACCCCGGCGTGACCGAGTTCCTCGCGCACGTCGCGGGTGATGTCCCCGTTGCGATGATGTTGGCCACCGGCCGGCTGCGCGTCGTGCTCGTGACGACGCACTACTCGCTGCGCGACGCGATCGCGAGGGTGACGACCGAGCGCGTGGTGCAGGCGGGGCGCATCGCCGGCGACGCGCTCAAGCAGTGGTGGGGGATCGCGGAACCGCGGCTCGCGGTCTGCGCGATCAATCCGCACGCCGGGGAGGGCGGGCTGTTCGGCGACGAGGACGACCGCGTGTTACAGCCGGCCGCCGACGAGCTGGGCGCGGCCGGCCCGTTGCCGGCGGACACCGTGTTCGTGCGAGCCCTGCGCGGGGAATTCGACGCCGTACTCGCGCCCTATCATGACGTGGGCATGACGGCGGTCAAAGTTTCGGGGTTCGGAGCCGGCGTGAACGTCACGCTGGGATTGCCGTTCATTCGCACGTCGCCCGATCACGGGACGGCGTTCGACATCGCGGGGAAGGGCGTCGCGGACGCGGGATCGATGCGCGCCGCGCTGGAGCTGGCGGTACAGCTCGCCGCCGCGCGCCGGGAGGCGCCGGTCTAGCTCGACGGTTCTCCGACGTGCTCACCGGTGGCCGGCCACACCCGCACCCGTCCCACGCGCCGCCCATCCATTTCGAGAATCTCGAAGGTCGTCCCGTGGAGATTGACCCGATCCCCGACCCTGGGGAGCCGACCGAGGCGCCCGAACAACAGCCCGCCGATCGTTGTGTAGTCCGTGTCGTCGAGCTGCAGTTTGAGCAGGCGATTCACGTCACTGATCTCCGTGCTGCCCGGAAGAATCGGGACGCCGCCGCCCGACCCGTCGGGTCTGGTGGGGGCTCCGGGCGGGGTGGGCACTCGATCGTATTCGTCGTAGATCGCCCCGACAATCTCTTCGAGCAGATCCTCCATGGTGACCAGCCCCGCGGTGCCGCCGAACTCGTCGAGCACGATCGCGAGGTGAACCTTCTGCCGCTTCATGTCGGCCAGCACGTCTTCGACTTCCCGCGTGCCGGGGACGAAGAACGCCGGGCGGGCGATGTCCTGCACCGGGGCCTCGGCGCCGGTGAGCAGGCCTCGCAGAATGTCTTTGGCGTGCACGATGCCGACCACGTCGTCCAGTGACGCGCCGGTGACCGGGTAGCGGGAGCGGCCCGCGGCCGCGACGCGATCCGCGGCCTCGGCGAGGGACGCCTCGGCGGGCAGCGCGACGATCTCGGTGCGCGGCGTCATGACGTCGCGCGCGTTCTTCTCGCTGAACTCGAATACGCCTTCCAGCATCCGTGCGTCGCCCGCGCCGAGCCCGCCCGTCTTGCGGCTTTGCTCGACGAGCATGCGAATCTCCTCGGGCGAATGGACGCGGTCGTGCTCGGTGCCGGCTTTCTTGATGCCGAGCAGGCGGATCAGGGCGTTCGAGCTGCGGTTGAGGAGCTCGGTGAACGGCCGTGTGATCCAGGAGAAGAAGATCAGCGGTGCGGCGACCCAGCGGCTCGTACGTTCGGGATAGGTGATGGCCCACGCCTTGGGTGCCTGCTCGCCGACGACCACATGCAGGAAGGAAATCACCGCGACGGCCGTGACTGAGGCGACGCCGCCCCGGGTCAGAAATTCGAGGCTCGCCGGCAATGATGAGAACCAGTCGCGGAACAGGTGCGCGACGGTGTCTTCCGCGACGTAGCCGAGCAGAATCGACGCGACGGTGATGCCGAGCTGGGCGGCGGAGAGCTGCCGGTAAAGGTCCTGGAGCGCGCGGCGGACGGTGCGAGCTTTGCGGTCGCCGCGCCGGATCATCGCGTCGATCCGCGTGCGTCGCGCCGCCACCAACGCGAATTCCGCCGCTACAAAGAAGGCGTTCGCCGCGACGAGCACGACGACCGCCACCAGGCGCCAGCCTAGGCCGCTCACGTCCTAAAGGTATTATGTTTGGCGCGAGGATACACTCGTGCTGCCCGCTGAAGCCCATTGCACCTATCGCGCGCCCATCAACGTCGAAACTCGACGCCGCCTCACGCTCGCGCTCACGATCACGACGATCGTGATGGTGGTCGAGCTGGTCGGCGGTTGGCTGGCCGGCTCGCTCGCGCTGCTCGCCGATGCGGCGCACATGCTCGCCGACGTGGCTGCGCTCGGCCTGGCACTGATCGCGGCCTGGATCGCCCAGCGGCCCGCGACGCCACAGCGCTCGTTCGGCTTCCTGCGGTTCGAGATCCTGGCGGCGCTCGTCAACGGCGCGCTGCTGTTCGCCATCGCGATCGGCATCGGTGTCGAGGCGTGGCACCGGATGCGAGCTCCGGAAGCGGTGAACGGCTCGCTGCTCCTGGGCGTCGCCGCCATCGGATTTATCGCGAATCTCATCGCCGTGGTGATTCTTCACCGTGATCACCAGCACTCACTCAATCAAAAGGGCGCGTACCTGCACGTGCTCGGCGACCTGCTGGGGTCGGTCGGCGCGATCGTTGCGGGCATCATCGTGCTCGCAACCGGATGGGTGCTGGCCGATCCCCTCATTTCCGTGCTCATCGGCGCGCTCGTGCTCGTAAGCGCGTGGCGCCTGGTCAAGGAGAGCAGTGACGTGCTGCTCGAGGCCACACCGGCGCACATCGCCATGTCGGACGTGCACGATCGTATCGTCTCGGTCCCAGGCGTCGAGTCGGTCCACGATTTGCACCTGTGGACGGTGACCAGCGGGGTCGTGGCGATGAGCGGACACCTGGTCGTAAAGAACCCGAGCGACAATCAGCCCATTCTCGAAGCCGTGCAGGACCGGATGCGGGCGCTGGGGATCGCGCATGTGACGGTGCAGGTGGAGCGGGAGCCGATTTGCGACTGAGCGGTAACGGGTGGGAGAAGGCGGGAACGGGCGGTACCGCCCATTACCGCCTGTTCCCGCCTATGACCGCCCTTGTTCCGTTCCAGCCACCCATTTATACTGCCGCCCTCGTTAACGGGACCACACAGGACGTAACTCAGTGAAGATTCGCAACATCGCCATCATCGCCCACGTCGATCACGGCAAGACTACGCTCGTGGATCAGATGCTCCGCCAGTCCGGGGCGTTCCGCGCCAATCAGCAGGTGGCGGAGCGCGTCATGGATTCGAATCCGATCGAGCGTGAGCGCGGTATCACGATTCTCTCCAAGAACACGTCCGTGCGGTGGGGGGACACGAAGATCAACATCGTGGACACGCCCGGACACGCCGATTTCGGCGGCGAGGTCGAGCGGATCCTGCGCATGGTGGATGGCTTTCTGCTGCTCGTGGATGCGGCCGAGGGTCCGATGCCGCAGACGCGGTTCGTGGCGGGGAAGGCGCTGGCGCTCGGACTGAAGCCGATCGTGCTGGTCAACAAGATCGACCGGAGCGACGCGGAGCCGATGCGTGTGCATGACGAGGTGCTCGAGCTGCTGATGGACCTCGACGCGACGCCGGAGCAGTTCAATTGTCCCTTCCTCTATACGTCGAGTCGCCTGGGCACGGCGACGCTGGAGCTCGACGAGGCGGGAACGACGCTGACGCCGTTGTTCGAGACGATCCTGGGAACGATTCCTCCTCCGAAGGCGGCGGGGGCGGGGCCGTTCCAGATGTTGATCTCGACGCTCGATTATTCATCCTATCTGGGGCGGATCGGCATCGGGCGGATCGAGCGCGGCCAGGTGCATGTGGGCGATACCGTCGCCCTGCTGCCGATCGGCGAGCCGGGTCCGGTAGGAGACGGCAAGTTCGAGCAGGCAAAGATCGTGAAGCTGTTCGCATTCGAGGGGCTGGAGCGGGCTGAGCTCGAAACCGCGTCGGCGGGTGAGATCGTAGCCATTGCGGGGCTGGCCGGTGTCGAAATCGGAAAGACCGTGACCGCGCCCGATCACCTCGACCGGCTAGCCGGCATCGCGGTCGAAGAGCCGACGATCTCGGTGGACATGTTGGTCAACAACTCGCCGCTCGCCGGGCGCGAAGGCAAGTTCGTGACCGGCCGGCAACTGCGCGAGCGGCTGTACCGGGAGTTGGAGCGCAACGTCGCGCTGCGGGTCGAAGACACGGATACGCCGTACGCGTTCACGGTCTCCGGTCGGGGCGAGCTGCACCTCGGTATTCTGATGGAGACGATGCGGCGTGAGGGGTACGAGTTCCAGGTAAGCCGGCCGCGCATCATTCCTCGTGAGGGGCCGAACGGCGAGCGGCTGGAGCCGTATGAAGAGCTGATGATCGATTGCCCCGAGGGGTACCTCGGCGTCGTCATGGAGAAGCTGGGGCCGAGGCGGGCCACCATGCTGGACATGAGGAATCCGGGCCTGGGCATGGTGCGGATGCGGTTTAAGATCCCGGCGCGCGGGCTCCTGGGGTATCGTTCCGAGTTCTTGACGGATACGCGGGGAACAGGAATCATCCACCACCGCTTTTTCGAATACGATTTGTGGGCCGGCCCGCTGTCGGGTCGAAACCGCGGGGTGATGGTGGCGGACCGGGAGGGGGTCGTGGTGGCGTACGCCCTCTTCAATCTTCAGGAGCGCGGGACGATGTTCGTGCAGCCCGGCGATCCGGTCTATGAGGGGATGATCATCGCGGAGCACGTGCGGCCGGGCGATATGGACGTGAACGCGACGAAGGAAAAGAAGTTGACGAACATGCGCACCACCGCGGCGGACGAGATGATTATCTTGGAGCCGCCGCGCCAGATGACCTTGGAGCTGGCGCTGGAGTACATCGAAGACGACGAGCTGATCGAGGTCACGCCCTCGTCACTCAGGCTTCGCAAGCGCATGTTGGGCGCCACGGAGCGGCGCAAGCTGGCCCGCAGCGAGAAGCGGGCGCTGGAGGAGTAGTCGGAACGGGTCCTGGAGCAGTCGTTCGACACAAACCTCAGCCGGAGGTGGGCAATGCTGGCCCGCGAGACGTCGACGCACTGGTCGCTCAAGCGCAGGGGCGACGACGTTGACGAGCAGTTCGGAGAATTCGAAGAGGACAAGGAACTCGACGAAGACTTCGATGATGAGCTCGACGAGGATGAGCTCGACGATGAGGATGCCGACGAAGACGATTACGACGACCTCGACGACGAGTTCGACGAGGGGGATGAGGACGACTTCCGGCCCAAGAAGGGACCGAAACGAGAGTGGGAGTAGCGAAAAGCCGTGCGTCGTGCGTGGTGCGTCGTGCGTAGAACCGCACCGAATTGCCGACGCACGACGTACGACGCACGGATGTTCAGGGCCTGTAGCTCAGGTGGTTAGAGCGCACGCCTGATAAGCGTGAGGTCGGTAGTTCAACTCTACCCAGGCCCATGGCGCCCGCCAGAACGCGATCTGGCGGGTGCTTTTTGTTCGATTTGATTATCTGCAGTCCACACTCCTGGAGACTCGATGCGGATCTTCGCCGTCGGTGTTGCGCTCCTGCTGCTCACGACATCGCGTCTCGCACTCGCCCAACAAAACTTCGACACGGTCCAGGTGCGCTCCCAGAAAGTTGCCGAGGGCGTGTACATGCTCCAGGGCGCGGGCGGGAACATCGGGCTCTCGATCGGCGACGACGCTGTCTTTGTCGTGGACGATCAGTATGCGCCGCTGACGCCCAAGATCCTCGCCGCGATCGCGCTGCTCACCGACAAGCCGGTGCGCTTCGTGGTGAACACCCATTGGCACTGGGACCACACGGGCGGGAACGAAGCGATGGGGAAAGCCGGGGCGTTGCTCGTGGCGCACGACAACGTGCGACGCCGCATGTCGTCCGAGCAGGTAACCGAATTCTTCCAGCGGACGACTCCGGCCTCACCGGCCGGCGCCCTGCCCGTGATCACGTTCAGCGACACGGTCACGTTCCACATCAATGGGGACGACGTGCAGGCGTTTCACGTGGCCAACGCGCACACCGATGGCGATGCCTTCATTTGGTGGCGCAAGGCAAACGTCGTGCACACAGGCGATGTGTTCTTCAACGGGCGCTTTCCGTTCATCGATCTCAGTAGCGGCGGCAGCATCGACGGCATGATCGCGGCTATCGACATCCTGCTGACGCTCGGCGATGACAACGTCAAGATCATCCCCGGGCACGGCGGGCTCGGCGACCGCGCAGCGGTGCGGGAATACGGCGAAATGCTGAAGACCGTCCGCGATCGCGTACGCCAGCAGAAAGCCGCGGGCCGCTCGCTCGCCCAGACGCAGGCCACTCGCCCCACGGCGGAATTCGATGCCCGCTGGGGCACGGGCTCCATCAAGCCGGATCAGTTCGTCGCGATGGTCTACCAGAGCGTGAGCACCACGCGCCGCTGAGAATCAGTCCGGCGGGTAGGCCACGTAGGGCCTGCGAAGGACGCTGTCCCACACGGCGAGCGCCGGCTTCGCGCGCATCGCGCTGTCAGCCAGGCCGAGATGCGAGAACAGCGGGAGAATGGAGCCAGGTGGCGGCGGACTCGCGCTGAGATCCAGATCATAAAACGTCAGCTGAAACACACCCTTCGCCTTTGCGCTGTCCAACAGTCGCTCCTGCCGCTCGATGTACCGCGCCTGCTCGGCGGGCGAGGACACAATCGTGTCCATTGAGACAGAGGCCCAGCCGCCTTCCACGACCAGCACCGGTAGCACCGTACCCTGGGCGATACGGCTGTAGTAGTCGAGCGGAACGGACTCGGGCTCCGCGAACCCACCGAGATACGGATAACTCGACAGGCCGATCGCCTGCATGAACGGGAAATCGCTGCGGTCCTGCGCGATCCCCACATACGGTCCCGGCGGCAGCCGGCCCCACGCCGTCTCCACCTGGATGCTGACGAAGAGCTTACTCGGCAAACCCGCCGCGCTGATCTGCGCCGCGACGGCATTGGTCATGGTGACCAGGGCCTGATACACGGAATCGGGCGCGGCGACGCGGATGAGGTTCGTCTCGGCGGCGAGTCCCAGGTATCTGGGTTGGATCTTGAGCGCAACCGCATAGGTCCACTCGCGGTACAGGCGCTGGACCATCGTGTCGGTGATACTGCGGCCGGCGGCGACGAGCTCCGGCGCTTCGGCGGCGCGGTTCAAGCCGTCGGTGGCATCCACTGTGAACACGATGTCGAGCCCTTTGGCGCGGTAGTACTGCGCGAGCGGAACCTCGACGGTGTCCACCGCGCCCGCGGGCGTGTGGCCCGCCAGCAGCGCGGCCCACGGCGGTGAGACGTGCATGATGGCGGCATCGGCATGCGGGACCCAGTTATCGATCGCGGCGATGAGGTTTGCGGTCGAGGTGTCGAAGCGGGGCGGAATCGCGGAGAAACCCATGAGGTAGCTGCGTGGCGGCAGACCCGCGCCGGATCCATCACTGCACCCCGCCGCCACTGTTGCCGCCGTCAGTAGAATCAAGGCTCGTCGCATACGATCCCCGAATGTAACTTCGCATGATGATGCGGTGGACGACTTCGATCGCGCTGTGCGCTGCGCCACTAACGCTCTCCGGCCAGACGCCCGATACCACCAAACCCTATACGCTCCCGCCGACCACCGTCTCCGTTACTCGCGCCGAGCGGCCGCTCACGCAAATCGCCAATTCGATCGGCACGGTGGACCGCGAACAGATCAGCCGAGCGCGGCCCACCTGGGGGCTCGATGAAGCGTTGGTGAGCGTGCCGGGCGTCTATGTCGCCAATCGCTACAACTTCTCCCAGGACCAGCGGATATCGATCCGCGGCTTTGGCGCGCGCTCGGCATTCGCGGTGCGGGGCATCAAGATCCTCGTGGACGGCATTCCGCAATCGCTTCCCGACGGGCAGGGGCAGCTCACGAACATCGAGCTGGGCGAAGTCGATCGCATCGAGGTGCTGCGCGGCTCGACGTCGGCGCTGTATGGCAACGCCTCGGGAGGCGTGATCAGCGTCTGGACCAACCCGCACGACATCGTGGGCGTGAGAGAAGACGCGCGCTTCCTCGCCGGGCGGTTTGCGCAGAACCCCGATCGCACCTGGAGCAAATGGCAATCGACCACGGGCATGCGCGTGTTGGGCGGCAGCGCGCAGGTCACCGTGTCCCGGCTCGACTACGACGGTGAACGCGACCACAGCGCGGCTGACCAACGGGTCGTCAATGCGCGGCTGAGCGTGCCGCTGGCGACGGGCTGGTCGCTGGCCTTGCTAGCCGCTGTGGGCAACAACCCGCAGGCCGATAATCCGGGATCGCTCACCTTCACGGAGCTGACCACGAATCGCGACACGGTGCCGGTGTTGAACCGAAACCGCGACGCGGGGAAAGCGGTGCAGCAGTTCCAGACCGGTGCCACGGTCCGCCGCGCGATGGCCAATGGCGGCGAAGCGGCGTTCACGGTGTACGGGCTCACCCGAGATCTGAAGAATCCGATCACCACGACGTACATCGATCTCGATCGGGTGGATTACGGCGCTCGGGCCAGCGCCACCTACCCGCTCCCCATCGGAGCTCGACCGCATCGTCTCACGTTTGGCTTCGATTTCCAGCGCCAGCAGGATGACCGCAAGAACTTCGCGTATCTCAATACGCCCGGTGATTCGGCCAAGCCCGATACGACGCGCACGCTCGATCAGCTGGAGCACGTCACTGAAGTCGGGCCGTTTGTGCAGAGCGCGCTCGAGCTGTCGCCGACCGTCACATTGACAGCTGGACTGCGTTACGACTGGGTGAAGTTCGCGGTGCGCGATCACCTCGTCACCGCGTCGAACCCCGACGACTCAGGGGAGCGATTGATGCAGGCGCTGTCGGGATCCCTCGGCGTCGCCGTGAATCCGTCGCGCACGCTCACGGTGTACGGCAACATCGCATCCTCGTTCGAGACACCCACGACCACGGAGCTCGCGAATTCGCCGTCGGGCGCCGGCGGGTTCAACACCGGTCTCGAGCCGCAGCACGCGTGGAATTACGAGCTGGGCGCGCGCGGCGCGCTCGGAGATCGATTCAGCTACAGCGGCGCGGTGTTTCAGGCGGATGTGCGGGACGCGCTCGTCCCCTACGAGATCGCCGCCCCGCGATTCTACTACCGCAATGCCGGCAGCACGCGGCACCGCGGCGTGGAGGTGAACGGCAATCTCGCCGTCGGGGATGGGATCAGCGTCAACGTGATCTGGACGTACGCCAACTACCGCTTCCGTGACTATTCCTTCACGGACTCGCTCGGCACGCACGTGCTCGACGGTCGAGAGCTGACCGGCATTCCCAGGCACTGGTTTCACACGATCGTGCGCGCGCAGCCGCCGGTGTTCGGCGGCTTCTGGGCAGAGGTACAGCAGAGCTACTCGTCGGGCTATCTCGTGAGCGACGTGCAGCCCACGCGCACGGCCCCCTGGTGGGCGACGAACGTGCGGCTGGGCTGGGAGGGAAACGCGGGGCGGGTTCGCCTGGGTCCTTTCCTCGGGATCAACAACGCGTTCAATCATCTGTATGTCAGCTCGGTAGTCATCAACGCGGCGCGCGACCGATTCTACGAGCCGGCACCCGGTCGCAACGCCTATCTGGGTCTTACGGTCGGAGCCGGCCGATAGGAACTTTGGACGCATGAGAAAGCCATTGGTATCCTTTGTCTCCGGTCTCGTGCTGCTCGCCACGCGCCTGCCGGCGCAGACACCGCCGGCGCAAGTCGATGCCAGCCAGCTCAGCGTCGACACCGCTTCCAAGACGGCGACCTTCCAGCTCGTGGCCGGCCAGACCAAGCTGAACAGCGGCCTCAACTTCAACGGATTCAACGACGGCAAGCTCACGCTCACCGTGCCGCAGAACTGGAACGTAGTGATCCAGTTTACGAACAAGGATCCCAACCTGCCGCATTCGGCCGAAATCGTCGACACCACCAAGCCGATGCCGGCCGGGCCGGCCGATCCGACATTCGCCGGCGCGATGACCACGAAGCTGGCGAACGGGCTGGCGAGCGGCGAGGCCGATACGTTCCGGTTCGTGGCGAACAAGCCCGGATCGTTCCTGATCTTCTGCGCGGTGCCGGGCCACGGCCTGGCCGGGATGTGGATCCGGCTCAAGGTCTCGCCAACGGACAAGCGTCCCACACTCGTCACTACCACCTCCTGAATTCCGCCGGCGCATCCGAGACTCCCCCGCAGGTAGAGAGTGCGGGGTTCTGGCAGACCATTCGCGAAGCGATTCGCGGCTCGCACCACGATTACACCTCCGGGCCGATCGGCCGCGCGATCATCCTGCTCGCCGTGCCGATGGTGCTCGAGATGGTGATGGAGTCGTTGTTCGCCGTGGTGGACATCTACTGGGTCGCGCACCTGAGCCCGGACGCCGTGGCGGTCGTCAGCCTCACCGAATCGATGCTCACGGTCATCTATACGGCGGCGATGGGGTTGTCGATCGGCGTGACCGCGATGGTGGCGCGTCGGATTGGAGAAAAGAATCCGGCCGGGGCCGCCGAGGCGGCAGTGCAGGGGATCGCGCTGGGCGTCATCGTGGCGGTGGTCATTGGCGTCAGCGGTGTGCTGCTCGCGCCGAAGCTGCTCGGCGTCATGGGGGCACCACCGGAGCTCATCGCGCTCGGGCACACGTATACCCGCGTGATGCTGGCCGGCAACATCGTCATTCTGCTGCTCTTTCTCATCAACGCGATCTTCCGCGGCGCCGGCGATGCGGCGATCGCGATGCGCGTGCTGTGGCTGTCGAACTGGATCAACATCTTTCTTGCCCCGATGTTGATCTTTGGCGTGGGCCCATTCCCCCGCCTGGGCCTGACCGGCGCCGCCATCGCGACGACGATCGGACGCGGGACAGGCGTGTTGTACCAGTTGTACCGGCTGTGGCGCCGCGACGGTCGGGTGGTGATTCATCGCGACCAGATTCAGCTCAAGCCGGTGGTGATGAAAACGCTGCTGCGCTTGTCGGGAACGGGAACGTTCCAGGTCTTTGTCGGCATGGCGAGCTGGATCGGCCTCACGCGGATCAACGCGTCCTTTGGCGTCGACGCACTGGCCGGCTACGCCATCGCGATCCGGATCATCATCTTCGCGCTGTTGCCGTCGTGGGGGCTCGCGAACGCGGCGGCGACGCTCGTGGGCCAGTCGCTGGGCGCCGGGAAACCGGAGCGCGGCGAGGAGGCGGTGTGGAAGGCCGCCTTGTATAACGTGTTTTTCCTTGGAACGGCCGGTCTGATCTTTGTCATCTTCGCGAACCCGATCGCGCATCTGTTCACCAAGGACCCCGCGGTTGCCGCGATCGCGGCCGATTGCCTGCGCATCATCAGCTACGGGTATCTGTTCTACGCCTACGGGATGGTGCTGACGAATTCCTTTAACGGCGCGGGCGATACCTGGACGCCGACGTGGCTGAATCTGTTTTGCTTCTGGCTCTGGGAGATTCCGCTCGCCTGGCTGCTGGCGCGCCATTTCGGGATGGGCCCCCAGGGCGTCGCCTGGGCCGTGACGATCGCGTTCTCCACGCTGGCCGTCGCGAGCGCCGTGCTGTTCCGGCGCGGGCGCTGGAAGCTCAAGACCGTTTGATGAAACGAGCGTATATTATCGCCATGCGAATCGTGGGCTTGGTGGTGGCGCTTGCATTCGGTCTGGCTGTTGGCGGCCCGGAGGCGCATCACTGTCCGGTCCACGATCAGCATAGCCCTCTCGCGACCCACCACGATGCGACGTCTGGCGATCATCATCCGGACCAGGATTCACAGCCGCGGGGTCACTGCACGTGTCCTCAGGCGTGTTGTCCGACGGGCACGAGCCCTTCGTTGCCGGCGCCTGCGATTTCTTCGGTCGTCCCGGGAATGCCCGTCCGAGTCGTCGATGCCGCGGTTCAATCGTTTGTCTTTCTTCCTGATCGCGGACACCTCCTTCCCTTCGCACTGCCGCCTCCACTCGCGCTCGCGTAGCCGAGCGTTCTACGCAACAACACTCGAACACCTAAACCCCTGTGGAGGGGGCACATGTCTATTTGGAGAATCGCAAGCTGCGCTCTGATCATGAGCGCCGCCCTGACGCACCGTGCCGTCGGGCAGGATTCGACGGTGAGCTTCAGCGAGCAGACGCCAGTCACCGTCTCGGGATTTGCGGTGGGCGACGCGGGCTACGATCGCAATCTCAAGCAGGGCACTGCACTCGCTTCGAAGATCGCGCTGAGCCTGTTCCGGCCGTGGTCCGATAACCTGTATCTGTTCGGCCAGCTGACGACGCACGTTTCGCAGCACGACACGTCCGAGGTAGAGACCCACATCGAGATCGACAATCTGATCATCAGCTGGACGCCGCAGAAACTCTCGGCGCTCTCGTTGTCCTTTGGCCGCTTCGATGCGCCTATTGGATTCGAGCGCGATGATGAGCCGCTGAACCTCGTTCCCACGGAGTCGTTCACATTCGAGAACGCCCGTCCGGTCAAGTTGACGGGACTGCTCGCGCGCTATGCGCTGAGTCCGAAGGTGAGTGTCCTCGGATTGGTAGCGAACGGCTGGGAAGTGGAGATCGACAATAACAGCGGCAAGACGGCGGGTCTCAAGCTGCAGGTATTCCCGTCGTCGGGCCTGGCGTTGGCGGCAGGGGCGCTGTACGGGCCGGAAGAGGACTCGACGAACGCCGCGCAACGCACGCTGCTGACGGGCGATCTCACGTGGCAGCCATCGCAACGCCTGATCGTGCAGGCGGAGGGGCACTACGGCTCCCAGGAGTCGACGAACTGGACGGGCGTGGTCGGCCAGGCGTTCGTGCGGTTCGGCCGGAAGACGGGCCTGACGGTGCGGGGTGACGTGTTCGACGATCCCGATGGTGCGCGTACGGGTACGGCGCAGACGCTATCGTCTGTGACGGTCTCGCCGTGGTACTTCTACCGGGAAGCGCAAGAAGGGGTCTTTTCCAACGTCGAGTTCACCTCGTTCCGACTTCCGGCGTTCTCGCTGCGGCCGGCCGTGCGCTTCGATCACTCTACGCAGCCCGTGTTCGAAATGCAGGACGGTACGCTGAAGAATTCCAACGTGACCGCGTTGATCGAGCTCGTGTACGTCTTCTAGGAGAGTCCGTGCTTTACGATCTGCGGCGTAGCGATCTCCGGGTGCGCTGGCTGGTCACTCTGCTGCTTGCCACCTTCGGCGCGTCCTATCTGTTCGGCGCATGGATGGTCGGCCTGTACGCCGGGTTCAGCACGCGGCAGGTCGCCGAGACGTATGGTGCTGCCGGCGAAATGCCGATGGTCATGCAGATGCCGCCGGACACCACCATGGTGACCGAGCGGCCGATCTCCATGGCGGAGATGGGCGAGGAACAGCATCACGTGGATCGGGACTTGCTGGTCCAGGACACGCACGTCCATATGCCGATGTACGCGGTGATCGCCGCGTGCCTGTCCGTCATCGCGTTGGGTCTCACGATCCCGCGCTGGGCCGGCCTCGCAATCATCGCTCTACTTTTTGCCGCACCCTGGCTCGATTTCGCGGGGATGTGGCTCACGAAACTCGTCTCGCCGCACTTCGCGATCGTCACACTCGCGGGCGGCTGGGCGATGGCCCTCGGATACCTGGTGGTCGCCGCGTTGGCCCTGTGGCATATGTGGCGACCCAAAGGAGAGATACAATCATGAAAGCGATCATCCTCGGCGCGGTTACCGCCGCGCTGCTGCATATCACGCCAACAGTAGTGCTCGTGAAGCGCCAGGACGCGGTTACCCGCCTCCTGCCTGGCGCCGATCAGTTCACCGCGCGCGAGCTGCACCTCAGCAGCGCGGACTCGCGCCAGCTGCATGACGCGGTCGGGTGGGAGCCGGCGGACGGCGTCGTCACGTTTTACGTCGGCAAGCACCAGGGGCAGGTGAATGGCGCGCTCGTATTCATGCGCGTCGATTGCCAGCACGGGCCGCTCGAGCTGGCGATCGGCTACGATTCCCGCGGCACCGTTCGCGGGGTCGAAGTCACGAAAGCCACGGTCGAAATGAAGCCCTGGGTGCTCGAGGCGTTGCGGGCGGGACTGACGGAGCATTACCGCGGTCTCACCACCGAGCAGGCGCCGGCAGCGGCGGAGCAGGTGAAATCGCACGTCGGCTCGATGCCCGCATACATGGCCGAGCTGATCGACAAAGGCGTGATGCACGCGAATGCGGCGTACCGGCTGCTTTACGGCCGCAGGTAGCCCCAGGTGTGTAGCCGGTCGAAATCCTCGAACCAGCGATCCCCGATGTCTTTGCGGTAGTACATGTTGGGGATGATGATGTTGTCGATGCGATTGTAGGCCTGCTTCTGGGCGGCTTTCATCGTGGTGCCGGTACCGACGACGATGAGCACGACGCCGGAGGTGCCGGTCACGACCCATTCGTTGTTGATCTGTTTGACGTCCTCGATATGGACGCCGTCGCGCGTCGGCTTCTTGAAGATGATGACGGCGTCCTTCGAGGTCTTGGCGAACGTCTCGGGATCGGTGTACGGGAACGGCGGGACCATGATGCGCACTCCGACCTGGAATCCGCTGCGCGCCTTGAACGTCGTAATCGATCCCTCGGCGAGCCGGTAGAACAGCTCGCCGATCGGCGTGAGCATGCCTTCCTGCTGGATGCTGATCGTGGGATAGCCGAAGCGTGACGTGAACTCGAGGGGATAGATCCCGTTCGAGTTCACCATGCAGTTCACGTCGATATAGCCGACGTAGTGCTCCTCGCGCAGGCGCTGCTCCATCTTCTTGAGCGTCGCGTTGAAGATGCGCGTCGGCTCGCTCCAGAACATCGTGGTGCCCATCTCGCCCGTCGATGGTCCGATGTCGCCCGGATAGAGCTTCTTGTGCTCGAAGTTGATGTTGACGGGCAGGACGAATTCCTTGCCGTTGAAGAACGCGCCCGCCGCCACTTCGACGCCCACGATGCGGCGCTGCAGCTGAAAGGCCTTGACGCGATCGGCCCAGGCGCGCTGGTAGTCTTCCAGTACCTGGATCACGTCCTTCCCGTCTTCGTCCTCGCCCACGAACAGCAGCTGCTTGAGGTTCTGCGCCTCGCCACTGGGTTTGATGACATAGCGATTCGGATTGGCGCGCACGAACGTGAGCGCGTCGTCGAAGGAGCTGAAATTCTCCTGCGGGATGATCGGGACGCCCGCCTTCTTCAGCTCCTGCTGCCCGAAGGCGCGGTCGTCCTCCAGCTGGTCGGTGTAGGGCGTCCCGCCCACCACGAGCTTCCCGGTCTGGCGCAGCTGCTGGGCTTTCGCCCCCTGGCCCAGCACGTCATCGAACACGATGACGTCGGCCCAGGGCACTTCGCTCACCCAATCCTCGGTTTTCGGGACGAAGCCGTCGCCGAGCTCGTGCTCGTCCTTGGACTCGATGAACAGCTTCACTTCGTGGCCTTCCTTCACGACTTGCCACGCGATGTCGGCGATCAGCCCCTCGAGCGAGACGAAGAGGAAATTCTTCTTATCCAAGGTCAGCTCCGGCGTATGGTGAACTGCGGCAAAGGTATGAAGAAAGCAGGTCCTTCGCTCTTATTAAAGAGAGGAAGGAACAAGTCGCAAAGACGACCGTTCGACTCGCAATGAGGCTCGTTCGGGGAGCAGTGTCGGCTTTCCGATGACCAATGCGTGGCGTTCGATGACCGGTGTCGCTGCTTCGATCTAAGGTGAGTGCCCATTGACCCCGATTGTGTGTCTTGTCGATGGCCAATTAGGGGTTCCCCTAGGTCACGCGCGAGCATTTTCACGCAGTGAGGGAGCATTTGCGCGCAGTGAGCGAGGATCTGGACCAAGGAGCGAGGATCTAGGATCTAGGATCTAGGATCTGGACGCGGTGAGTGAGGATCCGCACGCAGTGAGCGAGGATCTGGTCGCGGTGAGGGAGTATCTTGACCGAGCGAGGGAGCATTTTCAATCAGTGAGCGAGCATCTTCAGTAATTGAGGACCCTGTTACCGTCTGCGCGCTGACACTTCGACACAAATTCAGAGGACATCGTTCGGCGCGCTAACGCTGGTGTTTCGGCGCACGGGCCTTTTGAACCCCTTTTCCGTCGTCCACAAACGAGGACAGTGCATTTTTTCTGTGCACAAATCTCGTGGCCTGATTTATCCAATAACGCCGTCAGCCATCTGCTTTCAGCCGTCAGCAAGCGCTTGCTGATGGCAGACGGCTGATGGCAAGTGCCCAATGGCAGGTGACCTATCACAAGGAGGGTTGTATGAACGCCCAATTGCGTAGGCGGCTGGAGATGGCCGCGCGGGCTCGCGACTTTCTGCGGGCCCACCAGATGGAGGGAGTAGGGCAGGACCTCGGGCTGACGAAGCTCGAGCAGCTGTTGGAGCACGGCGAGAACCTGGCGACCCAGCAGCGGGTGGGGGTGGCGGTGGAGCGGTCGGCCGTGAAGCAGCGGCAAGAGCTCCGGCGCGCGCTGCAGCCCCGGATACTCGGCTATTTGAGTGCCGTGGGCGCAGTGGTAGGCACCCACAATGCGGAATTGGCGGAGCAGTTCCGCATGCCGCCGCCGAACACCACGCACCAGGGGTTGCTCACGATGAGTCGAGCGATTCTGGAGCGGGCGAGCGCGCAGAAGGAGCTCCTGGTGAAGCTCGGGATGTCGGAGCAGGTGTTGGACGAGCTCACCACGGCGCTCGGGCAGTACGAGGACACGCTGCAGGCGACCAGCGCTGGCCGGCGCGAGCATGTAGGCGCGCGGGCCGATCTGAAGGTGGTTGCCGCGGACATCAGCAAGCAGCTCCGCTTGCTGGACAAGGTGGTCCGCTATCGGTTCGGGGATAATGCCGAGCTGATGGGAGCGTGGGAGAGTGCCCGCAATGTGGCTGGGCCGTTCAACACCACGAACGCGCCGCAGTCCGGGGCGGGCGGTAGTGAGACGCCGAAGGCGGCGTGATGTCCTCACCCCCTGACCCCCTCTCCTTTCAGGAGAGGGGGAACGGCGCTGATTTCGGAGGAGAGCGACGAGGCGCGGTGGCCTGATCAACTGCCGCGCCTTGTTTGCTTAGCGAAAGAGGGGCTAGCGGAGCACGCCGGCCAGCGCCGCGATCGCCCCGACGGCGCCGACCCAGAACACGAACGACCACTTGATCAGATCACCGAAACGGCGTTCGAAGCGGATCTCGAGGTGCGCCATCTCCTCGTGGATTTTGACAAACCCGACCCGCATTTCCTGACGCAGCTCAGCGATATCCGCGCGTAACTCAGCTCGTAACTCGGCAAGATCGCCGTGCGTAGCGACATCGCTCGCGCGCGCGTCCATCTGATGCATCCAGTTCACAAACTCGGCGCCCTCCTGTCCTCCGAGGGTTTGCTGGAGCTTCTGGGACAACCGAGGCGTGATGGGCACGCCACATCCTAACGTACGCTCGGCGTCTATTCATATCAATTGTGTGCGCGCCGGGAGTCCTCACCCCCTGACCCCCTCTCCCTTCGGGAGAGGGGGAACTAACGGTTGGTCCCCAGCGCCTCGCGCAGCGCCGCTTCGAGGTGCTCTCGACTCACATCTCTGTTGCGTAGTCGAATGACGCGAGAGCCCGCGGCTTCCAGGAACCCAGCCCGCGCCTGGTCGTAGCCTCGTTGCGCTTCAGTATCGTGCACGTTCCCCTCGAGCTCGATCACAATCCCTGCACTGGGGCAATAGAAATCCACAATAAAGCCGTGCAGTACGTGTTGTCGCCGAAACTTGAGCCCGAGGATTCCGCGGTTGCGCAGCAACGTCCAGGCGTGACGCTCAGCTGGCGTCGGGTTGTGGCGCAGCTCGCGGGCGCGCGCAAATCGTTCGGCCGCGCTGAGACGACGAAGCGGATCCATTTGCCCGAGCGTGCCGCACAGCGGAACTATCTACGCCACCAAAACCCTGCCGAGCGGAGCGAAAAGAAACTCACCGTTCGTTCCCCCTCTCCCGGAGGGAGAGGGGGTCAGGGGGTGAGGACCCGCCTGCTGGACAAGGTGGTCCACTATCGGTTCGGCGATAATGCCGAGCTGATGGGAGCGTGGGAAAGCGCCCACAATGTGACTGGGCCGTTCCACACCACGAACGAGCCGCAGTCCGGGGCGGGGGCGGGCGGTAGTGAAACACCGAAGGCGGCGTGATGTCTGCATTGGTTTCGGAGGGCGGCGATGAGGCGCGGTAGAGTGGTTAGCTACGGCGCCTTGTTTGTTGGAGATCCTTCCGGCGGGAAGACTTGGCCCGAATGGAATGAACTACTGACCTCACGCTTATCAGGCCGACTACGCTTGGCCTCATCGTTACTCACTGGCGCTCACTGAGCACAAAAACTGAAAAACGGGTGACGAGGGCCGAAGAAAAACAGCCGGAGTTGTTACAGTTCTTGTTACAGTTTTCTGCGCCGCCTATTCAGATAAGACAAGCTACTCCGCGTCGGGCTCGGGTGGTCTGACAAAGCCTATGCGCCTAGCGACCTGTCCCTGCTTCGGCAGCCGAACCAGCAGCACACTGATTTGGCTGATGTGCTGGATGAGCTGAACTGGGTTGCCCGCGTCATCCACGCCATCGAAGCGAATCAACGCAGGGTTCCACCAGGTGATATCGGTCAGCCGAATCACGACGGGGCCAAAGGCTACGAGACGAGCGCCAATTTCGTGATCGGCGTCGAGTGATTCCTCAAAGCCTGTGATCCAGTCAACCAAGCGTTCGTAGAAGCCGCTCGCCAAGTGCCCGTCCGGGGGGGCAGGAGGCGTGAACACACGTAGCCCGGCCAGGGATAGGGCGGGAGGTTCGATCATCTTGTGCAGCCTTTCCATATCGTCGATGTGCCTCTGCAACTTGAGCGCGGCCTCGACGGGCTCCGTCAGTTTCTGGAGTTGCCGCGCCTGCTTCACCATTCTCTCGAAACTTTTTTGGACACTGTTCACATTCGCCGTCCTTCCATGAGGCGTCGAGCGGGCCTCTCGCGCCATCTGCATTCACCAGAGTAATAATCAGAGCACGTGATAATTATCAGTCACGAACCAAACCAACTGAGTGTCGTTATAGCTCCCACAGTCCGGACACTTGAACACGATCTCACGCACCTGACCGTCGACGATGTTCTTCGCCAGAATCGAGTCACAGGACCCGCAAAGTAGATCGAGTTTCCCCTGACCTCTCAGAAATGGAAACTTTGCGCGCTCTGGTGGTTGCACGAGGACAGAACGTGTGTTCGGGGCGGGCTCAGGGATCACCTTCAGTCTGCGTTTTGGCACAATACGAAACGGGCTCGGGGTGGTGGTTATCCGGCAGGACCGAGGATAAAACGCGCACGCTCTCGACGCAGCATCTCGAACGGCGTGATGCACGGTACGCGCATCCCAATGCACACGTTGGGAATCTTCACTTTGCGCACCGAATCTGCGGCGATCTCGTGGGTGACAACGGTGTGACCGTGGGCGTGCGCATGCGCTGTCAAATAGTAATCAGCGACCTGCAGAAATGTGTTCACGGCTGCGGCCTGATATCCCTGACCGTTAACCCATACGCTCACGGCTTCCAGTGAAGGCAACATTGTAGCATCTGGAGGAAGGAAGAACCCATCGCCACGCGCAGTGGCCCAACCGGCTAGCTCATCGGCAACCGCTTGGATCTCACCACCGACGCGATCTATACTGAAGACCCTTCCGGCTTTGTTCTCCGCGATCAACCAGTCCCAGAATGCCGGGCAGAAATCCAACCCGTAGTGCAGTTTCTTGGCTTGGATGAAAACGTTGGCGTCGAGCAGATACGCCATTACACGCTCGGCTGGAGCGTGCGACCCAATTGCTCGAAGGTTTCCGCTTTGGAAATCCCCAGCATCTGGAAGGCGTCTCGGAACAACGTCTGGCCCTCGAGGGTGCTCTCCACAAGGGCGCGTGCGAATCGCTTGCTGACACGAGCTGCCTGGGTCAGATAGAAGTCACCACCGCTGCCCTTGGGCATGGCACGCAACCGCTTTAGCTCCGCGTCGTATGCCTCGCGAAGTTCGTCCCACGTTAACCGCCCCGCATCACGCAGCCGCCGTAAAATCACCAACGAACTGACCTTGAATCGACGGGCTAAGCGGATTACCTGTGCTTCTAGAGGCTCGTTGCGCAACTCTGGACGGAGAACGTTGAGCGGCACGAGCAGCTCGGCGGCGACGCGGTTGCACCACCGCTCGACGTCGTTGGTCGGCTGGCTGATTGGCCCCGCATCCGTCAGCGCCGACTGGCCTAACCAGATGTGTGCCAATTCATGAGCAAGAGTGAACATCTGCGCGGCCTTCGTGTCCGCGCCGTTCATGAACACGAGGGGAGCTAGACTGTCCGCGATCGCGAAACCGCGGAACTCGTCGGGGTCGAGCTTTCGGGTATTGTTGTTCATTACCACGCCAGTGCACATCACCATCACGCCGATCGCGTCTGCCTGGCTGATGAAGTGGCGCAATGCGTCAGTCCAGGTCGGACAGTCACGCCGTGCGTCGAGATCGAAATGCAGCGCGGCACGCATTTGTGCCGCCACGTCGACGACGTCATGGCCTATCTGCACCGAGCCCGCGAAGCCCAGAGGCTGGAAGCCTTCAGACCGAGCGTACTCTCGATACCAAGCCTGCCGCTGTTGGCATACGTAGACCATTTCGAGCATGTCGGGGCTGGGCCGTTCGATGCGCTCGTTTTGTACAGTCCGAAAGTCAGGGAGCGGTATGCGTTCAACAGGAGGCGCGGGAAGAAAGAGATACCCGATAGGCGCATGGGTAGCCTTCGCGAAACGCTCCAACTGCTTGAGAGTCGGGCGTTCCTCCTCGCGTTCCCACCGATCGAGCTTCGGGAATTTCTTGCGTAGCTGTTCCACGGTAAGGCCCGCTCGTTCGCGTGCCCACCGCAGCATCTCTCTCCGAATCGGTACACGAATCACGGCCCTAGTCTATCTCCAGCGTTCGAGACCAGCTACTCGATCGCGCAAATTCGGCGTATCGCATGAACCCCTCTCAGTCTAACGCACAATGCAGCACGAAAAGCGCCTAATGCGGCTTAGGCTTTAACGCAGATCGAGCAGCCGGACCGAGGTTGAACACGTCCCATGGGTAACTGTCGGACGAGTCCGATGCAGGCCAATCTTCCTTACGAATGAGGCGAGTCACTAGATCCCCCACGGTCATCGCCGCACAGAGATCACCCTTAGACAAAGTGCTCCGTGTCATTACCACCGTTTCCTGAAGCCGATTGATGCGCAGCAGGTATCTGGTGCACGGATAGTCGAGCGGATCGGAAATGATTTCTGTTTCGTCCCATCGTCCGACTCTAAAAGTCTCGGTAAGGATCTGGAGCTGACGACCGACAAGAGCACTCGGACCGATTCTTGCCCATGCAAGCCGACACTCAGCACCTGCGCGATCACAATAGACGTGCGTCACCATGTACGTGTCGTTTTCCCCCTCCATGTACCAGGGTCCCTCGGCAATAACCCACTCGCCCGCCCAGTGAAAGCTCTTAGGTCCCAGATACGGCCGGTCTTCCGACTTCACCACTCGGTCCCTATCAGCGGCGATCTGCTGAAAGGTCGCTCGTGTGAACGGATCACCAGTGATCGCCAGGTGACGGGCTCGCTCGAAGCGCCGAACTGAGGCAGCCGTTGACGAGTCGAGAACGCCACTGAAAACAATCGGCCCGAATCCCAGTCGGCCTAGGCTCATCTGGAGGAGCGTGGTGAACATCGTTCTAGTAGTCGCGTACTCTTGTGGATTCGTGCGACGCAAGCTGTCGAGCTGCGCCAGGAAATTGGTTACCGCAGTATCGGGCGTCTGAGCGCGGATTGTCGTGGAGTTAGCAAGCAAGAGAGCTGCGACGACCAGGTATCGCATGGCATCCTCGCGAGTCGGAGCGCGGTGATAATAATCATAAGGTGCGTCGCGCTCCGTCGTGTGATGGTGAACTGAACTGACCACTCACGTGCCCCGAGCGTGAAAATTCAGCCGTCTGTGCTATCAGACTGACGTAATTCTGACCACTGATTCTGTCACGAGTCTTCCCGAGTAATCCGCGACTAGCAAACGAGGTCCCCGGGTTTACGGGTTGACGATTACTGTGCCCGTCATGTTCGAATGTTGGTTACAGTGATAGCCAAACGTTCCCGCGAAATTGATTGTGAACACAAACGTTTGGCCGGCGGGCAAGTTGCCATTAAAAAGGGGAATTTGCCCGGCGCTTACGGTTTGGGTCACGGTATGGGTCATGTTGCCGGTGTTCTGCCAGCACACCGACTGCCCGACGGTAATCGTCACAGAAGACGGTGTGAAGGCCAAGTTGTCCCCGGCGCTCACCGTCGCGGCCGCTCCGCTAGGGGCGCACAGGTTGGTGGACGAGGAGCTTGTGGAATCGCCGCAGGCGACGCCTGTAAGGGCCAAAGAGGCGAGGAGCGCGAGGTCGCTACGCATGGGCAAGAACCTCGGGTAGGAGGTCGGCAAGCAGTTGCACGTACTCACATCACAATTCTACGACAAGAAAGAGCGCACCGCCGTTGTCACAGTTTCTGTTGCTGACCGCACGCCTCATGCTGATACAGTTCGCCCCGGCAACCGCATAACTGGTTACCGGGGCTTCCGTTTCCATGGGCCTGGGTAGAGTTGAACTACCGACCTCACGCTTATCAGGCCAAAAACTCCAGCGATCACCGGGGGCGCCCAAAGAGCCGCTGTTGATTTACAGCACTTACGAAAATGGGGTTTTGGGTTTTCAACGGGTAGCGACGCCCTCGGCGTCACTAAGAGCGACACTGCTTTTCGGGAAACCGTCAACTTGCTGACGTCGAGGGAGTCCCCGTCGGCGGAGGCGCCGGCGGCGGGCAGCGCCTGTGGATTAGCGCACCATCGGAGGAGCGCTGGACCGAGTCCAATAGGCCGATCGGTTCGCGGCAGTTGGCACAAAAAAGCGGTGGGGGGGTGAACGAAAGCGGTGGGGGGGTGAACGCCTCGAACCACCGGCCCCCGCTCTCCATGAACTTCCGCTGTTGTTCAGTTGCTGGCATCCCTAGATTGGCGGCACGAAGAGCCGCACCTAGCGGCGTAGCAGACGTTGTGCCACTCGGTTGTAGTTGACGCACCTCCCCTCGAAGATCAGTTAGCTCCTGAAGGATGCGGCCGAGACCCTGCTCCCTAGCGTCCTTGCTCTCAAGGAGATCGAGCACGCCGAGAGCCGCTGAAATGGGGTTGTCTGCTGACTCTGGATTGGCAAGGACGGCTTCGACGTGCTTCTTGAGGTCCGCTTTGGCTTTGGCCGCTGAGCTGAGGTCGGTCGTTTGGTAGTAGATGGTTCGCTGCGCTGAGACGTCAAAGGGAAGCTTGTGACCTACGAGCAGCAAGTGCACCACCGGTTTCCGGACCGCGTGACGTAGGGCCAATTCATAGAACACATTCGGATTCTTGAGGTCCGCGAGGTCAGCGACCACGAGGTCGGCGTTTACTACTCGTTCGATGACTTGTGTGGGGATGAGACCAGGTTTTGGCATTTCGTCGGCCCGGTCAACCTGCATGTTGAAGGGCGCCGATTCCAATACGTCTTTGATGATGTACGTGAGCAAGTCGTCGGAACGCTTTCGAATGTCGCTGCCTTCCTCCCCGATGGGTCCCACGACGAAGCAACTCGGTTTAGCCATGGAACGCTTGGGTTTCCATGCGCCGAAATGTAGTGAAGGACCGTAGCTAGTGAAGAACCGGCGCGGCCTGCTGGCGCTACGATTTGCTGCTGCTCCAGGTACCACTCTGGCGCAGAGGGGGAGGCAGCGCGCACATAGCCCGGAAACTGTAGTCCTTACCGTCGTGGTACTTCCATCGCAGCTCCGCCGGGATCTGACTGTTGGCCAGGTCCAAGTCCGCGCCGACGATAGCACGGAACGACTGGACCGTATTGTAGGCCTCCTGGTTCTCCGCGGAGAAGTCGTCGCGTCTGACATGTTGGCGAAAGGGCGCGTTGTATCGCTCGACAGCGAGGAAATACTCGTCGAGTCGCATCCCGGCTTGGTTTGCTGCCATGACGAAGGCGTTGCCGAGCGGGGCGAACACCACGCTTGCCTGCCGCAACACCTGCCGCGGATGGGTGTCGTAGTTCACCGGAACCAGATCGTAGGCGCTGAGATTCGCCTTTCTAAACTCCTCGGCCAGATCGAACGCCATTCGGTAGAAGGTGCCGAGCGCCTCGTCACGCCGCCACGCCGCCTGCTGCTCTCCGAGCGCGGTCTGCCTGTCGAGAATCGCGGTCTGGCGATTCATCGCTTCGGTCTGCCGGCCCATGATCCGCAGCTGCAACCAGAGGAGCAAAAGGCCTGCGATGCCCAGCACGACCGGGGGCCACTGGCTCTGGGCTTCCACGTTAACGGCCGGCGGTCCCTGCACGGCGACGTAGATCGTGTCGTGCTTCACCTGCGGGGTAGCCCGTCGCTGGGCTGGCGTTTGGGCAGAGACATCACGAAGCAGAGCCGCGCAAAACAACAGCGGGATAAGCGGTCGCATGCGCTGGAATGTAGTGAGGGCTGCTAACTTCTAGCTCGACGCGAGGGAAAACCTACACGGTCATGCTGCCCGCAGCGCGAGTGAACTTGTAGGGCCCGGCAATCTCCTCGAGCACCTGATCGCGCGGCCATGAATGGAATCTTGGTCACTCTTTCAGCTGCGCATTTTCTCGGTCCCGTCGGAACCAAATTGATCTTCGGGTTCGCCGAGCGTACGTTAGGAGGACAGGAGGGCGCCGAGTTTGTGAATTGGATGCATGAGATGGACGCGCGCGAGCGCGACGTCTCAACGCACGGCGATCTTGCCCAGTTACGTGCGGACATCGCCGAGTTGCGACAAGAGATGCTAGTGGGGTTCGCGAGGCTCGAGACCCGGTTCGAGCGCCGCTTCGGCGACTTGATCAAGTGGTCGTTCGTTTTCTGGGTCGGCGCGGTCGCCGCGATTGCGATGCTTGCTCGGGTTTTGCCCTAGCCGATCGCTGTCAGTGACTGCGTCTCACCAGCGTCTCTAGAGCCTCGAGCGCTTCGCCGGCCGCGGAAAGGCGCTCCACTTCCGACGTGAGCTCCCGGCAACGTGCCTCGGCGCGTGCGCGACCGGACTGCGCCTCCTGCAGCCGCCCGTCCAGGTCGGCCAGCTCCGCCTCCGCTTCTTGCAGCAGCGCCGCCTGGTCTTCGAGCCCGCGCAGCCCGGCAATCTCCTCGAGCACCTGATCGCGCTCGGCGGCGAGCGCTTCCGCCTCGGCCACCGCTTCCTCGGCGATCCGGCGCCGCTCCTCGGCCTGAGCCTCGAGCGCACCTCGGACCCGGCGCTCCTTCTTCAGCTCGGCCTCGCCCCGGGCGAGCGCGGCGCGGGCTTCCTCCAGCTCCCCAGCCAGCCGGGTCCGTTCCTCGACCGAAGACTCGAGCCGGGCGCGCATGGCCTCGATCAGCTCCCGCACCGCGGCCGCGGTCTGCTGCGGTTCGGCCACGCCGGCGGACCCGTGAGCGGTCATCGCCAGACGCTGCCGCAGCGACGCGGCCCGCTCCCGACCGCTCTTCCCGCGCGAAACGGGGATGGGCGCGCTCCGTTTCGGCGCCGCAGGGGGGGGCGCAGGCGTGACGTCGGGCGCCGGCAGGGCGGCGGCCGGGGGGGGCTCGATACTCGCCGGTGGCTTCCCGTTTTCGGGGACAGCCGTGAGCTCGGAGAGCACGCGGGCGATCGTCCGCGGCTTGCGAGCTGGAACGTTGGCGTCGAAACCGGTGGTCACGCGCTTCTCTCCATCGCGCGCTCGAGATGCGCGCTGATCATCTCGGTGATGAGGGCGTCGATGTCCCTGGCTCCCTTTGACGACGGAGCGTAGGCATTGATAGGCAGGCCATCGCTAGAGCCCCTTGCGAATTGCGTGCACTGCCGCACGATCGTGTCCGACAGAAACTCGCGATAGTGCGACTCCAGCGCGGCTTTGGCCTCGCGCGCGATCCGGGTCGTGGGATTGTACTGATTGATGACGATCCGGATCCGCTGCAGCCGGTGGTTCAGGTCGTCCTCGATCTGGCTCAGCGTCTCGAACAGCAATTTGAGACCGTGAAACGACAGGAAATCCGGGAGCACCGGCACGAGCAGGTCGTCGGTCGCCATCAGCGCGTTGAGGTTCAGCAGCCCGAATGAGGGCGGCGCGTCCATGACAATGAACTCGTAGCGGTCGGACACCTGGGCGAGGGCCCGCTGGAGCTTGTACTCGCGCCCGGCCATCGGCATGAGGGAGATGTCGATGGTCGTCATCCGCAGGTTGGCCGGGACCACATCGAACTCCGCGAGCACTGTTCCCACGATCACGTCTTCGAGCGGGACCCCGCCGACCAGGGTGTCGAAGACCGTGCGCTCGAGGTTCTCGCCGGCGAGGCCCAGATGCTGGGTCGCGTGCCCCTGCGAATCGAGGTCGATCAGCAGGACCCGGTGGCCCAGCTCCGCGAGCCGGTAGGCGTAGGCCACGGCAAGGCTGGTTTTGCCGGTGCCACCCTTGAAGTTCAGGAAGAGCTGGCGGCGCAGCGGCTCCCGGCCAGGGTGGCGGTCCAACACTCTGCGGTACGCCGACAGGTGTCGGGGCTGGTACGAGTCGGGCCCGCCGCCGAGCGCCTTCAGCTCGGGCAGTTTGTCCGCGGCAGCCAGCTGCTTGTCCGTGAATCCCAGGAGCTTGGCGAAGTGGCTGCGCCTGTACCGGATCTTCACTATGATGCTCGCTGCACGATGCCGGCTTCCGTGCGCTGAGGGTCCTGGGGGACGGCGCGAAGGATCCGATGCACGATGCGTCGCACCTGGGGATCGGGATCGCCGGTGAGCGGCTCGAGGAGCGGCCGCAGGGCGAGCCCACGCCCCCCGGCCGCGGCGAGCACCGCACGGCGCCGCACGTGGGGATTCGCGTCGGCGATCCCCCGCCGGATGTGGGGCGCGAGCCGCGCCGGATCCCGTTCCAGCAGCCGGCCGAGCGCCTGGTAAGCCGCGGCGCGCACGCTCGGATTTTCAGCGTCGACCGCCGCCAGGGCCGCGCCCAGATCGTCAGCCGCGGGACGCTTCGGCGTCATCGCTTCTGTGGGAGGCGCTGTCGCCTGCTGCTCCAGCTGCTGGCGAAGAGCGGCCTCGCGGCGCTCTCCCAGGGCGTTGTCCCGTTCGAGGTCGAGGACTGCGCGGCGCAGGCTGGCGATGAACTCGGCAAGGTCGACGGCTTCCGTGTCGCCGTGGCGAACAGCTTGTTGCCACTCGACCACCCGGGTGAGCAACGTCTCGCGGGATGCCGCCAGCTCGTCCACGCGAGCCCGCAGCTGCAAGGCTGTCTGTTCGCTGCCGGCGATGCGATCCCGGGCCGCACCCACTTCCCGCCGCAGGCGCACCAGCTCCTGCGCGTCGCCCTTAGGCTCGGACTCGAAGAGATGTCCCTGGAGCTTGGCGCGCAGCGCCTCGGAGTGTTCCAGTCGCCGGTGCAGCGCGGCGACTTCCTCACGCGCGCGGGCGACCTCGTCTTGGAGCAGGCTCAGGCGCCGGGTCTCACCGGCCTCACGGGCCGCAGCCTCGGCGAGCCGGACGCGGGCCTGATCCGCTTCGGCACGCGCCTCGTCGAGCGCGCCGCGCAGCTGCTCAAGCCGGCACTCGAGCAGGAGGGTCCGGTCCGAGCCTACGCCACTACGCGGAGCCGTTACGCCTTCCCGCAAGGCAAGAGGACCATGGTGTCACTATAGCAAAACGCGTCAGTTCGCGAAACCCTTTTACGGCGTTGCCCACCCGCACAACTCCCATCCGCCCCCCGCTCCGGTCGTCCGAGCCACCGCCGGGTATATTCCCGCAACCCACGTCCAGCGGGATACACTCAATGCTTCGCTCTGTTTTCTTTGCGATCGCCGCACTCATTGCCGTCCACCCCCTCGCCGCACAGGCCAGCAAACCCGTCTGCGCTTCCGACAACGCGGGCCTGACGCTGCCCGCTGGTTTCTGCGCACTCATCGTCGCCGAGTCCATCGGGCCGGCGCGCCACCTCGTGGTGTTGGAGAACGGCGACGTGCTCGTTGCCGCCGCCGGACCGCGCGGGGGCGTGCGGCTGCTGCGCGACACGAGCGGCGACGGCAAGGCCGATGTCGTGCGCTCCTTCGGCGTGGGTGGCGGGACCGGCATTGCGTTCGCCGGAGAGTATCTCTACTTCGCGACCAACAACACGGTCGTCCGCTGGCATTGGCAGATCGGCCAGCTCGAGCCCCCGTCGGGACCGGACACGGTCGTCACCGGTCTGACGATGGCCCGCAGTCACGCCGCCAAGAGCATCGTGATCGGGTCGGACGGACAGCTGTACGTGAACATCGGTGCCCCGTCGAACTCCTGTCAGGTGCAGGATCGCGCGCCCGAGTCGCCCGGACAGGACCCGTGCCCGCTGCTCGACAGCGCCGGCGGCATCTGGCGTTTCGACCCACGCCGCGCGGGACAGCGGCAGTTAGAAGGACAGCGCTATGCCACGGGGATCCGCAACGCGGTCGCGCTGGCGGTCGATCCGGGCACCGGCTCCCTGTTCGCGGCCCAGCACGGCCGGGATCAGCTGGCGGCGAACTGGCCGAAGGTCTACACGGAGGAAGCGAGCTCCGAGCTCCCCGCGGAAGAGATTCTCCGCCTCGAGCCCGGCGGCGACTACGGCTGGCCCTACTGCTATTACGATTGGCGGCGCCGGCAGAAGGTGTTGCAGCCGGAGTACGGCGGGGACGGCAAGTCCGTTGGCTCGCGCTGCGAAGCGGTGCCGAAACCGGTGGTCGCATTTCCGGGACACTGGGCACCCGATGGGATGGTCTTCTACAACAGCCGGACCTTTCCATTGAAATACCGCGGCGGGGTGTTCATCGCCTTCCACGGCTCGTGGAACCGCACGCCGGGCCCCCAGCAGGGCTACAAGGTGATGTTTGTGCCGATCGCTCGTGGAGTTGCCACTGGACCCGCAGAGGTGTTTGCCGATGGATTTGCCGGTGCCGTGGTCACACCGGCCGGCGCACGCTATCGGCCGACCGGGTTAGCAGTCGGTCCGGATGGCTCGCTGTATGTGACCTCGGATCAGGGCGCGGGAGCGGTGTTCCGGATCTTCAGTCAGCCTTAGCGGGACCGTCCGAGGCGCGCGCGCGTGACCGAATCCGCCGTCGCGAGCGCGCGGTCGGAGTCCCACTTGTAGTACAGGGTGAGGCAGGACGACAGATTGAAGTCCCGCTTCGCCATGCACGTCTGCAGCTCGCGGCGGTGCTTGGGAATCTCCACGTTCCAGATCGAGTCCGTGGTCGCGCGTACGCGTGACAGCGGCCAGCCGGCGATCAGCAGGCAGCCCCTCAACGGCTCGGTGCCGCGGGTGCAGCTCTGCAGGTCGCGCCGGTGCTTGTCGGCGCTCAGCGCCCAGATCGAATCGTCGTGCCAGGTCTTGAGCGAATCCAGCTCGCGTGCGCGATCCTGAGCCGCCTTCGTCGCTTCGTCCACCTTCCAGCGGTAGAGCTGCACCAGACACTGCGTCGTGCCCCTCGCATCGAGCGAAATGGAGCTGCACTCCACGACCTCGTCGCGGCGGGTGGACTTTTTGCTGCACGCGCTCAGTCCAACGACGAGCGCCATGGCGGCGAACTGCACGGCCCGGGATTTCATGGGCCCCTAAGATACAGAATGGCCTAGCGGAGCAACAGGAAAACGTCGTAGAGTGCGTGCGTCCAAGCAGTTACGCCGAATCCCCGCGTCAGGTAGAGGGCGCTGAAAAACAGGCCCGCGATCGTGCGGAACACGAACGAATAGACGTCCAGCCGGTCGCCGAATGGCCCGATGTAGTGAAACGCCGAGAAGATCAGCGCGCCGAGCACGGTCGCGGCGATGCCGGCGGCGAGCGGCCGCCACCCGAGCAGTCTGTGCGCCGTCCACGCGAGCAGACCCACGAGCACCACCCTGAACAGCAGCTCTTCGTACAGTCCCGCGCCGATCGACAGCATCAACATCGTCCCGCGACCGAGCTGCATCTGGGCAAGACCCATGGCCATCGGTGGAGGTGGGGCGCCAAGCAGCGCGACGGTCAGCCCACTGACGACGATGCCGAAGATCAGTGAGAGGCAGAGCGACTCGACGAGCATGCCGCCCAGGACCGCGGGGGACAGCCGCCCGGGGTGGGCGCGGATATCTTTGGCGATCAGCCAGGCCCCGACGCCGATCAGGCAGAGCATGAACACGGGCGGTCCCCAGGCCCCGGCAAGCCAGACGAACACGGCCTGCAGCAGGATATCGGCCCCGTTGCGGACGTCGACACCGCCCGGGCCGGGGGGCACCAGGAACGCGAGGATCTGATAGCTGATGAGCAGGGGTAATGCGAACAGGAGGCTATAGCGTGGGGCTCGGCTGGCCTGCCAGTAGGTGCCAATCATGGCCTGAATCTTATCCTTCACTCGTGTCCGTACAGAGCCCTACGTGAGCTGCACGATTCTCGTTGCCGCCGTCCTCGCCGTTCAAACTCCATCCGGCGACAGCAGCGCGTATCTCGATGCCGAGGCGCGCCGGCTGGTCGCGGCGTCTCGCTCGCGCCGAGAGACGATCGATCGGTCAATCATCGCCTACCGTACGACGATGCGGGAACGCATCGGTGTCGGCATTCGCGCGCTGCGCCGGGATCGTCTGCTGTATCGGCGTGAGCTGGCGTTGCGGATCAGCTGGCAACGCGACTCGGTTACGCTGATCGACGTAATCGGTGCACGCCAAGCGGTGCCAGCGGTCTCGCCCAAGCGCGAGCTCCCCGAAGACTTGAAAGGCGATGCGGGCGATTACGCATTCGACCCGGCGGATGACCGGCTCACGATCGGATTTTCCTCCCGGCGAGACACCACACACGATTCCACACGCGACTCAACACGCGACTCCACGCGAGAGCGCGGACTCGAGTTCCAGCATCCGCTGGCTCCCGGGAGCGAAGCGCACTATCGCTTTGCAACCGGGGATTCGAGCATCGTGGTATTCCCCAACGGCCGGACGATTCGCCTGCGCGAGCTGCGCATCATTCCGCGGCGGCTCGACGTGCGCCTGCTGGCGGGCTCGTTCTGGATCGACGAGGAATCGCACGCCGTGGTACGCGCGCTGGTCCGCCCGGCACGCGCGTTCGACTTCGAGCAGGACATCGGTGACGACGACGACGATATCCCGGGCTTCGTGAAGCCGATTCGCGTCGAGTTCCGATTCCTGACGATCGACTACGGACTGTGGGAGGGGCGCTGGTGGATGCCGCGGCTCATCGCGATGGATGCGGTCGCGACCGCCGGATCGTTCCTGCAGATGCCGATGCGCTACGAGCGCGTGTACGACGACTACGACGTGACGGGGGATACGACGTTGCGCCGCGCGGCGCGGCCGCCGCCGCCGACCGCAGCCGAGGACTCGATCGCGCGGGCGGCCTGTCACGCGCGGGAGGAGGCTGAGAAGATCTCCTGCAGATGCCGGTTCGGGCGCTGCCTCCCGTTCCGCGTCAACATTCCGACCGATACGGCGGCGCTGCTGTCCAGCACGCTGCTGCCGCCGCCGTTCGGCGCGGCGAACGACTCATTGATCTCGGCCGGCGAAATGGACGAATTGACGCGCGCCGTAGGAAAACTCCCCGCCGCGCCGTGGCAATTCAGCGCCCGGCCGCCCCGCTGGGGACTGGCGCGATTCAATCGGATCGAGGGTTTATCGCTCGGCGCGCGCGGCGAGCTCGACCTGGGCCGGCTCCGACTCGATGGCACGGCCCGCATCGCGATCTCTGATGGCGAGCCCGATCTCGAAGCGGGACTGCTCCGCGAAAACTCCACGACGCGCGTCCGCGTCGCGGGCTACTATCGACTCACGGCGGTCGATCCGACAGCCCGCTCGCTCGGGATCGGCAATTCTCTCAATGCGCTGATCCTCGGCCGCGACGACGGCGACTATTTCCGCGGCACCGGCGCGGATCTGACGATTTCCCCGCCGGTGACGCTGCCGCAACGCTTCGCGGTGCGCGTCTATGCCGAGCGGCAGCGGACGGCGCTGAAGCAGACGGACGCCTCGTTGCCGCACCTGTTCAACAAGGATCACCTGTTTCGTCCCAACATCACCGCCGACTCAGCCGATCAGCTCGGCGCGGTGGTCACGTTCCGCACACAGCGGGGGATCGACCCGGAGCACAGTCGCTGGAGCGCCGACGTCACCGTGGACGGCGGCGCGGGGACGTACGGCTTCGCGCGCGCCAGCTCGACGCTACGCATGACGGCGCCGCTCGGGTCGCTTGCGGGCGCGATCGAGTTGGCGGGCGGCATGTCGGCCGGGCACGTGCCGGTGCAGAGTTACTGGTATCTCGGGGGGCCGGGCACCATGCGCGGCTACGACGGGAACGCGATGAGCGGCGACGCGTTCTGGCGCGGCCGGGTCGAGCTGGCGAACCAGTGGCCCGCGGCGCGCCTCGTGCTGTTCACGGACGTCGGCGCGGCGGGCCCGCGCAACCATCTCTCCATCGCCAAGTCGCTCGCCGGCGTGGGTGCGGGCGTCAGTTTCCTGGATGGGTTGGTGCGCATCGATGTCACGCGTGCGGTCCGGTCCCCGACCGGATGGCGCGTGGATTTCTACAGCGACGCCGCGCTCTGATTG
>Ga0137435_1000047_pt1 | contig 53527 bp, 63 predicted proteins | sample EasRivERMGT100_2_FD_104904 | JGI IMG/M metagenome (GOLD analysis project Ga0137435, IMG submission 104904) | Soil microbial communities from meander-bound floodplain in the East River, Colorado, USA - East River MetaG ERMGT100_2 | ecosystem: Environmental > Terrestrial > Soil > Floodplain ... | reverse complement strand
GGAATGTGCCGTCGATCGGGCTGGTGGTGACGACGTCTAGCGGCGCGCCGGTCGCGCTCTGGCAGTGCAGCGCCGCTGCCGACACGCCGTCCCCGTTGAGGATGAGGATCGAGAAGAGGATTGCCGTGGCCGGCACGACCGTCCAGTTCAGCTGGACGCCATCGGTCACCCACGCAGAGAAGACTGCCTCCGCGATGACCACGCCAGTGCTCGCCGAGTACACTCGGATGACAGCCGCGTCCGTCCCGCCGTGCTTCGCGACGGTTGTGCTCACGCCGGTCCGCGACCAAGTGTGCCCGCACCTGTGCTGCGACCCGTCGGTGATGCCCCAAGACCCGCTGGCGCCGTTGGTGTTTTTGGTGCCGGCGACTTGCCCGTGGCTGGCAATGCATACCGCCGCCACCGGCGTCCCAAATCCGGCGACTGCGTACGACTGATTCCCGGTGGCGGCGGGTGTCGCCCCGTCGATCGTTCGGCCGTAGATCTCGATGGCCACGGACCGCCCTCTAGGGGAGAGTGTCCCCTACCAGCGCGGCCGACTCTTGGAGAAGCGCGAGCATCTCCGCCTCTCGCGGGTCGCTCGTGCCGATGAGGTTCGTCAGCTCCAGCGGGTCGGCCTCCGTGTCGAACATCAGCCACCCGCTCGGTGAGCCTTCCGAGACCGCGTACTTCACCCCGTCGTCCCGCACCACCATTCGCCACGGCCCGTCGAGCGTCTCGTCGGCGAGATAGTGCTGGACGTACAGGGAGCCCGGCACGTGCTTGAAGCCGTGCAGCGACGGCGGCGCCTCGATGCCGGCCCGGTCGAGGATCAGCACCTTGAAGTCCACCGTGCCGAACAGCGCGTCGCTGACGGCCGGCTCAGCGCCCGGCTCGCGAATGATCAGCGGCACGCGAGTCGCCTCTTCGTAGGGCGTCCGCTTCTGCTGGTTGACGGCGAGGAGCCCGTGCGCCCCGACGTGAGCGCCGTGGTCCGATGTGAAGATCACGATCGTCTCGTCGTCCAGGCCGAGCGACTCGAGGTGATCGAGCACTTGCCCGACGGCGTCGTCGAGGGAGTGCACCATGGAGTAGTAGCTGGCGAGGTCGGCCGACGCCTGGGTCTGCGCGCCCGCCGGGACGTTTCCCGGCACCGGCACGTCGCCGGAGTCGAAGACGTCCCACTGCGTCCCCTCGACGTCCGCGTACGGAGTGTGCGGCTGCTCGAGGTTCAGCATCAGGTAGAACGGCTGCCCGCTGATCGCCGCGTAGTCGAGCTGCGCCTTCGCCAGGTCGACGTACTTCTGCGGCCTCCACTGACCTGCGGGGAGCGGCGACGAGCTGCCGTTGGCGTAGTACTGGCTTAGCACGAGCTCGTGCTTCTGCTCGTGCCCGGCCTGGTAGTCCAGTCCGCCGAGGATGGCGGTCGGCACCACCTCCTTGTTGGAGAGCTGCAAACTTACCGGCGTCTTGTGCCACTTGCCGATCTCCGCCGTGCGCCACCCGGCATCGTGTAGCATGTCGTACGTGGTGCGGTCGACGGGGTGCAACTTGTTGAGATTCGGGCACGCGTGCGTCAGCTTCCCCACGTCGAACGACGTCCGGTGAGCAGAGCACACAGGGATGCTGTACGCCTTCACGTACCTCACCCCCTCCGCCGCCAGCGCGTCGATGTTCGGAGTTAGCGCCACGGCGTCGCCGTAGCAGCCGAGGGCGGAGGCCCGCAGCTGATCGGCCCTGATGACGAGGAAGCTCAGGTCAGCAGCCTGCCCCGAGTCCGCACACTCGAGCGGCGTCAGCAGGGCCAGAACGATCGCGGCCCGAGTAATCTCTCGCAGCATGTCAGGACTCCGGCATCTTGATGGTGAGGGACTGGACCTCGATGAGCGCGTTCGCCACGAACGACGTCGTGGCGACGATGATCTCCGTGCCGGACGTCCCGACCGTGTGCTGGTGCCGCGGCACGTTGCCTCGGTCCAGCGTCCTGGCGAAGGTGCACGTCCCGGTCGCATCTGCGGCCAGGTCGTCGGCGATCGCGGCTGCCGTCGCCGTCGCGCCGGGATTGGAGTCGACCGCGGCGCCGTACGCCGGGTTGCTCATGACGAGCTGCGCCAGCACAGTGTTCCCGGACAGTGCCGCGTCGACGTTGATCGGCGGCGTGCCGGAGTAGAACACCAGAGTGGCGCTCGGGTTGGTGGACCCCAGGTCGGCCGAGTCGGCCGCGGCGTCGCACATAATGATCGCGGTCTGATTGGAAACTGACACCATGGCTACTGCTCCTCCTGCACATTGAGCCCCAGCTTCGCTCGGTCTCTCACCCGCCTGCGCTCCAGCTCTCGCTCCGCCTCGGCCGCAGCCGCGTCGCGCTTGGCGTCGCGCAGAGCGACGTCGAGCTTCGTGCGACTCACCAGCAGTCGTCGGTAGTGCTCCTGCGGCGACTCTCCCTTCAGTCTCTCAAGCTCGATGTTCATGGTCTCTCTTTCTTCATGTGGGGCTACGGGACAAGCTGCGCAGCGATGCGCATCTGAGCCAAGAGTGCGTTGAGCTTCACCGTCAGTTCGGCGAAGTTGTCGTTGATGGTGGCGTCGGCGCCGGAGCCGCTCACGGCGACCACCGACCCGTTCGCCGTCCCGCCGGTGGTGTTGGTGAGGTCCGGCACGGCCGTGATGATTCGCCGCGGGATCATCTGCCACAGCGTGCCGTTGCTGAAGGCGAGGACCCAGCCGATGCTGCCGCCCTCGTTGGCGAACGAGAGTGATCTGTCGTTCTGGTTGGCGGCGGCTAGCGTCGCGATGGCCCCAGGCACCTCAGGAATCGGAATCGGAGTCAGCTCCGCCTTATCGTAGTTCGCGTTGATGTCAGCGTCCCACGACTGGGCCCCGGCCACGATCCTTGTGTACGTCTTCTTCGTCATTGGCGTCTTTGCCTACGGGTACTTCGTCATTGTGATCTCGAGCTGGCCACTAGACAAGCCGCCGCTGAGCTGCTCCACTGACACCTTATAGCTCGTCGCGCCGGCCGGAAAGTCCACCAGAAACATAGCCTGCGTGTAGTCGAACGTGTCGGCAGTCAGTCCAGCCACGGTGCGGATCGTCGTGCCTCCGCTGTTCTTGATGCGCACAGTAAAGTTGCCGACGACCGGAGCGACGCCCGTCGCCGCGCCCGCATTCTGCATCCCGGCCCCGGTCCCCGGCACCGAGTTCGACAGGTACTGCCACTTGAAGGTGATCGTGCCCGGCGTCAAGTTCAGGTAGCCGAAGTCCTGCGCCGCGTTGATGAGCTGAGCGAGCGGCATCGGCGTGACGCCCTTGCCGCGCAGCGTGACGAACGCGGGGAAGAGGGACGCCAGCGACAGCGACTCCCCGGTGAACGCCTGCGACTTCACGTAGAGCGGGGCGGCCGGCTGCAGAAGCGGGTCGGCGATGGTCAGCACGTCCGACTGCTCGAAGATGAAGACTTTGTCGCCGGCCGCGAACGCCGCCCTCCGCGTGTCATAGCGCTGGCGGATGACGCCGTCGAGGCGGTACGTCGTGCCGCTGATCGCCGTCACCTTCTGCAGAAACGTGATCTCAACAACGCCGGCCGCGCTGACGAATACGCAGAGCTGTCGCCCGAGCCGCCAGTTCACGGGATCGGCCGACAGGTCGAGCACTTCGCTGATGTCCGGGCCGAGCGCCGCGAACGTTGGCCCCTGGGTCGCGACGTAGTCGCCGGTGGCGGACAGCGGGTCGATGAGAGTGCCGCCAGTGACGATCCCCAGGTGCTGGCCTGCGTTCACATACGACACGTTGTCCGCCGATATCCAGATGTTGGCTCCGGCGATCTGAGAGTGCGCCCTTATTCGAGGCACGATGAGCTGAACCTGACCGGACCCGCCGACGAACTCCGGCACCTCGATCGGCCAGAACAGGAGGTCGGGCTCGACGGCCTCCAGCGCAACGGTGCCGGTCCCGGTCTCCGTCGCCTGCGAGCCGCTCGCCGCGGCACCGATGAAGTCGATGCTGGCCTTCAGCTTCACCCGGCCGGTCTTGGCGTCAGTCTGGGACTCGAGGCAGCGCAGCCTGTCGTCGAAGTCGTCGGCCTCGAACGCCATCCCGGGGTAAATGAGCCTCACCTCCCGCGCGCCGACGACCTCCACCGTCCCGGCGCCGGCCAGGTCCTCCTGCCCACGGCGCTCCACCGCGGCGGCGGCCGTGTCGTAGTGCGTGATGGTGTCCATCCGCACCGGCCTGGCCTTGGGGTTGTTGCTCTCCACCACCTTCCCGTCATCGTCGAGAGTGATGGTGTTGTCTCGCCAGTCCCTGGCAGCGTCGCTGAACTTCCAGACGGTGTGCGTCACCTCGCTCGGCCCGAGGCGCATGCGACGCCGCGGCTTGGGCGGCAGGATGGCGTCGGCCGGGACGACGGGGACGACGGCGTCGTCTCGCAGCCCCAAGAACGTCAGCTTCCCGTCGATGAGCGGGGCCAGCACGCTGAACTCCTGGAGGATCGAGGCGATCGCGGCCAGCGCCTCCCCGCCCTTCTCTGCGAACACGTGGCAGCGCGCGCCCTCGGCGTGGAGCAGCTCGCCGAGCCGCTCCAGCGAGTCCACGTCCACTCGCTCGATCTGGGAGTTGCTGGTCCCCACCCCTAACCCGATCCCGAGCGGGTACGGCTGCAGCAAAATCTGCGCCAGCGCGTGTGCCGGGTTGGCGCCGCCATCCGGCAGCGTGTCGTACTTCTCGATCGTGCCGGCGTTGTTCATCACCGGCACCGGCTGGCCTAGGAAGATGGTCGTCTCATCAATGACGGTCGGGTAGCCGCCGGGGTTGTACACGGAGTTGAAGATGAGGTAGTCCCCGTCCGGGGCGGAGTTTCCCGACAGGAAGAGGTACTCACCGGCCTTGTACCTCTTCGACCGGTCGCCGTCCACGACTATCTTGGCCGTCCCGATCTCCCCCGGCGTGCCGGTCTTCACAGGGTCCGTCTTCCCGCTCAGCGTCTTAGTGTCCTCGATCCACGGCGGCGACCCGGTCAGGGTGGAGATCGGCCTGCACTCGATGTCGTAGTCGTACAGCGCCCACCGAGGCACGGTCCCCAGCCGCGCCTTGTTCCACTCGACGTAGCTGAGGAACGGCCAGCGGCTGCCCACCCCGAGCCGCGACGGGTCGCCGAGGAACGTGTTGACCGGCTGGTCCGGGTGGCCCCAGTACATGGAGAAGATGCCGGGCTGCCCCAGGTCGAAGCTCGTCCCGCTCGGCGACGAGTCCGGAGTCAGCGTCCCGGAGAAGATCTCCTTGCCGTCCTTCCTGATCTTGTGCAGCCGCGTGCTCGGGGTGCAGACGAGCTGGTGCCAGCCCGCCTCGTACCACACCGTCTGCTCCGCGCTGCTGCCGAGCCCCTTCCCTCCACCGCTGACTGCCTCCTTCTCCGACGACCGATTCCCGGCCCAGCCGAAGACGACTCCGACGCGGCGGCGGCCGATGAGGTACGGCACGAACGTGCCGCGCGTCGCGACCGTCGTCGGCTTGTCGTCCCTCGCGGTCGTGTCGTCCTTCGGCCCGGCTAAGCGATTGGCCAGGTAGTTGAGCGCGAAGCTCGCCGCCATCAGTGCGACTTCTACTCCCACCGGCGCCAATCCCCTCTGCGCAGGTCGCGATACACTCCGTGCACCACCTGCAGCTGACTGTTCAGCGCCAGGCCGCTCCGAGTCACCTCTCTGCTGTTGGTCTGCCAGAGCTCCCCGCGGCGCCAGCCGGCGATCATCGAGTGCCCCGGCCCTCCGCCAGCCGGGCCCGTGATGACGAAGTCCCCGGGCTGGCACACCCCGCCGGCGACTTTGACGAGCGGCGCGTACAGCCGGAGCAGCTCACGCATCGTGCGCTCTGCCCCGACCCGGTCGTGCATCGCGGCGTCGTGCGGAAGCGCGTCGTACGACGTCCGCTCGTCGCCCCGCAGCTCGTCGCAGATCGCGCCCACGAACCTGGTGCAGTCCACGCCGGACTGCTTCGCGCACTGGCCGGCCGCGTACTGCGTGCCCTCCCACGACTCCAGCACCGCGCGGAGCGCGGCCAGGATGCGGGCCTGCTCTTCTGCTGTGAGGCCGGGCTCGTGAAACGGCTCCCAGATCAGGGCTTTGTAAGCTACGACACTCATGGGCTCACGGCGCCTCGAATGTCGGGCTCCACGCGGGGATGCCGACCCCGTTACCCATGAAGCGATCCAGGTTGTTGAATACCGTCAGGCACGTGGTGTGCAGCTTGTCGTCCCCCGCGACTGCCGACACTGCCGCCGACAGCCACGCCGTTGGCGGCCTGCGCACCAGGTGGAAGATAGTCGGGGCAGTATCGACCCAGTCGCGAATCTTGATTCTCAGGCCGTCTTTCTTGAGCCACCCTTGATTGTAGTACGTCACAGTGGACGCGACGGCGAGGCCAGTGACGGCCACAGTCTTCCCCGTGATGGACAGCACCGTCCCTCCGGTGTCCTCGAAGTCCGCCTCGAATAGGCCGCACGCGAAGCCGAAAGTGTTCCAGCCGCACTGCGAGTTCGCCGCGATCCCCATCGATGTGCGCAGTTCAGACTTGACGGACCGCGCGATGACGAGCGTCTGGCCATCGACGTCCTTGTGGTTTTCGTCCACTTCAGTCAGCGTGCCGACAAAGACGATCCGCGGCTCCGGCGATACCTCGTCCGCGCCGAGCAGCTCGATCACGCTCACCTCGACGTCGGCGTGCGCCTCTCTCGCCAGATCTGCGAAGAGCGGGTCGACGTCAGTCGGCACGAGGATCTCGAGCGCCTTCTCCTCGAGCCCGCCGCTGTTGACGGGCAGCTTCACCTCGATGCGCGGGTCAGACAGGAACAAGTCTCCCTGGAACGGGAAGTCGGCCGTCCAGTCGGTGAGGCGGACCGGCGTCTCGGGCGCGGCGGGGTCGCCCCACGAGAACTCGAGAAGGTAGACCGCCGTCTTGTGGGATCGCTGGAGCTGCGTCACGTCGGCGCGCTCCAGACTCCGCCGTAGACGGCAGTCAAGTACGCGCCGACCACGTCCATCTCAGCCAGCGTCAGTGCCCGGCGGAATACTATGGCGGCGTTGTAGCCGGAGTTGTGGAGGTACGCGTCATTCCGCTCAGCCAGCCCGAACTGCGCCGTCACCTGCAGCCACTTATTGACGGCCGCATACACCGTCCCGTAGCCGGTCTGATCCATGGTGTTGGAAGGCAGCGTCGCCGGTGCGGAGGCCGCGGTGCCGATCGCCGCGCCTCCGTCCACCCACACCTTCGACGACACGCCCGGCTCGATGCGCAGCACGCACGTGCTCGGCCTCCCCACGTTGAGCTCCATGCCGGTGATGTTGAGCGGCGCGCTCACGACGCCGGCCGTCTGGTAGATGTCCACCTTGAACGACGCAGCTCCGCCGCTGTTGCTCCACTCCAGCATCTCGCCGCCCGGAGTAGACGCCGCGAATTGAACGAAGACGTGCGGCTGGTTGTAGCCGGCCTTCGGCGACAGGCGGTGGATGAACAGCGTGAAGCCGAGCGTCGGATCCCAGATGGTCGCCGGCGCTGGTTTGAAGAAGCGGAAGCCGGAGCCCCTGCCACTGTTCGTGTAGATGGTGGGGCGAGCGTTGTTTCGCTCCGCGTCGTCGTAGCGCTGGCAGACGTTGAAGATGTTCGTCTGCCCTGGGCACTGCAGGTGCGCCTTCCCGCCGAGCAGCGTCGGGTCATTGATGAACTCAAAGTCCCGATCGCGCACGTCGTAGAGGTAGCAGCACATGTAGTCGAAGCGCGGCCCGGGCTCGTGCGGCGAGTCGAGCGGCTGCGGCAGCAGCGGATCCTCTCGGAAGTCGAAGGCGTTCGAGCTGACGTCGAACCAGTGCTCGAGGTCCGGGATCGACCACGGCCCCTCGATCGGCTCGGCAGGCACCTCGAGGTTCGCGATCTCGACGTCGTCCTCCGATAGCAGGTCCTCGGCCCGCCACGAGATGGTGGAGTGCTCGGTGGTCTCCCACTCCTCCTTCACTGCGTCGGATGAGTTGCGCACTAGGTGCGCCGACGTCACCTTGCGCACGTCGGCGAGCACCACCGCGGCGATCGGCTCCGCGAAGTCAATCCGCCACGTGCCGCCGAGGTCGGTGATGGCCAGGATCTCCGCGAGGTGGGCCAGGCCGCTGCGCTCGACGACGGCGACGTAGTCGAAGAACGCCTGCGCGTCGGCGATGTTCCCGAACTCCGTGACCGTGACGTCGTTCTGGGTGATCGCCACCGGCTCCCACAGCGCCTCGTGAGCCACCAGATAGTACGGCTCCTTTCGCCCCTTGTGTCGGTCGAAGAACTGGAGGGCTCGCCAGTGGGTGGCTCGCTCAATCGACTGGATGTTGATTGTGTGCACCAGTTGCGGACGCGAGCCGCGAAGCGCGATGATCTCAGCCAGCCCGGCCGTCGACCTGTCTGCGCTGCGAACCACCGACGTCTTCAGCTCAGCGGCCCAGTCCACCCTGACATCGAAGACGTTCAGGCCGCGAAAGCGCTGAAACTGTTCAGTGTTGTGCACGCCGATCGACGCGGGGAGCGCCGACTTGCCGGCCACCTCCATCGCCCGCAGGCGGATGACGACGTGCTGGTCGGTGATGAACGACGCCTCGGCGTTCACTTGCACCTCAGAGTCCATCGTGGGGTACACCCTGGAGTTGACCGGGTACGAGCCTGTCAGCGCCGATGCCAGCGTCAGCTGGCCTGGCAGAATCGTCGCGATCAGCGCGTACTCCGAAGTCGCCGGCATTCCCTCCGAGTCCCACGAGTGGATAAGGATGCGCCCGCCGACGTGGAAGCGCCGGTACGTCGTATCGCAGAACACATTGAGGCCGCTCGACGTCGTCGTCACCTTGGTCGAGTCCGAGTACACCGGAACGGGGAGTCGCTCGTCGGCCGCCCGGATGAGGTGCACGAACATCGTCGCGCTCTCCTTGTGGCGGATCCCGGTGAGCGTCACCTCCATCATGCGGCGCGGCCGATCGCAGTGGCCCCTCCTCTCCTCGGCCAACGACTGGCGAGCCTTCACCACATCGGTGGTCCACGCACCCTCGATGGTGATGCGGTCTGCCCAGTTGGGGCGGAACACCGTCGGCAAGGTTCCAGGGAGCGCCAGCGGGACCACTTGCGAGGTGGGGTTTCGCGCGACCACCGTCGCGAACTGCCTGGTGACTCGCTGAGCCACGCTTACGTCACCCTCTCGTAGCCGAACTGCGCCCGGTCTGACACAAGCCAGTCGTCGCCGGTGACCGGGTTCCTCTCCCACACCTGTCGCACCGGCGCGTACGTCTGCGCAGTCAGACTGACAGTGGCTCCTGCCGCGTTGGCCAGCAGGTTTGGGTCCCGGAACAGCTGCCTTAGCGACGTCGTGCCGGCCGCGTCGTTGCGCGCCCTGGCCCGCAGCACGACGCCGATGATCTGTCCGGCGACGTACGCCAGGTCGGAGTACCCGACCAGGTCGACGTCAGTCGCGACGGCGCTGGAGTTGTACGACGAGTCTTCGTCGGCGACGAGTGCGTCGTCGATGTTCTCATAATTCTGGCCGGCCAGCGGGACCCAGTCATCCTCGAAGCCGACGGCGTCCGGCACTCGGTCCTCGAGGATGACATCGCCCTGGAAGTCCGTGCGCTCTCCGGCGAGACCGTCTAGCACCAGAATGTCCTTGATTTGCGTGTACGTTCCGGCGATCGCCGAGGTGTCGAGCGTCCAGGTGACGCGGTCCGCCTTCTTGTTGCCGCTCGCAGATGTGGAGACTCCGGTCGCCGACACGTTAGTGACGCCGTTCAGCCGGATCTCCCACGCGCCCGTCGTCGTGTTGCTGAGCTTGACGTAGATCTCGACGTATACAGTCACGTTTGGCGGCAGGTCGGAGCTGACTGCCCCGCCGATGGCGGACCCGCTGTTGCGAAGCAGCTGGATGTTCAGACTGGTGGCCCCGACGTTCGACCGCAGCCGCACCTGAAACTGCTCGGTGACCCCGTCAAAGAGCTGGCACAGGATGTGGGTCGCGTTGCTCGAGTTCTCGTCGGCCTTCAGTCTGAACCCAATGAAGTACTCGTCACTCGCATTCGGCTCGGCGAACAGGTCCGTCCACGTCGTCGCCGTCTCGGACTGCGTGTGCTTGATGGCGAAGCCGCGAACGTCGCCTGCGACCCACGACGTGGCGGCGCTGGTGACGACGCTCGAGTACACCTGCCCCAGCGCCGTCGTCGTCCGGATCGAGTCCCAGCTCTCGCAGTGCTGGATCACCGGCGCACCCGCCTATCCTTGATGGCGTCGATGGCGTCGCTGTTGCGCTCGAACGCTCGCACGAAGGCCTGGTCCCCGCCGGCGAAGAACTTGTCGGCGTCTCGCTCGCCGCTCAGGATGACGCTCATGCCGACTCCGCCCGACCGGTCGTCGACGCCGATGCGAGCGGCTCCGCCCTGCTGGAACGCGCCGGACACGTTGACGCCGGAGGCTCCGCCGAAGTTCTTCAGCAGCGACATCAGCAGCTCTCGCGGGATCATGCGCTGGTTGATGGCCCGCATGATTCGGTCGCCGTAGTAGTCGGTGGACTGCCGGCGCACGACGTACTCGCCGCGCGTCAGCTTCGCCGGGATGACGTCTCTCCCCTCGGGGCCGCGCACGCGGCCGCCCTCGTCGAACCCGAAGCCGCCGCCTCCGCCGAAGCCGCCCCCGCCGGTCGGGACTCCGAACGCGCCGGCTAGGGCGTTGAAGACCACCATGCGGGCGATCATCTGCGCGATCTGCTTCAGGAAGTCGGCGGCGAAGGCGCGAAGCGCGTCTCCGCCCTCCAGGAACGCGGTCACGATGCCATCACCGAGACCGCCCACCAGTGTCGCGCCCAGCTGCGCGGCGCTCGCGTCGAGATCGCCCATCTGGGCCAGCACGTCCGACGCGCCGGCGGCGAAGGCGTCGGTGAAGCGCTGCACACTGAAGACGCCCTCCTCTAGGGACGGCATCAGCGGCTCACCGAGCTCCAGCTTCAGCTTCTCGACGACGCCGAGAAGCTCGGGGAACTTTCCCAGCAGCTCGTCAAGCGTGACTCCGGCCGCGAACAGCTCGGCGTTGAACTCCCCGGCCGCCTCCGGCGTCAGGATCTTCTCACCGTCGCTCTGCAGCTCCTGCAGCTTGGCCCGAAGCTCGGCGATTCTTCGCACCTCATCCTGCGCCAGCGCCACCCGCGCCTGCAGCTGCTCGTCGGTGACGGCACCGATCTCGGCGAGGATGACTTGCTCCTGGAGGCGCAGCTCGAGCAGCTTCTCCAGCTCAGCGCGCACGTCGGCCTGGGCGCCACCCTGGTCTCTGAGCGTCTGAATCTGCTGCTCGGTGACGACAATCTCGGCCTGCCTGTCGGCCAGAGACTTCTGCAGGCTCTCCAGCTCGATGGCCTCGCGCTCGCGCACGAAGTCGGTGACCGCGATCAGCTCGGCGTCGAGCAGGATCTGCAGCTCCACAAGCCTGCTCTGCCGCGCCTGCTGGACCGCCTGCGCCCCGGCCCCGGACTGCACCGCGACGAGTTGCGCCTCGAGCGCCTCGATGTCGTCCGCGATCTTGCTCAGTCGCTCACGCTCCGCGGCTGCGCCCTTGTCGGCTTCTTCGTCGAACTGCTCGAGCCTGGCCTGACTGCGCTGGATGACGCGCGCGGTGAACTCGGCGTCGAGCTCATCGATGCGATTGAAGCCGTCCGCCCACTTCTCCTGGATGTCCGCAGCGGCGTCAGAGAAGGAGTTGGTGACCAGGTCCAGCCCCTCGTCCACCAGGCCCGGCAGGTTCTCAAGCCCCTCGTCAAGCAGGGTGAAGTCAGCCGGCACGAAGGACGCGAGGTTCGTACGGATGGCGTTCGCGGCCTCTTCGCTGATCCCCGGCAGCTTCGCCAGCCCGTCGGCGATGCTGCTCGTGAGCGCGTCGAACTTCCCGGCGACGAACCGGATGGCTTTCAAAAACAGATCTACCACGAAGTCGATCTGCGTCGCCGCCAGCAAGGCGAGCGACGCGATGGGCACCTGGATGGCGCCGAGGACCGTCTTGCCGAGAGCCTTGACGCCCTGCACGATCGGGTTGATGGCCGCGACGTCGGCGATGATCGCGATCTTCTTGATCGCGGTGACGATCGAGTCGATGACGTCCTCAACCTCGAGCGACCCGTCCTGGATGGCTCGGAACACCTCGGCCACGTCGTCCGCGACGCCGCCAATGCCAGTCCTCGCATCATCGATCGCCGCTTGCGTCTCAGGAATCTCGTCCGCGATGGCGCGCAAGAAGCCGAGGATGATCCCCACCTTAGCAGCGATGATCGTCACCGGAATGACGATGGCGGCCACCTTCAGCGCAGCGAGGCCGGCGCCGACAGCCGCGATTGTAGGCACAAGGCGGCCCAGCACCTCCGCGAGCTGCTCCAGCGCCCTGGCGAACCCGCGCGCCTCCTCTGAGTCGGCGCCGGCGATGAAGTCGCGGATGCCCTGACTCAGCCCCTCGAGAAACGCGGCCCTGATCGGGGCCAGCACGAGACCGATGACCTCCAGCGAGTCGCCGATCTCATTGAGCTCCTGCGCGGCGCGGCCGAAGTCGTTCTCGGCCAGCGCCTCAGCGTTGCCGGCAAACTTCTGACGCAGGAGCTCGAGGCCGTCAGCGGCCAAGCGACCCTCCTCTTCAAGCTGCCGCAGCTCCGGAACGCGCTGCGCGAGCCGGCCTGCCAGATTGGAATCGAACCCGGCGACGGTCTTCGCCACCTCCTCGAAGCCGACGTCCAGCGCGGCGGAGGTGTCGACCACGGCGAGGAGCGCGTCGTCGAGTTTGTCGACGCTCACGCCCATGTTGACGAGCAGCGTCGCCGTCTTGACGAACTGCTCGTCGTCGATGGTGGTGCGAGACTGCAGCTGCCCGGCAAGCCCGAGGATCCGCTCCAACTCCTCGCGCCGACCCTTGACCGCCTGCAGCAGCAGCCGCTCCGCATTGACGGCCTCCTCCGCCGCCTGCAGAGCCTTCTTGGCGCCTTGGACTGAAGCGAATCCGGCGACGAACGCCCCGACCTGAGAAGTGAGCGGCCCCAGCGCCTTCGAGAGGTTGGCTACGTCACTGCGCATCCCCCCGAGGAAGCGCGTCACTGCCCTCCCCGGCCCACTCACCTGATCGATGAGCTGCGCCAGGATCGTCACTTGCTGGTCTGCCACGTCTCCTCAGCTTCTCAGTCGCGCGCTCCGCGCCCTTGGCCACCTTCTTCGAGAATGCCGACCCGATCGCCAGCTGCATCACTTCGATGAGCTGCGCGGTAGCGGCGTCCCACCGCCTCGCGCACCGCTCGCCCCAGAACCTCAGCTGAGCGACGCTCCACCCATCGTACGGGAACCCCGGCTGCCTCCTCTCTAGGATGTCTCGGCGACTGTGACCCGAGGCGATGCACGCTTGGACAATGTCGCCAACATCGAGGACGATTCCGCGTCTAGGTTCCGGAACCTCTCCAGCGCGCTCTTCACCGCCTCCGCCCAAGGGCGGATCTTCTCTGCCCCCTCGAAAGATTGCTTGATCCACGCATCCGCGATTGGCGGCAGGCACCAGTGCGGAAGCCTGTCGAACTCGACGCCGGCCGGCAGCACTGTGCACGCCTCAATGAGGTCGATGAACTCCGCCACGGCCACGGGAGCGATGACCTTCGCCACCTCCGCTCCGTACTGCTCGTTCGACGAGCCGTCTCGCCTCGGGACGCTCAGCGCCAGCAGCACCATCCGCTGCAGCTTCGCATTGAACCGCTTTAGGTGCGCGATCCCGATGGCGTGCACGACGGCGCGCATCCCGGTGTCGCCGAGCTCAACGCTCTGCCCCGGAAACAGTCCGGCCATCACGTCTTCGCCGTTGTCCTTGTCCGGCATCCTCGGTCCTTTCTCTGCTCAGGTCCAGCGAGGCCCGCCGCCGGACACTCCGGATCGGCGGGCCCCTAGGGAGAAGTGTGCTCAGCCGACCGCTAGGAGCTGGTCGGCAGCGCGCCCTTGATCGCGATCAGGCGACCGGCCGGGACCAGCGCCGTGACGTCGCCGATGATGGTGACGGTCAGCACCATGTTGCTGAAGTCGTCGATGCTGAAGTTGGACGCGCTGGGCGTGATCGACACCTGCGCTTCCCGGACCGTCTGGTTGGCGTTGTTTCCGCGCCCCCAGTAGATCCACGCCGTGCCCTTGATGGTGCCGCCCAACGTCTGCGGCTGCAGCAACCGGTCACCGGTGATAGCCGCCTTCGAGAAGACGTACGTCAGGTTCCCGTCGGCCACGATCGCCCCGCCCTCGATGAGGCGCACCACGCCGCGGTCGAGCGAGTACACGTCCCAGTCGACGTCCTGCTTGTACACCGTCCCGGTGTCCGTCGCGTTCTTGTATGTGATGGACCCGGTGATGGCCACCTCCGACGCGGCCGGCGTCTCGTTCACGGTGATCGCACTCGAGGACGTGAAGACGACCGACACCACCGTGTAGGTGCGCGAGTTGAGGATGTTCGCCAGGCCGAGGGCGTTGACGACGAAGGCCTCGCCCACTGCCAGGTGCGTCGTCAAGTCGCCCGTCGCGGTGATCACCTTGGTGGTGGCGTTGATGGCCGTGATGGTGCTGGTGGTCAGCACACCAGCCGACACTGGCGCGGAGAGGACACCGGCAATCGTGCTGAGCATGAACAGCGGCGTCGCGAGGGCGTCGTTGTCGACCATCTTCACCAGCCTCCCCGCGTGGGAGTAGGTGGTGACGATCTCCTCAGCGGCCGTCTGGGTGTAGGCGGTCGCCTCCTCTGCCTGGAAGAGGAGCGCCAGGTTCGTCATGCTGATGTTGTTGCACGTGATGTCGTACGCCTCATTGATGGAGACGACCGACTCGTCGACGACGGTTTTGACGCCGCCGTCGCCGTCCTCGAGCTCGAGCTTCTCGATCTCGAACGCCGGATTGGCCGTCTCGATGACGCCGAGGTCCACGAGAGGCTGCACCACGCCGCCAGTCGGCGTCTCTTTTTGGAAGTGAAGTCGGGACCCCACCACCCAGAAGTCCTGGAAACCGACGACTGACATGTATTCGCTCCTTGTCCTAGACCACTACGAAGAACGTGATCACGACCCCCTGCACGCGAAGGGCCGTGTCGTGAAACTCCACGCCGCGAGAGGTCCTAGCGTCAAACCTCAGCACCACGGCATCTTGGTTGGCGTCGAGCGCCTTGATGACCAGCTGGAGCGCGCGCTCCGCGTCCTCGGTCAGCTCGTCCAGCAAGCCGTCATCAATCTCCGGCTGCTCCAGGTCGTCGGGCATCCGCGCCGCAACCTCGAGCGACACGCGCATCTCCTGGAACCCGTTGTCGTCCGCAAAGGAGAAGTCGTCCACCACCAGCGCGATGGCGAAGGGGTGCGTGTCGAAGGGGAACGTCGACCAGTTGATGACGCCGCGCTTGACAAAGTATCGGCCGTTGCGCGCGGCCTCGCACTCAGCCTTCAGCTTCTGAAGAAAGACAGCTCGAGAGCTCACGCCGCCTGCCCTCCCCGCACCAGGTCAGCGAGCAGCTCGGCCAGCTCCTTCGAGAGCATCGGCAGATACGACCGGAACCCGTCGCGGAGATAGTACTTCGGCTCGAGGTCCACCTTCGCCACCAGCAGGTACGCGACCTTGGCGCGGTCGAAGCCGAACTCGATGCCGATGTCGTACTCACGGTCGGAGTAGAGCCCGCCGATGGCACCCTGGCTGACCCCGCTGTCCCTGAACGGGACGAAGTGCAGCTCACCGGGAAACCCTCGCGGCCCGCCGAAGCGATCCACTCCGGCCGGCGTCACGGCCTCCGGAGCCTGCGGGATGGCCAGCGCCCTCGCACTTCGCGGCCGGATGGTGGGGTACGGCGAGTCGGGGTTCTTGCCCTTCGTGCCGAACTCCTGCACCCCGGCGTACTTGAGCGCCGGGCCGCGAAAGACGCCGACGCGCATAGCCGGCACGCCGTCGACGCGGAGCGCGGCCCCTGCGATGCTTCGCGCCAGCTGTCCGGTGCGCCGCGCCAGCCGCTGGCCGCTCAGCATGTTGCGCGAGATGTGGCCGGCAGCGATGAGCGACTGCTTGGCGAAGAACCGGTCGAGCTGAGCGTACAGCGCCTCCTTGCCCAGAGACTTCTCGAGGGCTTGAATGTAGGCGAGCGAGCGCTTGTCTAGCTCGACTTTGATGAACTGCGGAGCGACCATGTGACCGACTAGAACTTCTTCCGCCTCCGATTCGCCGTGGCCTGGAAGAGCGGGTGCAAATCGGCCTCGTGCAGCGACCCGCTCCCGCCCTCGAACGCCTGGTTCTTGACGATGAGCTTGCCGTCGCTGTTGCGCTCGGTCATGAAGCGCGCCTGGGTGATGAGAGCCAGCTGGACGTCGCGCGGGCAGGTGAACTCGTCGTAGCCGCCATCGTAGGTCACCTGGACGCTCGACTCCCAGCTCCACAGCCCGCCCGCTGAGACTCCGAGGCGTCGCAGCTCGCCAGACCCCGCGAACTGCCACTCTGCGACGGCCAGCGGCTCCCACGAGCTAGCCGGCGACCCTCGCTCGCGCACCTGCACGATCTGCAGCACGGGTCTGAGCGAGAGCCGCAGGGTGCGCTGCCCTGGGTCGACGAAGAATTCTTCGACGTGCGCGAGACGCTTGTCCCACAAAAGCCCGGTGGCGCTCTCCCACAGCTCGATGACCGCGTGCTGGAGCAGCTCGACGACGTCCTCGTCCTCGGGCTTCGTCTTCGCAGCCTGGCGGATCTGGCTGAGGGAGATCACGGGTGGGTCGAGTATGTGGCTCTAATGCGAACGGCGACGGGGTCGGTGTGCTTCCAGACGTCGTCGGAGGCGAAGTGCAGCGCGGCGTCGCCGACGAACAGCCCCGCGACCAGCTGGTCAGCGACAGCTTGGCTCACGGTGCAGACTAGCTTGCTGTCTGCCACCACCACAACGACGTCTGGGTCGCCCAGTTCCAGTAGCGGCTCGAGCGCCGACGGGCCGTCCCTGACGGTGAACACCGCGTCGTCGACGTCTGACAGGTCCTCCGGCGCGTCGTTTTGGTCGAAGAGCCAGACGTCGAAGTCGCCGGCCGACCCGAGCAGCAGCTCGAGCGCCGGAGGCAATTCTGCGAATGCGGTCACGAGATCCTGTCAGTCACCCTAGCTCTGACTTGCGGTCGACGGACGACGGCGCGGACTCTCGGCTTCTCCGCCGGAGGAGTCTTCGGCTTCGGCTCCGGGAGGCCGTCGCCGTCGTCCTTGCCACCTCTGATGCCGGGCATCTTCGGCGCGTCGCGACTAGGCTACGCCGGCGGAGCGGCGTGCGCCTTGTAGAACAGGTCGTCCACTTCGCCGCCGGGGCGAGCGTAGAGGTCGGCGATGACGTAGACGGCCGCGAAGAGAACGGCATTGGCGCCGCCCCCGTTCTCCGTGACGGAGATGCGTATGGCCTCGTAGACTTCGCTGTCGACGTCCCCGAGGTCGATGGTCCCCATCAGGTACCCGTTCTCGATGATCGTGGCGTCGTCGAGGAGGGTCGGAGTGAAGGCCAGGTTGGTGACGTCGTCGCTCTCCTTCAGAGCCTCCCAGGTGGTGCCGTCGGAGCGCTTCAGCCCCTGGACCGTGACGGCCAGGGACGTGGTCGCGCCGAAGGCGCCGCCGAGGAGGATGATGCTGAGCTGGCGACCCCAGTTCCACGGCTCGACCACCGTCTGCCCGTTCACCGTGGCCGCGGAGGCGATGCTCTGCGGCGCGACGGCGAGCTGGACCAGGTGAGCGTGGAAGAAGTTGCGTCCGTGCAGTGACATTGCGTTCGTTTCTCCTTCGTCTTCTTGCGTTCTAGTCGATCTGTTCTGGTTCTGAGTCAGCTCGCCTAGGTCCGCGCTCTGACGTCGGGGCTCATGATGAGGGCGCGCTCCTGCCGGTAGCCGATGTCGGCGTACATGCGAAGCTTCATGTAGATGTGGTCGGAGACGAAGCCCTTGCCCTTGCCGGCGTCGTCCTCGATCTCGATGCCGAACCACCGCGCCAGGATGATCTCCGCAAGGTTGCCGGAGAAGACGTCGGTGAACTCCTCCTCCGTCGACGTGGTCGGGGCGTTGATGCTCTCGCCCGGCATGTTGTTGGAGAAGATCTGCGTCGTCGAGTCGATGTCCATCCCGAGCGCGTCGCGCAGCTTCGCGTCGCTCAGCGTCGGCGCCCCCAGGAGGTACGGCTGGCCGGTGGTCTGGCCGGAGAAGTTGAGGATCTTCAGCTGCTTCAGGCGCTTGATGAAGCGCGGGCTGGAGATGATGGCCGCCGACGCGTCCAGGTCGATCTCGTCCTCCTCGAGGGCGAGGATCATGTTGTCGAGGTCGTCGAAGTCCATCTCACCGCCCTGCCAGTCGGCCTGGAACGGCGCCGCGTTGAGCGGCGTGGTCCCGAGCGTCCCCACCCCGCCGGACTGCGCGGAGTAGATCTTGATGCCGTTGGCGTGGGTGATGCCGCGCGGGGTGTTGTCCCCGCCGGTGCCGTACATGATGGTCCAGTCGAGCTTCTTCGCGGCGGCCCGTTGCATGTCGTTGCGGAGCAGGTTCTCGAAGCCGAAGCTCTGGAACTTCCGCATGGAGTCGGTGATGCGCACCAGAACGCCCAGCTTCTTGGGATTCAGGTTGACGTCGCCGACCGTCGTCATGCTGTCGATGTAGTTGTCTTCCTCCCCGATCCAGTAGGCGATCAGGCCTCCGAGGAACTTCGGGATCTTCACGTTCGCGCCGCTGAGGCCCTCGAGGACGGACACGCGCGTCGTGCCCTCACCCGCGAGGTTGATGAACACTGACTTGGTGTAGATGGCGGCGATGACGTCCGCGATCACCTGGTCGGCCACGAAGTAGCCGCCCCTGGCGTCGTCGCCGATCGCCTGGGCCGACGCCTTCGAGCGCCACTGGTCCATCATCTCCTTCTCCTTGCCGGCCAGGCTCCAGTCGCCGCTCTTCACGGCGCACATGGCCTTCAGCAGAGAGAAGTCTTCGTCCTCGATGCCGGAGACGTACAGCCCGCGGCGGCTGTTCCGGATCTGGCGAGCGAGGGTCGCTTGGCCGCTCTTCATGCGGTCCAGCTCTTCGAGGACCTTTGCAGGGTCCGTCTTCTTGAGCGCCGCCACATCCGTCTGGATCGCGGTGACCAGATCCTTGAATGAGGCGAACTCGCCGTCGTCTCCGACCAGCGTCTCCATCTGCGTGAGCAGCTGAGCGAAGCGCTCTTCGAGCTGCTCCGGCTTGTCCTTCACCTTCGGCTTCACGACCATTTTATCGTCTCCTTCCGACCATTTCCTTGTTTGAGCCTGTGTCCTACAGAGTTAGTCGCTGCTGCCGGCCGGAGCCAGTCGCACACGCAGGTCCGTCACCGCCTTGCTCATGCGGTCGAGCTGACCGTTGAGCAGCTTCGGTCGAGGCGGGGCGACGTCCTCGTCGTCGTCCTCGTCCTCATCTTCCCTCTCGTCCAGATCCTCTTCCGGATCCTCGTCGTCGTCGCCTGGGCCGGCGATGGCCTCCACCCTGTCGCGGATGTCGGCGATCATCTGGAAGAGCGCGGCGAACCCCTCGTCGAGGGCTGAGATGAGCTGGCCCATCGTCGGCTCAGCCGGCACATTGCCGGGCTCCTCGTCGAACTGCTCGACGACCACCGCGCCGGTCAGCTCGCGGTCCTCCGGCGGCGCGTCGATGAGCGGCTCGCCGACGTCCGTCGCGTCAGCCTTGAAGTCGAACTTCGGAAAGAGGGCGCGGCTCATTGAAAGGACGCGCCCGCACGTCTCGGCCCAGGCGTCTTTCGTCTGGTCGGTGCGCAGCGCCTGCTGGCGCATCAGCTCGCGCACCATCAGCATGTCTCGAGCCTGGAGGTCGCCGCGCGCCTTCGCGCCGCTGAGGATCGTGAACGCCCCCGGGTTCGCACCGATCGTCGTGGGGCTGAACTCCAGCAGGTGGTTCTCGTCGAGGATGAAACCCCACGGGCCGAGCCCGAGCTGCGCGCGCTCTTCCGGGTCCGTGACGTCGATGACCTTGGCGCTCCAGAAGCCTACGCTACCGCCTCGGAGGAAGCGCGTCTTCAGCAGCCGGAAGATGGTGTCCGCCCACTCCCACGTCTCTTTCGTAGCGAAGACGGTGAGAAGCTTCAGCGCCTGGCCGGTGAAGTCCTTGTGCTGGCGCGCGACCACCTCCCAGTTCAGGACGTTGCCGACCGGCGGGGCCCACCACTCGTGAGAGAACGGCACGACGGGGTTGTCCGCGAACTCCTCGAAGTGCCAGTTCTGGAGCACGATCTCGCCGTGCCCGTCGACGCGCTCATCGCTCGCCCACCACGGGATGACGCGCTCCGCCAGCGATGGCTCCCAAGGCAGGCCACGCGCCTTGGCCAGCGCCTCGAGCTCCGACTTTCCCGGCACCTGCAGCTCCTTCCCGTACGCCGCCGCGGTGTTCTTGCGAAGCTGCAGCCTCCCGCCCTCGCCCGTCTCCCACGTGGTGTGCGGAAGCTGGCCCTTCGGCTTGCTCGCGCCCTTCTGAAGGCGATCGACAATGAGGCCCTCGTCCTCGAGGACGACGACTGACTTGAGCTTGGTGAGGTCCATGGCTTTGCTCCTCAGGCGATCGGGATCTTGATGCAGCGGCAGTTCACCAGCTCGTCGAGCAGCGTGCACCGCAGGTCGTGGGGGTGGGCCAGCACGCCGCCAGAGGTGCGGTCGGTCAGCTCCAGGTAATTGAACTCGCGGTCCTGCGGGCCGGCTCCACCGTACGTCACGTGGGTGACGCGCACGACCTCGTCGCCGGCGCTCACCCACTCCTCCTCGGTGACCCCTGCGAGCGCGAAGATCTGGTCTCGCGTGCCGTCCATGAGAGCGGCTGACTCGGTGCGGGCGATGGTCAAGGCCTTCGCCGAGCTCGCCGCGATGTCGAAGACGCCGGCAACGCGCAGTCGGAGCTGCTGCACCGTCTCTCCAGCCTGGATGCCCTCCTGCAGCGCGCGGCTCAGGTTCTTGAGCAGCGTCTCCGGTGCGGAGTTGACCAAGACCTTCACGCGCTTGTCGAAGTACGCCTGGATCGCGGGGTCGTCGATCTGGAAGGTGGCGACGCCGCCGAGGTCCTCCAGTGTGAAGTCGTAGATGGCCTCCAGCGCCCCGGTGGCGATGGGCAATACGCGGTCCTTGAGCGCCGACTGCGCCTTGGCCAGCGACGGCAAGATGGCTCCCGCGTCCACCTGCTTTACCCTCGCTGTGAGGCGCTTCTCTCCGCCGGCGGCCGCGTCGAAGCGCTCGACGGTCTCGCGCTTCTGGGTGGTAATCCAGTTGCGGTAGGCGCGCTTGTACTTGCCCTCGATCGGCGCCTGCAGCTTCACGAAGTCTCGCCAGCGGCGATCGCCCTGCTTGCGGATTGTCTTGTGCGTGCGCAACAGCGCTGCGGCCGTCGGCAAGAACGAGACCGCGCCGTTGCTAGGGGCGGCCGCCGGCTCGCCCGCTCCGGTAGCAGGAAGGAACGAGACCCCGCCGTCGGCGGCCGGTGCGCCGCCGGGGAGGAACGACACCGGCGGAGCGGCGCTTCCCGGCGAGCCGGGCACGAGGGAATCCTGCTCAGCTGCGGCCAGCACCTGCTCCACCGGCGTCGAGGCTATGGCGCTCACGAAGGCGACGTCGATGCCGGGGTAGTCGTCGATCTCGAGCCCGACGACCTCGTAAGCGGTCTTCGGCGGGGCGTGCAGCGGGCCCCCGCACATCTGCGCCGCGATGGTGACCTTGTCGCTCACGCCGGCGCGAAGCGCCTCGACCATAGTGAGATCGTGCAGCGCGACGACGTCGTCGCCCTCCGCCGACATCATCGGCGACTCGTCGATGGTCGTCTCCTCGAGGCGCAGCATCGGCAGGAGGTTCTTGTCCCACAGATTGAAGTCCTGCCCGAGCTGCGTGGCGTAGTTCAGCGCGTCGGTGACGCCCAGCACCGACTTCGGCATGTTGAGCGCCGCCAGGATCTCGTCTCGGCCCCACTTCAGCTGCTCCAGCAGCTGGATCTCGACCGGCGACAGCTGCGTGGGCTGGTACGTGAGCCCGCCGCTCAGGATCGCAGTGCGCCCTGCCGAGGCCTCCCCGCCGTGCCGCTCGTTCCACTTGCGCCGCAGCTCCGCCTCCTCGGGCTCAGTGAGGACGTCGGTGTGCGTCAAGATGCCTCGCGGCACGGCCTGGTTCTCGAGCAGCGACCGGTTGGTGGTGCGCGCCACCAAATCCGTCTCGATGCCCATCGCCGCCGCCGCGAGGCGCGAGAGCCCGCGCGTCGGGTCGCGCGGGTTCGGCAGCTTGAACTGGATGACGTCGTCCGTGCTGACGTCCAGCTGGCGCCCTCGCGACCGCTGCGGCATCCACTGCGGCAGCTGGATGCGCCACCCAAGCAGCTCGCCGCCGACCGCCGTCTCGAAAAGCGGCTGGAAGAGGTCCGGAGCCAGCGGCCAGATCCGGTCCGGAATCTGGCCGACCTCAACCGGCCCACCTTCCTCGTCGGTGAGGACCCAGAACACTTCGCCGCGCACTTGCAGCCACAGGTGCGTCAGCTGCATCAGCTGGTTTCCGTGCTGCAGCGGGTTCGGCTTCAGCAGTACGGCCATCAGCGGGTGCTCGGGGTCCGGCTCGAGCGCCTTGCTGCGCAGCCGCCGGTCTGTGGGGACCAGCACGTGACGCTGAATGGCCCGCCGGTTCTTACCGACCCCTCGCTTGAACGCTCGCCCTAGGCGCTCCGCCCGCACGCGCCTGAAGTCGAGGAACGCCTGTGTCTCGCGGACGATCTGCATCGGAGCCTGCGCCGCGACGGTCGCTGCGGTCATCGCCGCGGCGAACACCCACACGTGGTTCCCGAACGGGTCCTGCGCGCGCCACCGCGCCGGAGCGCGCGACCCGGCCAGCGCGCCGACGTAGTCTGTGAGCGCCGAGCCCCAGAACTCTGCGGCCTTGACCTCCGCCCGCCTGCCGCGGCCGCCGACGCTGGGGGCGGCGAGCGGGGCTGGCGAAGCGGACGCTGAAAGGTCGTGGCCGTTCAGCTGGAACGGCTCTCCGTGCTGGTCGAGGATGTGGGACTGTGTGACCAAAGGCGTAGGCTAGACCGGGTCTCGATTCGTGACCACGACGAAGAGCGGACCGTCGCCGAGCTCGTCGTCCGGGTCGAGGCAGAGGATGGCGAGGAGTGCGGAAGGCGTCGCGGGCGCGGGAGGCGCCTCTTTGAATCCAGCCTTCGCGGCAGCGCGGGTTTTGACTCGGGCTACTGCCGCCGCCAGCGCGACTCGATCGACGGTCGCCACTAGCCGCCCCCGCTTGAGCCAGCCATCGTCAAATAGATGACTAGATTCGTCGCGATGCTGACCACCACTGCCACCACTGCGGCCACGACGGCCGCCCCTTCTGCGCTGCTCGACTCGAAGGCAGTCGGCAGCTTCGGCCGCCTGAAGTCCGGAGCCGCGCGGTCGACTTCGTCGCGCGTGAGCAGGTGGTCGGCGCCGCCTTGAAGCTGGTGGATGACGTCCATGCGCGGGAGCCCGTCGTCTATCCAGTGGTTCGGGTCGTGCGGGTCCAGGCGGTCCAGCAGTCTGCGGATGTCGGCTTGATTCACGGAATCACCACTCTGGTGAGGACTGTGACGGCGACGCGCAGCGCCACTCCGACCATGCCGAAGATGCGTTGGTCGAGCGCCCGGCCGCTGTCGCTCAACTGCAGGCCGGCGCGCATCGCGACGTTGTTCTTCTCTGCACGAATGCCGCGCTTCAGGCCGACCTCATTGTCTGCCGACTCCTTGGCGAGGACGCTGGCCCGCGCCTCGACGTACGCTGCCAGCTCCGAGGCTGACGCCTTGAGCTCGACCCCGGCCTCACTCAGCTCGGCCTTGAGCTCAGCCTCGAAGATTCGAGTGACTTCTTTGATGTCCACGCCAGACCTACTGCCCCTTGAGGCGGTTGATGACTTTGGTGAAGTTGCTGAGCTGCTCACGCAGCGATTCGGCCACCGTCGGGCCGATGCGCTGCTTCTCGAGCTCGGACTGGATGCCCCGGCCGGCCCACGGCTCCATCAAGTCCCACGGCACGGACAGGAGTGCCGTGCGGTCCCTCTCGGCCAGTGCCGCCTCCATGTCATCGCCGAAGGCGCGCCACTTCGTCGTCATCTCGAGCGTGATGGCACCGTCGGCGAGGCCGTCTTCAAGGCCCAGCTCGTAATCCTGCTCGACTGCCGGCCACGTCGCATTGGCCGACCCGAATAGTGCGAGCGGGTCCACCTTGTCGGCGACGCAAGCGGGGAGCGCCGCGACCACGCAGAGCGCGAGCACCAGAGCGATGCGGATTGCTGTGATCTTCATTTAGATCTTTCCGAGGAGGATCAGTATCAAAAGCACGACTACGAAGAAGCCGATGGCGCTGCTGGGCGCGTAGCCCCAACGACGAGAGTGCGGCCAGCTCGGGAATGCACCGAGGAGGAGCAGCACGAGAATGATGAGGACGATCGTTGTGGGGCTCACGAGGTCTCCTTCTTCACTGCGATCGCAGTTGCCTCCGCGCCGGCCTTCGCGGCGTCACTGGCCGGTGAGGCGAGCTTCGTCACCAGCGTCTCAAGCGACTGCACTCTCTCAAGGGACGCCTCCAAAGCGGTCCGAACCCTGGCAAGGTTGGAGTTGGTCACGAGGTGCACCTCCTCTACCTTTTGCACAAGCACGTCGGTCTTCTCATCGATCGCAGTAGTCTTGGCGACCGAAGCATTTACGGCGCCCAAAGTCTTCTCTGTGCTGGTCTTGACCTGCTTGAGCGCGGACAGGGCCATGATCGTCGGCGCGATGGCCGCGATTAGCGCGAGCCCCAACGTCAGCAAAACTTGGGGCAAAGTGATACTTAGCGGCTCCAAAGTGACGATTCGCTCCTTTATAGTGTGGCGCGGGGCGGACACGTTCCGCAGAACGCCTGAACTGGCCAGGCGCTACTCGTCCTCGGGCGCGCCGACGGTCATGTTCAAGGACTCGGCCTGCGCGTTCTTGACGGTGACGACCATCGTGTCCGGGCTGCCGCTCAGGTGCGTACCGTCGCCCCTGGTCGCGGTGGTCGTGATCGTCGACTCGCCGACGTCGTCCGAGGACAGGTCGGCGTTCAGGCCGTCCTCGCGAACGACGATCCCGACCACGGTCGGCTCGCTCGACTCGAACGTCACCTGCGCGCCCGGGTCCTCGGCTTGCCAGTCGGCGAGGGTGGCGAACTCCTCGCCGCCCTTATCGAGGATCGTGCCGCCGATGGTCATCTTCTGGGCGCTGGTCATACTGACGGGGTTGCTCATGGTCGATCTTCCTAGTTTAGGTTTAGGTCTCGCTGGTTGGCGGGTACGCGCGCACAATCAGCCGAGCGGCTTCGCGGCCCGGCTGTGGCTTGGGTTGTAGTCTCTTCAGCTTGCGGGTGATGACGTCCAGCCTCTGGTTCAGCCGCTTGAACTCCCAGTCGATCAGGCGCATGGCCTGGCGGTGCTCGAAGGCGGTGAGAGGCTGATTGGGCGGGGGCTTCACTTGCGAAGGGCGGGGGTGTGGGGCGGGAGGTGCGGAGCGGGAGGTGCGGAGCGAGCGCCAAGAATCGCCCGCTCCGCGTCAGCAGACTGTGCTGAGCCGGGCTACTTCGGCGGGGGCTTCGGCGTCGGGTTCGGCTTCGGCTGATTGGTCGGGGTCGGCTTGGGTGTCGGCTTGCTGGGCACGCTCGCTCCTTCGTGGGTGGTGGTGACGGGGGTTTTCGGGCCCGACTGCGGGCTCGAGCCTGCTCCGCGCGGCGTGTGGCCGTGCGGGTCGATGAGGTGCGGAGCCGACGCGCCTTTCGGGACCGGCGTCTTGCTCTTCGGCTGAGCGCCGGGAGGCAGTACGAGGCCGGTGTCGGGGTCGACCTCCTGCGGCGGCTCGTCCTGGTCCTCAGGGTAGCGTTTCTTCCAGGCATCGACGGCTTCGTCGTGGCGCGCCTTGCAGGCGACCTCTGACTCCACCGTCGGCTGCGTGCCTCGCACCGTGATGACTCGCGCCGGCTGCTCGCCGTGCGTCCACGGCGTCTCGTGCTCGCGCTGGTTCGGCATGTCGCGCGGCGTGGCAGCCGTCAGCTCATCGCCTCGGCGGCGAGCGTCCGCCGTCGCGCGCTCAGCTCCCCGCGGCGCGGTCTCGCGGCGCTTGGCGGCTTGGGCCGCCTCCTCGGCGCGGCGCTTCACCTCCTCGGCGCGGCGCCCCACATTGCTTGCGACGCGCTTCTTGTGCTCCGCATCGTCTTCGTCGGCGCGCTTGGCGTCCTCCTGCGCCTCTGCTTGACGGCGCCGGGCCTCGTCCTGAGGGGACTCGCTTCGCGCACCTGCGGCGCCGCGCCGAGCGTCTGCCTCGTCCATGAGCCTGGCGGCCTCTTCGGTGCGCTTGCGATGGTCCTCGTCCGACTCGCCCTTGCGGCGCGGCACGGTGGAGCCGAGCCGCTGCGCGTCCTCGGCCGTCTTGTCCTCCACGCCCCTGCGCGCCCAGTCTTCGGCGCTCTCGCCGGGAGTGCGCTTGCTCCACTTCCCGCCGACCTCGGCCCACTGGCCCGCGTTCGACTTCGACTTCTGCGGCTCTCCGACTTCGTGGTATCGCCCCATGTGACTCGCTCCTGCTTCCATAGAAGACACTTAGACTCGTGACCTTTGAACGTGATCCCTTAGACCGGTCGCACGGCTACCGAAGCGTGCGGTATTGGTCGGGGTGGACGACGACTCCGGCGCGCAACCACTTTCCATCCCACCCTGAGAAGTCTGAGTCGGCAGAGACGTCGATGTTGTCGATGCGCCGGGTACCGATCGGCACGCCTTTGTTAGTTCGCACTTGGCCGGCGCCGTTGCTCTCGAAGTGGACGGCATTGGCCATCGACTTGTATGAGCCATCCGCCTGCTTCTCAGCTCCCGCCTGCACGACCGTCTCACCATCTGATATGACCAGCACGTCCTCGCAGCTGTCCATCATCAGCGCCTCGCGCTGCGACTTGAATGTCTGGCCTGGAATCTTGCGGCCGCTGCGGAACTTCGACCCGCGCAGGTCGACTATGAGCAGCGAGTGCGAGTGGCGCTCCCACTCCTCACTGCCTTCCGGCGCCGGCTGCATTAGACCCGGGCCTAGGCAAGTGAAACTACCGCCGGACCCGCCACTGCCGGTGCCGCTGTACTGCGTCTGTTTGACGTCGTGTCGCAGTGAAAGCAGAGCAGAGTTATAGTCGGACGCGCCTCCGATGTTGCGCAAATCGATGCGGTGACCAGCGCCGGTGATCGAGATAATGGCGTTGTCGCGCAGCTGGTCGCACCAGATGTTCTCGATGAGGCTCACGCCAGTTTCGTGGCCTGGCAGTGGAGACACATTCGAGAACCGCTTCACCTCTTGGGCGATGCCGCGCCCGAAGTTGGCACCTTTGAGGTTGCGCACTACCGCGCTCGGGTCAACCATCTTCCCGGTGAACGGATCGAACAGCGCGCCACCCCAGTCCCAGTACGTCATGTACTCCGCCATGCCGTCCAGCGCCTCGCCGTCTTCATTGATGAAGCGGTTGGCCGCTGTCTCACAGCGGACCATCGTCTTGCCTCCGCCGCCGGGGCCGTCGCTTTTGCCTACGTATCGGCGCACCCCGAGGGTGCCGGCGACGCATTTCTCTCCGAAGATGATGGGGTATGCGCCCTTGCCGCGAACGTCGATGAGGCAGTCAGACGTGACGAGTCTGCGGATGGCGGGATCATCGCGCGTCACGCTGCCATCTTTCCACTTCTCGCCAGTCTGCATGTCGCTCAGGACGGAGAGCGCGTTGCCCTTGCCTTCGCCGATGAGGTTGACGTTGACGGCTTTGCCTTTGTCGCGATTGACCGCCCACTTGCCGCCGACACTGCCAGCGCACACGGTGAATCGAGACCCCATGCCCTGGATCTTGCCGCGCCAGTTGATGTCTTCTGGTGCGGTGAGCTGCGTGGCCGGCGACTTCTCGATGCAGTCCGCGATCCCATCGCGACCGTTGGTCATGGTAGTGCGCTTGCCGTCCCGCTCCCACCACGCGTTGGTTGCCATCGTTCCCATTACGCGATCGTCCCTTCTAGGATCGAGATGCCGGGCTTGCGCCGGCGGTGCTGTCGCATCTGATAGCACACCGCCCACTTCATCACCGCGTCGTCGTGGGCTCCAGGATCGGCGGCGAACTTTCCGTTACTCTGCAGGCGGAAGGTGAGGCACTCGGCGAGCAGGTCGCGGTCTCTCACCTCGAGCCCCGACTCGATGAGGTCTGACAGCTCGTCGAGCATCAGCGGGCGCGTCACCGCATTCGTACTCCAGCCGGCGCGGCCGAGCCGCTCGGCGCGGTCCTCGCTCGGCGAGCCGCCCCTCGCCTTGAAGTGGTACAGTGACCCACCAGAGGAGTGGGGGCGCATGCCCAGCTCAGCGCACTTCTGCAGCACCGCGTGCCCGTGGTTCTCGCGCTCCACACCTGACAGGGCATCGTTGTACCTCTTTGAGAGGCGGGCGACGTGACCGGCCAGGACGTCGGGCTTGAACAGACCGTGCACCGCCGCGACTTGCGCCCCCGTATCCTTGCGAGCCACGCCCACGCCGTTTGGGTCGCAACCCGGGATTCCTTCGCTGGTGTCGCAGCCTAACACATACTCGACGTTGGCTTGCGGCGCCTCCCACTCGACCTCGTAGCCGCCCGGCACGTGGCTGCGAGGGTACTCGGGGGTGAGCTCGAGGATCTGCAGCAGAAGCTGAGCGTCGAAGAAGCAGTGGCCGCTCGTCAAGAAGCACGCCTCGTCGTCCTCAGGGTACTCTTGCAAAAAGAGTCTGCGCAGCGACAACTGCTTCTGTCTGCGAAACGCCACCATGGCGGCGACGGAGCGAGGGCGGAACTGGCGCGGGTGACGCGCGACTAGTGCCTTCTCGTCGTCGGTCAAGGTCTCGAGCGTCTCAGCCTCGTCGTACGTGCCGGGCTGCGCGACGTTGAGCGGGTCATCGAACCACCGCAGGAAGATGGGCCAGAAGTCGTTGAGGCGCTTCTTGGCGTCGGAGTACGTGTGGTAGGCCCACTCGCGCCCGTTGGGCGTTCCCTCCAACGACACCTCGCCGCGGCTGCACGCTTCGCCGATGCCGGCCATGAGAGCCTCGACGTCCTCAAGCTGCTTCGGGCCCTCGCACCAGTACGGCACCTCAAACCCGTGCACGCGCTGGAGCGAGTCGCCGCGGTTGACGCCCTTGCCGCCAGCGGTGCCGACGAAGAAGTACGAGCCGTTCACGAGGCTCAAGCGCGTCTCCGACGGGCGTCCAGCCATCGGCACCGCCTGCGGGTCGCGCTCGTGGAACATCGACACCATGTGGAAGATGCGGCGAGACTTGGAGTCCGTGTCGCCGATAGCGGCCACATAGGAATTGGGCACATCGCACCCGAGGTACGAGATGGCCTGCTCGATGGTGGTAATGCCGCCCCGCCGGTACTTGATGGTGAGGAACTTTTTGAACCCTCGGCGGCGCCCCACCTCCTTCATCGCGAGGTAGCGGCGCTGGAGCGGCATCGGGTCGAGCGATACCACCGGCGCGGTGCCCGCCGTGGCGCCCCACTCGCGACCCAGCTGCTCGTCAGCCTCGTGCCGCTGCTCCTCACTCAAGGACGCAGGCGGCTTGTCGGTGCGCACCCTGAGGCGGCGCCGGCACGTCGCGAAGAGCGCCCCGCCGCTCGAGCTCTGGCTCGGCGCGTCGCGGAGCTGCATCAGCTCGTCGTACCCCGGCTGGCCCTCTCCTATTAGGAAGGGCGCCTGATCGGGGAACGCCGATGTCACTGCGTCAGCCCTGACTTCCGTCGCAGTCGTCCCAGGACCGAGGAGAGAGCGCAGCCAGTGCCCTCGCGGCGGGAACTGCGCAGTGAGAATCGACGGCCCGACCAGGCGCTTGCCGATGACGGCCCTCGGGTCCTCACTCATCAGGTGGCAGTCGCACGCCACGAGCGCGGCCAGCGTCGGAGCCGGCGCGTCGCTGAGTGCCGCGTCGTCGCCGATGAGCCACAGCCGCGTGCCGCCGACGAGCGTCACCCGCGCTCCGCCGATGCGGCGCACTCGCGCGTCCGGAGCCCACTCGCCTAGCAAGAGCTCGATGCGGCACATTGCCGCGGGCGGTGCTCGCAGCGCCACGTCGCCCTCGCGAGCCAGCGCCGCGGCGAGGCACGCGTCGGGGGCGCGACAGTCGAGCGCCGCGTGGATCACGACCGCCCCCTGAGGGCTCAACACCGGCGCCCAAATGCGCGGCAGACGGATTTCGGGCGGAGCTGCGGCGGCTGTGAGCATCAAGCCACCACCACTACTGCGGCGCGAGAGCGCTTGGTGTCCGGCAGCAGATTGACGTCCTCGAGGCGCTTCGCCACCGCCGCGACCATGCTCTCGCACTTCGGGGACTCGGTGCCGAACTCGCGGCGCGCCTCTTCTGCGAAGATGACGGCCACTTGGTCCAGCACGTACTTGATGGTCTGGGCGTCTTTGGTGCCGTCGTGCATCGCCCGCACACGCGCCGAGCGAGTGGCGATCTCGCTCACGAACTCGAGCGCGCTTCGCAGGCCGGCGGCCGCCTGCGCCTTGAGGTCGAGGCTCGCCTCCTTGCCGTCTTCTTTGGGGAACCACGCTGCCTCGTAGAGGCGCACGGCCTGGTGCGACGACACTTTGGCCATCGCGAGCTCCTCTTCCAGGCAGAGCATCGCGTCGGGTCCGCCTTCCTTCGCGGCCTCGAGCGCCTCGCGGAGCTTGGGACCCGCGTACTTGGAGATGTAGCCCATTCCTCCGCGCACCATTGCTAGGGTGCGACGGCCTCCGTGCACCTTGCACCGGTCGCGGCCGATGAGCGCCCACTGCGGACACTGCTCACCCGGCTTCGTGAAGTGTCGGCCCTGACACCGGCGCGGGTGACCAGATGGAGGGAGACCGCCACCGCCAAATCCGCCCGGCCTCTTGAGCCCGGGGATGATCGGGAAGTTCGGAGGTCGCTGACTTCCATGCGCCCTACCGTTGCTGGAGCCGGTCATTCGATTCCGCAGTTTTTGCGTGGTGGGAGCGCGGAGCTGAGCAGTGGGACGTCGAGAGCGAAGCGCTCACCTCGACGCCCTCGACCTCTACGCGCTCGCCGCCCTTGAGAACGGAGGCGCGAGCGGGAGCGCTCGCCTTGCCGCGCTTCTTCTTCGCGCCCCCGGGCCCTCTCAGACCTCCTGCCTTCGCCTTCCTTCCCACGGACAGCACTATAGGTAGCCTGCTATCAGTGTCCAGCACCCATTGTGGGAATCTGAGCGACCTGTCACAACCCCCTGGTCTGCAGGCCGCTTATGTCCACCAAAGCCCGCAGAATCAGCTTCCCGACCCTGCGGGTGACCCTAGACTGGGCCCTCCCCTCCAGTTGACTCCACCTGGGCTGGCTCCACCCGCACTGCCGAGCGAGCGCCCCCGCTGAGACGCCGAGGATTAGCCTTGCGTGGCGCATCGCCGGCCCGCTGACGACGAAGCCCTCGCCGTCAGGTGCGCGGTCCAACAGCGACGTGCCCGGATCCTCACCTGGCTCTCCGACGCGACTGCACGAGAGACATACGGCCTCTCGACCCTCCGGCACAACCCACCGCCTCGACTCAAGCTTCGCCTCACCGCACCTGCCGCAGCGCCGGCTCTTCGGCAAGAGGGAGTTCCTGCGACGGCGCTTGAGATCGCGCTTGCGCTCGCGCCACTCCCACGGCAAGTCGCACTTGCGCTGCGTGCGCCTCTGGTGGTCTCGCTCCGCCCACTCGAGTCCGGCGAGGGCGACGCGCAGCTCCTTGAAGATGTTGGAGCCGCACCGACTGCGCTTGAGCGGGTGCGGAGGAAGCGCGGGGAAGAGCGGTGGCGCCGGCGGGAAGAGCGGCTTCGGCATCTCGTCTGGCGTCCTGCGACGCCTCTTCTTGCGAGGCAGTGGTACGAAGTGCGCTGACGAGCGCGGACTGAGCGGATCGTCGGGGTCATCGTTCAAGAGTGTCTCCTATTATCTGAGACTGGAGCCTTTCCCGCTAACGAGGAGGAGCTATGACTCCCCCAAGGGTAGTGCATGCAAATCTGGATTCCGGCCTACCCCTACTACGCGTATAGAGATAGTGATTTTTAGGACTTTTGTAAAGAATATGTATAATAAATTGCTGGGTCCCGATGCATATGCATCGGGCTTAGGGGGTCACAGGCTACCCTGCATAAGAGGGAAAGGCTCCAGTCTCGTATAACAGCGCAGGCCTGTCGCAGAAAACAACTACCCAGAATCGCTCACTTGCCGCTCAGCGACCCTCGCGCCGCACTTCGGCAGCCTCGAGCTCAGCGAGCTGCCGTCCCCAGGCGCGCGCCGCCGCGTGAAGCAGGGCCCGCCCCAGCGCGTTGTCGCCCTCGTCGCCTGCCGCGGCAGGCCAAGTCCCGCCCTCGCTCCGCAACTCCTCGAGCGTCGTGCCGTCCGTTCGCTGGAACTCGTGAAGCACGTCAGCCCGCCCTCGCCCCGTCTTCGCGCCGCGCAGGATCAGCACCGGCGATCGCGCCCGCTGCAGCCTCCGGATGACGCCCTCCTGCTGCTCGCTCAGCGCCGCTCCGACCTTCAGCTCCACCCACCCGCTCCAGATCCTGTGCTCCCACCGGCAGTCCGGCCAGCCGGGCCGCTGCATCAGGTGGCCGTGCAGCTTGAACGCCTCGGCCCCGCACGCCTGCAAGCTGGCGCGCACCAGCGCCCAGTAGCTCGACTCGGTCCACCCCCTGGTCACCTCGACTCCTCCATCGGGTACCCCTCCACGACATGCCTCGGCGGGTCGCCAGCCTCATAGCACTCCCTGTTGCGCCACAGCTCGACGACGCGCGTCAGTTGCAGGAAGATGGTGCAGCCATTGCGCACGACGCCGTGGGAGCAGTCAGGATGCAGGCCGATGGCGTGCGCGACGATCTCGTCGTCAGTCCACACGTGCGGAGCTTCCTCGTTCATGTGCCCCTCCCCGGGTCTCCGGGCCATGCGCGGTCGTCGTCATCGCCCTCGGGGACGCCTCGCACCCGGCGGCGCGCCTCTGCGCGGATCAGCTCATCAGCGCTCGCGATCCCGCTCTCCAGCGCCGCGCTCGTGCTCCTCTCCGTCACCTCTGCCTGCTCCCGCATCCGCCTGACCATCTCCGCAGCGTTCTTGCACTCGTCCGCCTCGATCTTCCATTGGTCGGGCCACGGGGCATACACGGCGAACTCGCCATCCGGAAATTTCATCTCGCGATCACCGTAACGTGCCTTCGTCGACCTATGCCACTTGGCCCCACACGCAAACTGCACCACTTGCTGCAGCCAGCTGGACTCATTCGTGGTGCAGAGGTTGACGCACTGCGCCCCGCAGATGTCGCACTCCGGCAGCCTCATGTCGAACCTCATCTGATCGCCTCCCCGGTGACCGGGTCCGTGACGTGCCTCCACTCGCCGCCGTCGTCGCACTCGACGACCGCGCCTCCCAGCGTCCTGTAGCCCCTGTCGACCAGCAGCAGGAACCGCTGCCACCTCGACGCCGCCCCTCCAAGGTCGGGAGGCTCCTCCGCCAACGTGCCTTCGCTGGCGTGGTGCTCCGCGAGCAGCCGCAGCGCGTCGGCCCGCGTGCCGGCGAAGTCGTCCGGGAGCAGGAAGTAGAGCTCCGTGACGTGGAGGACCTTCATCGCACCCTCTCCTCGTGCACCTCGCGCAGAAACTTAGCCACCGCCTCCAGGCAGCCGGCCTCCAAGACGACCATCGCGCCGTCGCCCGTCGTGGGAGCTTGGAGCACGTAGCGCCTCCAGCCAGAGTGCCACAAGATCAGCCCCAGCTCCGCGCCCTCCCTCGTGCGCAATGACCAGCGCTTCGTCTTGCGCCCCTTGATCGGCGGCAGCTCTTGGACCTCTAGCCAGTCGCCGATCGCGTAAGGGCCTTCCATTGTTCGGTGCATCACACCTTCTCCCCGCCCGCCGTCGAGCGCCACGAGCCTTCAGGCTCTTGCCTCTCGAAGTCTTGGAACACCGCCGGCCACCGCCGCTTAGCGATCCTGGCCACCTCGTCGAACACCGTGCGCATCTCCTCCTCTGCGCCCTCGGCCGTCCTCTGCGCGATGACGTGCCGCAGGGCCCTCAAGTTGACACTCCACATGATATGCGTGCTCAACCCAAGCGGCGCTAGCCGGCGCATCGCGCTGGTGATGACCTTCTTCACCGAGAACGGCAGCTCGGACACCTCCAGCGTCACGGCTGCATGCTTCTGGAAGTTCTCCATCCGCAGCATCAGGTCGTTGACGTGCTCGCGCAGCGGCTCCAAGCACCCAGGAATCCTGAACCCCAGGTCATCAAGACGCACATAGCGCAGTGACTCCTGGCTGTAAGCGCACCCCGCCCTGTGCCGGACCAGCTCGTGCGTGAAGACGCGGCTCACGTCGGCGAAGACAAACGTGACCTGCGCGTGCTCGAGCACGCTGCCGTGCCGCTGCGCGATCAGGTTGCCGACGTACTCCCTGTTCCCCTCCCGCACCCTAGTCACGTTCGGGTTGAGCCCGGGCTTCCAGCTCTTGTAGCACAGCCGGCCCGCCGCCTCGATCAGCAGCTCGGCGTCAGTGCGAGAATCCGTCTCCCAATCGGGCGCGCCTACGTGCCCCAAGTAGTCGCGCATATCCGGCACATCGGTCCCGCTGGTCGGCGCCCTATACAGCTTCGTCTCAGCGACCAGGAACACCCTCGGCTTAGTCTCGCGCACCGTCTACCTCATCTATGCTCGCCAGCTGCGCTTTCGACCTCTCCATGAGCTCGTCCACTGCGCAGTACGGGCACCCGGGAATCGCGTGCTCGTGGGTCTTATCGCACCGCTGCCCCACTACTCACCGCCCTCTTGCGCCCGCGCCTCTGCCGCCTCGCACGGCTCACACAGCCCGCTAGACTTCTCCAGCTCGCCGTAGAGCGGCTCGTCGCAAGCCCTGCACCCGGGCTCGTCGTCGGCGCACGCGGAGCACGGACTGGCGTCGCTCGCCGGACCTCCGCACCCGGTGCACGCGATGACGTCGAACCCGCTGCCCGACCCGACGCGCAGCACAGGCCTCCCGTCGTGGACGTCGTCGCCGAAGTCGCGCTCGGCCAGTCGCTCCCACCTCTCGTACAAGTCGCTCACTTCTGCCTCCTCTCTTCCCTTCTCCTGCGCCTCTCGATGGCCTTGTGGATCCTCGCCAGATCGGCCTCTGGCAGCGGGTGCGCCGCCAGCCACGCAGCCCGCTCGCCCTCCGTCATGGAGTGGAGCCGCGCCGCCTCAGCGACCGGGACAGGGCGGTACCTGACGCGTGCGCGAAGATTCATCCGACGCAGCGCGGCTTCGTCGACGATGTCGTGCGGCTTGTCTACGTTCACTTGTGCCTCTACCAGTTCCTTGCGTGCGTCAAGTCGGTGAAGCCGACGCTCTTCCCGTGTCGCGCCGGCGACTTCGTCGGGAACTTGGCGCGGTATCTGAAGTTCAGCAGGTGCGGCTGCCACTCGTCGTCGCCGGTCGCAGGGTACTCGCACTGAGCGTGCAGCCAAGTCGCCGCTCGGAACAGCGCCCTGTCCTCCCACTCCCAGGCGTCGTACCCGCACCTGAAGAGAATCTCCGCCTGCGCGAGCGCCCCTTGCAGAGCCTCCCACACGTAGTTCTCCTTCGGCGGGGGCCAAGTGAAGGGCCCCGCGCGCCGCTGGTCGTCGGGCAGCGCGCCGTCGATCGAGTGCCCTTTGAGAGTGGCGCCTTTGGGGTTGACGCCGACCGGCTTCTTCGGGTCAGCCTGCCAGCTCAAGTCGTCGCCGAACTCGAACCCGGCGTGCGCCTGTCGGTCGCCCAGCCACCCTTTGAAGACCTGCGCACACCGCCGCACCGCTTGAGGGTCCTTGAGGTACGCGGCAACGGCGACCCTGCTGGCCCCGGCGTGCGTGCCCCAGTTGTTCGGCCGCTCCTCGTGCGTGCTGACCAGCGTCCTCTCGTCAGTCAGGCGCTCGACGACGACCTTGCGAAGCCACCTGCGAAACACGCGACGCAGCCCGTCCGGGTCCATCGACGGCAAGCCCACTAGGTCCGCCGCGATGACGTAGCCGATCAGGTTGCGCCCCAGCGCCAGCGCGTCGCCCTTCTTCTCGGTCCCGATGATCTTGGCGCACGCGTCGGACACCTCTCGCCGCAGCTCCTCGCCGCCGGTGCGCGCAAATACTAAACCCTTCGCCATCGCGATCGAGTCGCCGTCAGAGTCCTGGTCCGCCAAGTCCGGCTCCCCGATCGGCTTGCCGGCCGTCTTCGCGAGCCCCTCCCACGCCGGCCCGCGCGTCGGCAGCTCCGCTAATTCTTCGGGCGTGGCCCACACTCCGGGCCGCCACCGACCTTGCGGGATCTCGGCAGTCACCTGGCCTCCAGTCTGGCGCGCATCAGGAAGACGGCGCGCTCCACGTCCTGCAGCTCGCGGAGGATCCAGTCGCGGTTCGTCTCCCGCTGCTCCTCAGGCAGCTCAGGGTTCGCACTCTCGAGGCCCCACCGCAGCGCCTTGCCGACGGCCTGCAGCACCTCACCGCACTCCTCGACGAGGTAGCCGAACGTGTCGAGGTCGCTCTTGGGCGCATATTTGGGATTCACTGGATCGCTCCGTTCTCTCGACAGAACCTCAGCAGCTCCTTCAGCTCGCCGGGGCCCAGCACGACGCAGTCGGTGACGTGCAGGCCGTTCTCGGCGGTGATCACCAGATTCTTCGAGCCGTAGGCCAGCTCGATGCGCGCATAGGCTCCGTCGCCGAGGTACGTCTTCGGCTCCGGCTGTCGGTCGATGGTGTCGGTTCGGTGACTCACTTCGGTCTCCTGTTAGCTTGTCGCTTCTGGTACTCGAGGTCGTCTTCCGTGCGCGCGTCGAACTTCGCGAGCAGCTCGCGCAGCAGCTCGGCGGTCGTCTCGCGGCCGCAGTTCCCCACCCAGGTGGCGAACCCGCCTTCGCCCTCTGATGCCAGCACGATGACGAAGCGCCACCCTCTCGGAGTGAGCGACTCGACCTCCGACGCCATAACCTGCGCAGCGCGCTCAGCTTGTCTGAGGTGCGCGACTTCTCCGGGCGTCGCTTGCGGCTCCGCGAGGAGGGCGTGCTTGCGCAGCAGCTTCGCGATGAGGCGCGCGTCGTCTGGCGTCATCTTCAGCGTGCCGGGGAGCGCCAGGTACACGTAGCCATCGCGGCCGGTAACTGCCAGCCCGATGGAGCTGGCCAATTTCAGTGCGTCCTCAATCTCGGGGTCGGGGTCTTCGCTCGTCATCACTCCCACGTCCTCTTCGGGCAACTTTGGTCCTTCAGCGGGATCGCCTTCCTGTGATCCTCGCCGTACGCACTCCGCCTTCGCGGCCAGTCCGGCGCGACGGCCTCTAGCCAGCCGACGTCGCCTCCAGGCCCGCCGACCTCGACGCGCTTCGGCGCTCCGCGCGCGACGAGCTCGAGGTCGTCTTCGTAAGGCGCGAGGCCCATCAGCGGCGCCACTACGCAATCGGCCACCCACCGCGACGCGGCGGGGCAGACGCCCTTGCTCATCATCATCAGCGCCTGCCAGCCGCCCTGCTCTTCGGCGACCGGTCGCACCATCTCCAGCGGCAGGCACATCAGCGCCGCGTACTCCTGCCACGAGACGAACCGGTCCTCCTCATCGCAGATCATCGGCCGGCCGCTCAGCACCGCGTTGGTGAAGTGGTCCTGCAGCCCCACAAGCTGCGGCCTGGTGGCGATGAACTCCGAGATCAGCATGCACATCTCGTAGTAGGCCAGGGCGGTCATCTTCCGGTACGCCCCCACGGGCTTTACCTGATCCCACCCGGCCGGGTCCGACCCCCAACCCTGACTGGCTACCCTGTCCCGGGCCCAGAGCAAGGCAGGCTGTCCTAGGGGCCAGGCGGAGGGGGCTACGCAGGGCACCTCCCGGTCTCCCGCGACGTGCACGACGTGGCAGCGCGGCCGCCGCTGCGGCACTCCCGTCCAGCGGACGTCCAGCTTCACTGCTACCGTCGTGCACCCTCCCCACCGCTCTGCCCAGTGGCGGTGCACGGCGCGCACGAGCTCCCTCCCTTTAGTCCACAGCAGCGGGCCGGTCTCCCACCAGAAAGCTCTGCACCGGACGCGCTCGGCGAACAGCACGGCGTCCTCTAGCTCGCAGAACGAGCCGAGCTTCGTCTTGTGATCTTCACTATACGTGCCGGTGCTCATAGCCGAGAACCGGCTGCACGGCGGATTGCTGACCACCAGCTCGGCGTGCGGTGTGAGACCAGGGTGATTGAGCGTCGGCAGCCCGGCCAGTCGCCGCGCTCGGATCGCGGGGCTCCACGACTCGGCGCTGCCCAGCCACTCGGTGTCCGCCTCGAGCGACCGGTGAAAGCCGCCGAAGTAAGTGTGCACGCCGGCGGCGCGGATGCCGCTCAGCTTGCCGTCAGTTGACATGCGGCGCCTCCAGCTTCGCACGCGCGGCCCACCCCCACAGACTGTGCCGGACGACCCACAGCTGCGACTGCGACATGCGCACCGTCTGCGACGCGCGGATCATGAGCTTGGGACACTCGGCGGCTGTGCTGAACACGTGGTCGCCCCGCTCATCTCGCCAGTACGTCAGCTGCCGCGCGTGCGAAGTCAAGACGAACCTGCCCGCCTCCGTGCCTGGCCAGGCGCGACAACACAGGACTTCTGCGAATGTGGGCCAGCTGCCGGTCTCGCAGCCGCACGCCAGCTTGATCGCGTCGTCGAAGTCGTCGCTCACTCTCACTGCGCCACCTTCGCTCGCTGCGCGCCTGGCACACCGAGCCCGCCAAAAATTTGGCGGGCTTTCTTGCGCTCGTCCGCGTGATGCGCCGCGGCTGCCCAGCTCTCGTCGCTCCAGCCGCTGTCCCACACGAACGGCACACGCATCGGAACGCTCGGCGCGCTCAGGATTCGCTCGATCTCCGCAACGACTTCAGGCTCTTGACCTTCTGCGCACTTGAGCGCCTCACTGGGCAGCGACGGCACGAGCTCGTCGTGCACGCTGGCGTGGATCCTCAAGTCGATCGACCTGGACCAGCTATTGTACCGCGGCGCGAGAGCCACGATGCGCTCCTTGATGAGGTCCATCGCTCCGCCTTGCACTGCGCTGTTGAACGCGCGGTGCGCCAGGTGCTGCGGGAGGTGCCGCCTCCGCTTGTACGGATTCCGCACGTAGCCGTTGAGGCGGCACGCGTCGCTCGCCGTGAAGCTCGTCCGCCGGATGCTGCTGAGCCTCTCGTGGTAGGTCGCGTAGATCTGCGCCGCTCGCTCCTCGCACAGTGTGCGGTAGCGCCACGGTCGAGCGCTGGGCAAGGTGACGCCGGCCTGGATCTCAGCTTCGACCGTCGCGCCGATGTCCTCCATGATGCGCCGGTCGCCGGCGAGCATCGCAGTCACCTTGGCCTTGCCGGCTCCGTACGCCATGGCGAAGTTGACGTTCTTGGCGGCGCGCCGCGAGATGCCGCACAGCTCCGCCACCCACTGGTGAAAGTCGGTGCGCGGGTCAGCTTGGTAGGCGGCGATCGCGGCGCGGTCCTTGCACAGGTGGACCAGCAAGCGGAACTCGACCTGCGACGCGTCGACGCTCAGCAGCGACCTGCCGGGGTCGGGGATCACCAGCGCCTTCGCTCTCGAGTTGAACTGCTGCGAGTTGGGGTCGCTGCTCGACGTGCGGCCGGTCTTGATCGTCTGGTTGTACGTGCTGTGTAGCTTGCCGCCCGCGTCGCGCTTCGCGAGGAACGGCCGGAGAAAGAGCGACAGGTAAGTGTTCTCGACGCTCCAGTCGCGCACAGCCTGCACCACTCGAGACGCGATCGGGTCGGTGACCACTTGAGGGAGACCCTCGTAGAGCCGCATCGCCTCCTTGTCGAAGGAGGGGTTGCCCTCATCCGTCCACCCGACGACCGGCAGACCGAGCTGCACACAGAACAGATCGTGCATCGCCTGCGGCGACTTGACCAGCTCGACGCCGGTCAGCTCGCGGATCTCATCGCCCAGCGCGAGGATGCGGCGCATCGTCAGCACCTGCTCGATCTTCGTGCGCGTCTCGTCGATGCGCGCGCCCTCCTGCTCGACGTCCCACAGCACCGGCGTGAGCAGCGTCTCCGTCTCCCACAGATCGGCCATCTCTGTCGGGCGGTGCGCGACCAGCCACTTGTGCAGCGCCCTGGCGCCGCGGACGTCTTCGCACGCATAGTCGCCGAGCAGGTCAGCCGGCACGCGGCCGTAGTCCTTCGACTTCAGCCCTTTGAGGTGGCTCTTGATGCGGTCCTCAGCGCGCATCGGGACCCCCACCCACTCGCGACACAGCGACTTGAGGCCGAATTCGTAGCGATCGGAGTTGATCGTCTTAGCCAGGTTCACCAGGTCGACGAGCCTGCAGTCGAAGATGTGGCCCTCCTTCGCCATGCCGTGCGCGTCGAACTTCACGTTGGCGTTGACCCACTCGACGCATCGCTTGACGCCTTCGCCGGCCCAGCGCATCACCGGCTCCGGATCGAGGTTCCACCGCTCGGCGCCCGGCCCGTGGTGCCTCACCGGCGCGTACCAGGCGTCCTCCCAGTCGTCGGCCGTGACGGCGACGCCGCACACTTGCGTGTCGCCGCGCCAGAAGCTCACGCCGTCTTCCTTGTCGTCGCCCGACGTAGTCTCGAGGTCGAGGTACAGAGTGCGGACCCCGGCGAGCGACGGCAGCTCGCCAGCGCTCTCCGCGATCAGCCCACTCTCCACTCGGACGGCCACGCTACTGAACTTCCTTTTGCTCTATGATGCGGAAGTCGCTGATGCTCGGCTCTAGTGGTTCGCCCAAGTACGCGCCGTCTTCGTAGAGGCGATCGAGCGCCTCTTGTAGCGACTCGCCTTCGTTCGCCAGCACCTCGATCTCTTCGCCGTCTTGCGCGTCGAATGTGAACGCTAGCTTGACGCGGTACTTCGCCATCAGTCTTTCTCCACCTCGAGCTCGACGCCGTCCGGCTTCGCCTCGATGCCCAGGCGGAGCAGCAGCTCGAGCGCGTCTGCCTCCGCGATCGTCATCATGATGGAGCCGCACGCCGCGCGGTGCATCGCATCCGGTCCGGAGTAGAACTTCACCGACGCGTGCTGTCGCCCCGGGTGGTGAGCTATCTTCAGCTTCAAGCTAACGCTGCGCACTGGCGGCTCCTCTACCTTCTAGGCTCAAAACTTCGAGGCCGGCGCGGCGGAGAATCTCCGCTCCTCGCGCGTCGTGGTATTCTCGGAGGTGCAGCACGGTGCGGAAGCGCCCCGACTCCGCGATCAGGTAGGCGCACGCCACGCACGGCGCGAGCGTGGTGAGCAGGATGTCGGGGCGCCAGCTCTGGTCTAGGGTGGTCAGCCTCATCAGCTGCATCACCAGCCTCGCCTCAGCGTGCTGGCACCCGCAGTTGCCCAGCTCCGCGGTGCACGAGATGTGCGTCGGGCCGTTGTGCGCCACGATGACCGCCTGCATCTCCGCGTCGGTGGCGAGGGCCGCCGCGCCCTTGCGCTTGCACCGTGTCGATCGCTCCGCGGCGAGGGTGGCGGAGACGATCTTGTCGCGCATGGCGGTCAAGGTCAGCTGGTCCACCGCGACCTCCACTCTGCCATGAGCAGCTCTTCCTCCGCCTGACCTGGCCACCCGTCGGTGACGTCGATCACTCGATCGCAGTACGGCGCACCTTGATTGTGCTGGGTCGACAGCGCCCTGAAGCAGTCGTTCGCCGCGAGGATGACGCCCTGCTCGTACATCTCCTGTTTCGTCGACTTCCTGAGCCGCTCCCGGAGCGAGTCGCGGTTGCTCGTCATCACCACCACCAGAGCGCCGCGCCACGCGAGGTACCGCTGCACGTGCCGCATCCCCTGCGCGTCCGGATAGCCGCCTCGCCCCAGCATCATCCCGTAGACGATCGCGCCGAGGTGATAGCGGTCCTGCACAACGGATCCCACGCCCTCGAAGTACCCGCTGACGTGGTCGAAGTCTGGCGGCGGTCTCGTCATGTGCCGATAGTGGGCGCGCCACTCCTGCTTCCCGAAGTGTCGTGCCATCAATTCTGCCAGCTTCTGCGCTAGCGTGGTCTTCCCGACATTGTCGGCGCCCTCGATGATGATCACGACTTGACTCTCTCCTTTCGTCTCTCTAGGACGAGCTCGGCGCGCTCGATGAGCAGCTGATCGAGCGGCCCGACCGGCTCAATGTCGTGCTCCATGCCGGTGAGCGCGACGCAGTGCGCCAGCCAGTCCGACCGGTTTCGCAGAGTCCCGTCGCACCGCTCTCGCCGGTTGCGCTGCGTCGCCTCGGCGATCACGAAGGACAGCACGTCGCAGCGAATGCTCTCCCAACCCCAGTCGCTCCACGGAGGCGGAGGCAGCGCGAACTCCAGAGACGGGAGGTTGGCGTCGCGCCTGTTGATGTCATTCACCGCCTCGCTCGCTCGAGCGCGGTGCTGGTCGTAGAGGTGCAGCGACCCAGCCTGGTGCTGGTACCAGCCAGGCTCCGCGCCGACCGCGGCCGCGATGAGCTGCTGGATCACCGTGAAGCAGAAGACGTCGTACGGCATCCCGAGCCAGACGTCGTTCGAGCGCATCGTGGCGACGAGGTTCAGCTCGCCGTCCCGGAGCAGGAACTGGAGGGCGAGAGTGCACGGCACGTCCCTGCACCCTCCCTGTCTGGCGGCGGCCAGGTCCCGCGCCTCCCAGGAGACGACGACCGCCTGCCTCGACGCGCGCTTCTCTCTGAGCACCCCGATGACGTGCTCAAGCTGCGCGTGCTCCGCCCACCGCCGACCGTACGCCCCGTAGGCGACGCCCTTGTCGTCGAGGAACCCTTCATACTGCGGGGCGTAGGCGCGGATCATCGCCCCGTCAGCGCTGCCGCTCAAGTACCACAGCAGCTCAGCCGCGGCGTAGATCGGAGACGCGAGTCGCACCTCATTCCACAGCACGTTCCTGCGCACGTTCGTCAAGCGCCCGACGAAGCCGAGCTGCTCGAGCGTCCCGCCCGCGCGGCTCTCCACTGCCGGACTGACGAACAGCAGTTGCAGTACGGCGTGCGACCACATCTCGTCGAGCGACCCGTACCTGGGAGCGTGGCTCACTGCGTCCCCCTCTGGTCGCCCGTCGCCAGGTCGATCGCCCGCAGCGCCTGCACCAGTCGCGTCAGCTGCGGCGGCTGATAGTCCGGGCCCTTAGCCGGCTTGTGGGTCCCGTCAGCCTCCTTTGTCATGTTGCTGCGGTGCACCTCGTCGAACGCGGCCTCGAGCGGCAGGCCGTACGCCACCGCCGTGCCGACCACAACGTAGGCCAGGTCCGCCAGCGCGTCGAGTACTAGAGCTTTGTCGCGCGCCAGCAGCGCTTCCGCCAGCTCGGCGCACTCCTCGACGATGAGGTTCAGCCTGGCCACGCGGAGGTCGTCGATGCCGACTCTAGGGATCGCGGCGCGCAGCCTGGCGGCGACGCTGGTCACCACATCGCTCCGGTCGCTCGGCGTCGCTCCGGTGTGCAGCTCTCGACCGACGGCGAAGCCGTGCTTCTCGTGGAAGGCGCGCACCATGCCGGTCATCGAGGCGCGCTCGTCAGGTCGCCGCTCCGCATCTCCGTATTTGGGGCGCATTAGCTGCAGCAAGTCGTCGTTGTCGGTCGTCATCTCAGAATTCTCCCACACTCTGTCCAGTAGCCGGCACGCCCTTGACCTCCATCTCCTTCAAGAGTCGGATGAACTCAGGTGTCTTCTGGTATCCCGCTGTGCGGCGCCTCACCATCGTGTGCTGCCTGACGAAGAACGCCACTAGCGCCCTCGCTGTGTCCGGGTCCACTTCACAGGAGTCAATGAAGTCTTGGTGCGTGAGCTCGTCGCGATAGAGCAGCATCTGTGTGAAGGCTCGCGGCCACCGCAAGGTGAGGATCTGGCGCCGCACCGCGTCAGGGTCGTCGATGCTCTCAACCTTCCGCTGCGACGCGGAGAAGTCGAGGTAGCCGAATGTCGGGTCGGAGTACACTCTGCGCACGAAGCCGGCGGCGTACTCTGCGTGGCACGACAGCACCGCGATTGAGTCGCCGTCGCGGGAAAACGTCCGCGCTGCGAGTGCCGCGGACAAGCGAGCCAGCTTCACCTTCGTCGTTCCGCGGTCTATCAAGGGCAGAGCCTCAGAGAAGTCGTCGCACAGCGCCGACGCTTCGCGCCTCAGAGTCGCCGTCGCGTCGTCGCCGAAGATCACCTGGTCTTCCTTGCGCGTCCAAGCCCACAGCACCAACCGCCGACAAAGCTCAGCTGTGTGTCGGTGCGCCGCCTGAGCGGTCTCACCCATCTCCTCGACCGTCACCTGGCCTGAGCCGACGATGATCGCTAGGTCGAAGCGCCTCACATCCTCGAGGCCGCCGATCAGCTCGAGGATCGCCTCGACGCCGAACGAGTGCGCGCCGATGGGCCGACTGCTTCGTGGATTTGAGATCCAGATGAGGCGCGTGCGAGCGTGCGCTCGCCGCCTCTCTATCTTCGGGATCTCTGCGATGCCGGAGCTGCGCATGTCGGTGAGCTTGGCCAGCACCTCGACGCTGGCACCCTTGACTTCCTCGAGGCCCACGAGCCGCCGGTCGTGCGTGGGGATGAGGCCCCACGACACGAACCACCTCGTCCCGATCTGCTGCAGACCGCCGAGCAGGCCGGCCACCGTCGCGTTCTTGCAGTCGACTCGCTCGCCAAGCCCGTAGTGCTCCTGCAGCCGGAGGAACGTCTCGCTCTTCCCCTGCGACGAGTCGCCGATGACCAGCACGTTGAGCCAGCCGTTGCACCGCCGGCCTTCTAGTCTGAACATCAGCGGCGAGTGCCACGCCAGGTCCATCGCGAGGTGCATCTCCGGCCGTCGCACGATGCCTGTGACGTTGGCGGCGAAGTCGCGATACAGCTGCCGCAGCTTCTCCCTGACGCCCTCGACGGTCCACTCCTCCGGCTTGAAGATCTCGAGCGACGCCAGCTCGGCGTCGGTGGGGGCGAACGACTCTAGGTTGTCCGCAGTCTCGCCGACGGCGTCCACAATCAGGGTAGCTTGCTGCGTCTTCGGGTGCGGGTGCAGTCGCCCTTCCGCCGCGTACGGCACGTTGAGATCCACGCGCGCTCCGACGACGAACGCAGGCTGCAGCACATTGTGCGTGCCGACTCCGGTGCCCACCTCGAGCTGCGGAGCCAGCCTGACGTCGACCACCTCGTGGTGCGCCATCACGTCGAACTCGACGACCTTGCAGACTGGAATGCCGAGCGCCTCACGAAGTGCGTGGCGCTGGTGCTCGTTGGCGGCGTTCACCATCTCGAGGATTCCGACTGAGGTGCTAGCCACGTGCATCGTGACGAACCCTCCCTCGTCCTGGTCCAGCGCCGGCACGGCGCACTCGTGACACAGCGGCTGGTCGCGCGTGCACGCCACCTTGACGGTCTTCGGCACGAGGTACGGCGTGGTGTCCATCGCCGTCACCGTGGTCTCGAACGCGAGCCGCCACCCCACATTCTGCGGTCGCGTCGCGGAGGCCAGCGTCACTCGCCGCACCCCGCGGTCGTCCGGCGCCTCTCTCGAGGGCGGTCGCCACGGCTTCGCCGACTCCATCAGTCGGAGCAAGTCGCCGGCGTCCGCACCTTCGGAGCCGACGTAGTCGTTGACGTCGCCCTTGGGGTAGCGCTCGCGGTCCAGCGGCAGCTCGACCAGCTTCACCTCGGCGGCGTGAGAAGCCAAGTGCCTGGCCACCGTCGCAGCCGCGGCTCGACCGGCGGCGTCCACGTCCATGCAGACCCAGACGCGCTTGCCGGCGAACATTCTGTTCCAGGTCGGGTCCCACCGCCCCTCCCCCGCCGTCGCGCACACCGCGCCGACTCCGTGCTGCCTCAGCAGCGAGCCGACCACCAGCGACTTCATCTCGCCGCCGCACACCCAAACCATCTCGCGGTCGCGCAGGTCCTCCGGCCGGTACAGCCTGATGTCGCCGTAGCCGCGGGAGTTCCGCATCTTGTCGGCGGTCGGCGCGCCCGGCAAGTAGCGCCTGACGTTGACGCACCGGCCTTGCAGGTCGTACACCGGGATGCAGATGCGCCCCTCGGCGTACCCTAGTCGAGCGTGCCGGATCATCTCGTCCGTCACGCCGCGCTCGCGCAGCGCAGTGAGAAGCGGTCCCGCGTCCCAGACCGCTGCGTGCAGCTTCTCGATGCGGTCGGGATTGATCTGCCGGACGCCCTCCAGTGAGTAGCGCTTCGACAGCTCGGCCAGCATCGTGGCTCGCTCCACGCCCGCGAAGAGCGCGAGCAGCGTCACGACGTCTCCCTTCGCCTTGCACGCGTGGCAGGTCCACACGTTCTTGGCGACGTTCAGAGAGCAGCTGGGCTGCGCATCTTCGTGTGCCGGACACCTTAGTCGGATCTCATTCTCGCCAGACGGCTCGAACTTCACCCCGAGCCTCTCCAGCTCGGCGATGGCGCTCACCGCCTCCAAGTCGGTCCTGGCTCGGGGCAACCCGGGCCTCCTTCATCGCTCGCCGTCGAATCGGGTAAGTCAAAAAGTGCTCGTCTCTCCGAGCCGCCAAGCCTGGATCTTTCGAAGCCTGCGCCCTTCGACCCCCACCCCTCAACATTGAGAAGAGGACGATTGCGACTTCGCTACCCCGGCTTTCGGATCGAGGCTTCTGCTAGCGCTTCTCGCCTTTCAGATCCCACCCGATCGCGTTCAGCACGCGAATCAGAGTGGCCGCCATCGGTGAGTAGGCGTAGTCGCCGGCTTCAATCTTGACGATGCTCGGCAGGGATACGGGTCTGGGGAACAGCCGCGTCACCGTCGAGTCCGACAGCTTCTGCTGCGACCAGCCGCGGCTCTTGCGCTCCGTTCGAATCAGCGCACCTGCGTCCGCCCACCCGCCCCTTGTGGGGCGGATGAGAATCGTGTGTCCGCTGCCTCGGTGCGTCATTGCTATGACGGGGCAGTCTCTTAGCTTATTAGTGCTAGTTGTGGCGCCCACGACTAGAAGTCCGTCTTTACTTCGCCGTCCTCGCCTTCGCCCTCGTCGGCGGTGGTGAGGATCTTCTCAGCGTACTGCTTGCGCAGTAGCTGGTGCTCGGCTCGGAACTTCTCCGACTCCTCTTCGCGGATCCACGGAGAGGAGCCGTCCGTCGGTGCGGAGAAGCCGAAGCGCGACCACGATCCCTCCGCGTTGGCAGTCTCCTCGCCCCACAGCTCCCACACAGTGGACCAGCACGGGGCGATGACGCGCTCGCCCTCGCTGTTGGGCACCTTCCGAGTGGCCATCGCCGAGATGAGAGACGCGCCCTGGAAGTGGTTGCCTTTGGCGAACGAGACGACGCACGGTTCGCCGTGCAGTTCGGGGTGATCGTAGAGGATTCCCGCGAAGCGCAGGTACTCGACGTGGCTCATCTTGAACGACGGCTGACCGGTCTGCGGGTCGGCGGGCCCGTACGCCTCGACTCGCCGCCGCTCATCCTTCGCTTTGCGAGCGAGGTCGCTGTTTTCGTCGTAGGTGCGCTCGGTGACTCGACGGCCGCCGCCCTTGTCTTTGCGATCGCGCCACGACAAATATTCGGGGAAGAAGAAGAACGGCACGAACTTGAACCGCTCTTCGGCCTTCGCCACTAGGATGTTGCTGGGCACCATGATGACGCTCGCGACGCCGTGCGCCCGCAGCGCGTCCTTGAGCACTTCCTCACCGTCGTCCAGCGGGTGCAGCCTCGGCAGGATGCGGTGCTGAATCAGCTTCTCGGTCGACGTGTCGCCGTCGAGGTACGGCGTGAGGAACGTCGGCGCCGCCACTCGCTGCACGGCGGTCTCCGTTCGCGGACTCGCTGCTTTGTTGGGGGTCATCTCTTGGGTTCTCTCTTTTTCCGGTAAGTGACTTTGTTGGTTGGCACAGTCTGCAGGACGTCTCGCGGAGCCGCCTTCCCTTCGGCGGCCATCTCCGTGAGCAGCTCGTTCATGCGGTTGTAGTTCACTTCGACGGCGCCGGCCCTGGCGAACGTCTCGCTCACCCCGAGCCAGGCCATCAGCTTCGCATGCTCATCGGTGCCGCGCGTCGGCGGCAGGTAGCGCACCCCGACGTCAGGCGTCGCGGTGCACAGTCGCCCCTTGATCGCGACATCCGAGCTGCCGGCCGCGGCGCGGCGCGCGGCTTTGGCGCACAGCACGCTGCCGATGAGCTCCGCTCTCGCCTTGGCTTCCTTGCGAAAGTCCTCACCGGTGAGCTGCGCGATCTCGCGACACAGGTAGCCCACGTCGGCGAGCTCCGGGTCGCTGAGCTGCGACAGCTCCATCGCGCCCTTGAGCCGGTACGCCCACGAGACGAACGCTTCGTGCATCCCCTGCGCTCGCTCGAGGAGCGTCGCCGCCTCGTCTACGAGTGCGTGCTGCTTGACTTGCTCCGTCACGTCGCGACTCTCTCTGCCCTCTCGGCGGTCTTGATGACGATGATAGGTCGGTCGCCGACGAACTCCACTCTGTGCGGCGCGACTTCGCGCTGCGGCCAGTGAGCGCGGTGCAGTCGCGCCAGTTGCTCCTCGATGAGGGCAGCGAGCGCGCGCGTCGGGAATCTGGCCGGAGCCGCGACGGCGTACTCCACCCAGTCGTCGCGAGTGTCGATGAGGTGCGCCAGCGCCTGCAGGAAGAGGTCGCGAGCCGCGGCCTGCGCGCACGCGGCGACTCGGGTCAGGGCCGGCTCTCCCGGTCTGGCCTCCTGATCAGGCCCCTCCTGGGGGGACCCTGCTGAGGGCCCTGCCAGGGGCACTTCCTGACCGTCGACAGCTGAGAGTGACTGGGTGCCTCGGTCGGGCTGAGGACAGGGTCCCTGGGGTCCCACTAGCCCACCGGTCTGGAACCCTCGATTCGCGTCCAAGACCAATCTCACTAGGTCCATCTGCGCGAGGTGGCGGCCGTCATAGCCGCCATTCGTCAGCGGACAACTCTCGGTGATCCGTCGTCGAACGGCCTCGCAGCTGCTGCACACGTAGCCTTCTATCACGCCTCGCTCCTCGCGCCGACGCGGCGCAGCACTCGCTCCTGGTAGCCTGACCGCGCGTCGTACAGCAGCGCGCGCACCTCCGAGAACAGCTGCAGCGCGACGGCGACGAAGAGCGCGACGTCGATGGCTTTGCCGGTCATCGCGATGTGATCCGACTCAGGGTCGAAGCCGGCGAGCTCGTCGGCGAAGTGCGCCATCAGCTCGTCCGTCGCGAACGCCGACGGCGCGTCCTCCGCGGCGTACACAACGTCGCCGAAGCGGCGCACGTCCGCCAGGTCGAATCGCGCGTGGCGCGAGGTGGGTGCGAACACTCTGCTCACGCGACTCTCGACCCGCCTCTCTGCCCGAGGACGCTGGCGAGGATCTCGCGCACGTTGGTGACCAGCTGCGCCATCGTGATCTTCTTCTGGACGCGGTCCCGGATGTCCTCGTCGATGGTGCCCACGATGATGTAGTCGCGAACGGTGAGAGGCCGGCGCGTCCCTCGACGGTGCGCTCGGTCGACGGCCTGCTCGCGGAGGATGGAGCTCCAATTCTGCGAGAGGAAGCCCATCAGCGTCACGCTTGTGACCTGCTTCGGCTCTGCCTCCCACCAGTCGTAGCCGATGAGGTTCAGCCCCTCTGCTGCCGTCATCGGGTTCCCGACGAAGACTCGCACCGCGGGGTCGCCGTTGAACGCCTGCTCCGACGGGTCGCGGTCCTTCTGCTTCGTCCCGCCGTAGTACGTCACGTGCTGGACTCCGCGCGCCGTCAGCCGAGCCGACAGCGCCTTGATCTCCGGCACGTGCACGCACCACGCGATGGCCTTCTCGTCCGGGTCCAGCTCTTCGACGTCATCGATGAACGCCTCGATCTTAGGGCTGAGCTGCGAGATGGGCTCGACTCGCCGAGCGCGAAGCTGCTCGCCGGAGTCCGGGTCGCAGACCGGGTCCCAGGTCATGATGTTGCTCGTGACCTGCGACAGGCGGAGCAGCTTGGTGAGAATGTGCTCGACCGTCATCCGGTCGACGCTCCCCGACATCGCGTCCTCGAGCTCGATGGACAGCTGGTTCGCCACCCGCGCGTACGTGTCAGCCTGCGCGGGCGTCATCTCGACCTCGCTGACGTCGAACACCTTGTCCGGCAGCTTCAGCCCCGCCTCATCCTTGGTCACCGCGTAGGTCAGGCGCGCCAGCCGCTCCTGGAGCAGCGGCACGTTCTTGACGGCGAGCAGCTTGCTCACTCCCGAGTGCTGGCCGCCTTGGTCCTCCCAGACGCCGTGAAACTCTCGGAAGTGCTTGAACGACATGAAGCCGCTCATCCCCTTCCCGAGGAACTCCAGCTGCGACCACAGGTCCATCGGCGAGTTCCCGATAGGCGTGCCGGTGAGGATCAGGCGCTGCCGGCCCTGAAGCCGCATCATCGCCTCCCACCGCTTCGTCCCGTGCCACTTGAATTTGTGGCTCTCGTCGGCGATGATGATGTCCCACCGCACCTTCTCGAACGCCTCGATGGACGGCACGAGGGAGTCGTAGCCCACGATGACGAAGCTGAAGGCGCAGTCGTCTTCGGACTCCACGCCCTCGATGAGGCTCTTGACGCGATCGACGGCGCTGCCGCGCACCACGACCACTTTGCCGGGCACCGTCGCGAAGCGGTGCACCTCACGCTGCCAGTTGGCGCGCACCTGCGGAGGGCACACCACGAGAGCGCGGTACATCCCGCCCTTGTGGACTGGGTCGGCGGCTCGCTGCGTCGCCTCGAGGCACGCGCGAGCGATCCCCACCGCCGTCTTACCGGTGCCTCGGTCCATCAGCAGGCCGAGCGCCTCCTGGTTGAGGCCGGCCTGCACCCCGACGCGCTGGTAGTCGGCGAGCGGTCGCTCCGGGTGGTCCACCCAACCGGCCGGCGGCTCGGGCGCGACGCCAGTCAACTTGAACGCCGCCACCATCTCGGCTCGCGCGTTTTGCAGACAGAATCGCTTCAGGAGGAACTCATAGAGGTTCACCCCGTCCTGCGCCTTCCAGTGCTCGTTTCCCTTGAAGTGGATGCGATCAAAGGGCCAGCAGTGGTGGATGAGGAGCGCTGTGAAGTCGGTGCCGGCGCACGTCCACCGATTCTGCGCCTCCTCGCTGCGCCCCTTGGTGCCGTGCCACACGCGTTCCGGCACGCGCTCGAAGAACGAGCCGGCCGCGAATGACGGGCCCGGCCACCGCTGCTCGACCAGCTCGCCGGCTTCGTTGCGCGCCATCGCTCGGAGGTCGCACACGAAGCGCGTCCCCTCCTTGTCCAGACTGATGATGAGGTGGTCGTTCGGCCCCAGCTCCGGCGGCGCGAACGCGGTGCGCGTCGAGTCGCTTAGCGGCTTGAGGACGAGGCTCTTGAGGTCGCTCACTTGCGCGCCTCCTTCGCCTCACGTCGCCAGCGAGCCCGGTGAACGTAGAGCTGGCGCTTCGCCTCGATCGTGGCCTGATTCACGCGATCCAACCAGTGAAGAGTCGCGTTCCTCTGGCCGCCGTGCAGCTCGTCGTGGAACGCGTCGGTGAAGCCGTCCACCGCGGCCCGCACTGTGTGCAGCGCCTCATTGAGAGCGGCAGCGTGCAAGCGCTCGTCGAGCCCGCTCACGACACCCACCCGAAGTAGAGTCCGACGAGGAAGGCGATCTCACCCGCAACGAGGCCGAGGCAGGTGAAGACGAACTGCTGAAAGCGACTCACGATAGACCTCGACGGACAGCGATGCGCCGCTTCTCCACGCGGTAGCCGGCAACGGCGGCGCCCCGGTCAAGCCACTCAGCCGGGTGAACGACGCCGTCGATCGACACCATCCACGCTTGGGATCCGGGCTCGTCGCCGCGCAGAGTGAAGACGTCTCCGCCCTCCGCTCGAATGCGCGCTACTTGCGCGTCCAGCGACGCCTCGCAGCTCACGCGATCACCTCGAGGAAGCGCTCCCACTCGGCCGGCTCCCAGTCGCCTTGCTCATCGCCCGTCGCGACGCAGAAGTCGTCGGAGGAGTCGTGCCACTGCACGCAGTTGTCCCACTCCTCGGCGCCGTCGAGCGGCTCGTCAAGGCGGACGGAGATGAAGCGGTGCCCGTGCTCGACGTGCGCGGCGACGACCGTGCCGACCAAGCCGGCCGGCGCCAGAAAGTGCGGGAAGCGATCTGCCGCGACGCGGAGGCGCACGCGCGCTCCGATCGCGGGGAGCTTCGTGAGATCGGTTGAAGCGCTCACCGTGCCGACTCCGGCCGGAAGCGCGTCTCGGACATGCGGGCCACTTCGGCCTCGCGGCACCACACTTCGAGGCGGCGCCACATCTCTCTGACGATCGGGTGACTCTGGGCTGCGCTCATTGCTGTTCCTTTCCTGTGAGCTGAAGCTGAAAGTTAGTTTCTGCGGACACCCAACTATACCACGCTCCCGGATCGAAGCCAGGAGAATCCGGGAAAGATGGCGCGCGCAAGTCCTTTTGTCGCAGGCACTTGCGCGCGCCGAACAGGCGGCTCGAGCCGCCTAGCCGGGCATCGTCCCCTTGCCAGGAGTGCCGGGCGTCTCGGTGTAGATGATCGGCTTCACTGAGCCGTCGCCCCGCCTGAGGTCTTGGCCCCAGTCTTCTCTCCGGTCAGCGGCGGGAAGACCCGCCCGAGCGCGTTCACCGCCAGCAGGTGCCGGTCGGCCTGCTCTGTCAGCGACTCCCCCTCGATCGGCGGAGTGCTGACGCTGTGGGTCAGAGGTGGAGGGCTCGAGTTCCAGCTTGTCGTCATCGTCGACCCGCCGGCCTCCGACTCGTACTGGCCGGCCATCGAAGCGCCGCCGAGTGAGTTCATCCCGGGGTCGTTGAGCAGCGCGTTGACTGCCGCCCGGTGGGCCCAGGCTTGATTGCCGGTCGACTCGTTGACCAGCTTCGGAGTCGTGACCGTCACCGTGCCCATCGACGTCTCCCAGCTCGTCGACATCACCGGGGCGTTGGGGTCGATCGCCGCCGACGCGGCGTAGTACGTCCCCCAGGGCAGGTCGACTCCCTGCCTGGGCGCGTCGATCACAGAGTCCGGGATGCCGTCAGCAAGCGAGCCGTAGAAGGGGAGGGTTCCGGGACCGCCACCTTGCGGCAGCGCCGGGAGGGCCATGGCGACGAGCGCCAGGCCCGACAAGACGAGAGAGCGATTCATGGTCAGATACTCCAAAAAGGGTTTCAGGGGCTCCTCGATCTTCTTGAATGCCGGAACGGCCTCCTATTCAGTGTCCGTTCCGGAGACGATGTCTATGGCGTTGCGCAGGGAGTCGACCTGGTGCTTCGTCACGACCGCTGTGATACCTAGGTGGTCGCTCGTGCGAGTCGCCCGGCCATCGACTTGACGCCGCCTTCTCGTCGGCGACGCAGCTCAGCACGAACGCCGCCGCCGACGAGAGCACCCACACAGCCCCAGATCAATACGCTCTTCACCTCAGACCCTCCGTTAGGATCATCTCCGCCGCCTCGTGCGTGGTGTGAAGCCGCTCGATCTCCTCACGCTGCGCGGCGAGCAGCTCGGCGAAGTCGTCGG
>Ga0137435_1000046_pt1 | contig 56447 bp, 98 predicted proteins | sample EasRivERMGT100_2_FD_104904 | JGI IMG/M metagenome (GOLD analysis project Ga0137435, IMG submission 104904) | Soil microbial communities from meander-bound floodplain in the East River, Colorado, USA - East River MetaG ERMGT100_2 | ecosystem: Environmental > Terrestrial > Soil > Floodplain ... | reverse complement strand
GGCAACTCGATGTTCATGTTCCAGAAGAGGATCGAAGACAACGGTGATGCCGTTGACAAAGGTCTTCAGAAGTTGGGACTGAACATTCGACAGATTCGAGAGCTCCGGCCAGACGAACAGTTCCTGAAAATCAGTGACGCATTGCGTTCTACTGAAGGTGACGTCAACAAGAGTGCGGTAGCCTTCGAGATCTTCGGTCGTCAAGGTCGAGACATTCTTCCGTTGTTGTTGAAACCTCTGCATGATCTGACTGAAGAGAGTTCGGCACTCGGCGATACATGGACAGAAAAGGACGTTGAAGCTGCCAAAGCATTTCGATTCGAGATGTCGAAGATGGCAGCAGAGACCGAAGAAGTCTGGACCGTGCTCGGTCGTGAGGTTGCGCCGGTTACCAACGAGTTGACATTGGGATGGCAGCGTATGAAGTTGGCAATGGCCAACGTCGCGCTGACGGCCTTTGAGTTGGTCTCGCTGAAACCGGTGGCCGGATGGTTGGGTGAGAACGCTCTCGCAGCCGAAACCGCTGCGGCCAAACAAACGGTTATCAATAACGCCATGGCACTTGGTGCTGAAGAAGGGATCAAGTACGCTGAGGCGGTTGAATTCGTCAACAAGGCTACCGGACATGAAGCTGAAGAGACGGATAAGGCCGCAGAGAAACTTAAGGAACTGCATGAGCAGTTAGTTCCTCTCACCGCAGCCCAACAAGATCAAATCCTCGAACTGAATAAGTTCGGGGTGTCTATTAAGGAGATCGCGGAACTCACCAACACCAACACCACGGCCGTAAAGGATCTCATCGATACGACCAAACAGCATGCTGAGGAAACGAAGAAAGCTGCTGAGGCGCGTATCAAGGCCGAGGAAGCTGCGTTCAAGGTTGAAGAGAAGAGCATCCAGGAAACGTCCAAACTCTGGGACGACTACTTTACCTTGCGGACGAAACATTCCGGGACCACGATCGATGCGCAGATCGCCGGCATCAACGCGTGGTTCAATGCAGAAGTTGGCAAGCTCGATGACAGTGATAAGAATTGGAAGGCTCATTACGAAGCGTTGGCTGCCGTTGCAAAAGAGAAGATCGATGACGTGATGGTCGATTGGGATTTTCTCGCATCACATTCCATCGAATCTTTGCAGCAACAGGCGGAAGTTGCGCGCAACACTTACGAAGAGATGACGATGGGCTCTCAACACTTCACTCGTGAAGCGATTGAGGAGCAGCGTCTGAAAATGATGGAAGCCGAGGATGCCGCACGTGGTCTGAGCACCACGATCGTAGACGGTCAGAAAGCGGCATCGGATGCCATCAACGAAACGACGATCAAGATCCAAACTCTCTCTGGCGAATTCATCTCTCTTGCTGAAGCACAGAAGCGTCAATCACAGGGAGGATCGAGTCAGATTCCCGAACTCACACAGTTCGAGATTGATCGGACACCGGGTGGGGCGGACGCGTTGTTGGCGGAACTTGAAAACCTTCAGAGGCAGATGGACATTCCGGTCAAGAGTGAAGCTGAGTATTATGCAAGGCTCAAGATCGAAGTTCGGTATCATCAACTACTGAACGCGTATGAAAAACTCAAGGCCCAGTCGAAAAAGAAAACCAAAGGATTTGCTGAAGGTGGCATGGTCGATATCATGGTCGGGGAACAGGGACCCGAAGTGATGCGCGTGCCTCTTGGGACCACGGTCTTTCCAACCGGCCTGGGTGGTGGATCGAATGCAGGGCCTTCGGTTACCAATCATTTCTACGTAAACGGATCTGCTGAAGATGTGGCAAAGAAGATCAGTCAGATCTTTATGCGTGATCTTAAGATGCAACGCAAATTCGGTGCTGCCTAAAGGGGAGTAGACTATGGCAACTGCGGGTTTTGAAGAACTGCTCATCACGGCTCAAGTAGATGGTACCGCTGTTACGGCCGCTGCCGCAACGACGCTGTTGCCTCCTGCCGCACTGTACACGTTGCCAGCAAATTTCTTCAGTGCCATTGGCAAGCAACTGCGCATTGAAGCCTCGGGTCGTATCTCATCCGTCATCACCACTCCCGGTACGGCTCGGTTTGATGTCCGACTGGGAGGCACGGTAGTGTTCGACGGTCAGGCGATTCTTCTCGACACCGTTGCAGGACACACCACGGTCGGTTGGAAATTAGACATCCTGCTGACTTGCCGTGCTATTGGTACGGCAGCCAATGTGTTCGGCATTGGTACATGGACCTGCGAAGACATTCTCGGAGTTCCGGCGACTGCACCGAAGGGTGTACTCACCGCGATCTTGCCATGGAATACGACACCCGCAGTGGGTGCCAACTTCAACTCTACCGTCTCTCAGCAAGTGGACTTACAGTTCACCCAGACGGTAGCGACTGGGACTTGTACATTGCATCAGTACGCGTTGATGAGCCGGAACCTGCCGCAGTAGGAGTCGTCGATGCCGTCTGGACCGTTTGACAGTCAGCAACCGTTCGGCACAGATGGTCCGCCATTTGATCGGACACCTGCCTACGATACTGTTCCTCGGATTGTTTCACTCACACCGAACGCTGGACGAGCGATAGGCGGTACGGCCGTCACGATTACCGGTTTCAACTTCCGGTATGCGAATGACGGCTCCGCACCTGCCATCACGTTCGGCGGTTCACCGGCTACCAGTGTGGTGGTGGTCAGCGCGAATTCAATCACGTGCACTACTCCGGCTCATGCTGTCGGCGTGGTGGACGTAATCATTACGATCCAGACACAAGTTGGCCGACTGACAGCGGCATTCACGTACGTTCAAGCTACCATCGTCAGCCTGCTTCCGGCATACGGTCCGATTGCCGGAGGGACGGTGGTGCTGATTGCCGGCATTAACTTCCAAACCACTTCAACCTATACCGTGACGTTCGGTGGATCGGCCGCAACCGACATTACGTTATTCGATACGGGTCATATCTCAGCGATCACACCCAACCATGCACTCGGGTTTGTGGATGTGGTCATCAGTGATGGTGTGGAAACGTCCACACTGCGGAACGGATTCCAGTATACACTACTGACGCGTGGTGAAGATATCCGTCGTCAACCGGGGATCTCCATCCGTGATGTTTTGAACAATGCCCCGAACACCTGTACTTTCCGAGTGGACGGACGAGGAGGGATTCCGAGATACGGAGAGAAGATCGAGATCCGAGATGAATTCGACGGTAACCGATTACTGTTTGCCGGTACGGTACTACAGGTCAATCAAGAGTATGAAGAAATCACGAGTCAACTTGCATGGTCAGCGACGGCTCAAGACTTTACATGGCTGTTGAATAAATACCGTCCGGTCGGCAGTTTCAAGAACATGTCGGCCAGTGACGTCGTGAAAGCACTCGCGAAGTTTGCACCGGGGTTTGACTTCACCACCTACGTGCAAACGAACTTGGCAAAGGTGACGGCCGAGTTTGACGGCTCCCTTGAGTTCTCCGCGTGCTTGAATGCAATTGCCGAAGCGATCGGCGGTGGTCACTGGTACATTGACTACCAGATGCGGTTGCATTTCTTCCATCCTCCACTTACGAATTCGTTCATTGTCATTCTCTTAACCGGTCCCGGTACCCCGGTCACCTTGGCCGAAGGCAGTAGCATCACGACCGTTTTCTCCTTCAAGGAAGGGTTCTACGCGTTGTGGGTATCGTTCGTCTACGACAACGGCATCGAAACGGCACTCAGCCCACTCTCGAATTTCGTTGGGATGCAGGGAACGAAACAGTTTACGATCACAAGCATTCCCACCGGTGCAGTGATCGGTGCGCACACGTGTACCAAGCGACGATTGTACTATCAATTTATCGGTGAGGATAAGATCACACCAGTCGCAAAGTTTTGTGAGATCCCTGACAACGTCACGGTGTCTCTCAATACGAACTTCGGATCGAGTGGATCTTCCGTAACGACGGTGGTAGACATTGCAGCCAGCGTGCCGCTGCCATCTATTCCAGTTGCCGCACCGCCAGCCGCACCCACCCCGGCACCATCTGTGGCTCAGGGTACCGCAACCGTTTACCGTCCGCAGTTCCCTCCGTTGATTGGCCGTCATGAAGTGGCCACCTACACGAGAGGACCGTGGGCGTTCAAAGTCAGTTGTGTTTATCAGAATGGATCGGAGTCGTTACCGTCACCAGCGAGCAACGTAGTCATTTTGGAAAATCTCTCGGCATCCCTCACCAACATTCCGATTGGTACCGCCGTCAATGGCGTACCGGTTCTCGGCCGGAAAATCTACGCGTCATTCGGCCAGACGAATTCAAAACCGTTTTCACAGGTGGTCGCGGAACTTCAGGATTCAGTTAACCGGAATGCCCTGTTCGATGAGTACGCCTGGATCATCGGTGTGTTAGACGCCAGACGCCTGCAAGATCTTGGCACGGTGCCGACAAACTTTAACGACCTGGCCTTGCTGATTGGCTTCGGCGATACCTACGCGTTGATGGAAAGTTTCGTGGACCCGGACTGGTCTCCGGAACATACGCGTATGTGGTACTTCCTCGCGGACAACACCACCACGCAAGCCGAGATTGGTCCCGGTACTGGCGAAGGCTTCCCTACTAACTCTGGTGAGGATCCAAAGATTCCTGTCTGGCCGAATCCGGATGGGCCGTATCTCGAAAACTTTAATCTGCCGGATGATCTGACGAGTAGCAATACCACGTTGTTGCATGATCCTCCTCTCACGATGAACCTGGATGTCTCACAGGTGCGCAACCGAGTGAACGTTCGTGGCGGTGGGAGTGTCGTGGTGTATGCAGCAATCATTGGTGGTCGTGAACTTCAGATCGCAGACTGCGCGTTCTTCTCTCCAACCGGTGGCATCGTTCTTGTAGACTCTCGTGTGTTGGCATATACCGGGTTGACTGCAAAGTCTGGACCCGGACGTATCCAACTTCGAGATCCTCTGACAGCGGCCGTAGCAGACGGAGCAAATGTTCGGCTGTTCTTCCAAGCAGAAGATCCCGCGTCCCAGTCTATCTTTGCATCCGCAGAATTGGATGCGAACGGTCTACCGACAGATGGCGTACACGAGTACGCACTCGACGATACGTCATTGGTGAATCCGTTCCAACTATTCATGCGGGCGTACGCAGAGTTGGAACTGTTCTCCATGCCGGTGATCCGAATCAATTACGCAACACGTGATCCAAAGACGCGATCTGGTGCCACCATTCATGTAGACCTGACCAATCCACCGGTCAAGGGTGACTTCCTAATTCAAGATGTCACCATTGATCAGATCCATGACGAATCCGATGCGTTAATGCCACGTTACACGGTGACCGCCACATCTGTGAAATTCGATCTCAATGATCTGCTGTTGAAGATCATCAATGCCAACAGTGGGCCCAGTCTCTCCGGAGTGGTGGCGGTCACACAGATCAACGAATCTGTAGCCAGTGGAACGGTAGACACCGGTCGCGATGCCAACGTGTATGTCCATGGCGGAGGAGGCAGCGGCGTCACCTATCAGAATACCGGTACCAACGTAGTGTCCGCATTAAGTACGGCTGCAGTATTTGATCCCGCAGAAATTGATACGGACAACGGTGCAACGAATTTTTCGTGGGCGACATTCAACACCGCAGCGTCCATCAACAGTTCGTCTGGCATGGGTGTGACGGGTGGTCCATGGCGTCAACTCGAACGCACCTTCGATTTGATCATGCAGATCAAGACACCGATTGACCTTACCAATATTGGATTGTGGGTGGGCTTAGCACTAGGCACCGGCATACCGGCTGGTGCCACACCAACGAACCAAGCAGCTGTGACATTTCGTTATCGAAGTGGAGTGGACACCGGATGGGTGGGACTGGTACAACCCCTTGGCGTGGGTGCGCCTTCGACCGTTGTACAGATGGCGGCGATCGCCCCGTCGAAAGTCTATATCATGCGGATTAAATCCACGCCAGATTCCGCATCGTTCGCGATCGACGGTGTGACCGGTTTTACTACCATCACTCGAACCGATACCAATTTGCCTCTCGGTACAGGAGCCGGATCATCAGGAGCCGGACTGCTGGCTGTGACCATCGGGGTATCCACACAAGCGAACGTCGTGAAAAAACTTTCCTTCCGCATGTTACGGTGTCGGTCAATCACATAAAGGAGATATCATGGGAGCACCGGTAGCCTCACAACGACTCGTAGACATTGTCAACGCGTTGTATCACATGCACACCGATCTTGCACAGGGCAGCGAGGACGACCGCCGGACACTCACCCTGATGATGGCGCAACAAGCACGTCTGGATCTCGGTGCAGCCTATGGAACCAAACGTGCGGATCCCGGTCGTCCACCGTCCAAAGATGCGATCGCGTACCAGGATGTCGTGAACGACAAGTTGTACGCGTGGGACTGGCAAAACGGTTCCACACGTGAACCACAACTGCACGCCGGAGATACGGCCGGAGATATTACGGGGCAGGTGTTCATCGTGGTCTCGCCGGTAGATCATCTCGGCGGTGAAATTCCCACACCCATGCCGCCGACTCCCGGTCCGTGCAATCTTCCCGGTCGCGCGGAGATGATGCAGGAAGGCGATTGGCTCCATCATTATTACAAAGCACCGGAAGGCTTGCAACGGCCGGATGGACTCTGGATCAATGGTGGGCCCGATTGGGAAGGGATCGGTGCGTGGTTGTTCGACGTGTATCTGTCGGCACGGACCAAGGGTACGTCGCCCGCAGATGCTCGCGCACTGTACGTCGATCAGATCCGGCATTCGGGAGAGTGGCAAGCCAAGCATCCCGGTGAGCAACCATAATGGATCCGCTCACTGCCGCGTTGAATGCCGCTGCGGCGATCGCCAAGTTGATTGATGACGTGGTGCTGTACCAGACCATGGTATTGGATCGCGCCGACGATGCTACCGCGAAGGCCTTAGCTGAAGCCCATCTCAAGGAACGAGAACGGATGCTCGCGATGGGGGATCCGTTCTTCGATCTGGTGAAGAAACTCAAACCACCGAAGGAAGATTGACATGTTGATGCTTATCCTCACGTTGGCACTGATCGGCTTCGTGGTCTATTTGATCACGAACTACATTCCGATGCCGCCGATTTTCAAGACCGGCATTCTCGTCATCGTCGCGGTGTTCGTGATTATCTACTTGATGGGCATCCTCGGTATCGCGGATCTGCCTGTCCCTCGGATGCGATAAAAGGATCATGGCTGAACAGACACCTGAACTTCCACCCACGACCACTACCGAAGAGGACCGACATACTGCGAGCCAGAGACAGATCAATCGTATCTGGGAACTCACTCAATCGTTCGTGGCCATTGCTGTTACCATTGCGACTCTGTACGTCGCCGCACGGCTCGCACTCAACGATCAGAAAGGTGATGCCGCGTTTCTGCTCCTCTCGAACGCATTCTTCCTCGTGATTGGATTCTATTTCGGCCGGACGAATCATCAACGCATCGGAGGGGTAGACCTTGGCCGGTAACCCGGCCTGAGCCAGACCTCCGGGAGACCGGAGATCGCCCACCTAAGGCCATGCCTAGGCCTAGGGCGTACCTCAGGGAAGCCGGAACCGCCCCAAGGCCTTGAAGAACTGGCCAGCTTGCCACGACCGCCCCTCTCCCTATAGGCCGGGATGGGGAGGAAGGTCGTGGTTCCTAACCAATTTGCTTGTAACCCCTGTGGATTGAGTCACTTACGGGTGGGTTCTGACCCATGGGAAACCGTCCGTAACCCCTAGCAACGAAGGGACTTACGCCGGTTCCCCATGGGGTGGGCCTTCCCATAAGGAAGGCGTCCGGCCGGGTTATGAGGTCCCCGGAGAGCTCGCTCCGGACGCCATGCGCAGCACACGTGCCAGTTTGAATTTTGTCTGACCTTTCATGCGTCGCAATTTGATTTGCAGACCGGTGGTGCGAGACCGTTCTTCATCGGTGGTGTACATGCCGCAATTCGTAATACATTCGTGCACGTAGTCGGAGACACGCCACTTGTGCTTGTAGCTGCTGCCGGTGCGCACGACGATATCGAGCACGTGCAAATCCTGCAACAGCCGCAACACGGTGGCTTGCGGATATCGCGTCTCGGTCGCGAGCTCCACGGTCGAGACCGGTCCGCGATCCCATGCGAGATGCAAGATGCGCAGCACGTCTTCCGTGCGCTGCATCACGGTATCGAGCATCACCTTCTTCACGATTATGAAATCGTCTTCGTTTACTTCCTCGCGTTTGTGCAGCATGGCCAACGACCGCGCCAACTTCGCGAGTTGGATCCCTAACCGACTACCGACTTCTGCTGACGGCCTGGACGTGATGACATCGTTGCGGTACGAATCTCGAGACACCGTGCCGCGCATACGTGCACCGAACTTCCCCAGCCAGATCAATCGGTCTTTCAGTTCCGGAGAGATCGTTGGGAGCACCACGTCTTTCAAGGTGCGTTCCACGAACTCTCGCACCACGTCCCGGATCTCTTTCTTCATCTTGGTCTCGCGATCGGTGTTGTCGATCGCTCTCGAGATGATCGCGTATTCGTCCGGGTGGTTCAGATTGTCGGCCATGCTGAACTTCAGAAACCGTTCGCCAAGTTGTGCATGCCGTGTGCCGACATCGTAGATCATCGGCGTCACGGCCGCGATCACCGTGAACCGTGAATCGTAGGCGCGTTCAACGCCGTTGCCAAATACCTTGCCACAAGAGCCGTCGTAGGCGTCACGCAAGATGCTAAAGATCTCGTCCTTCTCCTGATCCTTCGCACCCATCACGGCGGTGAAATCTTTGACCACCAACACTCGGCCGTTCAGTTTCGGAATGAGCGACGGATCCTGTTTCATGCCAGCGAAGTTTGCACCAGAGATCAACGAGTGCGGCGTGACGGTGCTTGTGGAATAGACGTCATCCAGATCGTGTAACGATGAGATCAGTTCGGTCTTCGCGGATCCTGGTGGGCCCACGAGGAACAGCCACACTGGCGGACCTTCGAGTCGCTGCGAAATCATCGTCGCCAGCAGTACGTCGATACCGTTAGTGCTGTCGAGGAACAGCCACTTCCGAAACACATCATGCACATCATCGAGTGTCGGCGGTTTCTTCCATGCGAGTCGTAGCTTTCCTTTCTTCCTCTTCAGAGTGTACGTCTGAGGCTTCGCTGGCGGCAATTCTCGAACACGTGGTTTTGGTTCGTACAGTCGCGTCAGTCGTGCCCACGATTTCTTGGGTGTGCGTTTAGTCAGCCCATACACGATCCAATCACGGACATCAAACCCTTCCGGGAGATCTTCCGGCCAGTGTACGTAGGTCACGCTCTTGGCCACCCCAGCGAGCCGTTTATCAATCAGCTGCTCCCCGGCTTCGCCTGCACTGTCTTTGTCGTAGTGCGTGTGCACGATGCGTCCAGCGAACCACGGGATCCATTCCGGCTTAAAGATGCCGGCACCAGGCACGCCTACGCACACTCCGGGGATCCCGATCTTCTGCATGATGAGCGACGCGGCCACCGTGTCCCACTCGCCTTCGAAGAGATAGATCGGTTCGGACTTGCGGCCGATACGCTCGGCTCCCAACAGTCCGACATGGCACCCACCGGTCGAAATCATGTTCCGACCCAGGTGATAGATACGAATGTCAACGACGTTGCCATCCAGATCACGAATCGGAATCGTATAGTTCCGTCCATCCCAACCCACCTGCCAATTCTTGAACGCTAGCGTTGGCAAGCTACGGTCATCGGCCAGACGTCGAAGGATCGGCTCTGTCATCTGGCTGACATACAGTTTGGAAATCTGTTGAAGGAACTGTGGGATGTTGCCGGAGAGTCCAGCGGTCTTACTATCCCACAACCCGGTCTTGACGTTGACGTAGAATTTTTCTGCCTTGCCGGTAAATGGGCAGGTCCCGTATCGTTCGTCACCACGTTCACCGGTGAACTCAACACCGTGAGTTTCGAACGGACGAAGTTTTGTGGACGTAGATGTGGGCACCGGTATCCTTTACAATGAAATCTCTTTGGCTTCAGACCAATTCGTCTTCGTCCACTTCATCCCCACCGGGAGAGGCACGTGGAGATTCGGGACGACGTGTGAATCTTTTTGCATCAGGTGCACGATCTCACGCATCAGTTGCTTGCTGTGATCGTCTGGATGAATCTCGCTGATGAGTTCGTCATGCACAGTCCCGGCCACATGTGAGCCGTGGTACTCTTCATTCAGGTCTTCGTCGTAGGCCCACTCACCGGGATAGTTTTCAAGCAGATGATCGTTGACGCGCACGGTCGCACGCTTCATGATCTCCGCACTGCTTCCTTGAATCTGATAGTTGACGGCCTTGTACGCGAAGTTCTTATCGATCGGGTACTCTCGACCGAACAGATTGATCAGCATGCCGGTCTCTCGCACACGATCAACGGTCTCGCGCATGTAGGTTTTTACACCCGGCAGGTTCTCGTTGAATTCGGCGATGAACCGCTTAGCTTCCTTTCGCGTGCAGCGAATCAGGAAGGCGATCTTATCGATGCCTCCACCGTACAGTCTCGAGAACAGAATCATCTTGGCGCGCTGACGCCACCACTTGATCAGACATCCCTTTTTGTGCTTGGTCTTCTCCACATCCCAGACCAAGATGAACTTCTTGTTCCGACGCATCTCCTGCTCGACTTCCTTCCAACGGCCGCACGTACAGAAATCATCACGGTCATGCCATGCGGCTCGCGCGGTCGAGAGATGAAAATCACTCCCAGAGAGCAATGCTTGCTTCATCGACTCTTCGTTGGCTTCGAATGCAAACACCCAGACTTCGATCTGGGAATAATCCGGCATGTACCAGTAGTACCCTGGACGTGGACCGAAGCACTCCCGTTGACGTGCTCGGATGTGGCTGTGCCGACGGCTGGTCTCTGCGGACGCGATCTGCATCTCGTTGGGATCGTGACAACTGAAGCGTCCGGTCCGAGCTCCCGCACTGTCCCATGCCGGGTGATGCACGGTGGAACCATCTGCCCGTTTGCATTTGAAGAATTCGTACGAGTCGATGTACTCGATGACTTTCTTTCCGGCCTTCCACTCTAGTACGTTCCGACTGATCCTGCAGCCGTCCTTGGCGTCACCGTCTACGTCTGCACCCGCAGCGGATCCGCGTGCCCAGACCATCAATTGCTCGGCATCAATCTTCGGTTGCGGTCGCTCGAATTTCCCACCCTTCGTTTCATGCTCGGTATGATAGCCGAGTTGGTTCACGAACAAATTCACTAACTGCTTGGGTGACTGAAGATTCAAATCCTTGTAGCCGCGACGATCTAGAGCCGTGCGATGCTCCTGCATGTACGCCGTGTACATTTTTCGTAACGCGAGTCCGGCCTTCGAATGGTACGTCATGCCGACGCGTTCCATCTCCATGGCCGTTCGCATCGTACGACGTTCCCATCGATACATTTCCCACAGCCGTCCACCGAACTTTTTATTGTGATCGAACAACTTCCGGTAGAACCGATATAGACCTGCGGTCCGCAGACCGTCCGTGCCGCCATAGGTGTCCACGAGTGTTTCGACGTCTGGTAACCAGTAGTCAGCTTCGGCCGGATGTTGACCGTGCGACTCTTTTGTGGCGATGGTCCAGCCCTTGGCTTTGGCTTGACGTCGTGCGATCGCGACGCCCTTTTTCAATGCGGCCAGATCCGCGTCGTCAATCTCGAGATACTTTTTCGCCAACGGCTTCAGTGCAAAGGTCGGTTCGTTGGTCGGGTTGGCGATACGAGCCATCACTCGCGTATCGTGGATGTGGCAATTCCACTGTGCTTGGATATCGGACTGCATCGTCATGGCTCGATCGAACCGAGCATGGTGGCAGACAATTCGGTTGTCGGGGTTGGCTACGAATTTCTTGAACCACCGGAGTTCGGCTTCAATACCCTTATAGCTTACACGCCGTGTGTAGGGATTGATTTTCGGTGCACGCACCGTGACCGTGTCACCTTCCAGATTCGTGAACACGAAGAGGAACGGACGATCCGGCTTGATGCACATTTTCTTTCGATACTCAGTAGGCCACGGCCAGAGTCCCGTGGTCTCCGTATCGAAGATCAACGTGTTGTCGAGAAGCTTTAGCACTTACCAAAGCCTCCACCACCGATTACATACTCGACATCTCCAGAAGTACGAATAAACATAATCGAGAATTCCTTTTCCATCACGACCACAGTTACACAACGGAGGATAGTTTGTGGGATCGAGAAAAGCTTTCATCAACCAACCAGGTCGATGCACGAACCGGACAACTGCCGCGCCATACCGCTGGTCACGATATGGTGCACGAACATCGCCACATCGATCGGTTGGAGTTCCAGACCGGAGACGCTGTTGGCTCGGAAGTAATCCATTGCCTCTTGCGGGGACCACCCACGCACTTCCTGGACGCGTTTATTGATATAGTCAGACATACCGGTATGTGCCATCTTCCCCGGCCGCACGCCGATGATGGAGATGTTCTGAGGCTTGGTGAGCTCTCGCGCCATCTGCCGTGTCGCCATATCGAATGCAGCCTTGCTGCAATTGTACGCGAGTGAGTGCCGCATCGGTCGCCACGCGGCATCCGAGATGATGTTCACCACGATGCCGGGTTTCTTGAACCATGGCAGTAACGCTTGCGTCAGCATAACTGGCGATAGGAAGTTTACGTACATGATGTGGCGAATGAATTCGTGCGTCAACGCTTCGAAGGGACAGATGGCGTTGGTGCCGGCGTTGTTGATCAGCACGTCGATCCCTTCCTCCGGTGGTTCCCCAAACTGCCGCACGACAGAGTCTCGTACGCGATCAATTCCCTCCTGCCCACAGTCCGCTTCAAAGTACATGAGCTCAGGGTCATGAGATAATTTATTCTCGTGCGTGGTCCCGATCACAGTGTGACCGCCACCCAACCGAAAAACTTGCGTTAGCTTCCGTCCGAGTCCACTATCTGCACCGGTAATGAATATATTCATACCTTCACCTTCTCCTTCATTCTATCTTCCAACCGTACGATGATCTGAATAGCACGTGCACTGTATACGGCCAGGTCTGAGAGGATCTCGAGCAAGCTATCCGCGTCCTCTTGCTCAATCGGGTCTGGCCGTACCATGGTTTTCAACCGACCAAATTTTCGTTCGATATCCTGGTACAACGATTGGATCTCCCATCGCCAGTTGTTTTCGATCTCATCATAGCGAAAGGGACCGTAGCCATCCACCTTTCGTGCCGCGACTTCTTCCAGCACGCTCAGAATGAGTTTGAATTCCCAATGGATGCGTGCGTTTCGTTTGCCGTGTTCGACGTACCGCTCACCGGGATCCGGATATCCGGCCAGACGCAGAAGTCGAAGCCGGAGATCTACGAACGAATTACCGTCGGGTAGTGTTAACATGACTGTACTCCTCGACCAACGAGCTCAGATCTCGAGATCCGGTCATGCGTGAAATGATCTTGGTGTAGGCTCCGATCTGTTGCCGGGTATCGACGAAGGCGTACAGATACCGGCGATTCGTACCGGTATGTTCGGTGGTCACCGAAATCTGCGTGCAGGCGAATCCCTGTACATTCCACCAATCGAGTTCGGTCAGCAGCCACATGCTATCAGGAATGTGATATCCCAGATGGGACAGACCCTCACCTGGCTCTCCGAGCATGAGTTGAACCGTCTGACCTTCCAGCAGCTGAATTAACTCTAGTTCCTTGCCGGGGATCAGGTCGTAGTTGAACGCGAGCCGGACACGGAAGCTGGAACCAATCGGCACCGGCATATAATCGGGGTGCAAATAAATATGCACCGCGCTGACGTCATCACGTTTCCATTTCATCAGATCTGCTTGACCGTGCTCGTCGAACGCACGCGTCCACGCATTATCCTGAACGCGCTGGGCGACGTCAAAGGTCTTGATCGCAATCTGTTCATACGCTCGCATGATCATCTCCAGAAATAAAAAACCAGCCGACACGTTACGGGCATTGGTAAGCCGGATGGTGTCGGCTGGTTCCTAGCGGTGGCCGCTGGCGTTCATTATCCAGAGCCTGCCGCCAAGCTGGTTACTTCTTTTTCTTCAGTTTCTTCTTCGGCTTCTCGGGAACCTCGACGTCCAGCACGTTGTCGAAGGAGATCTTGCGTTTCTTCTCATCCGTCTCGACACGCACTTCGTTGCTCTTCGCGAAGATGTCCAACACCACGCCTTCGTACTTCTTTCCCTTGAACTTGTACGTGATCTTGGACCCGACGGCGACTTCGACATCTTCGCCGTCTTCGTCCTCTTCTTCAGATTCCTCTTCCTCTTCTTCGTCGTCATCGGAGGACTTCTTATTTTTCTTCTTCGGCTTATCGTCCTCCTCTTCTTCTTCCTCTTCCTCTTCTTCCTCTTTCTCGTCGGCCGCTTTCTTCTTCGACTTTTTCTTCGGCTTCTCTTCTTCCTCTTCTTCGTCTTCAGATTCCTCTTCCTCGGATTCCTCTTCCTCGGATTCGTCATCATCCGACTTCTTGGATTTCTTCTTCTTCGGCTTCTCTTCTTCTTCGTCGCCGTCCTCGTCGTCGGCAGCTTCGTCATCGTCCTGCCCGTCCACCGCGAGGATGTTGACGTTCTGGAAATCGCCCTTGGTCTTCAACGAGATCTTGGCCTTGGGTTTTTCCTTGTTGAGTTCTTTCAGAATGCCCTTGATGTCATCCGGACCTTCGATGTCATCGGTCTCGTAACCGAACCGCTGAAGGTCACGGCCGAAGTAGGTCAGGTTCTCCTCGGTCTCGATGCCTTGATAAGCGATCTTGACCTTGCCTTTGTACTCGCCAGTCAAGAACTTCCAGTGCATCAGTACTTGCAGGCGGTCGTTGCCGGAGACGCCGATCTCGCTCTTGATCAGTCGCGCACGATAGCGGCCGTCATCGAACTCCTCGAAGCCTCCACTCTTAACGTCCTCCTTGACGGAGTCCCACTTCTTGAATGCACGTGCCAGACGCTTGTCGAGATCTGCTTTTGCTTTCGCCACTGGTGCCTCTCCTGGGTTGTCCTCGTCACGTAGCTTCGACAGAATGCCGTAGCTCATGCCCGACGGATTTTAAATGACTTCGATTTCTTCGGCTCCTCCTCTGCCTGTTCTTCATCCGGCGGTTCGTATTCATTGTTGAAGGCCGAGATGAGATTCCTGTAGGCACGCTTGGCAGAACGGCCCATGTCAATAGCGCGGATCGGTTTCCCTGCCGGACTGCGGAACCGGTCCACGAGTCGATGACCAGCGGCGATGTGGTCGTCTCCTTGGATCACCAGCTGCCGACGATCGCCGTCGTACATGTAGTAGGTCCAGATGTCCACGAGTGGCTCGATGACTTGCCGAGCCTGCTTGGACATCGTCGGTACGATACGATCGTAGGTGCCGCCACCGCGACGTTTGACTTCCCGTTCCTCGGTGTGTGAAATGAGAATGAGCCCCACGCCGATTTGCGAGAGCAGGGTGATGTAGCGATCAAACTCCTTTCGGCATTCCGCATAGCCCTTGCCCCACTCTTCATCCGACAGATGCGAGATCGCCAGCTTCTCGCAGATGTACGCTTCGCAGAGTGTGTAGAGTTTGTCCACGGTGTCCACGATGATCGGTCCGTACTTCTTCCCGGCCTTCTGTAACGCCTTCGCTGCTTGCTTCGCGGTGCGCCAATCCGGGATATCTGACTTACGAATTCGCAAGCCTCGGTAGCCTACTTCGGTCGCGAGGAAGTAGGACTTGTCGGAGTCGAACTCTCCGGCCAACGTGGTCTTACCGATCTTTTTTTCGCCGGTGAGCAGGATGATGTAGTCCTCGAGATGGTCGCTTGGCTCCGTGAGCTCGGTGGCCAGCTGAAATTTTTCGCGCGGTTCGTCGTCGTCCTCGTCGTGTTTGTTCTTTTTGCTCTTCTTGTGCGGTTCCCGTTTCACCACGGCCATCATTCACCTCATTTACAAGTTCTCGAAGGGCGTCTTCGAAGCTGACAATTCGAATCGGGATACCGCCCATGAACCCGGATTCATGTTCGGCCAGATAGTCGATGAACCGATCATCGTCTTCGTCCCATGGCATTAGCGCACCTGATCGTGCGGATAGGTGCCGTTGGTTGCGATCCAAACGATCGGTCCGCCCGCCATGCTGTCAGGATGCAACACGAAGAACGGCATCTGCTCCGGTCGGTGCTGCCGAGGAAGACGATCTTTGGGAATGAGTTTATGCAACGGAGATGTGCGAGCCTTGTTTCCTTCTCGTTCACATTCTGAGCAGACCATCTCTCCTGGATAGAGTGGAGTCTCGAGATGATAACGCTCGCTGATCTTTGCTGCGGTTTTAAGATCAACATGCATAGACCGTGCATGACCACAGAGCTCGCAATCGTCATAGGGACTCGGATACTTTCCGTCTGGTGGCCAACTCTCGAGACCGGCAAACTTCGCTTGCTTCGCACGGTCACTGTGGCTGCCGAGATACTTTGAGAGGAGGGGCGGGCACTTCATCTTGATCTCTCGCAGCATCAACTGGGCGACACAGTTGAATTCCCAATCCATGATGTGCTCCAATCGATTGGCCAGCACACCAGCCAAGGCCAGATAATTGTACTGGTCATGGATATAGGTCTGCATCCCAATCGGCAACACGCGTCGCGCGTCCTGCCAAGGAATGCCGGCATCGACCAGAGCCGCGTACAGCCGTCGGGTATTTTCGAGATGCTCTGAAATCGCGGCGTGGATCGACATCCCCGGTTCGTCAAAATCTCCTTCGGACGGTTTCACATCTTCCAGAGTTGACAGATACTCACCAATCGGATTCCAGTCCGTGATACAGTGCCTCAGGTCTTCAGATCCTGCAATCCACGGCACGGCTGACGCTGGCCCAAAATCAGCAGCGTGATGGTAGGCGCACATTCGCCGTATCGTCTCCGGCATCGTCCACGCCCGGTGGCGCCAGTCGTTGTCCCGGCCACCGTGTTGCATGAATCCGGCTCCGAGCCGTGTGCGCACGTTCTGGTGGGTGAACGCTCGGGCGACGCCATCGATACAGAAATCGAACGTCACGCCTTCGAGCACCTGCTGCAACGTTCGGCCTGCGAAGCAGGATTCGATATAGTCGCGTTCGTCATTTGACAGAACGTGCCACCCGGTGCGGGTATAATCATCTGACAATTGTCGTCCACCGGACGACGGTACGCGATCATCTGGCGGATTCCATCCCCTCGGAGATTCTCCATACGTTGTTCGGTTCACCGTCCGGCTCGGAGCGTCACCCCAGTTTGCTTGCAAGGCGTCGTACATGGAGGTGAATAGATTGTCCACCGGTCCCCAGCGATCGAGAGTCACCTTCAGACTCTCGGGTCCGTAGGTGATCGGATTGCGGGGATCCTCCCCGGTGTGCACGGCATGCGGTCTATGCTTCGCGTCTTCGTAGGCCATCACCTTCTCCTTCTTTGTGAACGATGTCCATCAACGAACGGACGCAATCCTCGTTGGCGATTTGATCGGTCGAGGCTTGCGGATTCAGCCAGTAGGCTTTCACTCCTTTCGCACGATACTGATGAATGAATCGGAGATCGTCATCTACTGCAAACACGATCTGAGCCAGACGCGGCATCTCTTCTAGCCGTACGGCCTTGTCAGACGCCCACCAAAGATGATCGAACGGCAGATTGTTGGTGTACAACCACGTCATCGTGTCGGTGAAGATGTTCGGATACTGATCGATCGGCCGACTGGTCACCAGTAAGATTGTCAGGTTGCTTCTGAAGCACCATTCGAGAAATGGTCGTGCATCCGGGCAGAGTGGCAACGTTCGTTTTCCACCTGAGGAACGAAATGCGTGCTTAAGTTCATTCCATTGCACGAACGTGAGTCCTGTGGACTCAGCGTTGAAGAACACTCGCTGGCTTCGTAGTTCATCCAATCGCAATATGAGTCGAGTTGACTCGACCGTGGTCAGCTTCAAGACCTGCTGCCCCCACTCTTTCGTCCATGCCGCTAGACCGGCTGTATAGTCTGCTAGCACGTTATCGATATCGACTGCCACGCACGGTCCATCGAGTTGCTTGAACCACTCCTCTTGGTATCGATACTGCACCACTCGACTCTTTGCGTAGTACAACTCCTCCAACTGCCCGATCGGAAACTCGGAGAGCTCGCACAGTGAGAGCCAGTACTTGAACATGTCCACGAGTTCTTCGTGCGAGTGGGCGACGTTCTGAAGTTTGCCCTTTCGTCGGCGATGAACTTTCCATTCGAAGGTGCGGAGGAACTCTAACGCTTCTTCGACGATTCCCAGCGAGAGATCTTTTAACCGTCCGCTGAAGGCGGTCTCTTCCGGTCCCGTCAGGTCTCTTGCGATCAACGGCTTTGTCCAGATTTGCTGATTGAACAATCGCTGGTCCTCGTACATCGCAAATAGATTCGGTCGTTCAGGTGGGTACGTACTCACAGCGAGTCCCTCCATGCCACGATGTGTTCCCACGTCTGGTGGGCGAGCTCGTCCGGACGCCATGTAGCATAGCGGCCGAAGCACTGGACGCCGTACATGCGTAAGGCCTTCAGAATCTTTTCACTCTCTGGATGCGGGTGAATTTTGCCAGGCACAAGTTTCACGAAGTCTCGGTCAGCCGGTTCTAGCAGTGTTTCGTAAAAGGTTTTCCCGGGAGTGAACGTGATACGATAGGTAACAAATTCTGGAGAGGAAATGTAGTTGAGAGTGTATCCTTCGGTGGCATCGACTGGATTCACTGATGTCATGTAGATCGGATTATTCCGCCATGGATAATGAACTGGCGGCGTAATCACACAGAGTCGGAGGAAGTAATCGAGAGGGATGGTATTGAGCAGCAGGTCGTAATGAATGATCGCGTCGTCCTCATCCTTCATCGTAAGCGTGTGGGCAGCCAGATCAATGGATCGGACCCTGCGATCATATTCAACACGAGGAACCGGGAGATGGCTATGCCATCCAACGGTCTCATGCTGGAACTGAAGTCCCCAATCACCTTCATCGTCTTGCTTCCCGATTTTCTTTTTGTAAGCCAGAATAGATTCCGGGGTGGGAGGCTTGCCGTCTACCAACGTGATCACCGGAAACGAGTACGACTTCAGTCCGGGGATTGGCTCCCACAAGTATTGCGGACCGATGCGCGTCTCGAGATGATCGGCCGGAGCCGTCTTCCGCCAGTCGAGCAATCGTGCGGACGGAATGGCATGCTGAATGAGTTGACCGACGTAACCTCCGCCGATCACGACAACGTGTGCGTGAATCAGGTTCATACTTCCTCCATCTCAGAAAGAATTTCCTGTTTACGATAATGTTTGCTGTAATCTCCACGCCCACAGATCGGCAGCATGTCGCAAGTACCGTATTTGTTTTCGCAGTACTCGCTGTTCTTGTAATGACCGGCTTCGCCTTTCCACCATAGAAGGAAATCGGACACCACGTCTTCGAGTTCCTGCTGACGGCGGAACATATCCTGACTGTCCACGGTCATGCGCATCCGGATGAAGTAGTACTCTGGCCGTTTCTGGACGTCTCGAATGATGCGCTGAGCGAAGGTGCCGAGGTCTTCGTTCTTCTTTGGTTTGACCGTGGGTCGTCGGATGATATTGTACAGCAGTCCTGCCGGTACCTTTCCACCGTGGATGATCTGGAGGATGAGCAGATAGATGCCCACTTGCATCTCGTGCGGCAGAATATCGGTGAGGTTCGACTCCCCACTCTCACCGATGCGGGACTTCGACTTACTTTCGAATAACCACGGTCGCGTCTTGCTGGTGTCGAAGAAGCTGGCGTCGATCTTGCCGCGTAGGAACGTCCGCATCTTCTTTTTCGTAAACGGATGCTTGACGACGAACGGATACTTGAATTCGGCTTCCGGTTTGTTCCAGTTCAGTTTGACGTCCTTGCTCCAGAATTTGAAGTAGCTCGGCATCACCGCTTCGGCAATCGTACAGGTGACTTCCAACCACCCTAAGGTCTCGTGATCGACTTTCGGATTATCCGCACGCCACTGCTGCTCCACCTTCGCGATATGTTTCTTCACGTATTCCGCCGACGGCGGTTTGGTCAGTTTGCCGGACCGGAGATCTTCTAGTACCTTCTGGAGCAACGAATGCATGATGGTGCCGAAGACGCGGCCCATGCTCAGTCGCTTGGGACGCCAGCCCTTGAGATGCAGTCGTGCGAGCTCGCGACAGTTTTTGAACTTGGCCAACGTCGAGTAGCTCACACCGTCACGTTCGGGGTTGTAGGTCTTGACGTTCACAGGTGTCATCTGAATGATGCGCGCCATTACGAATTCCTTTCAATGATCTCGAGTCCCGCCACGACTCGGTTCCCAGGCCGGCAGAATTGCCGTCCCACTCCGGGGCGGAGTGCCCAAGTCGTGACGGGACTCGAAATCAAAACTACCTAAACAATTTTCTAAACTGCCGACGAGCTTCGTTTTTTAATATCAACGCTAACTGCCGACGACGTTCAAATGGAAGTTTCCAAGGGGCCATTCTAAATAGTTTCATATCAATCATAAGTTGACTCTCTCGGTCGTTTCTCTCACGCTCCTGTTGTTCCCACATTTCTTTGAAACGCGGTTGTTCAACTGGAGCGGGTTCAACTCTGGCTGACGGTATTTCAAATGTTTTAGATACTAAACGATTTGAAGATGAGGTAGCTGGTTTCTTTGATAGGTCATCCGTTCCGAGTTGTTGTCTGGATGCCCATGACGCTCCTGAACGATTCTTGGATGCCGTTTGTTTTTTCATTTCAAAACCGATCCAGTGCCCAGAGTCCGATGCCGACAGCGTCCCATGCATGCGTGTCTGACCGCCGTTTGATTTCCGGCAGACCGAGTCGCTGACACGCCTTGCGACCGATGATCGCTTCTATGCGTTTTGCGGCCACGTCTTTCGGCAGTTGTCCTTTCCAGCCTGACGCCGTCACCGGTAAAAACTTTCGTGGATAGACCCGACCAGCAATCGCGCCACAGAGAAAGGTTAGACGTTGGAGATCCCCGGTCTTCCATCCCATACTGCTGGTGACCGCTGCATGGTACTCGGTGAACTCTGCAACCACTCGCGTGTGCGTGTCACAGTGCTCCACGATCTGATCCGCGATGGACTGGGCCCGATCCCACCACTCACCCTTGCCGGTCTTGATCACACCCAGCAAGCACGGCCGTTTGAATGGAGGTACCCAGAGTGCCCATCCGGTACCGGTGAGACCGGGATCGATTGAGAGCAGAGAACTCATTACGATACCACGTTCCGTTTTGCAATGCGATCCTCGTTGAGCCGCGTGATCATCTCGTCCATCCGTTCGATGTTGAGATGCAAGTTACGAACCATGGCCAGATATAAGTCAAAGCACACTTCACGCACCGGCTCTACATCGTGCCGGTAGGCGATCACTTCCAGCGAGTGCATGACGTGGGAATACCAATGCTGTGGCAGGTGTCCGAATTCGGACGGTCTGAAAGGCAGTGGAGGAGTGCTCTGGAAGAATGCTCCGGGGATATCAACCTCTCGTGGGTCGTGCGGATTCATGAAGCACCATCGGATGAACGCGGTGATGCGACGACCCGGTGAGTCTGCGAAGCCGGTGGATGTCCATTGCTTGGGTTCATCGTCACAGCCTCGCACAGCGGTCAGCAACGTGCCCTGTTCTCGTAATGGCAGTTCCATTACCCAATCCTGTAGTACGCTCTTCATCGCCTTCTCCTTCTCCGTATCGTAATGTAGCGGGGTTGGTGACTTTCTCCGTTGCACTTGATGAAGCACTCCAGACAAACCATATCACGGAATGCTGACTTGTTCCGGCAGTTGAAGTCGTGCTTGGCTTTGCACGGACAGGGATGGATGGGCAAGGGCATCGTCGGTCTCGAGATCTCGCGAGGCTTTCGAATGATCATGCCGCAGGCCGGAGCCCTTCAACGAACCGCGACATCACGACCCGGAGGAACCGATTGGACTCGCGTTTCTTTTCTTGCAGTGCATCGAGCACCGGTTCATCTACGGAGTCTCTGGTGACCAGGTCGATGTACTGGAGGGGAACTTTCTTCATCATGTGCTCGATGCGCTGCTGACTCTGGGATCGAATCTCGTGGTCCCACGCGTTGCTGTAGTAGATAGCGGTGTTCGCGCAACTGAGGTTGAGACCGTGTTGTCCGACCTGGACCTGTATCAGCAGCACTCGGTAGATGCCGGCATGGAACTTTCTTTGAATGATGGGCCGTTTTCGTTTATCGGTCTTACCGCGAATGACCTTGCATCGGACGCCAGCCTTCTTCAGCAAGTCGTAGGCGGCACGGATCTCCGCAGTGAATCGAAACCAAACCACCACCTGTTCCTTTGGCTTCTCTTCCGTCAGGATCTGTTTCAGTAGCGTCAATTTCCGTTCGGCCATGACCTCACCCTCAGGCGTGAAGCCTCCAGCGAGTCTGGCCAACCACGTCTGTTGCACCGGAGCCCACTTGGTACTGAGTGTGCCAGCCGTGAAGTTCTTGCGGATCTCGTCTTGTAACCGTCGTTGTGCCGGGGTGAGATACACGTACCGTCGATCGAAGACTTTCTCGTTCCCCATGCCCACTTGTCGCTGCGAGCGAACGAAGCAGAGTTTATGCACGGCCACCTTGATCTGATTTATGACACCCTTCCTTGGGTACCATTGGTAGGCGATCTCGTTGAACTTGGCTTGACGGAAGGCCCAGAAGTTTTCGTAGCCGAGGAAGGAGCCGTGGAGGAATTTCAATTGGCAGAACAAATCAAGCGGTGATTCTGGATTCGGCAATCCGGAGAGAATGGCGCGATGGCGAATGTGCTCGGTGTTGTTGAGAAGGATTTTGGTGATCTGAGCCTTGGGGTTTCGGATACGGGTAGACTCATCGAGGATAATACCGTCCCACTTCAGATCCAGGATCTCCGGCCGACTGCGCACGGCTTCGTAGTTGATGCCGTACCACCCGTCTCGAGACTCCGCGGCATCAAGCCAATCCTGCTTCCGTTCGTTCGGCCAAATGTGTGCGGACCGTCCACATTCTTGTTTGATCTCGTCTTCCCATTGCATGCCAGGGAGCACGGAGAGTGGCGCCACCACCAGCACCTTTCGCAGACCCTTCTTCCGTGCCCACCGGATGGCCACTGGAGTCTTTCCCAGACGCATAGCCAAGAATAGACCGACAGCCTTCCGGCTCAAGGCGTAGTCCAAGGCTTCACGTTGGTGCGGGACAAAGATTTTCCGCACGAATCTACTTCAAGCCAAGTCGAACGGCCGTGGGATCATCTTCGGGTTGATCATCGTCATCCAGAATACGCAACCGAGTTGCAGCCGGACCTTTCGATCGCTCTTCTGGAGTGAATGCAATGCGCGTTTGTTGGGGAATCAGTGTGTTGAGGGATCGGTGATTGGGCAGGTCACGCACAGAAGCAAAGTAGTCTCGACCATCCGGTCCACAGATGAAAAAGAATCCTTTGTCTCGGTTGATGCCAGCGACCGTTCCGACCAAACGTTCAGTTGCCATTCGATTTATCCTCAGGCCAGCGGCAGACGGTTCGTCGTTTTTTGAATTGAAGAATGCGAGCACGCGTCTCGAGATAGTTCCACTGTTCGGGTGTTACCGGTTGAATGGGATCGTCCATGTAGAAGGCCAGCGGAACAGACAGCGGCCGCACTCGGCTCACATGCGGACGTTTCTTCCTTCTGGACATGGACGATCCCGTCGCCGATACCTAGGCTGCCTTTTTCTTCTTCAGTTTCAGCGTGACCTTCTTCTCGCTGGTGCTGCCGTCAGCCTTGACCTTGCGGACCGCACCCTTGTGCTTCAGACGGTTGAGCATCACGCCGGTCTGGACCATCGGATCCTGCCCGGTGACGTCCTTGAGTCCGCCTTTGACCGCTGCTTCGGTGATCTCGGCGACCGTGCCAGACTTGACCTTCTTGATCGCGTCATGCACGATGCCCATGATGGTGCCTTCTTCGACGCCCTTGGCCACCTTCACGAATTCGAACACCTTGCGTCCACGCCGGTCATCGTCATTGCTCTTCTTCGCCTTCTTGATCTTAGCCATGTCTGTTCTCTCCTCTAGTTGTTCGACGAGTTCAGCTTTCCGTTTCGAAACCTTTGCTTGGCGTGCGTTCGATTCTTCAGCTTCCAGCGTCCGTTCCGTCCACAGCCGCACGCACATCGGGCAGTGAACCAGCTTGCGAAGTTTGAACGGACGTTGCGGTACCATTTCGACGTGCCCGCACTTCAGTGTCAGCACTAAAGACTTGTTGATTGGAAGACCGTGTCGGTACCATCCATCGTTTGACCAAGCCGTGTTGACATGACCGATGCGCACTGGTCGAATGGGCCGCATGTAGAGTGTGCGGTCTAGTGCCAATTTCCTCCTTCTGCGAATTCTGAATGAGCGGACCGGTGGCACATCCGCACGTCGTCGCAGACGAATTTTCATGAAACAAAATCCCTTCCTCGCCACCATCATCGTCGCCGTCGAAGCTTCCGGGGAAGGCGAGATTATCGCCCGGAGCCGGACTCAACGGGGGAAAATTTTAACCCCCGTCGAGCCAGCAAGTTAAGCCTGTCCGTTTTCTTTTTGAGTCCTTCTCAGTCCTCCACTCTGAGTTAGATATCCCCGTTCGGTAAGGCCGGTATCGTCCCACCGCACCGCTGCTAGTTCTTCTCCAGGTCGAGTGGCAGCCGGGACACCGCGATAGATTTCGACGATGGTGCCGAACCGATCTGCTTCACCACGCCAACTGCGGACAACGCGATCGCCGATACGATACGTGGATTCCGTCGGCATTCCAATTTCTCCTTGACCTGATCCACGAGATGACGCGTCTCGAGATGACGGGTGGACCAGTCCGTCAAGCGTCGGCCCACGTTGCCGATCAGAATCCAAAACGCGACTCTCATTTCTTCGCCTTCGCTTTCTTCTCGTCCGGATACCGATACGCGTTCAAGCCGATGAACGTCGGCTGTGGACCGGGACCGCCGATGTTCTTGTTCCCAGACGTGGTGGCCACCGTGATCGTCTTACCGGATGCTGACGCACCGTGCTCCTTGGACAGATCAATTTCGATGGTGAGCTTGTTGCCGGTAATCGAGTACTGCACGTTCTTGCCGAGAGTTTTCATTCCAGCCATCACTGACCTCCTTCGAGTTTCCATTCGTGTTCTGGGTCGGCAACGAAGACATGATGCAAGGAGACAGAGTCCGTATACCATGCAACAGATCGTAGGACCCAACCACCCGGTACCTTGAGCCGAGCAGTGGTTTTGTCAAGACGTTCCCAAGGCGTCTTCTCGTCGTCAGCCATGAGGCTCCTTTCTAAAACTGTTCCTGTTTCCGAATCCCGTAGTGGTTGGCGAGTACGACGCTGACAACGAACGACTTCGAAACGTGATACCGATCGGCATCCTGCTGGACCTTCCGTTCGATCTCTCCCAGCACGCATGCCGGCAATCGACTGCGTCCTCCTCTCACCGGTTTCTGTCGAGCGGATCTTCATCATGACGCCACCACCGTATAGCGGCCGTCACGTGCCTTGTGAATCTTCTTCTGTTCAACCAGCCGTTCCAGAATCGCGTAGACGTTGGCCGAGGTCTTGAGTTTCATCTGTTTGGCTATTGACGCGGCGTGCACCGGTCCGTTCCACTTGATGATCTGAAGTGCCTGTATCATCCGGTGTCCGCGTTTCCCGTTCTTGGATTTTCCTTGCCGGAGGATCTGTTTCGCTATCTCCGGGGTTTCGTTCGACGGTTTCGTACGTGTCGGTACTTCGTACAGATCGTCGATCGCATCTGCTGCTCTCCGCAGCTTACGAACGAACTCTCGAATGTCCGTCATCACCATCTCCTTGTAAAAGACCCGGAGCCGTCCAGCGACAAACTCCGGGTGCAGACTACGCTGTCAGACTACCCACCCCACACGATGGTGTCTGCGCATGCGACGATCACCGCCCAGATCGTTTCCCAGAAAATCGATTCATCCATGATCCTCACCTCCTTTCTTTTTCAGCGCTGCTGGATGCCGAGTCGTCTACCAGCCGTAGACGTCCCGCATGTCCACCGTCCAATCGGAACCACCTGCTTGCAGTTCGTAGTACAGGAACAGCAAGCCTGCACGGTATACCCAGATCATCGCACTCACCTCCTTTCGTTTCATTATCGGAAGCTTTACATCCGGCATTCCTTCGGTTTCTTGTCGTCACGCTTGCGAAGAAAAGCCGGAAACCGCAATCCGGTGTCCGACATTTTTTCATACTTGACCTGCACCACGCACGGATACTTCCACGTCAACGCAGCGACGCGTGTGGCGTCATCGAAGCCGGTCCCGACGTTGCCGACCGAGAATCGAAATCGCGTGTCCTCCGAAATGATCTCCAGCTTCAACGCACCGACCACCTTGCTGTTGCGTCCGGTTCCAAGTTCGTACCCCACCGCGATGAAGTCGTCCTCACGCATCGGTTTGAACTTGTAACAGTTGCATCGCTTGGGAGACCGGTTCATGTGCACCACGGTCGCCTGGTCTGCACGCCAGAGGACTAAGCCTTCCCAGCCGAACTCCCGAATCCGTTCTACGCATTTCTTCAACGGATACAGAAGACACGGCATCGGACAGACGTGATTGAACCGAGTCCGCTGACTGGGCTTGTGCGCCTTCTCCAGAGCCGTCACCATGCTTTCATATCGTTCTCGATATGGAAGTTGCCATGTCGGTAGCCGATCGTAGAACAACATATCGAATACGAGAAACTGGATGGTGTTGCCGTTGTGCTCCCGGTGGATCATCTTCCGTTTAGCCAACTCTGGCTTCGACCGACAGATCTCTGACACGGCCTTGAAATCATCATCGTTCCGGTCGTTGCTCACCACGAACTCCGCGTCCAAGATCGTGCCGGCAGGCAGAGTGAGTTCCTGAATGAGCCGGGTGAAATGAGCGGTCATATCATCCATCCCACGACTGAACACGCGTAGCCGACCATCCTTGCCAGCCACGAGGTAGTGCCGCATGCCATCACGTTTGCGCTGCTTCATCAACTTGCCGTCTTTGTCGTACTCGGCAGCGATATCGAAGGCGATCTCTCGAACCGGCTTGGCTGGAGCGAAAGTCCGTGGGAGCCGATCGAAATCCAGATCCGTTTTTAGTTCCTCCAATCGTACCGCTGACGCTCGTTCTTCGGCTTCTACATATCCGGCTCGGAGTTTTCGTTCCACCTGCCGTGCGTGTTCCTCTCTGGCGACCTGTTGAGGAGTTTTGAAGGCTCGCGTACCCTTGCGACCGCGTGAGGTCTGCTTGTCTTGGGTCACCTGCATCCTGCCATTCTTCTGTCCCCAGCGACTGGTGACCGTGATACCGTCAGACTCGATCCAGCAGGACCACGTTTGAACCTTCCCGGTCTGTGTGCGAGAGAAGAAGGTTACCGGATTCGTTTTCATTTCACGTTCTCCCACTGCACCCGAATACCGGGTACATCCTTTCCGATTTCAAGTTCGGTGCCAGACCAGTCGCCGCCGGTGGGCACCATGACCGTGATCTCAGCCTTGTCCGGAATCTTGAATTGCTTCCGGAGATCTTCGGCCGTGATCACGCCACGATAAATCGTGGTGTTTGACTGTTCCACAATCTTGAACCGTCTCATGATTCGTAGTCCTCCGGTTTCGTCATGATTTTAAGAACGGCCGCTGCGTTGTCAATCCACGGCGATTCATTCTTGCATACACTCAGTGTGCACGATAGCCGATCTACGTCCGCTGATAGAATTGATGCCGAAGCAAATGCCGTAAATGGAATGCTACCTCGGCAAGGAGCACCGATACGTTCCTCCGCTTCAGCGGGATTTCCTCCTTCGAAGGTCATGTACCATAAAGCACTCGCAACAATATCCCATCCTCTAGGTTCAGAGATATAGAATTGTTTGCTTTGTGCTTTTTGAAGAACCACATCAGCGGCCGTCACAGCTTCAAGTACGATCTTGGTGGCCAAACTTATCTCCATATCGGGAGTCGCACCGTGATCGTCAAACATCGGCTTGAGTTTCTCGTACACGGCACCAAGGGCAGTCTGAATGGCTTTTCGAACTGCCCGGTCTGTCGCCGGTTTACGTATGATCGATTTTTTCATATAACCTCCACCACACCGGCCTTCAGCAACCGATGCAACATGATGCTGGTTTGTGTCACTGGGTCTTGCTTTGAGATTTTCCGGATCTCGAGATCGCATGCGGCCGCCACGTCTGCCAGTGAACCTTCTTTCATACGCACGATCGTTCCATGGACGATGCGCATGATGCCAGCAGGGACGTGGTCATCAGACGCCTTGACGTATCGGAATTTCTTCCCAACCGTGCGCACGCCTTTAGTGCGTGGCGTGTGCTTGGTCTTGCGTGTGGTCTTAGCCAACATCGCTTTCTTGAGTTGGTCGAACATCTTTCGTTTCTGGTATCGTGTCAGATCTTTTCGATGGCACGGACAGAGACAGTACAGATGCTCGTGTGCACGGTCCGACGTCCGTGGGCAGTTCCGGTGATGCTTGTTGCTGCACGCCTGAAATAACTGCCCACGAAACGACTCGTAGTATCGCTTGGTGTACGGCGGACAGTAGAGCGGAGTCGGCGGTAGCAACAGCGCTGCCACACGACCGTTCTCAGAGAGATGCCCGTGATGTCGGTTCCGGTGTTTGATCCTTGACATGGTCAGACCATCTTTCCGGTCACCACGCTCCGACTCCGGCAGTCCTTCAGCACTCCACCATGCCGAATCGCCAATGCACCCGGCTGACCATCCTGATGCCACAAACAGATCTGTGCGGCGATCGGTCCGTTCACATCCCGGTAGATTGTGAAGCCAAGGTTCTTGCCCTTGCTCTGAGCGAACACCTGGAGCTCCGTTCGTGCGGTGATCCGGTCTCGAGACGACATGAAACCGAACGACGTGTCGGTGATCCGGTAGCAGAACACCGAGACCGGCAACGGCAGTCGAACGCTTTTCGGGTTGCGCATGAATTGTTTGTGGACATAGAACACGTGGTGTTTCGAAATGCGTGAGCGTGTATCGGTCTTCATGATGCTCTCCTTGGGTTGGAAGTTTGGAACGCACACAGGTCCCAGAACGAATAGGGGTATGCCCCTGAACGCACACCCCTAGGGTCGATCAGAATTTCAAAACACACTTACCAACGTTTGGACGGACGGTTCACTGGACGCACCGTCGGCCTGGTATATGGCCAGTAGGGCCACAACGTTTCGTTAACGTAGATGTTACAGCAGTTCAGCGGCCGCATGGCCGGAGTGGGTGGGAATGGACCGAATGGACCCTCTCCCGGCTTGCTCTGTACAATGGTCACGGTGGGACCCAGCGGTCGTCGTTCCATGTGCTGATACTGATGCGACGCGAGGATCGCTGCTGCCTCAGCTGGGGTTGGCTTGACAGCCGGGTCCAGCAGACAGGTCAGCACACCAAGTACGATGCCACAGAAATTCATATCTCCTCCTTTAAGAAAGGAAGCTGGGGGAGCCTCCCGCAGCCCTTATGCGGCCTTCTTCGTGATGCCCATCTTGCGCAGACGGTTCAACATCACATGCGTTTGCGTCACGGGATCCTGCGAGGTGACCTTGGTGAGTCCCACGCGCACGGCAACCTTCGCGATCTCGACTACGCTGCCGACTTTCTTCTGCTGCACGGCCTTGTACACCACCGACATGATACCGGCAGGCAGTTCCTTCTTGGCCGTCTTCACGAACGCGAAACGCACCTGTCCACGAGTGTTGTTCTTGGTCATGGTCATGCTCCTTGAAACGGGTTTACGGTTAACCTGCATACACGCCGAAGAACGATGCGCCTGCGGTCTTGCGTTCCACGACACGCAACTTGCGATGCCCGTTGGTCGCTTGGATGAGCATCGCGTCCTTCTCCTGAGCCGACGTCGCGACACCGATGAGTCGCCATGCACAGCTTCGGTCTGCACCGACGGAACGTCCTTTCGCATCCGTATACGCAGCGAACTTTTTCCGGACACCATCCGGGATCAGGCTGCCATTGAAGTTGATCCCATAGATCATGATGCGATCCTTTCATCAGCGGACGCGAGTTGACGACGGAAGTCGGAGAGATGCTTGCACGAGTGGCCGTTGTAGCGCCAACTCTTGCAGGTACAGAAGACCACGTTGTGCCGGTCCAAGGCGATACGATGCGGTTTTTTTCCTTCCTCAGATGCCGGCACAATCGCCAGCGTGATGTCCACAGGCCGACGCATGCGGATCACGATTTTACGAATGACCTTCGCCATCACCGTCCTCCTAGGTTCCAGTCGAACAGATCCATCCACCGCGATTTCGGATACCCGGCAAGCACCGCACGGCGCTGAGCCTCGCGCACCAGCAGACGGTACCTTGGAAACGTTCCGATGCACTTGCCTCTGGCTCGTGCCAGATGACCACGGCCGATGTGACGAAACTTCCATACATAGAGTCTGTAAAAGTATTGAAGTTTCTTCATGCCGATCTCCTTCTGACCGCCCACATGCGGTCGTATCGAGCGATGCGTGCGTCTAACGACCGACGCACCTTCGCTGCACTGGCGGCCGTGTGTGAGTACTGATAGCCTCCATGATGCATGAACACCCCGGAACCCCTGCGTGCGTTACGCTTCATGTTCGACAGCCGTCGTTGCTCGAACCGTGCTGCGGACTGAACGTGCCTCGCGGCCATCAGATCAGCAAATCGGATAGCGGCCGATGCCTTGCTCCACGACGACCATCCCCGGCTGGGCAACCGACGTTCCCATACGTAATGATCATCGCCCATGCCATCGAGGTTGAGTCTCGAGACTCGGCCACGAGACATCTCACCGTGCTTCCGCAACCACGCACGCATGAATCGCCGACGGATACGTTCACGTGATGTCATAACGGCTCCACAGAAAAAGTCTCGAGAGCGAAGCCCATCTCGTTGGCGTGGGCCAGAGCCATGAATGCGAAATCGAACCGCAGTGCGTCCTGATGTTCGACCCAGTGGTTGTACGGACCCACCCAGAGTTTGGTGGCCACGTGTTGAATTCCATACCGAGTGCGCGGCACTTTCAACGGAGTGCGGTCTGCCTCGTGCTGATGCAGTAACAAATCCTTCAACGGAAGCATCGCCATGATCAACCTCTCTTACGACCGAGAATCCGGTCAATCCGATTCTCCGGCTTCTGCAAGTGACTTCGATGCATGGCCGTACCGTCTGCTAGATGCACGGTGTCGCCTTCGAATCGTACGACGGTCGTCGGCGGATTGCAGGTCTTGTACGGCAAGGTCGTGTCTCCGACCTTCCATTCGCGACTCAGATCCTCCATGCGGCGCATCAGGAATTCACGGTCTTGTTGTTTGGTCGTGTAGTGTCTGGTCATTTACCGTTTCCTTCCTTTTTTCTCGCAACGATGTTGGTGCAAACGACCGACAGCCAGATGCTGTCCACATTCGCAGACGGCCATCACTCTCAGACCCTGCCAATTACGTCGCATGTGGCGTCCATTCCATCCGGACTGTTCCACTGGACAAGTCAACGGCCTAACATACACGCGCACACCGTGGATCATCTGTTCTGGCATCCCTTCGGCCGGCAGCTTGCTCGTCTTCAACCCGAGCAGTTTATATATGTCGTGTGCGTCCGCGTAGCGATACTTTCCGGGAATCATTTTCTTCATGGCACTCTCCGTTGCGTTAGGGATGGGCATGACGAGTGATTTCCTCATCAACGAAGTTGTTCCATTCCCGAATCGTAAACTGATCATCCCACACAACCATGACGCTGTGGGCCACCGCGTCCGCTGTGGTCATGTCCAATCCGGCCGCACGTGCGCGGAGTCTGGCATAACCTCGGGCCTTGTCCTGCGACCATCCCAACTTGGACGGTACGTCAGCCAGCATGCGCAGTCGTGCGGCACCACCGGTGATTATGCGCCCAGTGGCCAGGTTAGTGCCTTCCCATCGTGCTCTGGCTCGCGCACCGAACCGTTCGGAGCCAGGCGTGATGCGGTCGATGCGCACTCTCGAGAGTCGTGGACTTCCACCGATGCGCACGAGATAGACGGTGCCGACAACCATGTCCTTTTCCTTCATGACCCTCTCCTTTATTCACAGCCGGAAATCTTGACCAGCACGCCCATCAGCATGCCAATCGCCACACCGAAGATCCACGCGGTCACGACGAGCCATGCCATATCGTTTTTGTTGATCACGACATCCCTCCTACTTAAGCAGCAAGTACGTGGTGGTCTGGCTATCGTCTTCTTCGAAGTCCTCGTCCTCTTCGGTGACGACGGAGTAGCCCGAGTTGCTGTAGGCACTCTTCTGGACTTTCACTTCTTCCGTATCGCCCCTCAGCGGCAGTGCCTGGGGTGTGTGCGAATAGTCGCCGTAGTCGGTCGAGAAGATCACCAACGCGTCTGGCTTCTCGCCTTCAAGAATTTCTTGCAACCGCGCGACAGTGATCGTGCGAAGGGTTCTGCTCATGGCCATCTCCATCATCATCATCTAAAGGTTAACGCGTGATCTTGATTGTGGCGTATACCGTCTTGCCGATGCCGTCACCAGATCCGTGAGCCACCACAAAGTCCGATGGCCCACCCTGCGAATCTTTCCATTCCTGGACCGCGTAGGGGAAGCCGAGTCGGTTAGCTTCGGCAATAGCCTGTTCGAGTGTTTGCTTTTTCATTTTAGTTCCCCGACATTCGGTCTGCGTAATCGTTTACCGGCTTCAGATCGTCTTCGAGGTTCGTGGTATAGTCGTTGATGACATCCCAGCCGTCGTTGCCGTAGACGAACCGTACCCAGCCGTGCCGCTTACCGTCGATAGCGGTGCCGTCATCAGCGGTCGTCGCCGTGTTGAAGATCTCGAGATAATCCTCGTCGGTCTCCATCAACTCGGCGAGGATCTCGGTAGCTGACAGCGTCGGGAGCTCTGGCCGAAGCGACTCACCGTCATTCACCCGGAGAGCACATCCCAAACCAAGGAAGATCTTGACGACCTTCTTGACGATGGTTGCTTCGAGTTGAATGCGACGGCAGGTCTGGCAACCTGCTGGAAACGTCTCGTTGTTCTTGTGGTTCGCGCAACGTGCTTTCGTCATGGTCGGTGCTCCTTGATAAGAAAGGTTAACGGTTTGGGTGAAGGAACGACGGTCCGTCTAGGACCGAACCCAGGCAACCAGCTTCCGATACTCCTCATCCGTGGCGAACGTCTTCTCTTCTTCGGTCAGATTGGCCCACGTGTATTCGATACCGTCGAACGAATACTTCAGGAACCGCTTGACGATGCTCTGGAGCTCCAGTGTCATCATCGGCTTCAGTTGCTGTTCCAGTTCGGCGGTCACAATCACGGACGTGCCTCGGCCAGCGAGATCAGCGATGGTCCATCGACGGTCTGCCGTCCAGTGAGGATTTTCGGTCAACGCCTGGATGCGCTTGAAGAGATCGAGCAGTGTCTTGTTCATGGTCATGGTCATTCTCCTTTGCACACGAGTTCCACATCGTCCCATGCAGACCAATTCAACTTCTGGTGCTGACCGTCGAATTCCGTATCGACGGTGATGGTCCCATCGCGTTCATTATGCACACCGGCCACCGTCCGGAGCTCGTGGTCGCCGTCGATGTTGCGCACCAGGATGAGATGACCCGGCTTGAGATTCCGAATTGAGATACGCATTGCATCCTCCTAGCTGGTAATCGGTGGCCACTCGATGAATTCGACTTCCTCGAGATCATCCTCGGTGATCTTGTGCAACGGAACCTCTTTGATCAGGAAGAAATTTTCCTGTGGCGGTTCCGTACCGGTCTTGATCACCTTCGGCAGAGTGACGACACGGACGCCGAATACGCCTTGGATAGTCGGGTCGGGCACTACTTCGATGAGTGCCACCATCCGACCGGTGTATGACGCGATGACGCGGCCGACGTGTCCGTTGATTCCAATCTTCATTATCGCACCTCACTGGTATCAGGTATATCCAGATTGTCCAACGTCTCTACGAGTGTTTCGAGTTCGTCGCGCGTCTCTTCGAGCCGGTCCATGTGCTCCTCTTCCTTGGAGCTCAAGTCAGATCTCCTTCTGACAGATCGGCGATCATCATGCAAGTTCATGATCGTCTCCGCAGCGGTATCGCACGCGTCTTGCACGGCAGAAAAACAGTTGATGGACTGGTTCAGCAGCCGATGGGCCGCACGCATCACCTGCACGCGTTCGTTGGCGGTGAGCGAGCGTTTGTGCAGCAGACGCGTCAGTGTCTTGTTCGTCATGGCCATCTCCTTCTTAACGGTTACGGCGATTAACGGAATGTGAGCCGGTGCAGAACGTCGGCACCTCAACGTGCGAATGTCCACCCAAGGAGAGGATGAACAAGGTCGCGAGTACAAGGAAGCCGTGGAAGCGATTGCGCATTGAGAAAGTGGTCACCATTGTCATCATCTCCATCATCAACGAGTTAACGATTCGACCTTTTCGTTTTGGTCCCGCACTGCGTGCAGGCTCCGGCGTGCGCATCCGCTGCGGTCAGTTCGGCGGTACAGCCCTTACAGAATGTTTTCTTCATTCATCCTCCGTCCGGCCTTGGAACCGGCAACCGCGAAATTGCGATTGGGATTTTACAGCCCACCGGTCTCAGTCCGGCAAGCTGTCCTCAAAATCGTTCGTCAGCACTTGGTAAGGTGCGGCCACTGTAGGCCTGCTGAACAGAAACGAAGTGAAGTGCGTCGGCCACTCTGGCGTCCCACACCGGTAGGATCCGGTTTGTTGGAACGCTTCAGGTCTGCTGCTGTCCTCGGACAGTCGAGAGCGTTTCGCGATTTATGCCGTGTGCCACTTCGCACTCACCGTGCATTTCGGGCAGGCAACGCTATTCCGCTGTTCGGCCGGGTGAACGCACCCGACAGCTTTCTGAAAGCCTCTCGCTATTTTGTTTTCAAAGAACCGGTCCTGCGCTTACGAACGTGACAGCGTGGGTTCCGGCGTCGTCGCGGTCAGCAGGGGTACCGGGATTTACCGCATTGGCGCTGGGTGGCTAGCACTCTTGGCCGCGCACCCCGTATCCCCACTGCCCGACTATCAGAAATTATGCCCTAAAGAAAGGTTGCGTGGTGAAATAATAATCACCAAAAACATGGGACTTTCACTTTTATTTTCGCACTATTTAGGCCTGAAAATGGTAGTCCCGAATTCCCTAGGAAATTCACCACTTCGACACTGCCGAAAACCCGGCCAGACGGCCTTCCGGGAACCCGGCTTGAACGGAAAAATCCGATTACCCCCCCTTTTTCGAGGTGCGATTTTCACTGAAAATTCCCCGTAACTTGCATTATCAATCCACGGCATTTCGTCTGCGCACGCTGTCGCACCAACACCACCCGGCTCTCAGGATGGTTACGCAGAAACTTTTTTACCGTGTCCTCAGTGCCACCGGTACGATCGCGATGCACCGCTGCAATCAGATAGTCGGCGTCGTGCGCTACCTTCGTGTTGCGCATGAACGGAGCGATGCGGCCGAAAGTTTTGTAGTCGGGGAAATGGACGATGAGCGTAAGACCGAATCGTTTGGCAAGCAACGGAGCCAGGCGATCTAAGCCTTGCTGTGCTCCGCCTGAGACGACCGCCGTGACGGTCTTTTTCTTCTGGCGGAGTGCTCGGCACAGTCGCACGAACGCGGCGATCCCGAGTTCGTGAGTCTCGAGATCATCTCTTCGGCGGGAGCCCACGATGCCGATCACGAGTTGGTTTCGCATCCTTAGTCTCCATCACCTCATCGAAAATGTACACTGGTACCCCGATTCGATCCCGAAGATAGTCGGCTGCTTCCTCAAACGAGATATACGAATTCTGCGTATGTGATATACGCCAGACGCCATCCTTTCCCTTTTTCATCTCGATCGGTATGATCACGGCTTCACCACGTGTGATTTGATCTCTGCCAGTTTCTGCTCAAATTCTTCCTTGGATACGTGCCGTCCGTTGATTCGGTACCACCGCAGACCGGGAATGTACTGCACGGTCTCATCGGCCGTGTACCCCGGTTGGATGTGCTCTCCACAGAGCCGGCATTCGAGATGTCCGATGTCGTGCGGTTCGTCGGAGTCTTCCCAGTACTCTTCACCGTCCTTCACCCAGATCAGCGTGGGCACCGTGTAGGTCCGTTGAGGATCGTAAGACGTAGCCGGACGATCTCCATCGTACCACCGGTGTTCGTGGCCAGTGGCATCTGTCAGAGACCATCGAATGTTCGGCCGATGCAGACTGGTCACATCTACGAGTTCGCAGCCGGATTCGAATTCATCTTGTCCGATCTTCATGGTTTCACTCCCAGCAGATAGACTTTGTAATCGCCCAGTTGTTCATCCACCACGCTGAACCCCCAGTGGTAGCGGGTATGGAGAAGACTTTTCCAGAACACCGATGGCGGCAGGTCCGTAGGATTGTCTACCCACGGCAAGAAAGTCAGTAATTGATGTTCGGCCACTGCAGAGGCTAACTGACTGACCACGCCATCAATCACACCCGGCTCCAAAGCCTTCGGCCCATAGACCGGGACCATCAGCATCATCAACCGTGCTTCGGGAATGGTATGAAGGTCGAAGACCGGGAACTCACGCGGGAATTCTTCCTCGAACCGATGCATCAGTCCGAGCACGAACCGTTGCATGGGGGTCATGACGTATGATCCTTGTTGGAGTCGCGTCGGCCTTTCACGTACCCGTCCATCTTCCCGAGTTGATACGCGGCCCACGCCACTATGACGATGCCGGCGATCGCTAACAAAATACTCATGCGTGTTTCTTCTTTCTGAACGTGAACGGCTGCCAACGCAGACCGTAGGTTCGGACATGGAGTTCCGGAATGCGAATGGGCATCACCAAGTCGGTTTCGACGTGCCCACTCTTGCAGTAGGTCCAGAGAGGAAGCTCCAGATCGAGTTTGCGGACCAGGATCTGGAGTTGATCGAGTGTGTCCGCGTGCTCACGCTTATAGTAGTATTTGCCTTCGGCGTGATGACTGTACAGGGCCCACCGCTGCATCCCCGGAGAGGTGATGGCCGATGCGGATGGAGGTATGGCCGTGAAAATAGGGGTGGGTCCCTCTTTCCATTTCTTTTTGGTAGGACTCGGCTTGAACGCCGCGAGTGCTTCGCGGATCCGTGCGGCACGAGCCAGATTCGAGTGACGAATCCGGGCACGGTGCTTGGCGGTTTGTCTGAATCCTTTATGTGGCATGGACCATGCGTCCTTGCCGAAACACCATGCATCGTGTCGGACGATCGCAGGTGTCGGTCAGAAACTCGAAGCCACAGCCCTTGCACTTGGCGTGCAGATGTGGGAAGGGTTCCGAGGTATGTGTCGTGCCATTGATAAAACCCGGAGATCCCTCGACGGGTACCACGGCGACACATGCGGACTCGCAATAGGCCATACGATAGCAGCCGACTTCATTTCCACAGGCCGGGCAGGGGTGGGTGAGTGCGGCGTGTTCATTAACAGTCATAAGGTTAGTCCACCACATCGGTTATGGTTTTGATCCCGTTGATGTATCGGGTCACGGTGCGTTTGCCCGCGTACCCGTTGGCTTCGGAGTAGCCGTGCATGACGAAGGAGGACCGATTCGGAAATTGCCGTTCCATGCACTGCTGGGTGATTGGCCCGATCTCACCCGGAGGAAGTCGCTTGGCGCTGGGCCGGTTGCAGATTCCATGACAGAGCACAAGATCGGTTGCGCGTCGTACCAGGACTTCCTCTTCTGCACCACATTTCGGACATTTATAGTCGTACAGCGGCATGATTACCATATCTCCTTTCGACGCCAGAGGATGCGCAGAACATCCACAGGACAAGCAAGAACTTATGCATGGGGCAGTGCTGGGGGGCCGAACTGATCCCACTTGATCTCCTTACAGTTTTCGCAAATAAAATCCCAGATAGGCATGACTACTCTGCCTTGAGGGTGAAGTGAGTTTCCGGTTTCACATGACCGATCTCTTGGGTACGACGTTCGAGCCGAAGGATTTCCTGTGTGTACATGGCGACCGCCACCGCGCGATTGTTGGCGGAGGCGGATACGAGATCCTCGGCCAGTTGTTTCGCTCGTCGGACTTTTTCCAGAGCCCCTCTGGCGATATCAGACAGCGGCAGCGTACCGAGCTCCGGCGTATCGGAGGATCGGAGTTCGATGAAGAGATCGTTTGAGGGAGTCGTCGTGCAGTGGATACAGAGGACGGGAATGGAGAACGTCCCGTTGAGGACGAGTTGGAGCGTGGACGCGGTGCGGACCATCTCATCGAGTTCTTTGGCATGCATGGTAACTCCTTTAGGGCTGGGCCAATACGGAACCAATGGATATCAGTTTGGCGATCGCACGATCGCGTTCCCCGGTGAGTCGTTCGATCTCGCGTTGTGGGGAGTGATAGTGCGTGGCCGGGTTGTGCCGGCAGGCAATGAAGCGTTTGCAGGCGTCCAGTTCCACCGCTGCATCGCGTGTGGGTGGTGTGTACCCTTCCGGCAGCAGGCGATAGAGATCTTCATCATCCATCCAGCATCGGTCATCGCCTCGGGCATCGCGATGGGTACGAATCGCGTGTTGCAGAATGGTGAGCTCGCGGGCATGATTGAGGGTCCGGCCAGATGCCGCGTACCACGAAGCTTCGGCAATGGTCCGGGTGATCATGCGCGGATGGCCGACGAGTTTGCAGCCGAACTCGCGCCACCACGCTTCGAACGCGTCCGTCTCTGGACTGTTGATACCAACAGTGTAGGTAGGATCAGCCATGATGCATGTCCTTTTCTTTCTTTGCGGTGAGGACGGCCCAGGTCATGCAGGCGAGGAGTGCCAGTAGGACGGTGCCGTGCGTGAGTTTGCTAATCCATACTAACTTCATAGAAGTATCGAGCCTCCGTATCAATGGGCAGACCTTGTGCGTGTTGGCTGGCTTCGTACTCGTCGCGTGTGGCGGGACGATAGAGCACGATGAGGCAGGAGGTACCGGTCGAGGGATCGTTCGCTGGCCATGGGCCGAACGGTAACGGCAACGGGAACGCCGTGTACGAACAGATCACAATCATTCTTTGATCTCTTGCATTTCATGATACAGACGGATCATCGCTGGGAGATCCTGTGTCATGACGGCCCGATCGGCGCGTGCCAGCAGGTCTTCAATCACCGCACAGTAGAACGCTCCGGCCGGGCCAATCTCCTTTCCATAGCCGAGTAGCGTGCGTAGGCGTGCTTGTTGCTTCGGAAAGTCTTCACCCAATATGTTCATACACGTTCCTCCAGGCCGGAGATTGTATAGGTTTAAGGGTTAAACCGCTACAGGTTTGTTTCGGCCGGGAACCGGGGTGGGCGTGGGCGTGCGGAAACATGAAAAAGGTTAGGAAATACGGGGATGAATTGATGGATTGGCAGAATTCAAGTCAAAGAAGCGGTGTGGGGGGGGGTTCGCTGATTCGCTTGTCTTTCAATAAAAAAGAATACAGAAAAATCCTTAGGAATGAGATACTACTTAGATGATTGCGTCAGCAATTAATGGGTGTAACGGGTGCTGAGGTGCTGAGCGAGTGCTGAGAAAGAACGAACAAAGGGCCAAAACACGGGGGATATCCCCCCCATCACGATCTCGACTTGAATTGGGGAAAAATGGGGTTGGACTCAGCGGGCATGAAAATAACTAGCGTTAGATGTCAGGCGGTTCGGGGGTTTCTTCCGGGGTTATACTAGGTGGGGAACGACCCGACTCACGCATAAAGTGCGATGTTCGACACTGTCAAAACTCTATATATTTATGCGGTAAATTTCACGCATAACTATATAGAGTTTTCGCACTGCCAGAATCACTCATGAATGGTGCGTAAATTCGATGAAAACGCGAATCACAATCGTACGCAACACACGTGCACCAGGCATCACGCCGCGTTGCGGCAAGAAAAATAAAACACTGCAGGCCTGCATGAAGCCGACGCAACATTCCGGCCCATGTGCGTATGGCGTGCAGCGATCCAGCAACACGCGCACGGAGAAAAAACTCCATCACGTCTCGACCGTCACGAAACTCGAATGCGCGCAGATGATTGAGGATCCCGCATATCGAAAAAAACTCATGGCGGATCTCCGGGCACGACGGTTACGTCCAGCGGTGGAATGTATGCTCTGGTATTACGCCAAGGGGAAGCCGAAAGAAATGGTCGAGCACTCTGGTGTGCTCAGCATGCAGCAAGAACTCGCACAGTTGACGCCGCAAGAGTTGCGGGGTAGGGCTCTGGAAATAGCCTCCCTCCTCGCGCACGGCGGAAACACGAAGACCGGATAACCCCCGGTACAGGGACTCCCGGTAGAGAGGTAGGAGCATATCACATGAGCATTCGCGGTATCGGGGTAACACAGGACGGATATCTCCTACCTTCTTTTAATGCACGCGATCGCGTCATGTTGGCGCGTTGCCGTGGTGGCCAACTACTCTCGAGAGAAAGGAAACGGTAATGGCAAAGACGTTCCCCGTTACGCTCTATCACAAGGACACCGACGCGTTCGTTCGTTCGCAGCACAGCGAGTATCCAATCGTAGTGCAGACGCAAGAAGACTTTGATGCACTCGAACCTGGATGGTGCGAGGATCCTGTCGAGGCAGCGGAGTTCGGCAAGCCGAAGCCGGAAGAAATTGTTGACGAACTCGATGAGATGATCGCCGACGAAGAAAAAGAAACTGACAGCGCACCGAAGAAAAAAGTACGGAGGAGTAGACGGCCCTGAAATGCATTCGTGATTGCATGCCGTACCATCACGCACTGCAATTCAATTTTCAACAGGTGCCACTTTATGGCTGATGTCAACGGTCGCATTCGTGCCGGCGAAGTGGAAATAGAAATCCACTGCGACACCACGCAACTCGATGAGGCACTCCGCAAGATGGAGCTCCTGATCGCGAAGGCTACGCAAGCGCAGTCCCTTGGTGTCTTGCCGATGGGCATTCTCGCCGGCGTGATTGCCGGTTCCCCACGACGCCTGACACGGCGGTCACTCTTCGGTTTGGATTGGTTCAAATGACCTCGAATCTCTGGACATGGTTCGTCGCACATCCGGACGTGCTCCGCGCCTTCGTGGAAACGACAATCGCGTGGGAGATGAGTCGATGAGCGACGACTACTATCTGTTACCCTCCCGTCAACCGAATCGTTGGTTGTTGCGCGAAGGTCTGCACGCCTTGCGACGGAACCTGACCTTCACACAACCACGGCCGCTCATCGTGCTCACGGACGTTCCCGCACAATGTGAAGGACGAACCCTCACAGTACGTCGCCCCAATGTCACGGTTGGCCAGCACTGACCGGCTCCCGAGCTATGAAGAACTCTACCAAGAGATGCTACGGTACATGCACGCCATCGATCTCATCCGAAATTGTCAGGATGCGAAATGTACCTTGTGTCTCACCTGCATCACGGCGTTATACCCCCAGAAAGACCGCCCACTCCCTGATCCGCCGATTGCCGACGACGATCCGATTCGCATCTATAAACCATCACACAAAATTCGGCCGGTATCTGAAACCGTGCCCGTTTGATAAAGGACCCGACTCATGCCCGTCGCCCTTCGCGACTTCCTGAATCAACGCATCGATCAGAACGATATCATCGTGTATCCGAGCCATCACCTGTCACATGAATTTCTCGTGCGGGCGCAGGTGCAACAAATCGTCCTGGGTCGTGATCAGCAGGCTCCGCACGCCAATTACCTCATCGTCCAGCCCGATCACTCCGGTGATCCAGATCAGGATGGCGTGTTCAAGCCGGTCCGCATCTATCGGTACGACCGCGTCCTGGTAATCCAGAAAGGCGAATGAGCCGAACCTCTGCACTTCGTTCGAGGAATCCGGTTGCGGAATTGGCCGCGATTCAGGCGGAGCTCCATCGTCGGCAACATTTGTCGGATCCAGTCCGTTGGATGACTGACGTGTTGAAAGAGTTCTTGTGGTCCAAGCAACGGCTCATCGTGGAGTCAGTACAATTGAACCGCAAGACCGCCGTCCCGTCCTGTCACGGATCCGGCAAGTCCTTTCTCGCGGCACGCATCGCGGCCCATTGGATCTGTACCCATCCGATCGGTGAAGCCTTCGTGGTCACCTCCGCTCCGACGGCGAGACAAGTCCGAAACATTCTCTGGCGTGAGATCAATCGCGCGCACGGCAAGTCCAATCTCATTGGCCGCACGAATCAAACCGAGTGGTTCCTCCCCACCACGGCAGGGAAAGAGGAGCTCGTCGCGTTCGGCATGAAGCCGGATGATATGGATCCGGCTGCGTTCCAAGGGATTCATGCCAGATATGTGCTGGTGATTTTTGACGAAGCCGGAGGCATCAACAGTACCGCACTGTGGGAAGCAGCCGACTCGCTCATCGCCAATGACGATTCCCGGTTCCTCGCCATCGGGAACCCGGACGATCCCGAAACAGAATTCGCGAACATTTGCAAACCCGGCTCCGGTTGGCATGTCATTCCCATTTCCGCGTTCGATACCCCGAACTTTACCAAGGAGCCGGTCCCGGATCGCATCCGACCGTTGCTGGTCGGTCCCCTGTGGGTGGAGGAGAAACGCCGCAAGTGGGGCGAAGCGAATCCATTCTGGATCAGTAAAGTGCTCGGGCGCTTCCCCGACACCACCACCGATGGACTCATCCCGATCAAGTGGATCAAGAATGCGCAGCTGCGGGACTTGCCTCCCGCACTTCCCATCGAGCTTGGAGTGGACGTCGGCGGAGGGACCAACAACAGCACCTTCTGCGTACGACACGGTCCACGTTTCCGGATTGTGAAACGCACACAGACGCCAGACACCATGGAGACCTGCGGAGAACTGCTGGCCATTCTGGCCGCTGCCCCACCCGAGCAACTCATTACCAAGGCGAAGATAGATGAGATCGGCATTGGTCGTGGGGTGGTCAACCGTGCGGCCGAACTGAAAGTCTCACAACCGATCGCCAAGGTGGTAGAAGGTGTCAATGTCTCCAAGCCTGCGAAGGACAAAGAGCACTTCGCGAACATCCGTGCCGAAGGCTACTGGGGACTCCGCGAACTCTTCCAAGCCGGTCTCGTAGACATTGACGCGGATGACGACGATCTGGCCGCGCAACTCGTGGACCTGCGATACAAACGGAACTCACGCGGCCAGATTCAAATGGAATCTAAGGATGACATTCGCGCCAGAGGAAAACCATCACCGGATGATGCCGATAGCATGATGCTGTCGAATCTCGTGTACACCGGTGGCAATTCGGAAGTTCGTGTTCGCGAAGCGTGTTGGGGGTAATCATGGAACCGGTGATGATCGAGGACGAGGATCGTGCTTTCCTGCCACCCCATCAAGTCCGGGTGTTGGCGAAAGATCAACCGCAGTATCGGCCGTTGCCGTTGGTGCAACTGGATGGACCAGAGGGACGGTGCATCTCGAGATGGACGCTCACCTCGGAAGAACGTGATGCGCTCATTGCCGGTGCCGATCTCTTCATCGAGCAGCTGACCTTCAATCCCGGCTTTCAGAATCCCAATCAACTGTATCAACCGGTGCTTCCCACCGTCGGCCTGCGGGACTTCTGTCCCAAGGATTCATAGTCATGCCGGTAGACAGTACACGTACCGACTACGACGAGATGCGCGTGAAGTGGTCACGACTACGCGACTGCTTCGGCGGTCGGGACGCTATCCTCAAGGCTGGAGTTCGCTACTGTCCATCTCTTCCAGCGAAGGACGTGGCAGAGAATCAAGCCTACCGTGAACGGGGAAATTTCTACAACGCGGTCAAACGCACGACCGAAGGCATGACCGGGGCGATCTATCAAGAACCGGCTGAAGTCGAATTCCCGGAAGCCATCAAGACCTATCTCGACGACATTACACTGACCAACATTCCCTTCGAGATGTTTTCACAGGCCGTCGGCAAAGAGATCATGTTGGTCGGACGGTACGGCATCTTGACGGACATGCCTCCAGAACCGGTCACCGATGGTCGGCCGTACTGCGTGGGCTACTGTGCCGAAGACATTATCAATTGGCGTACCACCCGTATCGGTGGCGACGACATGCTGTACCACTTGGTGCTGCGTGAGCGAAAGGAAACGCCGGATCCCAAGGATCCATTCGTTTGTCTCACCGTAACGCAGTATCGCGTGCTCCGACTCGAAGCCGGCATTGCAACCGTCGAGTTATATCAGGAACAAGAGAAGACCGGTGGAGATCGCGAGTGGATCTCATTGGGGAGGACCACGCTCGTGCGTCGTGGTATTGCACTCAACTTCATTCCGTTCGTGTTCATTTGTCCGAGCAATGTCACGCCAGATCTCGAGACGCCGCCATTGATTGATCTAGCCGATGTCAATCTCGGACATTGGCGCAATAGTGTAGATTACGAATACGGCCTTCATCTTGTGGCCTTGCCCACACCATGGGTGGCCGGAGCAAAGAACTCCAGTACGGAACCGTTACCGATTGGTCCTAGCAAAGTCTGGGAGCTCGATCAGGGCGGGCATGCCGGCATGTTGGAGTTCACCGGGCAGGGTCTGGCGTCCATTTCCACCGCGATGAGTGAGAAGAAAAAGCAGATGGCCACGCTAGGTGCCCGACTGCTAGAGGATTCTGCAACCGTACAGGAGACCGCATCCGCCGTTCGTATGCGGCATGCCGGAGATGTGGCGAATCTTCGCACCATCGCGGGATCGATCGAACTCGGCTTATCAATGGTACTCCAGACGGTGGCCTGGTGGACCGGCACGGAAGACAAACCGGCCGATACCGAAGCCAGTGTCGAACTCAACAAGGAGTACCTGAACATCAAGGCATCCTCGCAAGACATTCAGGCGGCATTGCAATCCTTGCAAGAACACAAGATCAGCTATGCAACGTGGTACAACATTCTCAAGACCGGTGGATGGACACGCGAAGGGATCTCACCGGAAGACGAGTTGAAATCGATTGAAGCCGAAATCGCGGAAGAAAAGAAAAACAATCCGGAGCCTCAGCCACCGGTGGTTCCGCCGAAAAAGAAAACCATCACGGGTCCGGATGGTGCCGTCAAGTATCAAGTGACGGAAGAGTAACATGTTGAAACGTGTTGGTCCTCGAAAGTACGTGGTGATGAGTCAGGACGGAAAGAAACGTCTGTCCAAGCCATCCTCACGCGCCAAGGCGTTGAAACGACTGCGAACCATTGAGTACTACAAGCATCATCCGGAGAACGCATGATCATTCAAGGTGTGGCCGATTCGTTCCGTCTCGAGATCCTGCTCGGGATCCACGCCCCGTCCGACGTGTATCGTATGGCGCTGTACTCGTCCAAGGCCGAACTTTCTCCAGCGACCACGGTGTATACCACTGATGGGGAAGTGATCGGCTCACAAGGCTACGATGCAGGCGGTCAGGCCTTGTCGGGATATCAGGCCCAGCTATCGAACCGAGTAGCCTACCTAGATTGGGCGGATCCGCTCTGGCCGATGGCCACGATCACCGCACGCGGAGCGTTGATCTACAATGCATCCAAACAAAACCGAGCCGTTGCGGTGCTCGATCTCGGTCAAGACTACACGAGCACCAATGGGAACTTTCTGGTAACGCTGCCAGAGCCCACGTCACTTACAGCGTTGATAAGGATACGGTGAAAGACATGGCTGAAGTCGCGAGGCTGGAAATCGTGATGGACGATGCTGGACGTGTGTCGGTCTCTGGGTGCATCGACAACAAGCTGATCTCCTACGGCTTGCTTTCGATCGCGAAAGATGTCGTGCTCGAACGAGCGAAGTCGATGGAACAAAAAGTTCAACCAGCCAGTGTCGTGGACATGCATCTGGTGAACGGGAACAAGCGAGGCTCCTAATGCCGCGTGCATCACTCGTTCAAGTCGCGCCGGATTCTACAGGCAAGAAGATTTCAAACTTGCAGATGGAAGTCCTGCAAACGGATGGTTCCATCGCGACCGTTCAACTGCAGATCATTTCGATTGCAGACGAAAACGGGAACCCCATGCGCGTGGTCGAGTCTCAGGACGTCGCGCAACAGATGCTTGACGAGATGCGGGCGACGCGGATCGGTATGCAGATGCTCGTAGAGTGGTTACACCCGATGTCAAACATGATCCAGCCGACACAATTACAGCCTAGACAACGTGGTATGCTCGGTCATGTCTTCCAGGCACCAATTCCATTGCAGCCAGAAGAGAATGATCTTCTCGAGATGGCACAGAACATGCGCGATGACGAAATCACGTAAAGGAGATTGAGATGCAGACACAGATCGTTGGTACCGCCAACCCCGGTGCGATTGCACCTGCTGCACAAGCTGTCGATCCGACGTTCCTTGCAGCACGTGTTGCGTTGCGTCCATTGGAATATGCGGGATTCGGACGAACGCTTGGTCACTATCGAGTGGCGGCATCAACGTCCGCGATCGCACCAGCAGCAAACTCCGTCATGATGAGTGCGAGATGGACGGATCAGACGTCCTTGTTCGTACTCACTCGGTTGCTCGTCGGCGTAACGGTGGTGACAGCCGTTACTGCCCAGAGACAGGACCCGATCGTCGCCACCATTCATCGCGCGTACATCGTCAGTGAGACCACCAATATTACGTCGATCGTGCCGACGGCCAATAACCAAAAGATGCGTACCAGTATGGGTACATCTGGTGCGGCGCAATTGGTCGTGGCATCGGCTGCAGCCGGGATCACTGGAGGTACGTCAACGGCGGATGCGCAGGCGTTTGGTCAAACGTCTTTGTCTCCGGCACTCATCGGTTTGGGTACCGGAGTTCCGATGCAAGAACTGTATGTGTCGGACTCACTCTACGGTCATCCTCCAGTACTGACGATCGCTGAAGGTCTGAAAGTTCTGTGGGGACCGACTGCACTTGCTACCGGAACTGTGACGGTCAATCTCGTGATGAGTTGGGCGGAAGTCGTTCTATTTTAACCGGGGGAATCCCTGAGATGGCACAGAGTATCAACCGAGGTGACATCGCACTGGTCGTCGCCCAGAAAATTTTAGGCAGCGAGCAAGTAACACAGACTGGGCTGAAGGATGATAGTGAATTGTTTGTTACCGTTGAATCTTTTCGGCGGTATACTATCAACGCGTTCGTCCTCTTTCAGCTGTTTGGTACTACGTCGGGATACAAGTTCAAGTTGAATCCTCCAGTCGATGCGTTGGCTAGCCAGTTTGCGTATGAAGTGATTGATTGCGTGACGTCTGCGTTCGTGCGTGCGCAGTTGAACGGTACGATGGCTGGCGCTCTCCCGGTGATTGGTCAGCACATACTTCGGATTTCCGGGCATCTCGAGATGGGCCCGACCGACGGTGTACTGCAGTTTCAGTTCTCACAGAACGTGCTCGACGCGGTGAATCAAATCAGCGTGCGGAAGAATTCGTTCCTCGAAATCAACTGCTTCGGGTAGGAGCTCTCGATGGCCTTACTGGTTCCGAACGTCGGCGAAGATGTAATGTTACAGAACATCCTTAATAAGACTGCGCCACAAAACGGTCGATTGAAATTGTTCACTAATAACATCACACCATCGGAGACCGACACGTTTGCCACCTACACCGAAGCGACCGGCTTTGGGTATGCCGATATCTTGCTGGCTCCCGGCTCATGGTCTATTACACCGGGATCACCAACCAGTGCGGCGTATCCAGAACAGACCTTTACTTTCACCGGTGCGCTGGGCAATGTGTATGGATATCTCGTGAACCAAACCACCAGTACAATCCTGATGTGGGTGGAACGGTTTACGAACGGTCCATATAACATTCAGAACAACGGGGATCAGATCAAGATCACATTACAATTCACCGGAGAGTAGCATGTTCATACCGCGTGAAGGGCAGTGGGTCAAGGTCAAACACGTAGTCGGTATCTGGTACAAGGGTCAGTTTCACGAAGTGAACGAGACAGGTGAAACGGTTCGAGTACTGAATGCCGATATGAGCGCATTGACTCCGGTGACAAACGTCAAAGATCTACCGTTGTCGCGCCGGACACATCTACCGTCGAACTACAATCCACATACAAGGACTCCTCGATAGATGCTGCTCGATCTTCGGTCGCTCGACGAAGTCGCTGCTGGCGGTACGGTTTTCGCGTACACCGGCTCCGGTGGGATCACATTCGGTGGTGTGGCGACCACTGCACCGCGATTCACCTATGCGTATTTCCCCGGACGTCTTATTGCGACGCACGTTGATGCAGATTTTAATTTCGCAACATTCGATACGTTCGTGCTCAACGACGGTTCGGTTCGAAGCACGGAACAGTTCTCCGTTGGACTCAGTGCATCCGGTCCGGGGATCACGCAGTCTATTGGTTGGGTCACGGCCGCAGGATTTCCCGGTCTCGGAGCCGATCTTAGTTTCCCACCCAACAACACATTTCCGACTCCGCAGCGATTACTGATCTGGGCACGACATGATGAGAATCGAACCACTGTATCGCTTCGAGTTTGGATTCAGATCTATGACGTAGCTAATAGTCTGAAAGAAGAACTTGAATGTTCGCCTACGGGACTAACGGTTAGTTTCCAACCAGAAGGTTCATGGATTCCCGTTATCATTCCGCCATTGCCGGCATTTTCCGTTGCCGCTGTTGAAGACGATCGTTTCGCTATTAAACTGGAATTCACTAACGACGATCATTCCGGATTCAGCACCAACGTCGTTCTCATTGTTGGGCAGCTTCCGGTTGCCGAGGCAGTATCGGGCATTGCCGTCACGGCTCATGCCTTGCGAGGTTTCTGGTTCACCGGTGCGGCTACACTCAAGCGTACTTTCGCCTACGCAGTTGCTGCTGCCGGCATTACCTTCGGTGGAACCGGAACCGTCAAGCTTACCAAGGCTTATGCTGTCACGTCCGGAGGCATTACTTTCGGCGGTGCTTCGACCTCTGCACAAGGACATGCATGGGCCGGAACCGGTGGAATCATATTCAGTGGGCACGCTACTGAGAAACATGCGACCGCGTACACCGTGGTCACGGGTGGAATTGTTTTCTCTGGTATCGCCACCACGTCAACCACAGCATCCGGTGCGTTCAGCTACGCTGGATCTGGAGGCATTCGGTTCGGTGGCGCAGCAACGATTCGTCGGATCGAAGTCGATCAGCCATCACGCGGATGGTTCAGATATCGATTCGATCTCCGTGCCAAAGTCATCACGCCAGAAGATCTTCGACTGGCGATCAGTTCGGCATCGGCGTCAGCTTCGGCATCGGCACCGATATCAGGGATTGAAGTCGTCGCGGAGCTCGTTCCAGCGCGAGGATACGCTGACGTTTCTATCTCGGTATCGGTGCCGTTGTCGGATGTTGACGCCGATCTCGAGATTGGGATTATTCGTGTTGTTGCTGAAGCAACGGTCGTCAATACCGGAATACAGTCCAATCTCGAGATCAGTGCATCCGGAGTCTCGTCATCGGCCAGAGTATCTGTTGTCGGTGTTGTGGCAACGTGCATTACCGGCATCGTTTCAGTTTCCATTGGTCCGGATGAAGTACTCGACGAACTGCTCTTCCTGCTGGAAGTAGCTTAACCGAAGGAGAGAATGTCATGGCACCACTCGCAGCCGTCATTGAGTCGCTGGACAAAGTCGCTGAGCCGTTGCGTCAGTACTATGAGCAGAAAGACGGAAAGTTTCATCTCACGTTGGATGGGACTCCACAGGGATTCGTCACTGCGGCGGATCATGCCGTGCAGTTGGGCAAGGTGGTGGAGTTTCGAGACAACAACATCAAGCTGAAGAAAGAAGTGGACGATCTGGCTCCACTCAAGACGAAGTTCGAAGGCATCGATCCCGAGGAAGCCAAGACGGCGATTGCCAAGGTCAAGGAGTTGGGAAGCAAGGGTGTGACCAAACCGGATGATATCGCGGCATTGGTGGCTGAGGGTGTCAAGGCAGCAACCAAGCCATTGGCTGACCAAGTGGCATTGATGCAAGCCTCTTCAGTGGCCGATCGAAAGCGTGCGGATGATGCCACATTGCGTCAACATGTCGGTGAGAAGTTTGTCAAGATCGGTGGTGTTCCATCGGCCATGGATTTCATCATTGGCAAAGCCTCATCTTCTTTCGAAATCGTTGACGGAGTGGTCAAGGCGAAGTCCACTCAGTTCAGTTCCGAACGTCCGGGAGAACCACTGACCGTCGATGAGTGGTTGTCTGCGCAGACCAAGGAATCTGATTTTGCATTCAAAGCGTCGGCAGGTGGCGGTGCCGCCAACGTCGGCGGACCCGGTGGTCCAGTGCTGAAACCGGGTCAGACCTTGCTCAAGGATCCGACGCCGCAGCAACTCGGGGAGTTTGCTGATGCGATTCGGAAGGGTACCATGAAAGTCGTGTACTCAAACCAACCGGTCAACGCGTAGTTCGTCGCTCGTTGTATTCGGGGGATCTCAACCCGGTGGGAAGAGATCCCGGTGTGCTCTCGGTGAGAGTGCACCCGGCTCCGGTGGAGTCGCTTTGATTCGAACGTAATCGTTTCAGTCAAGGAGATTTCACAATGGCAGGTGCACTCGTCACAACCAACATTCTGGGCACGGTCGTGGCCATGGGCTTGGCGACACTCCGTGAACAGGTTGCTCTCTGCAAGATTGCCAATCGCGACTATGAACAGTTCATCACGGCAGCCAAGCGGTTTGCAACCGTGAACGTTGCCGTGCCCGCACTCGTCACGACACGCACGGTCGCACCGGATGTCGTGCCTCCGGCCGTCACCGCCGTCACGCCGACCAGCATCCCGGTCTCTCTCAGCCAGTGGAAGGAAGCACCATTCGCGATGGACGACAAGGGTCTGTCGCAGGTGGACAAGGGCATCCTGCCGATGCAGGCTGCAGAAGCCGTCAAGGCACTGGCGAACGGCATCGAGGATTATCTCTGGTCGTTGTACCCGGCTTCGTACGGGTTTGCCGGAGTGGCCGGTACGACTCCGTTCAGCACGGATCTGTCGGCCTACCTCGATGCTCGCAAGGTGGGCAACAACCAGTTGATGGACATGGATCCTCGGTATGTCGTCATCAACAGCGACGCTGAAGCGAATGCACTCGGTCTGCGTGCATTTCAGGATGCGTCGTTCCGTGGTGATACCGACGGCATCATCAACGGCCAGATCGGACGCAAACTCGGTGCGCTGTGGATGATGTCCCAGCGTGTGCCGAGTCATACCACCGGTACCTACGCGTATCCTGGAACACCGTATGAGATCAATAACGGTGCCGGTTACGCAATTGGTATCAAGACCGTGACGGTGGACGGTGGTGCTCTCGGCACGCTCGTGGCCGGAGACATCATTCAGTTCGTCGGTCTGACCGGTACAACCGGCCATGCGCAAACGTACACGGTCGTCAGCACTGTGGGTGGTTCGACCATCACCTCTATCACGTTCGAGCCGGGTCTCGTCGTGGCAGTCGTGGACAACGAGGACATCGCGAAAAAGGGCGGTCATGTACTGAACTCCCTCATTCACCGCGATGCCATTGCGTTCGCTATGGCTCCGTTGCAGGATACAATCATTGTGCCTGGTGCGACCACTCAGGCCGTTGCCATCGACGAAGTCTCCGGTCTGTCGCTCCGGTTGGAAGTCACGCGTCAGCATCGTCAGGTGCAGTTCTCGTACGACGCACTCTACGGTGCTGCGGTTCCTCGGCCCAACGCGTGGATTCGTATCGCCGGATAGCGGTGAACGTGGCAGGTTGAATTCAATCTGCTGCCTTCATTTCAGAAAGGGAGATAACGTTCATGGCCGACACACGCATGTTACCAGAAGGCAAAGGTGGCCTTCAGGGACGATACATCAACAACATCCTTGTCGAGTTCGGTATCATCAAAGCGTTCAGACAGCGTGTTCTGACCGCAGACGTGAACACCGGTCTCGGCATCACTGCGACGCCAGCATTGCCGGGAGTGCGGTGGAGACTCGTTGACCTGATCATGATCGCGATCGGTGGTGCTGCATCCGGTGCCACAGATGTGCGATTGCTCGGTACGAGATCCGCTGCGTCGGTTGCACTCGGTATCGCAGCCGTTGCAGGCTTGACCCAGAGCACGGTGCTTCGACTCGGGACTCCGTTCGCTACGGCAGGAACGGCGTCCATCGTGGCATTGGCGGATGGTGCATCGTTTACGCAGTTGGACGCCAACACAGCCATCACCGTCGGCAAGACTGGTGGTTCGTTGGCGACATCAACGGCAATCGATGTCATCCTCCATTACGTGGCTGATCCGGCTTAACGTCGATGGCACCGGCAGCATTGGTCACCACGGCTGGAGCATCGAACGCAAACGCGTACTGTACGCTTGTGTTCGCCAACCAGTACCATGAAAATCGTCCAGCGGCAGGCACCACGTGGGCGACAGCGACCGATCCACAGAAGAACGCCGCTATTCTGTGGGCCACTCTTCTCATGGATAGGCTGTGGGAATGGACAGGCTATCCGACTGATGCCATTCAAGCACTCCTCTGGCCGCGTGGAGGAATACTCAAACTCAATGGCTGGGAGTACGTTGCTTTGGACGTCATCCCAGTCGAACTTCAACAAGCTACAGCGGAGTACGCGCGCCAGCTGTTGGCATCAGATCGGACCGGAGATTCCGATATTGAGACACAGGGGATCACGTCCATCAAGGCCGGATCCGTTGAACTGACGTTCAAAGACTCGGTCTACGCCAAGGCTGTTCCGGACATTGTGTACAACCTTATTCCATGCGGATGGGGTTATCCACGAAGCCGGGAGTCAGGCGTACGATCGTTGATAAGGGCATAACCTCATGGCACGATTTCGACAGGGAGTCCGGTCTTCCAACGTCACGTCGGCTCAGGCCGTATTGGAGATCCTTGCCGGCATCAAGGGATGCCGTGTCAGGAACTTCAGTTTCACCGTTGCTACGGCTGTCACCGGGGTGTTTGGTATTGGAAAACCGGCAGCGGCCGGAATCACTCCAACGACCCCTACAGCCTTTCTTGCGGTTGATGGAACGTCCGGTGATCGCAGTCTGACAACCATTGCTCTTGCATGGGGTACCAGTCCGACTGCGCCCACCACGTTCTACGCCAGAACAGGCGTCGCGGGAACCGTTGGTGAGTTCCGGGATCTAATCAACGCACTTCAGCATGGTGGCATTTGGATTCCTCCCAGCACCACGTTGACGCTACATAACATCACTGGTGGTCCAACGTTGGACGTCACCATTGAAATTGACGAGTAACGATTCGTGAGTTTCCTCGATACACTTCGTTCGGGTATTGCGTTGGCCAGGACCTTGACCGACAGTTTACAAACGACTGTCACGCAGGAAGTCTCTGCCGGTCAGGATCTACGAGGCAAGCAGATATACCCAACGATCGTTAGCCAGAAGGCTATCGTGGAAATGCGTCAACGTGCCATCAAGACTTCGAATGGCGAAAGCGTTATTGCGCGAGCGTCCATTCTGTTTCTTGACCCGGCCGTGGTCGTGAACTACACGGATCGTTTAACTCTACCGAATGGATACAGTGGACCGATTCTCGAGATCGAGGGGTTCATGGATCCTGGTACGCAAAAACCGATGCTCACTCAGGTGTACCTTGGCTGAGGACACTCTGAAGGGCATTACGGAAGTGCTCTCCAATCTTCGGAAGCTGCATGACTACTCTCCGAAAGAAATTGGACGATCGCTGATGGAAGAAACTCAAGTCGAAGTAAAGGAGTGCCAACGACGATCTCCCGTACTTTCAGGTACCATGCGTGACGAGATTCATGCTGAGGGACCGAAAATGGACGGGAAGGAAATCACTGCGATTATTACCACTGGTCAGAAGTCGATTGACTATGCCTTGCAGCAGCATGAGGATACGGAACTCATTCATGCCGTCGGTGAGGCAAAGTTCATCGAAGGACCGATCATGGAGTCGGCTCCCCACATGGCAGCCAGAGTGGCCCACCGGCTCGATTTCTCTGGATACAAGAAGTGACTCATGTTCACTGATGATCTCGTAACCATTCTCGTGAATGCCGGGGTTGGCCAAGCAACTATTAATATCTTCGTCGGAGCGAAGGTTGCACTGCCGATCGGTCCCGGTCCGTTCCTGACCATCAGAGAGAACGGCGGTTCATCTCCAGAGGGTACGCATAACTCTGTTGGTGTCCCGGCCTACGTGCGTCCGTCCGCACAAATCGTTACCAGAGCCGAGGATCTGGCTGATGCTCGATTGATGGCTCAGAAAGCCTACGATGCATTGTTTCCAATTCGGAATCAGTTCATCAACGGAACGTTCTGGCGTCAAATTACGATCCGGCATGAACCGGGTGAGCTCGGTGAAGACGAAAACGGACGACCGCGTATTTTCTTCAACATTGACTGCATCAAGCGTTTATCGTCCGCAACCAGTTAAGGAGTACACATCATGGCCGCTACGGTCAATTCCACACTCTTGGCAAGTTTCAAGGCTCTGCTCGCGAATTCGTTGGGTCTTGCATCCGGTTCGGCTTCTGTCGATATCGGTTCACCGATCAGCGTGACAAGTGGTACGGGAGCCGGTCAAGCTGATCGCATCTACACGGATGCGGCCAAGTCCATTTCGGCTGCATTCGACTACGATCTGTCCGGATCACTGCTTGATGCCTTCGGTGCCGCGTTTGTTCTGGCACGAGTTCGTGCGCTGTACGTCAAGGCAGCCGATGCCAATTCCGGTAACGTGATCATGGGCAACGACGCGGCATCACCGTTACTCGGTTTTGGTGCGATCACGCACACCTGGGCGATCCCACCGGGTGGATTTTTCTACGTTTTCAACCCGAGTGCGGCAGGCTGGCCGATCACCGCAACCACGGCAGACATTCTGCAGTTCACTCCGTCGGCCGGTACGCAAGTGTTTGATCTGGCCATCCTCGGCGTCAGCGTGTAGTCGTGGACTTCAGTTCATGGCCCACCGACACAAACGAGCTTATGGTTCGTTTAAACGGTTGGTGGTCTCGAAGCACCTGGTTGTTTTCTAAGGAGAAGAGTTCATGTCGAATGCCGTTACCACAACGGGAATCCTGATCAAGCGAGCGTTGTTCGCGACGCCTACCGTCTATACAACGATTGGCGAGATCACGGAAATCGATCCCGGATCCATCAGCAGAAACAAGATCGAGACGTCCACGCATAACGACGGTACCGAATCGCACGTGCTCGGAATCCTTCGTCAAGCCGATCCGACGTTCAAGATCAACTACGTCGCAGGCGATGCCACGCATATCGCGTTGCTGTCCGACATCGCCAACAACGTCAAAAACAACTGGCAGATCCTATTCCCGTCTCTCAAGACTCGAACGGGGTTTGCGTACGTGCAGATGTTCAAGTTTGACGTCGCACCGGTGGACGGAAAACAGGGTGCGTCGTTGGCCATCACGTGGGCTGGAATCGTGGCGGAGGCGTAAACATGAACTCGAACAACTTATCCGCAGCCGATATCGACGACGCTGCGGATCTCGAGACCAAGGATGTCGGCGTTCCCGAGTGGTCCAAGGAAGGGAAGCCGGGTTTGATCCGGCTTCATCAACTCAATGCAGAGGAGTCCAACGCGATGTACGCGTTGATTGACCTGCCTGAGCACAAGAAGGATGGGATGTTTCTCATTCTGATCTACTGCGCACGCGATCCAGAAACCGGCATTCGACTCTGGCCATTCGAGGGGACGCCGGAAGAACAGCACGACCAGATCGTTGGTCATGTTCGACGTCTGAAGAAGAAAAGTGCGCGTGTCATGAATCGACTTCAGAAGGTCGCGTTGCAGTTGAATCGGCTTCGTGATGCCGACGAGGTGACCTTAAAAAAGGACTCAAGCGAGGCGGTGACCGGAGATTCGCCTACCGACTCGCACGTCAGTTAGGTCACATCGATCCCGATCGGATGTTACGACAAATCCCCGCGTGGAAATTCAAGGAGTGGAAAGTCTTTGATGAGCTCGATCCGTTTCCGGAAATGCGTGCAGACTGGAACGCTGCCCATGTCGTACAGTACCTGTGGCGACTGGCACGGGATTCACGCTATCCAAACGGTCGTCCACTCCGAGACTTTCTTCTGACATTCGGGGATACACCTAACCCAGATCAGCAACCTCAAGGTCAGTCGGTCGAGTACCAAGAGATGCTGATTGACGGTTGGATCTTAACGAGCAACGCGGTGCTACAGGCCAAGGGAGTTCACTAAGGTGGCTATTGACATTGGTGCCATTCAGGGCGTAATCTCACTCAAGGACGAGTACACCGAGACCTTAGAGAAGGTCCACAAAAATCTCGAGACCTTCGGCGGTGAGCATACGGCTTGGGTGCAGTCTCTTGTCAGTGGACAGGGATTGGTAGCCACTGCTTTCGTAGCGGCCGGAGCCGTGATCGGAGCCGAACTCATCGCACTCGGGAACGAAGCCGAAGTGATCGGTGCCCAGATCGGTCGCATGGGACTGATGTTCAATGTCCCTGTCGGAG